>Ga0308160_10006300_pt1 | contig 12130 bp, 17 predicted proteins | sample PhyFR1_FD_201036 | JGI IMG/M metagenome (GOLD analysis project Ga0308160, IMG submission 201036) | Phyllosphere microbial communities from UC Gill Tract Community Farm, Albany, California, United States - DLSLF.R1 | ecosystem: Host-associated > Plants > Phyllosphere > Unclassified | place: USA... | reverse complement strand
TCTGCTCTGGATGGAACGCCGCTGAAGAGTGAGTCGGAACATCGATGCATGTACCTGACAACAGTTGCTTCTCAACCCGGATGATGTGGCGAGACGGCGGGAAAGGAGAGCTGTATCTCGTGAGTCGCTCACTGTACCTCGCTGATCACGTCTAGTACGTACCGAAAGATAAACAGACACCCGCGCTGTGCGCCACACCCCCTCAGTCCGTCTGCGATTCGCAATACGGTCTTTCCATCGGCCGTGGCGCTTGGACATTCGCGCTTGGAGACTGGACGACGATTCGACAAGACGTCTGGTTGAATACGCCAGGACTTAATGACGGCGGGTTCAATATCTGGATCAATGGCAAACTCGTCATTACCGCCAACGATGTACTATACCGAGAGAACGCGGTCTCTTGCACCAATTCTTCCAGCGCTACACCAGTCGCCGTCAACAACGAAGATTGGTCCGCCATGAGTGTCGGCTCCGACGCCGACTCGTCGTCCTCCACCAGAGCTTCTTCGATGCCGTCCGCCACGTCGTCTGTCAGAGCCAGCGCATCCTCAAGAACCACTTCAGGCTTGGCTATCGCGGCGGCGTCAATGCCTAGCTCCACTTCCTCCAGCGAGACTGTATCGACGATCTCCGCTCGACCCACCTTCCAAACCCCCATGCGCCGCTGGATGCAGAGAGATGAGCCAGAACAAGCAGTCGAAGGCGACGTCGATTCTGCCTCAGTCAACATCAGCGGAGCTTCACCATCCATCAGTCAAAGCAGTCGCATGACCGCTGCACCGTCCATCTCCGCATCCACCACGCCATCCGACGACGAAACCCCCGACGACGATGACAGCACGACCATGACCCAAGGACAAGCTCCTTCAGACGACTCCAGCGTCCCGGACGATACTCTCGACTCCTTGTCGTCAGACGACGTGTCGGATATGGCTGTATCCCAATCACCGTCGAACATGACCTCCTTCGCCGCCGAATCGGCCGACGATACTGTTTCCGCCGAAGCTGTCGCCGGATGTGAGGTCGGATTCATCGGTCTCTTCTTCTCGACGTTCTTCGGGGGCCACACTGCCGAATGGGCGACCCCAAAAGATCAGTACACCTACTACAAGGGCTTCGAAATGTGGACCAACTAGTCGAGCCCCGGATAGTCCATATGTACATGAATGAGTGTAAAGGTAGAATACAAGAAGCCCTGCCTTGACGGGCTATCAGAAGACTGCCGGTCAGCTTGTCATTGATTGGCGACATGACCTACTCTTGTTGACCACGTTGGAGGCGATGGACGCGCCGAATCCGAACCCTGCTCCGTTGACCGCGGCGTGTCCCAGCTGGACATGAGCTTGCGACCCACATACCCTTTCTGCACACTCACCTGTTCGCCAATCCTGCCGAACTTGTTCTTCTTCTCCCCCTCGTGAACCACCATCGGCTGCGAAGGTTGTTGCTGTTGCTGCTGGTAATGCATCACATGCTGAGGTGGGGCCTGATCGTGGTAGGACGACTGTTTGTTGTCGTACGGTTGGACCGGGCCATGCTGGTACGGCACCATCTGGCTTGGCGGCTGCGATCCCTGGAACGGCGTTCCACCTTGCTGCTGCAAATGCCTAGCGAATCAGTCATGTCATATCGCGACATACTGTTTTTCGATATAGTTCGACGGGAAAAGACCGGATCGATCGAGTGGGTAGCCTTGGCCTTGCGGCACGACTCTGCCGCGATACCACTGTTCGTTTACTGCCGTCAGCTCCTAGCTCTTCGCGCGTCACACACACCTTCTTCGTCGATGATCAACGTGTCTCCCTGCCTGAACGTGAGATCGTCTTGCTCCTGTCTGTCAGCTAGGAACAACTTCAACCCCATGCAGACGGAGCACTCACTGCACCGGTATAGTCCCACAAAGCTTGAGCTCTCTGCTCCGGCCTACCCCTCGAGGGCAAAGCAGGTGGCCCTGTCTGAGGCGGCGCTTGTTGGTAATGAGCAATCTGTGTCTGGTTGAGTGAGCGACAGGCTCAAGCCGCACACTATCTGGCTTACGTTACCGCCCTGGAACGAGCCCGAGTTGTCTTGCATGCTCAGTGAGGGGAACGGTCCAGACGGCGACGGCAGCTTGGAACGGATTGTATGGGCATCCGTCGATGAGATGACAGACAGATGCTCAAGCAGCGCGATGGACGCTAAAGTCTGGTTGAGCACATGGGACGCGAGCGCCTGGGTGGGAGGACCAGACATGTTGGCTGGAAAGGGGAGGTTGTACGACAAAACCGCGAGGTGGCCGCGCGATGGATGTTGTATGTTGTCGCTGGCTAAACGATGAGGGGGTTATTGCAAAGGAGGGTTCACTTTGTCATTCTCGAAACGATACACAGCACGGGTACCCACAGACACAGCTGCGGCAACTTCTGAAACACGCATGCCGGCCGCAAAAAGGCTACCGAGGCTGAGCCCTGGCAAAAAAGATGTTCTAGATCGGGGAATCGAACCCCGCTCTACCGCGTGAGAAGCGGTTATACTAGCCGATATACTAATCCAGATGAACAAATTGTTGTTGAGTTGGGTTTTTTTTGAAATTATATACACTACCGATTGTGCACCCCAAGCGCCTTCCGCGTCATTGCCGCCATCTCCTGTTGACCTCTCGAACCGGACAAAGCTAGCATCCCACCGTCACTTTGTCACAAACCAGTCACCGCCAGCGATGAATCAATCGATCAATATCGCTTCAGATCTCGTCAACAACCCGCCAAATGAGCTGCAGGAGCTCATGAGCGATTCGAGGACGTCGGATGCCGCTCGTGCGGCCGTTTCAGACGTCGCCAGCGTGACTTCCCCTCTCAAGTCGAACGCTGGGCTGGGCAGCGCAAGCACAACCAATAAGACAGGAGATGGGAGGCTGCAGGTAGTCAATGAGAATCAGGAGTTCACGTGAGTGCTCGTGTCAACCTGTCCGCGCCGACCAGCTCGGACCGTGCTAAATATACAGCAAGGAGCTCTCGCCTTACCTCGCCAAATGGGGTCTGCTCGACAAAGGCTTCGCATATGATGTCGTCGCCGTTTTTGGATCGCAGTCGACTGGTAAATCGACCTTGCTCAATCGGCTGTTTGGAACGTCGTTCGATGTGATGGACGAGAGCAAGCGACAGCAGACTACAAAGGGGATCTGGATGTGTCCTTCGGCCTATTCCTCGACTTTGGTCATGGATGTGGAGGGTACAGATGGGAGAGAGAGGGGAGAGGATCAGGACTTCGAGCGCAAGTCGGCGTTGTTTAGTTTGGCCAGTACGGAGGTGTTGATCGTGAACCTTTGGTACGTGGTATTCTTGCGGTCGACCTGACTATCAGGGAGCATCAGATCGGTCTTTATCAGGGCGCAAACATGGGACTGCTCAAGACTGTATTCGAGGTCAACCTCGGGCTCTTTGGCGGGGGTGGGGATTCGTCCAAGCCCAAGTAAGCAATACTAACCTTTGCGACTCGCTCACATCAGGCCACAAGAGAAAACCCTAGTGCTGTTTGTCATCCGAGATCACGTCGGACACACTCCGCTCTCCAACCTCACCGCTACTTTGACGCAGGATATGGAGAAGATCTGGGCCAGTTTGTCCAAACCCCCCCACCTCGCCGATGCCACCCTATCGTCGTACTTTGACCTTTCCTTCGCCGCGCTGCCGCACAAAGTGCTGCTACCTGAGAAGTTTGAGGAGGCTGTTTTAGAGCTTCGCAAGAGGTTTACCGATCGATCAAGGGAGGATTATGTGTTCCAGCCATCCTACCACAAGCGGATTCCGGCGGACGGCGTGGGCTTTTATATGGAAGGGATTTGGGTAGGTTCTTTGGATGGTTCGCGCAGAGCTGACCTTCAGCAACAAGTCTTGACCAACAAAGACCTCGACTTGCCCACGCAACAAGAACTGCTGGCTCAATTCCGATGCGACGAACTGGCCACCGCGGTAGTCGAGGCGTTTGCCGCAAGCGCAAAGGTCGTTCGCAAGCCGGTCGAGACCGGGTCGATCGTTCAAGGGCTGGGCGCTCTCATGCGGGATTGGCTCAGTACTGCGCTGGGTAGGTGACCACAAACGGCACGGCTGACTCTTAGGTAAATTTGACCGCGACGCTTCGCGATACCACTCTGGCGTGTACCAGCGAAAGCGACAAGAGCTCCTCGCGACGCTGCATTCGTCACTCTCCCCACTCTTCCTTGGACAGGTTAAGAACTTGCACAAGACTGTTGCGCACAGATACATGAAGGATCTCACGGCCGGCCTCAAAGAGCCTGGATACGACTTTGCGCAGGTCGTCAACGAGGCCACGCGAAAGGCCACCGACGCGTTCGTCGAGGGTGCCAAGGGTGAGTCATATTGCGGCGTATGCTAACGGACAGAGGTCACCGTCGAAGAAACTGATTGGGAGTACGAGCGCGAGACGGCTTTGCTAGAAGACGATCTCAAGCTCATTGCCGACCGCCTTCGGGCGGATGAGACGAAGAAGATGGTCAACGCTGTGGAGGTGGGTGTGCAAGGTGAATGACCTAACGCCAGCGAAACGTAAAGCGTCAATTACTCGAGCCAGTCGAAGTCGCTCTGAGCCAGCCCAAGCCGGAAATGTGGAATGACATCCTCACCATCTACGCCGATGTCACGTCGTCAGCCGAGGAGACCTACCTTGCCAAGGCGAAAAGTAAGTTCGATGCATATTGAGGCTGACCTTCAGGCTACAACTGCACGTCCGAGGAGAATGAAACGGCGATAGAAGCTTTGCGCGCTCGTTCGTGGCTCGCGCTACGAAAAAAGCTGGAAGAGCAAACTTCCGAGGCAACCATTCTCAACACCCTGCGCGCTACATTCGAGGATAGGTTTAGATATGACGAGCAAGGCGTCCCGCGAGTGTGGAGGCCGGAGGACGATATCGAGGCTGCCTTCCGGAAAGCCAAAGACGAGGTGAGCGTCGTCGGTGTTCGTGAGCTGACTCTAGACCCTCGACCTTCTCCCTATGTACGCTACGATCGCGCCGACGAACAAGAAGCTCTTGCCGAAATTGCCCAACCCCGAGCCGACTTATGACGCCGAGTCCGACCCGATCCCCTTCGACCCGTCAACAGCGTTCACCCTTCTTTCACCGACTAAGATCGTGTCCCTTGAATCGCGCTTCAAAAGAGATGCCGACGCGGCGTACGTCGAGGCGAAGCGATCCATGGTCTCGTCTGTTGCGCAGATCCCACTGTGGATGTATGGAGTGCTCGTCGTATTGGGCTGGAACGAAGCTATGGCGGTCTTGTTCAACCCGCTGTACTTTGCCATGCTCTTAGTTCTGGCTGCCTCTGCGTGAGTGATGCTTGGTGTCGACCTGATGACAGTTATATCGTCCTCCAGCTAGGCCTTGCGGGACCACTACTCCAGGTCACCCGGACTGTCCTTTCTGAGGTAAGCACACGGACTACGAGTGATCACCCTGACGGTAAGGTAAAGAGGATTGGTACGGACCGCTTGCGCGAGTCTTTTGCCGACGGGCCGGCCGTCCGTCAAGGCGAGTCATCGTCGAACTCGAGTAGTGATGCACGCAGGAACGGAGACCTAGTCGGGGAGAAGCTTGTTGAGAAGTGAGGGGCGGGAGTTTTGCAATTTGTCCGTCTTGATCACTTGCATATGTGTCTCTGTTCAGGGTTCGAGATGATGAGGAGCGGAAAGCTGGTTAGTTTACGCGTATCAGCAAGCCCGTCAGCGCCAACGAACATTCCGGGTGGTCGTTATATATGCATCACTCTTATAGTTGGAGTGCTCGTAAAGCTGCCAGGACGTTGGACGACGCGAAAGGTCGAGATGAAAAGGACGGGATGGAAGATGATACGCTTGCGGACGGAGAGGCCATTCTGGAATCAGCTTCAACATCATCGCTATCGACGCAACGCACGTGGTGTACCGTCTCTTGTCGTTGAGCTTTCTCGCTGTTCGAGCGTTTGTCTTCGTACGCTGACCTCTGCTTGGCAGACCCGCTGTTAATCTGACATGAGCGGGCGAGCGGGTAGACTTTCACAAATACGACTCACCTTCGTCCTCTATATGTTCCGATAGCTTTCAAATGCGCGATATCCGCAGAGACTTGTTTCTTCAAGTCGGTCTCAATCTTCAGCGTATCAAGCGGGTCGGCGGCCTTCGTCGCGGCAGGTGATGAGGGCGGTTCGTATTTCATACATTTTGGCGGTGATGGCGGGGCCACGAGGGGTGTTTGGATGGCCGCGGCAGCGGTAGAGGTGGATGAGAGGTAGGCGGATAGGGCGGTAATCTGAGGCTCTGTGAGCTGCTCGACTTTGCAGTGGTGGTGGATCTGCAATCGAGCGCATATCCGTTGAGAGGTATTGTGACCGACACCGAAGAATGCTCGCAGTGCGATCTGTCGTTAGTTGAGCGCGGGGGTATCCGACACCGCAGCACTCACCCTGACCGGCTTGTGATCCGCAAGATGGTGTCCGAGTAAATGCATCGTGAGGTTTGGCGTGGTCGATGTGAAGCTGGTGAATCTTTGGTTATGGTTGAAATCTCAAAGTCAGAGGAGAGTAAAAGTGCCACAGCGTCGGGAAACTCGACGGGATTACTTACTCTTCTCTGACTTTCACCATCGCTGCACTCTCTACACCCTATACACAATGTCGGCCGTCACAAAACCGTTCTCGAAAGCGCCCCGATATGTCGACTGGGCCCGGCCACATACGTGGAAAGATCCAAACTACACAAAACCAAATTATGCCGCCGCGTTCCAGCTCATCCGCGAGATTCTTACGGAAAAACCAAGACCATTTCACGCGATCGTAGAGGCTGGTTTGCAGCGACATGCAGCGAGTCAGCCGGGATCGAGCTCGTCGGCGTCAGCGAAATCGGCCTCGCCAGTCCAGGGAGGGCGAATGACGCCTGCAAAGAAGAAGTTGGCGAAAAAGGACGGACTGCAGGTCATCCCAGAAGGACACCCTTTTGTCTCCAACAAGTCGGTTGCACAGCTTATGTCGAGTGCAGCTCTGATGACAGGTTTCTGAAGACCCAAATCCTTCCAGTTCTCGCTTCAAACCAGCTTATCCACCTCAAAGCCATCCGCCCTGTGGCTGGTACCGTGCCGTCCGAGCAGATTCTCGCTCAATATCGTGTACCGGGCTCGCCGTTCCACTGGTTCCTTTCCCTCCCTCCTGCCGCTCGTAAATCCGATCCACTAGCGAAATGGTCTGTCCCAGCCGCGTGGGACAGGATCTGCTCTGGCGAATTCGCCGGAACTATTCACGCCGAGCTCAAAGCGCTCAAGGAGGAACAAGCGCTGCTCGACCGGGAACGACGATTGGACAGTGGGAAGGAGAAGCGAAAGGAGATGGAGTACTGGACTTGGGACGACCGACAGCCAGAGTTGACCACGAGGAAACAGCGATTTCACCTGAGCAGGAGAAAGCAGAAGAGCAGAACAAAGTTCGAGTACACCGCGTTGAGACGACGGGTCGCGTTCGACAAGACCAAGGCGCGAGCAGACAAAGCGATCATGGATGATCAGAAGCGGGAGGCCAAGGCGGAACGAAAGAGGATAAACCTTGCAGCCAAAACGGGGATTGAGAACGGGGAAATGCAGCAGCCATCGCTGTTGGTTTGAGGAGTGACAATGATGAGCCGTGACACATGCATATTGCCATGATGATAGCCTATCGGCTGATCTATCTGAGGTCGTCCGGCTTGAGCACGGCTTCAGCCACCTTCTTCAGAACGATTTGGCATCGTTGGCGGGATGGTATCGATATGGTCAACGGAGATGATCAGGTAGAGAATGCTGATAGTATTTCGACAGAAGCAGCTGTGCCTCGTCTCCGCTCAGTTGCCGTCCTCGTAGGCCATAAAGCCAGGCTTAATCGGGCAGGCTATTAGGAAGGAAGACGTCGCGAACAATCTCTATCAAGGACGATGACTCGTTTGCTCAGCGCAGATGATGGTAAGCGAAGGTCAAATATATCAAGCGTATATGCTGTCGGCCCACGAGGAGTGGGCTGTAATGACGGGGATTGATGTAGCAAAATGAGACTGAAGGAGATGAGAGCAGCATACGATGTCTTACATGACGACTCTGCAGGCTGGGCGCTGACGGCTTCTAATCTATATATTTAGGACGAGCCCGGAAAATGCAACATAAACGTTCTCTGGATTAGTATATCGGCTAGTATAACCGCTTCTCACGCGGTAGAGCGGGGTTCGATTCCCCGATCTAGAACATCTTTTTGCCTCTCGGGGACAGCCTGACGCCTTAATCTTCTGCTTTTTGCTGCACGCAGGTCGAGCTATCTGTCCGATCCTTCGTTCGATGGGCTTCTACGACAGCCGTACGCAGACTGTTGCAGCCACATCATTACATGAAATCGCTAACAATACATACACGCTCTGCGCAGAGTCTATCGACACATTCTAACCTTACATCCTGTGACACAGATCTTCGAGCTCAGCCATTGCAGCTTGCTCCCGTTGCTCTTTCCGATGCCGTCTCTCCCTCCCTTGCGCCCGATTCTCAGGCGGCGTCTCAACTTTGACGCCCTGGCCCGCCGCTTCTGCCGCCGCCTCGACGAGGTCTTTAGTTTCTGTGACGTCCAGGTCGTGCCACACTAGAGGCGGACTGCCGTATTCGTCGGCTTGTGAGCCAAGCCCGTGTCCGCCCGTTCGAGTCGCGGTGGATCGATCCAGCACTGGACTCCTTCCTGTCGCCTCGCGGAAAGGAGTCGAGTTCAGGGCCGACATGAAATCGAGATCTCCTTCTTCGTCGTGCGCCGCTCCCGCTCCGGCAGCTGGCTTCGATCGTGACAACCTCCAAGCGAGTCTGACACCTCGTGGTAGACCCGGATCTACAAACATCCCAATCTGAGGTAAGCTCGAGCTACGTGTGCGGACGTACACTGGCAAGAATGATATTGCGGCCGCCGTACAGCATGTAGTAGACGATGTACAGCCCGTACTCCGCTCGAGTGTCGATGGAGCCCGACGCGGAGAGGTACAGGTCTCCCGCTGATGTCAGCGGTGCTTCTATGCCTCGAGCCAACCAAGCTCACCAGTCAGTACCGCGTTGGTGATGACAAGCACGACGGGGTAAAGGGCGACTCGCGAGGCGATGCTCAGAAACTGATCTTGCAATTGATAAGTCGACGACCGTTCGCGTCGGAATAGTCGGGACGGCCGCCATCGAGAGTGCGAGGTATCGGTGTCGAGAGATAATATCGTCTGATCCCTAGAGCTGCAAAATGTGTCGGTGTTTCGATACAGCAACGCCTTGGCCGTATCCCGGCCGCTCTTGAACAAGCTTGTCAATGTCTGAGGTCAGTCACGCGTGAACGACGGGACTTACTATCACGACACAAACGCAGGCGATGATGCTTGCCAGCGTTTGCCAAAGGTACTGGCTGTCAGCGTGTCGTCGTAGCTCAAACCGTAAACATACAACGTCGAGCACAAAATTCCGCAAGCGATCTCTGAGATTGGCTAACGGTCAGCGTGACGCCAAGCAGCGGATGATTGTCGTACGAGCAGTGAAGTAGCTGTCGGTCAGTATGGTCCAAACACTCGACTTACCAAGCTTCGTACACTGGGTCCGCACCGAAGTGTCCGAGAGCCGCCGGAACAATAGGCACGACGAAAGCGACGAAGAGGGATACAGAGATATACCACCGTTCCAGGCCTGAATGGTCAGCCCCGACGCTGCGTCAGGAACAACCTACGCATTGTCAAAGGATTGAGGGCAAAGTGTACGCTCAGCATGAGGTTGATGGCGATGCAAGTGATCAAGTAGTTGACACTTGTCGTCAGCTCCGCCTCCTCGACAAACTCACGCGCCCAACGTCGCTATCTGCCAGTACATCACCACCTTGCATTGTATTGAGGCCGGGTCGATGATAGCCTGCAAGTGAGCGGATTACCCACGTCCGAGGTCACGACTTACAAAACGCGGCTCGGCGAGGAAATAACACATATCGTACCCCGCGCCAAACACCATTGACAGTATCATGAGCCGGAAGGAGATTCTGTCGATAGTATGTCGTGTTTCCGGGACAGAATAGACCCATGCTGCGGCGACAAGCACGATCAGACAGAACCCGGTCGATACTATCGACAGTATCGTCGCGGCCAGCCCAATAGCCTGGCGTCAACACGGACAAGACCGGAGCACTGCCACCGCTGTCGGCGCGCGACGACTCACCGCCAAAGCCTCCTCGGACGGGTGGTAAGAGCTCATGGCGGAGACGACCTAACAGACGGTCGACAAAGTCATGTCACACCGAGTACACGGTCGGATGCTTGAGATCGACAGGGTGGCTGCATCCGAATAGTCCTCGGACTAGATCTCCCAAATAAGCTTAGAAGGAAAGGTGTTTAGAGCCGGGAATCCGGGCCATTCGCGCCGGAAAAGGCAACGACTGTCCGCTCATCCCTGTGCCGTTATATTCTAGACACTGATCCCCCGAGTAAGGTACACTGAGCAGTCATTCGTTTGAGCATATTCTGGGATCATTGTCCAGGGCAACAATACATGATGAATGCGTCGGGACGTCTTTTGTCTCGGAGTCGGATGCGCAGGATACGCAGCCTGAGACAACGTACAAGTCCCAATGGGCGGTTTCACCCACAACAGACAGGACCATTTCGCTGGGACATGCCTCAGCAGTCTCGAGACGCCATGCCGGATTCAATGTGTCGAATGGGGAGTATGTCATTGCTTCGATGCGCCAATAGCAGTCTGTCCTCCGAAACACTTATTCCTCCGACTGCGCCATCAGGGGTGCTCGTATCAATGGGGCTGCTCACACCAATGTCCGATCGAGCACGTCGGTGCCTGTATGCTGCGCCCCGTCTGTGATTCGCTCTCCACATGGCGAGTGCCGTTTGCTCATTCCTGACGATGCGGCGATGCAGATCCCCCGAATTCGCGAGATCCTTCGTCTTTGTCTGCTCATGTACGCGGATCCTTTCTACAATAAGGCCCCGGGCGCACATGTATGAAGAGACAAGCTGCACCCACCTGCATCAAATCAGACTGGGAGGCGTCAGCGCTCAAGGTAACCGCCAAGTGGGATACGTAGGGCCTCGCTCTACCGGATCCCGTGCTTCTTCCTCCAATACCATTTCACAAGCTTTAAAATCCACTCTCTGCGACGTCCCTCGCCTGGAGTGACTCGATACACGAATAGATGATTTCGACTTGAGGATTCAAGGCTAATACCAGCGGTATAGAAGCAAGAAATTCGAGTGGCGACGCCTTGTACCTATACCGTGTCGAGTCGTGCTATAAGAGAATCGGCCCTTCTGCAAGCGGGTCTCAGGTATACTGTACCACTGTAATCGCACCAGTGAGCACGTACAGATACTTCGCTTTGCATTGCGACGTGTCAGCCCAACGGCAAGTGGCTCGCAGCGAAGACAATCGCCACTGCGTTTCGACATCAACCGACCCATTCGTCCGTCCGTCTGGCATACGCAGTTGATTGAAAGTGCCCCGATGCTCATGCTGGATTCATTCCATTGGCAGCTACCACTACTACCAGCGCACGATTGTAGACATGCACGCCAGCTAGCTCACAGTAGCCAAACTAAGCTAGCGGCGCACGCCGCAGAGTCGCCGTCCCGGCAAACGACCGATACCCGGTGATGACCCGCTCTAGCTTTGTCAATTCTAGGCGTTTGCATCATTTGCCATACTTGCTCCGCTTCTTGTCGCCCTTCTGACCGCAAGATGGATCTCAGGCTGCCCCCTCTTCTGCAAGCGGCTTCCGGTGCGATCGGGTGGGTCGATCAGGGATTGTGTTGGATCACAACTGATTGTCAGGTCGGTAGTGGGGAAAGCGGTCGTCTTTCCTTTGGACCTCGCCGTCACGAGGACGCAACATGCGCGACCCCGGAGCAATGCGAGTAAAAGTGGGTCACGTTCTGTCCTTTCTAAGGCTGTTCGCGTCGCTTGCGATGCAAACTCTGCATTGGCCGTGCTCGTCATGTCACTGCCCGTTTGGAGAACTAACGGCAGTATCTCTGCTTGCGACGCTGGCCCGCTTGACCCGCAAGCGCGGTCTGACGGGACTGTACAACGGTTTCGGCGCTGATACCCTCTCGACCCTCCTCTCTTCCTTCATCTACTTCTA
>Ga0308160_10006299_pt1 | contig 12131 bp, 8 predicted proteins | sample PhyFR1_FD_201036 | JGI IMG/M metagenome (GOLD analysis project Ga0308160, IMG submission 201036) | Phyllosphere microbial communities from UC Gill Tract Community Farm, Albany, California, United States - DLSLF.R1 | ecosystem: Host-associated > Plants > Phyllosphere > Unclassified | place: USA... | reverse complement strand
TTGAAGCCCAACCAGCTCAAGGGATTGCTCATCACCCTCGCCAGCAAGGGATTGTTGGAGGACGTCGGTGCTGGTAGTCCCAACTTGTTGGCTTTCAACAACGCGACTGTCGCTGCTCGTCGTTAATCTGCTCCGAGCAGGCGGCGAGATCCTTCGAGCTTATTTCCGTCAATGTGCACGAGACGACATTCATGGCATCGGGCTCAACTCGACCCATTGCTCACTTTCTCGAATCATTTGCTTTGTAACAATAAATTCACGGGTCTTGAACCATCACACCCCATCAGAACTTGAGACTTTTGTACTGGATAACGGACGGAATCGAATAAGCTACACCACATGAATCACGATATATACATTGTTCCGAGTCAATCCGCTTGCTTGAATGTTCTTTCACAAATTCTATGTGCTGGAGAAATTCCATCCATGCTTACAAGTCAAGCCACGCTACATGCGCATCTATACCAATACAACGCTGTCGACCACCGAATATCCTACAGCTACTCCACCTTCATCACTTTCCCTGCCCTTTGTTCTCAAGAGCGTGCCCGCTCCCCGGTTCACTTCCATCTTGCTTCCCGTCTCACCGGGACCGAACAGAGAGATCCCGTACACTCCCAATTCGCTGACGACCTCGCCTTCGACGGCCTCCTTGCTTCCTCCCTTGACCAGCAAATTCCTCAGACCCAGAGGAGGTTCGATGAGGGACATCAAGATGTATCCCTCTTTCTTGGGTGGTTCGCCTGGGCCGGTAGGCTCAGCCTCGAGCTGCTGCAAGAATGGAGGGATATCCCCTCGGTAGATGTTATTGCCCCCGCCTTCGCGTTGCGGCTTCAGGACGTATTTTTCGGGACTGTTGACAGCCAAGTCATAGGCATGACGACCCAGCTCGCTATCGTCGAGGGGATAGAGATCTGTAAACGTTTTCCTGAGAAGGTCGCAATCCCCTGCATCAAAGTCGTCCTCTTGGTTCTCGCCAAGTAGGTATTTTTCTACCATGCCGGTCTCTGCCAATACCTGCTGGACCTTCTTGGCGCCAGCCAATTGCAGGGCCAAGCTTGGGCACTTGATCGCTCGACTGCGCTCGACCATGATTCGAGTATCCCAGTCGCGGGAGCTGCGGTAATCCGTCGGGGTATACCCAGCTCGGTAGTAGACGAGTCCGATTTCGATCTCGCCTCTGTCGTCACCAGATCCGAGCAAAGGGTCGGTCACGATCAGAGGTCGAGATGGATCCGATCCTAGTCGAGCAACAGATGCAATCTCGTCTAGCGTCCTTCTGACGACTCGAATTCCGTGCCTAGCCGAACACAAAGGAAGAGCATGTCAGCTCGTTGACGATGAATCTACAATTGATCAAGACGACTCACTCTTCTAGTAGGACCCATTCTAGCCAACGCTGATCGAACAAATTCCTCTCTCCTTCCTGAACTACAAACAAGATCTGGCTGTCCTCCTTGCCGTAAGCCTTCCACCCTTGCGCTAGACCGAGAGCGAGCGACTGAAGAGCTTCGTTTGGTGGGAAGTTCTCAGGTGCAGGTCGGCTGAGTAGAGGAGAGGCATCATAGTACCGGGTGGACAGGGAGAGGTATCTGTTTGTATGATTCCATTCGTAATCAGTTGAACATGTCGCTTTCCTTATACTCCCTGTACATCGGCGCAAGACGTACCGATGCAACTTTCCAGCTAGCTCGCTGAGAGCTCCGAAACTCGACGAAATCGTGTTGAATTCGACTTGCTTGAGTTCTAGAGGAGCGGAAAGATCGCTCGAAGATTCGTGTAAGAGATAGTCGGATCGAAATAGACCGAGTTGTAAAGGCTTTTAAGAGGAGATTAAACGTTTTCAAAGCATAAGACGGGGGTCTCCGAGCATGCTGACAGCCAGCTCGTCGCTACTCACCTGAACAAGGTCATCCCTGCACGACTTCCAAGCCCTCCAAAGCTCTCCCTGGAAAGCGTCTACCTTGCTGACGACTCCACCCATGACACGATCGAGGAATTCGACATCGCGCGTGACGTTGACGTATAGAGCATTGTATGCAGGCTGGATCTTGACAGCCAATTCGTAGAGGTCCTTGGGGAACGGAGTAGGACAGATGGATAGGGGAGCAGGTATAGCAGAGGTTGGGGCGCTTGTGCTCGGCGATTCAGCAGTATGAGGTGGAAGAAGGGTGAATCCATGTCCAAGTGCGTAAGTCGTTGCGAGACGCAAGAGTTGCGAGGTCTGTTCGGCCGTAAAGACGGGCGGCCAGTTGGGCAGTTGTGAGGACGACATGTCGACTTGGAACGATCTCTAAGTATGTAGATACTAGATGTTCGGAAGATGCAAAGGTGTGCACGGTGTCGACGCTGAAATCGTCGAGGAATCATATTGATGCTATCTAACTTGTTGGCTAATCGATCGGGTTGATCCGATATTTACGAAGCAAAAGTGGGGAAAGGGCCCGCTTGGAAATGGCGTGATTACTAATCTTGGGCGTCATGTACGACATCAATCGTATAAGTGGGATTCAAGCGATATATACTGCCTGTATCTTGCAGCAAGGAGACTAGCTTGGTGCACACAACATACACTAGCCTCGAGGCACCAGGTATACCACTTTGCAGGAAATCAGTATCTTTCGTCGATCAGGTAGGGAAAGACAGAGAATCGATCTCCGACTTTGCCAATTGAAATCCTTTAATGTCGTCTTCACCTCTTGGCACTGGACAACGCTTCAGCGCACCGGCTGCATATCTTCAAGTGGTCCCCCTGACCCCTTGTATGCTTGCGCTGCGCAAATGACGACCCCAGAAAGCCAGAGACAAACTGGATCGGGGGAGGAAACCGTGTCGCCTCTGCGCATATGCATTGTTTCAGTAATGACATACATACTGCATCGCCATTAATCATGCCTTGGCCAGTTCTTTTTTTGCGGTCGTTACTAGTCCATCAATTTCCGCAGTATACTTGTCGGTCAATCGTTGCGCCTGTGTAGCCGTATCATTAGGTATCCAATTACTCGCTCCTTTAGCCACATCATGCACTCACCTCTTTCCCCCAAGTACTATTCTTGCCGGATTTATGCTTGATGTGCTTCAACGCATCCGTACGAGCGATCCTGACTTGTTGTTTGGCCTGTTCAGCAACCTCGCCAATGTGCTTCAGGATAGCTGCGCGAGTTTCCGCCGTGGGTCTACAAACCCGAACAAGTCATAAGTAAGCATGGTGGAGGATCAATCACGCTACTCGACGTGTCGATACGCACCGTGAAATGGGTATCCGCAAACTCAGCTTGTCGTGCTTGGTGGGGCTTATTCCCGGTAGGTTGGCTCGTTGAATAGCTGAATCGACGTGTTTCAAGGACTATTCACGATAGATTCAAAGGCCGTTGTTCAAGCTCATTGCGACCAAGCCTTGGGAATTATCAGAAAGAGCTTACAGCTTCATCATAGACCTCTACCCATAGAGCATTCTGTCTAACCGTAATACTCGCTATGTTGACAATTGGTTCAGCACTTGGGTAGTCCGGAAGAGTAACCCGAACGGAATCCAGGATTGCTGAGCAATGGTCATGAATTTCGATTTAGCTACGGGTCCAAATGAGATGAGAGCCAGCAAGAATGCTGACCTGGGCTGACCCTTCCCGACCCTCGTTCAACTCCGTCAAAGCCAACCCCTCTGCACCAGTTTACGGGCTTCTGCATCTTCTCGTCCAGATCCGACACCAGCTTCTCGTCGTGCATTTCGACGGCGTCTGCGTCACCCAGATCTATCGGCTCTTCTCCAGCTACCAGATCCCCCTTGGACTTCTTGCCCGCAGCCATAGTCACACTATTCTTGGTGCTCGCCTTTCCCTTGGTCTTGATGACTGTGGTCGGTGCATCATCGTCATCGTCCCTGCCTTTTCCCTTTTTTGACTTCTTGGCGTAACCTCGGATGGAAACCCGGTCGACCGATACCACTGCCGAGGAATGGACGACGGTGTAAGATGTTGAAGCGAGAGGAAGTCTTTGTGTGACCGCAGATTTGCAGGCCGTCAAGGCGTATCTTCGAGACGGGATAAGGAAAGCCATGCTATGTCGAAGCGACTAATTTGAGACTGCCTGATGGAAGATGAATGAATGAAGTAGAATCTGAAGTACCAGCAATATGATCGAGATCGCAGCCTATTCGGTAAGCAAACCAAGACGCAAATTCACAAAAAGTAAAGTCGACCTCCGGGCAGAATGAAGAACGTCATAAAAACCGGTTACGTAATCACAAAATCCATGTTTCGCAAATATGCTTGATTTGGGTATAGGGTACATGTGTATTTGTACGATGACCGTTACAAGGTGATGCTATCAAGATTGGTGGAGCCTTATCTGAGATGAACTTTTGGCCTCGTATATGCGGCCATTTCTAGAGCTCGATGTGGATGCTGGTATGGGTTGTTTTCATGTCGTTATCAGTCGCTTGACAGGTTTAACAGTAGGGGGAGATGGTCTGCGTGGGTTCAGGTCAGTGAGTGATGCCTGAAAGCTTTGCGATGCAACGAAAGCAGCTTACAAGAGCTTTCCGTTCGGAGACTTGGCTGCTCTAGTCAAAAGGCGGGTTTCGAAGAGACCGCAGACGTGTCTGAGGAGAAAGAAGCGTTAATAGCGATTCGAGTGGATGGTTTCCTGTGCTACATTTCAACTTACTTTTTGCCGTCACCACCAGCTCCAAGGCCTACTCGGCATTCTCTGGAGCAGAAAGTGTCTCCGCATCTAGTACCAAGAAAGGCGACGCCATCAGCCCGGCATCTCCCACCTTCGTCGTGCGTAGGAGAACTCACTTTCGACAACTGGGGAAATTGACTCCCTTCAAATCACAAACAGAACAGACCACTTTTTGTGTCATAGCACTGGACATCTCGGCAGCCAAAAGTTTCGGATCCATGGGTGCCAAAGGTGGATCTGATTCATCTTCGAACGCTCGGAGAGCCCGTTTAGGAGGAGCAGGGTTTTTGATGACGGGCTTTGCCAATGCGACATCCTCTTGATCCAAAAACGATACGATGAGGGGAAGTTGACGAGAAGGGGCAGGAGTCGCAGCAGGAGTATGTGGTAATGGCTGTTTATGTCCGTTCTCGTAAACGCAGTCCATATACCCCGTGTGCTCGTTCACTACCGGTTTCCCGGCCCGATCCGATTTATCCACCAACGGGCTCGTTTCTTCTGCTTCTGCCACCGTCGTTATCAACGCTGAACCATCCTTGTCCACCTTTCGCTCCAGCGCGGTCCGACTTGTGAACCGCTTGGTCCCGAAATTAAACGTCGAAAACCACCCCTTTTCCTCTGACCGTTCTCGTGACCCCGTCTCAATCCCCGTCGACGTCCTCGCCCGGCTGTGCAAAAACCCTGGGGCTTGACCGTGCTGAGCGGTGATTGCAGCGTTGCGCTGATAACGCTTCAACCGTTCTTCCGCTATAGACAATCCGCTCGATCTCGATGGGATATCGATCATGCTCATCCCGAATCCCTTTAATCGAGATCCCCTTCGTTCAGCTTTCGGCAACGCTTCCAGGTGACCCCGAGCTGAATCCTGTACCTGCTCTGAGAGCTGAGGAAGACTCGCTGTCGATTTAGCTCGAACGTTGTCCAGCGCACTAAAGGTCGACGTGTACGAGATGAAACTCCGTCCCGTCGTCGTCCCATTGCTCTCGGTAGAAAACATCGAGATCATACTAGGTCGCGAGGGCAAGAAGATCGGTCGCCGTGTAGATGCAGTCGAGACGAAACTCGCTCGTCCGTTCACGCTGTTCGTATCGTGCACCCCCGGTCTCTTCGGAAGTGTCGACCGATGAGCACGTGGGGATTGGTCCGGCGATACTCCGAACCGAGGTCGAGAACGGTTGTGAGGACTTTGGCCGGTCGTAGAAGTAGGCGAGACAGGTGTTGATGGACCTGAATCACAAGCCATGGGGGATTCGGAGAAGAGAGTCTCGAGTATCGTATCCGCTCGTTTGAGGTAGACGGGGTAAAGTTCTTGTAATTGCAAGCTGTAGAAGGAGATGTTGTTCGAGGGTTGAGTCTTGCAGAGCTGTCGCGATGCAAATCCTCACTCATCAGTCATGTCCAGATGAGACCGGTTCGTCTCCGTTTCAATGACGGCCGAGTTTCCAAAACACTCACCACATAGAGGCACAAAGCCAAACAAGCCCTAATCAATTCTCCTCTCCCACGCTCCAGCTCAAACTTTTCATCAATCAACTCCAGTTCCCCGTCTTGATCTTCTCTGCAGACGAACACCGTCTCTCCATCCATCAACCTCTCCAGAGCTGGTTTGAACTGCTTGACGATCTCAGCCCCTGCTATCGAGCCCGTCACCCCTTGATCTAGAGTCGTTTCGTCCGTCTGGGGGGATAGCCGGATGGGAATGTGGTTCAGGCCGGGTGGAGAGGGGGGGTTGGTGTCGGCTAGGGTGGAGAGGTTGAGGTCGTAGAGGATTTCAGAGGTAGGTGATAGATTCCGATGTCGGTATTCGCTAGCGAGGAGGCAGAGTAGTCGGAACTACGCGAAGCCGAATGAAGATCAAGCGGAGAAAAGGTTGTTTGATGGGAATACGGTTTTTTTGAGAGAGTTGGCGAGGACGTATCATTCCGATCATTCCGCAATTGTGGTTTGGGGTACAAAGGGTGATCGAGTGATGTCATTTTGATTGATTGATCAAACGATAGCCGGAAGACGAAATCAGGAGAAAGGAGAAGAGGAGAGGAGTTTCACCCGGTCAGACGGGCCGGGGCAAAGCTATACCCGACCGAAGCTCACCAAAACGATCATATCCTCTCCCTTGATCATGTCCGAACGAGACGCCTGATCATGATTCATCTTTCCCTTTCCCTTGATATCCTTCTTCTTCCTCGTCCCCATGACAAGTCCATCCTCGGGTCGTTCGCTACCATGGTCCTTGTCACGAACGTGCGAGCGAACGATAGGCAAGAGGAGTACGAGACCGGTAAACAGGTATCCATGTGACCGATGAAGCGATCCAGAATCAGACTGGTTGTGTTGGTGTTGTTCAGCTAGTGAAAGATAATCTGCCGGTCCTGTTGGATGGAGAGTCGAGGGCATTCCGGGGATGCTCGCGATAGGAAAAGATAGATATACGTCGAGCGAGGTTTCGAAGGCAAAGTCCGTCTGTCCGCGCACGTTTATGCTTGTTCTTTTGAGCGGGATAACGACGGTCCTTTGGGGTTGTCAGGGGCGAGATCCGCTGATCAATCACAGCCTGTGGCAACTCTAAATGTTGGGATAACCAATTCCAGAGGAGGGGATGAGAGAGATAGGAAGACTGCGATGATCCTTTGAATTTTGAACCGGGTCCTGGTCACTCTCTGCCTCGCTCTCGCTCTCTCCTCAACGCCTCGGATGAATAACCCAAAAAGGGGAACAGACAATCGAAGGCGACAAGGGGGAAAAGGTTATCAGCGGATCATTTGTCCCGTCTCTCCCTCTCTCGCTCTCTTGGCCTGTGCCTTGCGCCTTGAGCCATGAGCGACGGAATTGTCACCCCAAACACCATGACGCCAGAGCGTACAACGAGCAGCGACAAGAGGAGCAGCAGCTACGAGCACTCTCCAACTAGCGTGGATTCCTCGGCGTAACTTCTGTTACCCTGCTTGGTCCAGAGAGCGGGGAGAAGAGCTTTGTCGGTGCAGCCACCACCGAAAGCCCCGACCCGCGCGACAGTTCGACCACACGGAAACGGGATCTTTGCGAGGTTGGCATGTTGGCACGGCTTTATCCTACGATTGGAGCGAGAAGAGTAGGACGCTGTGTAACAGGTAAAACGGGTTGGCCATATGTTTGCTTCATAGCCGATAGCCGACTTACCTCCTACTCTTGAAACGCATCGAATCACGAATCGCACCCCAACCAGACGGGCTTTGAGTGTTCACCCTTGCCCCGGTAGACGAAGATCTCAAGATCGGACCCCCCCCATTCTTCCTTCGAGAGACAACGAATGCACGACTACAGGGCACGGAAAGTTCCAACTGAAGTCCGGCGATCGAAGACCGAACGACCGAACCCTCTCCGTTCTCGCCAACGCAAGTCGAGGGCAAGTCGAATACAATGTACCCTCGGTCGACACTTCGCAACCGAGGGGGAGAGAAGCAACTTTACAGCAAGATGCGCAAACGCGACTGATCAGTTGATGTTACCCTAAGACCCGGAAGATAATACAATGATGCAAGAAGTACAGATGTCGTTAAGGTCATTATCGTAATATTTGAAGGCCCCCTTGTAAATACTATTACTCGTCATGCTGACCCTCGATCGTGCGTTGCAAATCGCGCACAATCTCCTGAATCTCTTCCAGCCGATGTTGACCCTTGACAAGCCAACCATCAATAGTCGTATTCAACGCATCCCTCTTGAGCCGAGAATCGGCTTGTCCTAACCCCGTGACCGTGTAGATCGGACAACGAGTCCATCGCTGAGCGACCTCGACCCCGCGCATGGCTTTGGCAGAAGCGACACCGTCCATAAAAGGCATGTTGACGTCCGTGAAGACGAGGTCGGGTTGGACTTTACAGAACGCGGAGAGACCTTGGACGCCATCGCAAGCTTGGGTGAGCTCGATGTTCTTGGACGAGCGTTTGACGGCCATGGCCAAGAGCTTGCGACTGACTTCGTCGTCCTCGACAATGAGGACTTTGAGTCGACGAGGATCCTTGGATGTTTCAGAAGTTCGTGACGAATCTTCTGGATTCTGATGGACAGTCTCGGTACCGCGCAGCTTGGCGATCGGAGAGGGAGGAAAGTTGAATTTCTTCTCAAGATCAGGGGTCTGCGGGAACAGGTAATAATCATCACTCCCGAATCCGACCCCTCTTTCTGACAAAGGGCCTGCTTTGGAAGGAGCGTTCCACTTGCTAGACTGACGACCTTGATCGAGCCTTGCGGACGATTCCTCGTCCAAAATGGCATTGGTCAACTTTTCCAGATCCATGCTCGTCGCGTCGAGATAGGTCAAGGAATCGGCTACTTGTTCCATATCCTCCCGGTGGAACGCCTCTTTGAGCATGCCGATCGAACTCAGCATCCCATGTATGGGCGTCCGCATGGCATGGCTAAAGCGAGACATGACCATAGTCTTCTTCTCTTCCGCCTCTACAGCCCGCGACTGCACAGCAAGAGCTTTGAAAATCGTCGCCGTGCTGCGGACAAAGGCCGAGTCGACAGTGTCGAAAGATATCTCTGCCTTGCGTGTCGATACCAGGACGATGAACATTGCCATATTGCCGGAGAAGAATGGCATGGCTATATGAGCGGACGTGCCATTCGGAAGTAATGCCTCGAGTCCAGAGACGTTGCGACCTTGTCCGAACGTCGTCTGGGAGTCGCGCTGGAATCGCTTGAAGAAGGTCCGAAGAGCGCTATCAGCCGCTGAAGTGGTGATGTTGACGATGTCGTAGGACTCTGCGCAGCAATACGCTCCCAGTATCTGCAAACCGTTGTCGACTTCCGCGATATTGCTGGATTCGGGTGTTTGCTCCTGAGACAACCGTGACCGTCTACACTGTCAGCAAGCTGCGTCTACAAACCGAATGACGAGTCAAGGGCATAAACTCACATATTCGTGAATGCCAAGGACGCTGACGTCTACGATACAGACAAGTTCTGCACAGTCGAGTATCGTCTTCATTGCGTCCACCGCGTATTGTGCTTCCAGTGGGATCTCGATCCGTAATCTCGCTGGTGATACGTCGTCCATCTCGTCCGTCGAGCTGTCACCCAATGGTTTCTCAGCTTTCTCGTTCAGAGCGCGGTTGACAAGCGAGCTTTCAAGGTAATCGAGCACAATCTCCCTCGCTGCGAAATCCTTCCTATGTCGTCTGCCCAGCCACGTCGAGCGCATTTGCTCCTCCAAGATGTGCGTGATCTGCTCCAAAAACTTTGTCTGGGCGGGCGTGATCTTCTCAAGGTGATCCTCTATGAAGAGCACGTTCAGGGTGCCGACTGACACGGTCTGCTCGCTTACTTCAGAGGAACTCAGCGAGTCCCCAGGATTGGGTGCGAGGTTCACTCCGATCCCGATATAGCTCTTTGTCCCGCCTCGGACCCAAGGATTTCCTCGAAATCGCCAGTCATTGGCTAGTTCCGGGACAAAATGCACGCCCTTGTGTTGAAGAATGGCATGTCCGCAAAGGCTTACATGGGTAGGGACCCGGGTTCCGATATCCAAAGCCAAATCTTTGATACCCTGTGGTGATCCTGCCGCTGCTACGTGATGTTGAGCATCATCAAGATACAGGCTGAACGTACAGATGGCGGATTGAAAATGCAAGGCCACTAAGTCGGTCACCGTTTGGATGTTGGTCAATTGCGCAGGTCGAGTCAATTCGTAGTCCTGTACGCATCCTATACGCATGGCTTCAGTGGGCGATCGAGGCGGAGCAAGGTAACCGGTCTCCTCATAGAATTCTCTCACTCTCCGAGCGGTAAGGATGTCGATATCGGTGCTGCTCTCGTAAAGAGGTTTATCGAGTTCGCCATGATAATCGCTTGTGAGGGGCTTGAGGCTTCGCGATACGTTGCTCCCAGGCGGAGTTAAGCTACTGCCAGGCTTGCCTGTGAGGTTATGATCGTCACCGGCAGCATATGAGAGGAGAAATCTCCGCCAGGCGATGTCATCCTCTCTGCTATCGGTCATTGCTTGAATGGGGATATCTATTCTTGAGACGACGCCGCACAGCGCGCGAGATCATCGACCCGTTCCCTTGGATACTGGCGAAGTGAGATCCGCCAAGGAGGCTCAGGGTTCGTAAATGACCGCTAGAATCCCCAGTCAGTCGCCCTTCACACTCCGTCTCCTCCTGCGGATCGCTTTACGATGGACGGCAAAGAGGCTACGTTCACCCCGGTTTGTTCGATCTCGAGGGTGTTGCTGAATCCCGTCCTTGAGCGGTCCGGAGACAAGTATAGTCTGACGAACCGGACTTTGTAAACTGCCAGTGCCTACTCGCACAACGCTATGAGTTTGCTTGTACTGGAGGAGCTTTAACGTGATAAGAAAGGCATTGAGAATTGTAGCACATTACAAATACACAGGTTGTAGACATATTCCCCTCCCGCTCCGAATATTGAAGCCAAAAGCATCTGTTCCTGGCCGAAGGCGGCAAAGCGGCGCCGCAGTCTTTGCTAGTAACCGGAAGTATCAAGGCGAAGACCGGACGCCGCCCGAAATGATAATCACGGACAAGACAAGCGTTAGACAAGCACTAGCACACGCTCGAATGTCAAGTTGTAGCTCTTCAGATCTGTAGATTAGTCGATCTGTAGATCGATCCGTGGACAGTCCTGACGGAGGTGATCCTGAAATGCTGATGCATGTACAGGATCTTCGCCAAACTGTTTGCAAGGGAGCAAAGCTTACAAAGAGCCCCCACCCCGAACACAACCGGGCGAGAGTTTAGCGATTACGTTTAGGCCCCGCCGATCCTTCACAGAACTGGCTGTGGCCGAGATGTCCGAGTCAGGTCGCGAGCTGAACACGCATTGTGTTTGCGATTTGCCTCCAAAAAGGACAACCCGATGGCAAGCTAGAATTGGGGTCGAGATGTTAACCCTTATCTTGAAGCGCCTTCCCCTCGTGAACATGTTTAAGCTTTAGCCTCAGATGTATTGTTCGAAAACTGGCCGATGGCGTCTGTGCTGAAGGACACGATGCGATTAGCACAACTAGTACTATTTGTAGGACGCCTTGAATTCCGCTCACCTTGACCCTGAACACGTTATCGACACTTGGGTTGCAACCTAGTGAACGTACAGTAGTCCTAGCTTTATCACATGCCGTTCGACACGCGCCGACCCAAGTCGGGGTATTCAACATCTTCTCGTTGTCACCGCACACTGGCCATGAGACATCCAAAGACGATGACTACGATACTGCCGGACAACGCAGATACGAAGAAGACAGGGATCCGAGTTGCAGAGTATTGATCTCGAGTCAAGAGGTGTTGAGTGAGGAAGTATCGATACATCCCTGCAAAGACGATGCAGAACAATGATAATCCAGGTCAGCGCGTGTTTGCGGTATACGCGCACGAGGCCAATCAACCAGTGTTTTGCGCAACGTACCGATTATCAAAGTGACCATACCAGCGACGATCAGTAATCCT
>Ga0308160_10006296_pt1 | contig 12137 bp, 10 predicted proteins | sample PhyFR1_FD_201036 | JGI IMG/M metagenome (GOLD analysis project Ga0308160, IMG submission 201036) | Phyllosphere microbial communities from UC Gill Tract Community Farm, Albany, California, United States - DLSLF.R1 | ecosystem: Host-associated > Plants > Phyllosphere > Unclassified | place: USA... | reverse complement strand
CGTGCGCCGCAGTTCGCGGCCGCGCTGGCCGGCATGCTGGTGGTGCTGGGCTATCTCGGCTTCGGCCTGACCGAAGTGATATTCTGGTCTATGAAGGGCAGCCTGTTCTACGCGCTCATGGTGTTCCTGCTCATGGGCTTCTGCCTGAATGCGAAAGAAAAAATTGGATAACCGTATCATCATCAAACGCCTGTGGGCGATCGTCAAACCCTACCGCTCGCGCGCCTACATGGCGCTGCTGGCGATGGCGCTGACCGCGGCCACCCAGCCCCTGCTGGGCAAGGCGCTGGAACTGCTGATGGACGAAGGTTTCCGCGGCCAGCCCGGCTTTTCCCTGTGGTGGATCCCGGGCGTGCTGGTGTCGCTGTTCGTCCTGCGCGGCATCGGCACCTTCGCCACCGCCTATTACAACAACTGGGTGCTGAGCCGGGTCACCAACGACCTGCGCGCCCAGGTGTTCGAGCGCGTGCTGCGCCTGCCGGTGGCGCGCTTCCAGCAGGAGTCGACCGGCAAGATCATCAATACCGTGGTCGGCGACGTGCGCCAGGTGGTCGACATGGTCAACTCGGTGTTCCTGTCCTTTGTCCGCGACACGCTGGTCGTGATCGGCCTGCTCGCCTCGCTCCTGTGGCTGAACTGGTGGCTGACCCTGATCGCCATCGTCGTGGTGCCGCTGACCGCCGTGATCGTGCGCACCACCAGCAAGCGCCTGCGCCACCTGAACCGCGAGAACCAGCGCGTCACCGCCGAGATGACCCAGGTGGTCGAGGAAGCGGCGCGCGGCCACCAGGTGATCCGCGTGTTCTCGGGCGAAGCCCACGAAAGCCGCCGCTTCTTCCAGCGCAGCGAAGCCATGCGCGGCTTCTCGCAGCGCATGACGGTCGCCTTCGCCGCCACCACCCCCGTCACCCAGGTCGCCACCTCGCTGGCGCTGTCGCTGGTGGTGGTGCTGGCGCTGCAGGCCGGGATGACCACTGGCCAGTTCACCAACTTCGTGACCCTGATGCTGATGCTGCTCACGCCGCTGAAGGCGCTGGCCGAAGTGAACGGCCCGATGCAGCGCGGGATCGCCGCCGCCGAGACCGTGTTCGAGATGATCGACGCGCCGGTCGAGCACGACCCGGGCACGCGCACCATCGAGCGCGCGCGCGGCCACGTGCGCTTCGAGAACGTCTCGTTCCGCTATCCGAACGCACACGCGCTGGCGCTGGACAAGGTCTCGCTCGACGTCAAGCCGGGCAAGACCATCGCCCTGGTCGGCATGTCGGGCGGCGGCAAGTCGACCTTCGTCAACCTGGTCACGCGTTTTTATGAACCGGAATCGGGCCGCATCCTGCTCGACGGCGTGCCCTACCAGGACATCAAATTGCAGTCGCTGCGCGCCCAGCTGGCGCTGGTGAGCCAGAACGTGGTGCTGTTCGACGACACCTTGCGCGCCAATATCGCCTACGGCGCCGCCCATATCGACGAGGCGCGCCTGCAGGCCGCGATCCGCGCCGCCCACCTGAGCGACGTGGTCGAGCGCCTGCCGGAAGGCGTGGACACCATGATCGGCGAGAACGGCATGCGCCTGTCCGGCGGCCAGCGCCAGCGCGTGGCGATCGCGCGCGCGATCTACAAGGACGCGCCGATCCTGATCCTGGACGAAGCCACCTCGGCGCTGGACAACGAGTCCGAGCGCGCCGTGCAGGCCGCCCTCGACACCTTGATGGCCGGCCGCACCACCTTCGTGATCGCGCACCGCCTGTCGACCATCGAGCGCGCCGACCTGATCGTGGTGATGGAACACGGCCGCATCGTCGAGCAGGGCACGCACGACGAGTTGCTGGCGCTGGGCGGCATGTACGCCAACCTGTACCGCCTGCAGTTCGCGACCCTGGCGGAAGAGACGTGAGAACCCTCGTCATCTCCCCGAACTGGATCGGCGACGCCGTCATGGCCCAGCCGCTGCTGCGCCTGCTCAAGCAGGCCCACCCCGAGCGCGCCATCGACGTGCTGGCGCCGCCGCAGGTGGTGCCGGTGTGGCGCCGCATCCAGGAAGCCGACGACATCCTCGTCACCCCGTTCCGCCACCGCGCGCTGCAGCTGGGCGAGCGCTTCAGGTACGCGCGCCTGCTGCGCGGGCGCGGCTACAGCGACGCCTACGTCCTGCCCAACACCCTCAAGTACGCCCTGATCCCGTGGCTGGCGCGCATCCCGCGCCGGGTCGGCTACAAGGGCGAGATGCGCTACGGGATGGTCAACGTGATGCACCATGACGACCGCCCGCCGCGCTCGATGGTGCCGTTCTACGCGGCGCTGGCGCACGAACCGGAACTGCCGCTGCAGGGCAAGCCGACGCGGCCCTGCCTGGTGGTGGGCGGCGAGGAAAGCGAAGCGGTCGGGCAGCGCCTGGGCATCGACCTGGGCCGGCCGCTGGTCGTGTTCGCGCCCGGCGCCGAGTTCGGGATCGCCAAGCGCTGGCCGCCGGCCCACTACGGCGCGCTGGCGCGCGAGGTGGTGCGCACGGTCCCGGGCGCCCAGCTCGCGCTGATGGGTTCGCCCAACGACCGCGAGACCTGCGAACAGGTGCAGGGCTTCGCCGGCGACGCCGCCGCGTCGGTGATCAACCTGGCCGGCCAGACCTCGCTGGACGACGCGATCGCGCTGCTGGCGCAAGCCACGGCCGTGGTCTCCAACGATTCCGGCCTGCTGCACATCGCCTCGGCCCTGAACCGCCCGGTGGTGGCGCTGTACGGCTCGACCGACCCGAACTACGCGCCGCCGCTGTCCGACATGGCGCGCACGGTGTCGCTGCGCCTGGCATGCTCGCCATGCCGGCAGCGCGAGTGCCCGCTGGGGCACCACGATTGCATGAACAAGATGACGGTGGAGCGGGTGTGGAGCGAGCTCGCGCCTATCCTGGCCAGGCAGGTCGCCTGACTGTTTTCAGCGTGCCCGCAGCCCGATGCAGACATCCTCGGCCAGCTGCCTGACCAACTCGAAGCGCCGCCTCGCCTCCGCCCGCTTTTTGGACGCGATCGCCTCCATGTCCGGCGCCGCCAGCGCCGCGCACGCCATCTCGTAATCCCCATCCGCGCGCTTCGTCGCCCCCAGCTCTTCCCACAACTGGTCGTAGTCGGCCATCACATGGCCGTTGCGCAGCGCCTTGTAGACCACGCGGTTGCGGTTCGAGACCATCAGCACGCGTTCGCAGCCGTAGCCGTGGGCCAGCTGGCCTACCAGCGTGACCATCAGCTGTTTCGGGCGGATGCCGTGCAGTTCGCGGGTCGCGCTGCGGATCGCTTCGCGCGCGTCCTCGGTCCTGCCGCCCTGGATGCAGCCGATGCTGATGGCGGCCACGCCGTCGCGCGGGGCGATGGTGAAGACGACGGTATATAAAGGATCGCCGCCCTGCACCAGCTGCAGGACCATCTCGCCTTCGCGGTCGAAGCGGTCCACCGTGCGCAGCTGGATTTCGTAGGGCAGGCCGCTCCTGCCTTCGGCGCCAGCCAGGCGCACCGGCCCCAGGCTGGCGCGCGCCACGGTCTGGCCCAGGCCGCGCCGGAACACGAACTCGTAGTGCGCGCGGATCGCCGCCAGCCGCTCGCCCGGCGTCAAGCCGCGGCTGCTGTAGGGGCGATACACCTTGTACAGGAAGCGCGGGCAGCTGCGCACGTATTCGGAAAACGCCGGATGCGAATTCAGCAGGCGCAGCCAGGCCGGCGTCTGGCGCGGATGGAGCAGGGCGCGCAGACGGATCTTGGCCAGTTCGCGCAGCCGACGCACACCGTCCAGCCGCGGCGGCACCGCCGAGCGCAGTGTCACCGACGGTGCCGCCCGGGCCACCAGGCGTTCGGCCCAGCCCGGTTCATCGCGATAGAGCTTCATGCGGACCTCCCGGGGAGGGAGGTGGGGAGGCGCTGCGGGAAAAGCGGAATCTCGGCCATGTCGGTCACATAAAATTACGTTAAGTAACGCTATGTAACGTAGTGTATCGACAGATATTCCTTGCGTAAATATTACTACTGGCATTTTTGTTATAACTGGGCAAAAAAAGACCCCGATCCCTGCGGATCGAGGTCTTTATCATGGCTGCTGTTGTAATTACGCCATGCGCCTATGTATCACACTGTATCAGCTGGCGTAGTGCGCCGATTCTTCCTGCGCCGCCGCCTGTTGGCCAACCTCGCGCTCGTGCAGGTAGCGCGCCAGCGCATCCTCGAACGAGGGCAGGATCATGCCACGTTCGCTGCCCAGCGCGCTGCGCACCGGACGCGCCGCCCGCTGGCCGAGCTCGGCCGTGGAGCGTTCCTGCAGCGTCGCCGGTTCGATGCCGGCGGCGGCGCAGGCGCGCCGTGCCAGGTCGGCCCAGCTCATGGCTTCGCCGTTGCTGAGGTGCCAGACGCCGCATTCCTTGTCGATCAGCAGGTCGAGGCAGGCGTTGACCAGGTCCGGCACGTAGGTCGGCGTCACGCTCTGGTCGGCGCAGGCGGCGAACGGCCGGCCGTTCGCCATCGCGTCCAGTGCCTGGGTAACGAAGTTGTGCTCGTCCCACGGCCCGAAGAAGGCGCTGGTGCGCACGACCAGCGCCTGCGGGTCGGAGTCGAGCACGCGGCGCTCGGCCTCGGCCTTGCTGCGGCCGTAGACGCCGAGCGGCGCCACCTTGTCGGATTCGACGTAGGGGCGGTCCAGGCTGCCGTCGAACACCAGGTCGCTGGAGAAGGTCAGGAAACGCAGGCCATGGCGGATCGCGGCCAGGGCCAGCACCGTCGGGCCGTTGGCGTTTTCGCGCATGCAGCGTTCGGATTCGCCCTCGGCATCGTCGACGCGCACGTAGCCGCCGGCATTGATGATGGCCCAGGGTTTGTAGCGCACGATGGCCGCCTCGACCGAGGCCGGATCGGCGATGTCCATCTCCTGGCGCGTGAGCAGGTGATAGGCCAGGTTGCGCCGCTCGCAGATGCGGGCAAAGGCGCGGCCCAGCGTGCCGGTGGCGCCGGAGATCAGGATCGGCTGCGGGAAGGTCGAACGGAAGGCGCCGCGGTCGGCGATGTCGGCCACCGCCGTGCGGGTGGCGACCGGCTTGGCCAGGAAGCGGCCCGGACGGCGCCACCAGCCCTGGCCCTGCAGCACCGGGTGCGACAGCGGACGGCCGGTGGCCAGTTCGCGCATCAGGGATGCCACCGCCGTCGGACGGGGTTGCGGGCCGCGAACGTCGAACGGCCCCGGCTCGTAGTAGCCGCGGCATTCGGTGACCAGGCAGTTCCAGTCGTAGGAACCGAGCAGCGCCCAGACCGTCACGGCGCGGATGTCGGCGCCGCTCTGCTGCACCTTCTTGGCCGCATTCCATATCTCGACCAGCCAGCGCATCTGGTCTTCGCGGTTGGCGTCGATGTGGGCTTCGGTGATCGCGATCGGCAGGCCGTAGCGGTCCCAGGTTTCCTGCAGCAGCGGGCCGATGCCCGGGGTCGGGGTGGCCAGCACGCGCGGGCACTCGATGTCGGCATGCGGGACGCCGCGGTACTGGGTGCGGCGGTTTTCCGGATAGCGCTCGAGGCGGTGGTCGAGCCAGCGTTCGCTGGTGGCGTAGTAATTGACGCCCATGATGTCGGGCGGGCAGGGGTTGTCCTTGAACCACAGCAGTTCTTCCGGCGTCGCTTCCGATTCGAGCAGGTAGTCCCACAGCGCGTGTTCCTGGTCAACCTTGCCGCACAACATGTCCCACGCCAGCCAGCGGCGCTCATTGAAGAAATTCGCGAACTCGGCCATTTCCGGCGTGCCATAGGTGCGCGACAAATCGTCGGTCTGCACCAGCTTGGCGTGTGGATTCACCTTGCGGATCTCGCGCATCGACAGCACGGTCGCCTTGCACTGGTGGATCAGCGTGCGGATGAAGGTCGCTTCGCTGTTGCCATGCGGGTACCACACGCCGTTCAGGCCCGAGAACCGAGCCGTGGTGCAGATTTCGTTGACTGGCGTGTAGTACTCGACCCAGGGATAGCGGCGCGCCACGGCGCCGGCGTACTCGGCGAGCTTTTCGGGGAAGGCCGGGTCGACCAGGCTGGTGTGGCGCGGGCCGGAACCGTGGTGGACCAGGCCGACGATCGGCGTGACGCCCAGGTGCTGCAGCACGGGCAGGCGTTCGTCGGGCCACGACCAGTCGGCCGACTCGATGCCATCGGGTGCCGTGCGCTCCCACAGCACGGGGTAGCGGATCGCGCGGATGCCGAGCGAAGCAAAACGTTCCAGGTCTTGCAGCCTTGCGGCGTGGCCGTTGCGATCCATCTGGGAGAAGTAGTTATCGCGTACGCGGTTGACGGTGCATTCCAGGCCGCCCCACAGCTGGAGCGGCGAAGTTGCTGGCTGAATAGGATTGTTGAGATTCATGAGCGCTTCCTGCGTTTTTGATTCGAGGCTTTACCTTAGTCGGCTGAAACTGCTTCTTGTGTGGGATGGCGAACATAAAAACGGCATTTAGGACAAGTCCTACGAGATGTCGGCAATCGATTGAGCCGTTCTATTTCTTGCAGGATTCTTTTTGGCCATTTCCTTGACAAGCTGGGGCGATGGCGCCACTTTGGTGCAAGATGACAGCGGAAAGGATCAAAAGCATGTACATGGTGTACTGGACGGTCGTCGAAGGCGAAGACAGCGGGCCGCAGGCGCAGCCTTTCGACACCAGCGCGATGGTGGACGCGATGAAATTCATGGAAGAGCTGCGCAGGCGCCAGCGCGACGGCGAGGGCGTGCGCTTCATCACGATGTGTTCGGAGCACCCGGACGTGGTGGGGCACCCGGGTGTGGATGTGACGGGGCCGGAGTACGACTGGAAGAAGAGAAGACGGTAGGGTGGACGGCTGCGCCGTCCACGCGGTGATTGTTATCGGCTCCGATATCGTGCACGTGACCGGAACCTGCAGCTATCACCGCGTGGACGGGGAACCCGTCCACCCTACAGCGCGTGCTTGAGGATCTTGCCGCTGGCCGCCGCCGGCAGCGCGTCCATCAGGACGATGCGCCCCGGCCGCTTGTAGGGGGCGAGGCGCGCCGCGGCCCAGTCGCGTAGCGCATCCAGCGACGGCGCCGCGCGCGGATCCGGCTGGACGAAGGCCATTACCTCCTCGTTGCCGTCGGGCGCGGGCCGGCCCACCACGGCCGACTGCGTCACGCCCGGGTGCGCGTTCAGCACGGTCTCGACTTCGAGCGGATACACCTTGAAGCCCGAGCGGATGATCAGTTCCTTGCCGCGGCCGACGATGAACAGGGCGCCGTCCGGCCCGCGCCGCGCGACGTCGCCGGTGTCGAGCCAGCCGCCGGGCAGCAGGGCCGCCGCGCTCGCGTCCGGCGCGCGGTAATAGCCGCGCATCACGTTCGGCCCGCGCACCCGCAGCGCGCCTTCGGCATCGCCGTCGACGTCGCGGCCGGCGGCGTCGACGATGCGCAGCTCGACGCCCGGGATCGGCAGGCCGACCGAGGTGTCGGCGCGCGGCGCATCGAGCCGGGTCTGGCTGACCGTGGGCGCCGCTTCGCTGAGGCCGTAGCCATTGTGCAGCGGCACGCCGAGCAGGGCTTCGACGCGCCCCTTGAGGTCGGGATCGAGCGGCGAGCCGCCGGCGTAGGCGAAGCGCAGCGTCGAGCGGAGCAGCGTGCCGCCAGCCAGTTCCAGCAGGCGCGCGTACATGGCCGGCACGCCCTGCACGATGGTGAGGCCGTCGTCGCGGATCGCTTCCAGCATGCCAGGGGGCGTGAAGCGCGGGACCAAATGCAGGCAGGCGCCGGCGCACAGGGTGCCGAGCAGCACCGAGCTCAAGCCGTAGACGTGCGAGACCGGCAGCACGCCCCAGGCACGGTCCTGCGGGACCAAGCCGCGCAGGCGGCTCGACACGTTCGCCACGAACAACAGGTTGCGGTGGCTGAGCATCACGCCCTTGGGCTGGCCGGTGGTGCCGGTGGTGTAGACCAGGGCCGCGACTTCTTCCGCGCCGGCCGGTTCCGGTGCGCAATCCTCATTCAGCGGCCCGATCATGAGCGCGCCGTGGGCCTGCGCACCGGCGCGGGTGGCGTGCGCGGCCGCATCCGGCGACACCGCCGCCGTGTACAGCGCCAGGCGCGCGCCGGCGTGCGCCCCAATGGCGTCGATCTCGGGCGCGGCCAGGCGCGCGTTGACGTTGATGATCCAGGCGCCCAGCGTGGATGCGGCAAAGATCAGCGTCACCTGGTCGATGCAGTTCTCGCCGACCAGCAGCACGCGGTCGCCGGGGCGCACGCCGCGGGCGCGCAGCAGGGCGGCATGGGCATCGATCTCGGCCACGAGCCCGGCATAGCTGATCGCGCGGCCCGCTTCGCGCAGGGCGGGCGCATCGGGTGTGCGGGCGGCGGCCTGGCGCGGAATGGCATCGATGCGGGCCGGCAGGGAGGCAAGCAGGGCCGGTACGTCGATCGGGCTGGGCGGGGCGGCGGACATGGAACTTCCTCGTTATTGCAAGCGCACATGATACTAGGCGCACGGCAAAGCATCCCCGGCGGCCTGTTTTTCCAGGCCATGGCACAATGACAAGGTGAACCGTAAAATACCACCCGCCACGATGTCACAATATCGCCCGCTCCTGTCCCAGGCCAGCGCCGGCCTCACGCACGAGGTCCTGGCCCTCGACGAGCGCGGACGCCGCTCAAGCCTCCACATTCCCGCCGAGCGACCGCTGACCGTCTACGTCGACAAGCGCGAACTGGTGACCCTGATGACCCTCGGCGGCGCCCCCGAAGCGCTGACCCTGGGCTGGCTGCGCAACCAGCGCCTGGTACGCTCGCTGGAGGACGTGGTCTCGGTGCAGGTCGACTGGTCGGTGGACGCGGTGGCGGTCGTTACCCGCCAGGGCATCGCCGACGTCGAGGAAAGGACCGCAAAGAAAGTGGTCACCACCGGCTGCGGCCAGGGCTCGGTATTTGGCGGATTAATGGATGAGGTCGACACTATCAGCCTGCCTGATACCGCACGGCTGGCGCAATCGGTGGTCTACCGTATCGTCGAGACCATCCGCACCCAGCAGTCGATCTATAAACAGGCCGGCTCGGTGCACGGCTGCGCGCTGTTCACCCATACCGGCGAGCTGATCCATTTTGTCGAGGACGTGGGCCGCCACAACGCGGTCGACGCCATCGCCGGCCTGATGTGGCTGGACGGGATGGCGGGCGGCGACAAGGTGTTCTACACCACCGGCCGCCTGACCTCGGAAATGGTGATCAAGGGCGCCCAGATGGGCATTCCCTTCCTGCTCTCGCGCTCGGGCACGACGCAGATGGGGCACCAGGTCGCGCAGCAGGTCGGCATGTCGCTGCTGGCGCGCTGCAGCGGCCGCCATTTCCTGCTGCTGGCCGGCACCGAGCGCCTGGTGTTCGAGCCGGACCTGCTCGAACCGCTGAACGCGCCGGTCAAGGCGCCACGCCACAGCCTGGTACAGTAGATGGCGCTGCCCATGGTCGATGCCACGCTGCACGCCTTCGTCCTGCTGTTCACGGGCGATCCCGACTTGTGGCGCATCATCTGGGTGTCCCTGAAGACCAGTGTCATCGGCCTGCTGCTGGCGGCGCCGCCGGCCATCCTGCTCGGCTACTTCATCGCCATGTACCGCTTCAGGGGACGACGCATCGCGATCTGGCTGGCGCAGGCGGCGCTGTCGCTGCCGACCGTGCTGATCGGGCTGCTCCTGTATTTATTGTTGTCGCGGCGCGGGCCTCTGGGCGACCTGCAATGGCTGTTTTCCCAGCCGGGCATCGTGTTCGGCCAGTGCGTGGTGGCGCTGCCGGTGCTGCTGGCGTTCACGCTGGCGGCGGTGCAGGCGCTCGATCCGCGCTACGCCGAGACCGCCATCGCGCTGGGCGCCTCGCGCTGGCAGGTGATGGCGCGTATGCTGTACGAAGGCCGCTTCGGCGTGATGGCGGCCGTGCTGTCCGGCTTCGGCCGGGTGATCTCGGAAGTCGGCTGCGCGCTGATGGTGGGCGGGAACATCGAAGGGCAGACCCGCACCATCACCACCGCCATCGCGCTCGAGACCAGCAAGGGCGAATTCGCGCAGGGCATCGCGCTGGGCATCGTGCTGGTGGCGATCGCGCTCCTGATGAACGGGGCCCTGATGCTGCTGCAGGGCGACGCCCACGCGGCACGGGAGAGGGCATGAGCTTCACCATCCACACCAGCATCAGCGCGGCGGTGTACGAGAACGAGAACGTCAAGCCGCGCGACGAGCGTCGCAAGGCCCTGCTGGGCGTGCGCGGCCTGCGCAAGCACCACGGCGAGCGCCTGCTGTTCGACATCGAGCGCATCGAGATCGCGACCCACGGCGCCTACGTGCTAACCGGGGTGAATGGCGCGGGAAAAAGCACGCTGCTGCGCGTGCTGGGCGGCCTGGAGCGCGCCGAGATCGACAGCCTGCGCTTCGAAGGCCTGGACATACTGCGCGTGCACCCGTATCCGCGTGCGCTGCGCAAGGCCATCGTCTATGTGCACCAGCACCCGATCCTGTTCTCGACCAGCGTCCCCCACAACATCGGCTACGGCCTGGAACTGCGGCGCCTGCATAAGGAGGAAATCGCCAGCACGGTCGAGGCCGCGATGGCCTGGGCCGGCGTGACCCATTTGCGGGACAGCGACCCGGCCAAGCTCTCCGGCGGCGAGAGGCAGCGCGTGGCGCTGGCGCGCGCCAAGGTCCTGCAGCCCAGGCTCCTGCTGCTGGACGAGCCGACCTCGAACCTGGACGGCCAGGCGCGCGAGCAGGTGATCGAGCTGATCCCCACGCTGGTCGAAGCCGGCAGCAGCGTCGTCATCGCCTGCCACGACCGCGACCTGATCGGCTTGCCGGGCGTGCAGCGCTTCAAGCTGCGCGACGGCCGGCTCGAAGTGCGTTGATGGATTTATAATCTGGATAGTTTAATAACCAGACTGGGGATCACCATGCAACGCCGTTCCGTACTTGCGCTCGCCCTTGGCGTCGCTTTCGCCGCACCGTTCGCGCATGCGCAAAACGACAAGGTCCTGCGCCTGTCGACCACCACCAGCACCGAAAACTCGGGCCTGCTGGCCTACCTGCTGCCGGCTTTTGAAGCGAAGACCGGCATGAAGGTGAACGTGATCTCGGTCGGCACCGGCAAGGCGCTGGAGCTGGGCAAGAACGGCGACGTCGACGTCACCCTGGTGCACGCGCGCCAGCTGGAAGACAAGTTCGTGGCCGAGGGGTGGGGCGTCGACCGCCGCGACGTCATGTACAACGACTTCATCGTGGTCGGCCCGACGGGTGACCCGGCCAAGGTCAAGGGCAACGCCGACGTGATCGACGCCTTCAGGAAGATCGCCGCCGCCAACGTGAAATTCATCTCGCGCGGCGACAATTCCGGCACCGACGTGATGGAAAAGGGTTACTGGCAGCAGGCCGGCACCAAGCCGGCCGGCACCAACTACGTCTCGGCCGGCCTGGGCATGGGCGAAGTGCTGAACATGGCCGCCGAAATCAAGGGCTACACCCTGACCGACCGCGCCACCTACGGCGCCTATAAAGCCAGGACCGGCCTGGCGATCCTGGTGGAAGGCGACAAGCGCATGTTCAATCCCTACGGGATCATTGCGGTGAATCCCGAAAAGCACAAGGGCATCAACTACAAGGGCGCGAAGCAATTGATCGAGTGGATGACTTCAAGCGAAGGACAGGCGAAGATCGCGGCCTTCAAGCCGGCCGGCGAGCAGTTGTTCTTCCCGTCGGCCAAGTGATACGTACGTTGAGCGCGTGGACGGGAAACTCGTCCACCCTACCCGCGATGCGTGCGTTACGGGTAGGGTGGACGCGGACGGCGAGTCGGCTTGCCGTCCACGCGTTCAACCTGCTCGTGAATAACAAAAGGCCGCTCGAAGCGGCCTTTGTCATGTCGAAGCGCAGATGATCACACCAGCGCGTGCATCACCGCCTGCACCGGGATCGCCTTGACCCAGTCGCGGCGCTGGTCGGCCGTGATCACGGTGCTGTTGGCCTTGTCGACCGGCGCCCATTCCGGCGTTTTCTGGCGCATCAGCGCCACCACCGGCACGCCGACGGCGTTCGCCAGGTGCATCACCGCGGTTTCCACCGAGACGATCAGGTCGCACTGCGCCAGCATGGCCGGCAGCTGGA
>Ga0308160_10006295_pt1 | contig 12138 bp, 17 predicted proteins | sample PhyFR1_FD_201036 | JGI IMG/M metagenome (GOLD analysis project Ga0308160, IMG submission 201036) | Phyllosphere microbial communities from UC Gill Tract Community Farm, Albany, California, United States - DLSLF.R1 | ecosystem: Host-associated > Plants > Phyllosphere > Unclassified | place: USA... | reverse complement strand
AGCTTGAGCTACCATGTCGTCTGTCCGTCAGCTTAGCTACAAGGGGGGACATACCGATTAGACGATGTTCGTAGTAAATGCCTGCTTTCTCGAATTGCGTTTTGTAGGTGCTAGGGCATCAGCCCTGACTTAGCTCGGTGTATGGCGGACTTACGCATCGTAAATCTCCTGGAAGATATCCTTGAATCGTCCATCGTATTTCTTCAAGATAGTGCTGATATCAGCCAATAATATGTGTAACGATGAAGAAGGACTCACTTCTTGGTAGACATAAACAAAGGCATCTCCTTCTGAATAGCCATCTTGAAACTAGCATGTGCGAAACCTTTAATACTCTCATCGGTATTATACATCGACATAGCAACTCCCTTTCCTTTGAAATCATAAACGTTCATTTCCGTTGGTTTTGATCCATCTTCAGGAGTGAAGGTCAAAGTAAGTTTACCAGGTCCGGGAGCGATGAAATCTGTAGAACGGTATTGATCACCGAATGCGTGTCGACCGATTACGATTGGTTTCGTCCATCCTGGAACTGGTTTTGGGATCTTTTCGAGAATGATGGGTTCACGGAATACGGTTCCACCTAGGATATTTCGGATCTACCCATCAGCTCATCCTCACTTGTAGCTGATTATGGTAAGGACGTACGGTACCATTAGGACTTCTCCACATTTCCTTCAACTTGAACTCTTCAACTCGAGCCTCGTCGGGGGTGATGGTTGCGCATTTGACTCCGACAGAGTATTTCTTGATAGCCTCCGCAGAGTCGATTGTGACTTGATCGTTTGTCTACCATCAGCTTGAACCTCTTTTAAAACGATGAACAGAGGGAGAGCTTACTGCATCACGTGATTCCATTCCTAGATCATAGTATTTAAGATCAATGTCGAGATAAGGAGTGATAAACTGTTGTCAGCTACATCACCTCCCACTGTAATCGCTGTGAGTAGCAGGAAGGACATACATCGTCCTTAATCTTCTTCCAGATGATCCTGGTCATCTCATCACCATCAATCTCAACCACAGGGTTCTTGACTATTTATCAGCGTTGACTCATTTTTTATGTAGTACAGCTCCTCGGGTACAGAGTGTAAACGTACCCTTGATCCTCTCGCCTCCTGCTGGAGTTGCGTAGCATCTAGCAGCCATCATTAAACTCTGCTGGGAGCGGAGGGGACTGAGCCGGGCTCGGGTGAAGGTGGATGTAAGCTGAAGTTAGCGTGGGGGAGCGAAGCCAAGAGGAGCGGATAGTAACTTACCATCTTGCAGACTCGGACTTCTGTCGTGGCTCTTCAATGGGTTTAATATAGATCTGTGTGAAGCTTTTAGACTGTCCTCCACGTTCAAGAGGTGTAGGTTCTAGCTGATAAGGTGTATAGACAGTAGTTTGGACTCATTCACTCTGCCAGTTGATTTCGGGTAATCGCCCGAACCCCGGCCGAAATGGAGCATACATTATGATTACGTAAACACACAAAGGTGATCGCTCAGATGAGAGAGATGTCATGAATTCGTTGATCGATACTATACTGTACATTAATTAATCAAACAACAATGAGACCGACAATAAGACTACTGGCAACCGCTTCGGCTCCGCTACCACTTTCCATCTCCCAAGCTTCAGCTCAACTCATCCCACCTATCCCGTACGTTACCATCGTAGATCGCAAGTACCAGTAAGAGAGTTGATGTCCAGATTATATCGCCGCCTCCTAAGAGTTCATCGAACATTACCAGATGAAATGCGATTCATGGGTGATTCCTACGTCAAGTCCGAGTTCCGATTAACAAGAAAAACGGATAATCCACTACATATCATCGGATTCTTGTCTCAGTGGAAGAAGTATTTGGACGATCTACAAGAAGGAGGTGTAGAGGGGAGAAGGTTGGATGTTGATTCCATGGATCGATTGAGTGTTGAACAGGTTGGACAGCTTTATGAGTTGATGCATGCTACCAAGGAGGTTTGGAAATCGTGAGTCCTCTCTCCTTGTGTCGAAACGCGGGTCGGACCCTGACTGATGGGTAGACCGGCAGAATTGGAGAAACAAGCTGTTGAGGCTGAAGACAAGTCGAGTGGGAAGGGAAGCAACTGAGAAAGGAAATCACGCAGAAGTATAATGGAAAGATCTAGATGAATGGCATGGCATGATTTACGTGAACCGACTGTCACTACTTTGTTCCCCCCCCGGATATCGTTGCCTGGTGTGGGCATCATTCGATTGGTCTCCTTGTACCACTCACAGTCGACATGAACTGCTCTGTACCCCTTCAATCTGCCGTTCCAACTCACTAATCTACCTCATGGACTTGGGTCATTGAATGTCAGGCACGAAACCACGTGAAAATCACGCTTTACTCAAAGTCAACCTGAATGCTCAACATTGACTTCCTACATCACCTTATCACAAAATGCCACCCCGTCTAGCAGCTATGGCGGGCGGAAGCAGCTCTCAACTAGGCAGTTCAGTCTACCGAGCATCCGAGCAATTTGGCTCAAGTCGCGGGGATACCGAGATGGACGGCTCGTCAGCAAATCTAGAGGAGGTGGATGTTGATACCCTCTACCTCCAGCCTCCTGCTTTCAAACGGAAAGAAAAGGGCAAATGGCAAGAGTCGGGACATACTCTCGCTTTCGGACTCAATCCTGTTGATGGAAGCGTCGCGAGCTGGATCACGCATAGGGTGAGTTTACGATTTTGGTGGATGGCTAATTTCAGTCGACGCCGGAAACTAGTAAAGCCTCATCATCCAAGGTCGCACCACTGCCTCTTGTCGATCAGCTCGTTTCCTTTTCATCGCTAAGCAATATCTCCCAACCACTCGCTACGCTCTACACGGAATCTCATACTCTCTTTACGTCACTACAACATATCGTCGCTTCCGCCATTCGATTACCAGTACCTGGACAAGGCCTGAATGCTCGCGGATTGGGGGTGGCGGAAGTATGGAACAAACAAGGCAAACAGACCAGTATGGAAGGATTGCTGGGTCCACCTGGAGCAGAGACTGTTGGGCATATCAGGAGATTGGTGGGGATGTACCTTGAGGAAGTTGTCAAGCTGCGTGAGAGTGATGTCGAGCCGGAAGTCAAGGCGAAGTTTGATGCTGTTTATCACGTCTTAAACCTAGCTATGATCCTGTATCTGCCCCAAGATGGAAGGGGAGAGGGGTTATTGGGTGAAGAACTCTTAGATTGGGTCAATGATGTTGATCCTGGTGCGTCATATCTTCTTCATCAGTAGTGAGCTGATGAGTAGCTCCCGACAACTCACAAGGTAACGAAATCATGCAGACCAATCAACCTTGGGATCATCCTTCCTTCTGGCCATATATCGCACGATGTATTCTCCGCGGTTTCCACCTTCCAGCGTCCTCGTTTATGCGAACACTCACCGATCATCCTCACGCGCCAATATCGAAACTAGCAGCCATCCTACATCATCACTTATCAGTCTACCCCCGATCACACCAAACGTCGCAATACCCCCTTGAATCTCAGTTCGTCAGCGCACATCGCTCGTGGTTAAGCAGATTAAGGGCGGAAGTATCAACTTTCTTAGGTGGTCGGCCTAAGGGCAGTTGGTTGGAGGAGAAGAATGGAGGAGGAAAAGATTGGAAGAGGTGGGAAGATGGGTTTAGGGTTGTCATTGATTTAATGGAGGGTAAAGCCGAGGCTGTTTTGGAACAGGCGGCAGATTGGAGAGAAGCGGTTGGGGCTTGGGGTGTTCTTGTGGACGTTCAGCTCAAGAGGGACGATTTACCGTATGTCCCCTTTACAATCGTTAGGGCAAGGCTGACGAGGACAGAACTGCACTCGCACGTATAGTCAAGAAGTTGCCGGTCGATCCCTCTGTGCTGGACGACACTATCGAGTCCAACCTATGTAAAGGCAATATCATCCAGGTATGTTCTTCTCGAGTTCTAGTCTGTGGGGGCAGCACGCTGATCTCCAGGCCATGACTGGCTGCCAGGAACTGGATATCTGGCTGGCGGCACACCTTGGCGATGTTTTCGACAAGCTCGCCTTGATACCAGATGACGAAGAGAGGTGAGCCACTATATAACAGTCTGAGCACGGCTGATTCCCAGATTTGAAATGTCATTACGTGACTACTTCCTCCTTGAATACGCCGATATCCTCCAAACAAGTCCACAAGCGCATTCATTCTGGCGAGTCATATGCGACTACCTAGCAGCAGCAGGCGACGAAGGGCGAAATCGCCTAAAGAATCATATCCTACATATCAGCCTCAATCTCGAACCCCCTAAGATGCCAGAACCACGCGAAGTAGTAGAAGGGGAATTGATGGAAGTGGAGGAGCCTCCTGTTGATGAGAATCTGAGGCATTTCACTGAAGTCAGAGAAGCATGTGAGGAGCTAAGATTGGAGGGAGAATGGAGGACGATGAGCAAGATCGTTGCTGAGCGGCTTATTCGGAAGGGAGAGTACGGGATGGCTGCTGCCATGTGTTTGCAGGCTGAGGATAGCTTTACGCTTTCATTGATTGCAGAGAGGATATGCGATGCGTACCTCGCTAAAGGTGAGCTTACATGCCCTTGGACTGAAGCTGATGACTAGGCGACGCCGAATTCCTGAGACTGGTCGATACATTACCCCCGAGTCTACTTAACGAAGCTCCCCTCGCACTCAGTCAAGTGCAGCCAGACGGTGCTAAACCACTCGATTTACCAAGTCAATCGGCAGTATCGGTCTTCGCTTCCCGCTTGACCTTCCTAGCGGAATTTAGGGACTACCTACTTTTCCTAAGTCAAGGAGCGAGGGACAGAGCAGCGATCCGCCTGGTGGATCTTCTCCGCTCTGGTGTAGCTCCAATTGGGATGTGGGCGGTGCTACTGGTGGAATCTGTCAATCTACTTGAAGGTGAGTCTGACCACAAAGGAGTCGTGCCAAGCTGATAGTAGACCCCGATATCTTGTTTACCTCGAATGACTCGTTCGAGCTCCTTCGTGTACTTGATGAGGTTACTCAGAATTCGAGTTACGCTCCGGAGGAATACCTGGACAGTCTCATTATTTACCTACAACGAAGCGAGTCCACGGCAACAGCGGCAGGACAGGCCGCTGGAACGGCGACGAAATTGGGTTTACCTGAGGCAAATAGGAAATTAGATCAAGTCAGACTGGCATTAGCAAGGAACTTAGCTAGAGCATTAGTCGTTGGATTTGAGAATCCATTTTAATATGCATTAGAAGGTATATATATATATGAATAGACGCGTTGATTCTGTCTGTGCCTTGAGACTAAGTTAAGTTAACTTACCCCTTGGTGTATGATCAACAATCACTCACATTCATATACACCGCACAGCTTCGATTCTTTGTACTGCATCTCAATACGTATAGCTGGACTATCGCCAGACCGCTGGAACGGTCTCTCTCGCCTAATATCACTCAAGCTTCGAGTCAGGCAATCTGGTACTCTGTGAATTACCTCGGCAATTGATCACGCTATCCTCACCGCATTACATTTCGTGACTTCTCTCGCCCGCCATACCGCATGTATCTATAATTCACGATATCACGACCCAACCACCAGCTCGACATCAGCGCCATGTCCCGCGGTCCATCACCTTCCCCGGTCTCGGTCCTACAACCGCCCATCACCCATTCGGCATCTTCAGTATCGCTTCGATCTCATAATCTCCGTATCAACCTCGACTCTAGTAATCACCTAAACCACCGCTCTCGATCCAATACCACCCTCTCCCCACCTTCGCAGAATGAATATATCCACCCTAGAAGTTTGAGCCTCTCACATCAACTCTCACCGACAGAAGCAAAGGATGTAGTCCTAGCCGTCCGCAACCTTCGAGGCGACTTGGAAAGTCCAGCTAGATCTTATTCGAATTTAAGAGAAATGGTACTTGATGAAGAGGAAGATGAGGGGGAGCAGGATGAAAGTATGTTGATGGAATACGAGACTCCTGGAAAGACCAGAGATAGGGATAGGGAGAGGAGGAGGGAGAGAAGTCAAACTCCCGCTAGAGCTGGTGTATCGACCATGCAGAGGATTATGAGGGCTCTGGAGAAAAGTCCCGATGAGGGAGATACACTCGATTTGAGTAGGAAGGGGATTGATAATATCGGTGATGAGGAGGTCGAGATGTTCAAGTCGGGAGTCGGAAAGGATCTGAAAGGTGTCTGGAGGTGAGTATACCTCTCTTGGCGTACTATCACTGACGAGTAGGCTGGCTCTGTCATACAACGCTCTAGATGATGGAGCTATCATCAAATCATTCTCGACCCTAACTAGGCTGAGGTATTTGAACCTCAAAGGGAATCTCCTCACTCAATTCCCAGAAGCTGTCAGTCTTCTGCGACGGAGCAGAATACAGCTGACAGGCAGCTCACTCATATGGAAGGTCTAGAGATTCTCGATCTATCAAAGAATAATATCACTGCCTTTCCCGAGGTTCCTAATAAATTGATCAATCTAAAGGTCTTGTCTCTTACGCATAATGGGATATACACTCTTCCTACCTATATGACCTCTTTCGAAAATCTCAAAGTATTCAAGGTCGCCAGTAATCCAATAGAATGGCCTGTACGTCTTACATCTGTACAGAGGGATATGGCTAATGTCAGCCCCGAGAAGTCTTGGGGGCGTTGATTGCGGGTGAGATGTCAGAGAAAGATCCTGTTACTGGCAAAACAAGACGGGATGAGGATTTAAGACCTTGGATTGAGAATATGAAGAGCTGGATGAGGCAGAAGAGTGTCGAGACGGAACGATTATTGGATAGAAGTAGGAGTGAGGATGATGCGTATCTTGCCTCCGGGTACGTCCAAGTCTTTGTGACATGATGCTGACATGTAGGGAGGAACCAAGCTCAGCTGTCTCGTTAGAGAACGGACAACGCACGCCGTGGCAAGCTACACCTACTTCGACTGCTCCTTCGTCTCAACAGACTGTCAGACGTATTGGCCGAGACGAATTCTCAAGAGCAGGTTCGCCCTCACAGCCCCCCTTCTTTGGCCGTCACGACTCATCAAATGCTTCAGCCTCCGAGGAAAGTCTGGACCAAATCTCAACCTTCCGCCGCCTTCCCCACCGCTCGGGATCATCGAGCCACCTACGTCAAGCTTCCACTTCATCCTTCACCCCGCCGACTTCAGCTACCACCGTATCTTCATCCGGTCATTCTCGCAACCCATCCATGACTATCCCTCAGCCATTACCCAATCCTGCTACTCACGGCCACTCGCGTGGAGGAAGCTATGAACCGAATCAGAGATTAAGTGGGCAGTTGATGGGGAAGAAGTCATTACCGGATCTAAGGCAGAGTCATGCCAAGATCATCTCGGAACGAAGAGGCGATTCAACTCCTGCTGAACAAACTCGTCAACTTGGGCTTGGGATCGCGCCTGCTACCCCACCGGGGAAACCGGCATTCGTACAAATGGCAAGATCAGTTACTGGCGGTCCATCTTCGCCTCGGACTCTTGATGGTGGTCTACGCAGGCGGTCCAACGAATTCATGCGACGACTAGGTGGGGATCTACAGGAAAAGCGATCTTCTCAGGACGATCCTCATGTGGATGAATCGAAAAACTCGTACTTTCGTCGACTATCTACTTTACCAACTTCCTCTATCTCCAAATCAGTCCCTCCAGCTCTACTAGCTGTGATAGACGCGATAAGAGGAATGCTATTTGCAATGTCGCAATTACAAATGGCCCTTCGACAGTACCTCACCTTCGCCCTCAATGAACGTGTCGCAGGTGTACTCAATCGAGTCATGGAACCTGCTGGAGCTTACATGACTACCTTGATCAATACTCTCGACCGATTCGACTCAATGTCGAGACGAAACAGTGTTCCGCCGCAAGCTATCCGAGCTGTCCTCGAGGCTACAAAAGAGAGTGTCTCGGTCTTCGGCAAGGTCGTGGCTGTACTCAAACTCCAGTCTCCCGCATTGCGGACATGTGATTTACGATATACGAGGACATTGTTGTTGATGATTTTTGGATCAATGTCGGAAATTGCTAGATCATGGCAGGAGATGGGACCTTTGTTGAAGGATATTAAACCGCTCATATCCCTCGATGGGGGTATTGTAGCGAGAGCATTGGGGGGACATAAGATGATTCCCACTGGATCGTTTTCTGGCAGGACACCTATTTCGCCAATTCCCGAACGTGGAGAATCGCATTCACCGCAATCTGTCCCAAGGGGAAGTCTGTCGACTGTCACGGGTGGATCGCCGATCGTAGAGGAGACTACCGACTCGCTACGGGCGGATGATGGGGATCCTCGACTAGCTAGGAATCGACGTCAAGGCGGATCATTCTCTACTCGAGATGTTGAGAAAGGGATGATGATGGGTTCACCTGGAATACCTAAACCAGGCGACAATGCACCTCTTGGATACCTTCGACATCGACCATCGGAGTCTGCACATAGTGCTCTCGGTCAAATGGAGGAGTCTGATCACGATGCCGATAATACCACAGTCACATTACCGTCTTTTCCCATCAAGGCGATATCTCCAAATGGTACATCTGCGAATATTGCACTTACCCCGACAGATCCTGATCCAATATCAATGCCCCCACCTTGGCCTCATGCTATGGGAAACGGACATAAACCAATGTCATCCTCTGGATCAAGTCATGCGCTATCTATCGCTACTGGTCCCCAACCTTCTTTCCGGAAGTTATCGGTTGATGTCCGTCCGCCAACCCCTACATCTGCTACGTTGTTTGACGAGGATTTATTGGATGTTATCGAGAGCGCTACCGAAAATGCTTTCACGACATGGCTACGCCTCGCCGAGGATGTAGGTGGTGCTTCACCCTTATCTGCCAATGGCTCCAGTCACTCGAAATCACCATCTCAAGGTAGCTTGAATAGTAATTCCGACTTTTCAAGAACATTCATGTCGAACCGACCTGACGATATATCGGTACAACATCACGCGGAGTTACTCGCCGTCTTATCACATGCCGAATCGACCACATCCAACCTCCGAGAATCGTTAATGGGCTTACGAGCAAATCCGGCAAGTTACGCCCGCACGACCTTACCAGACGATACACAAGCCTTCATCCAAGTCGTCGTACGCGTCTCGGGTCTCGTCAAGGTCATTTCGATAAACCATACATTCTCACAAGCGGTTCGATCAAGTATATCCCGCCTAACTCAATGTACAAGAGAATGCGCAATTCTAATGCAAGTCTCCTCCCTCCGACCTGGATTAACGCCTTCGCCGTACTCTGCTAATTCGGCTCCTGGGAAATTACATCGATCACAATTGAGTTTAACAAGTTCAGGACCTGGGGGTAGTAGTGAAGATTTAACTACTCCTCATTCGGCTTCTACGCCTGGGTCTGCTGGGTGGGGGTCGGCTACGGGGAGTGGGAATGGGAATGGGAGTGGATTGAGGGGATTGCAGTTGCCTAGGAGGCAGTTGGCTCTTAATCGGGATAGGAGCGGGACGATGGGTGGGAGAGCATAATGCGATTTATGGAAGACGGTCATGATGATGATAATGCAGCCTGCCGATGTCACCCGGGAATATCTCACTAAGATGAGGCGATGCGCTTACGTGCGGACAGAGGCGCAGTGACTCGGCCGCGCCAATTATGCCAAGCTCATTTATCGAATGACACCTTCTTACATCAAAGGAGAATCCGATCACGGAAGAGCAATCGACGGTTGGATGAAATGACATTACCACAAGATCCATTTATCCGAACGTCGCCTCGAGAACACAAAGGTGAGCTCGCCGATAGAACGCCAAGTACAGGCTATTTTGCATGATGACGACACATCAATAAACAATTCGAAGAAAGGACAGCCCATCCACCATCTATTTCGCTCAATCATCTCCTCGAGGACACCAAGACCTTACTTGACAAAGGCTACTGACCCCAGGGAGTCGTTAAGTCGCGCGTCGTCACGGTGGAGCAGAAGAGATACTTCGACACACAAAGGTCTGTCTGAGTGAGGAGTAACCTCGACATGCTCGAGAGGCATATAAGGAGTACCTGTGCCCTCCAGTTCTCTCTTCATCAATCCATTCCCTCCCTCTATTTCGCTATCTCACATTCTGATCAACACCTCTTATCCCGACACAAACACAAACACAAACACAAACACAAACACAAACACAAACACATGCATACCACTACACAACATGGCCCCAACACTATCACGCGAGGCCATCAGTGATCTTGCCCCTTCGACCAACGAAGAAGATCAATACACTCATCCCGACCACCCCATCGAAGAGTCTGACGACAATCTCGGTAAACAGCGATATCCAAGACGATGATATCAACGATGAAGGGTACGAGACCTCTCCCGGCTCTCTCGAGGGTGACTCTCACCTCACCGAGAAGCGATCTTTGTCTAGTGCGACGAGCCAAATGCTCCGATTATGGGTCAAGAGCCACCCAGTGGACCGATTCGATGAACACAAGCCGTGGCCAGTACCACATTGAGAACAATAAGAACTCGTTGATAATTCAACTATTGTTCCTCAGGGTCAAGCTTGCTTGGCAAAGCCTAGTCCAAACGTCCTATTGTTCTCACCTTATTGCTCGCCAACTGGAGCATATGGGTCAGCCAGTGACTGCATGCTACCAATAGACTCTGAAGGATATATAAGGAGGTTGCCAAGGCTCAAAGAACCTCAGTGACCTCTGATTGTTGTTAATTATAGTAACCTATTGTTATACACCGTTCATAGAAGCTGATGATGAACACTAATTCTGTAGCATCGCGTGAAGTGAGAATATTCCCTTTCTAACGCGGATTGCTCCCCTGCTTTTATGAGAGTTGATACCCAATGTGACTTGACTCAGAAATCGTGAACATGTATTCGGACTACGAAGGACCGGCGCATCTGATTGGTGATACCCCGTGGATTGTTTTTCATGATCTAACCAAGAAGATCTGGAAGGAGGATTTGGGAGAGTGGCAGCGGCGGTGGTTTATGCTTGAAGGACTCCAGGTTTCTGCGGCGCATTAAAACACAAAGTTTCCGAGGTTTGACGAGAAATTCAAATCGTACTCAAAGAAGTCAAAGCTCAGAACTGGGATTCTGTATGCGCCGTAATAGATGAATAGATGCGGTACAAAAATGGCATCGAGAAGAGGATCGGCGCAGACTGATGATCACCATCGGTAATTAAGGAACGATTACAAGCGATTACTTACCACATTCGGCAGTTTCAGCTGCCGTGTGTGGGGGAGTAACGCTGTCCTTTACTGATGTACTCATCAATACCGTTCACAAAGATCTTCGGGCATATCGCTGCAACAGTGATATCTTCCACGCTATACTCCTGGATCATGGTATTTCCATCTCTAAAATTCCTCCATCCTAGACAGGATCGATCACCTAATCCAGAAACGAATTCATATGAGAAGAAGCGCGATTACGAGATCTTGAGCGAATTCATTGGAACAGGTGGTTCAGGCCATGTGGTTAAGGCAAGATGGAAAAAACGAGGAAGCATGGTCGTAGCTCTGAAGGTAGTCAGAAAGGCTTCGGTCAAGGATCGGAGGGAGTATTGGAAGGTTCTTAACGTGTGAGTGCTTCTATCTGAGCCTCAAGAGTCAGATGGATGCCGGATCTGACAATTTTCGTGTTTATCAGAGGATTTGCAAGAGTCGGAACGCACGCGAATATATGTGAGTTCGAGCTCTGCCAGACGGTCTTTATTCGTATGTTTATGCCTTAGGTGTTGGGCTAGAGTCAGTGCCATAACTGTGTTCAAAGTGATGATCTGATGCCAATTCCAGTTGTTTCGAGACGAGATCTCATTATTACATCGCCTTTCCCTTGCTCTCAGGTGGGGAGCTTCTGGCTAGGCTCAACGAGAAAGGCAAATTCTCTGAGGAGGCTGCAGGCGAGATCTTGATTGTCATTCTGGTGAGTCAGCCGCGAATCTCACACCGTGTCTAGTTGTGCATTCGGCCAGGATTTGAAGGAAAACTTGCGAATTTGCAGCAATGAGGGTAGATGTCTAGTTCCAAAGTCCGAGGGGTCAGGCAGGTTAAAGCTCTAATTATTTGCCACGGTACAGGGCTTCGAATGCTATCTCAACGCGACTATACCTCTAACGTATAAAGGCTGATGACCTATCCTGGCAGTCCGCGATTTC
>Ga0308160_10006294_pt1 | contig 12138 bp, 13 predicted proteins | sample PhyFR1_FD_201036 | JGI IMG/M metagenome (GOLD analysis project Ga0308160, IMG submission 201036) | Phyllosphere microbial communities from UC Gill Tract Community Farm, Albany, California, United States - DLSLF.R1 | ecosystem: Host-associated > Plants > Phyllosphere > Unclassified | place: USA... | reverse complement strand
GTGTATTGTGGAGCGTACTTGGTCTTTGTTCAACCCAACATACCTTATCAAGATGGAAGGTTTCTCACCTCCACCATCCAAATTCATGTCTATGCCAATCAAGAAGAAACGACCATCCACAGTACAGACTAGCGAAAACGATAGCGTAGATTTGTCAAAGCTACGCGCGCATGCGGCATGCAAGAACTGTCGAGTCAAGAAGGTAAACTCCACAAACCTGCAGGCCAACATTAGCTGATAAGCAGGTGAAATGTCTCCCACTCCCTTCGAGTGTCATGGACGCGTCGGGGGGTCCTGGAGCATGCCAACAATGCGTAGCTGGTGGATCTGAATGTATTTACCCACCGACCAGGGACCGGGCCGCCTACTCGAGGCAATACGTCCAGAACCTGGAAGCAAGAGTCCAAGCGCTTGAAGGAGTTTGGGGGAGGATGGTACCAGTCTTGGAGGCTTTTGAAGGGGGATCAAGTGTAATGGGGAATGGAAGTACTCTGCCGCCTATACCACCTTTCCCGGCACCGCTGCAAGAGGAAGACGGAGAGGATGATGCAGGAAGTGATAGACATTCATTGGAAGATGGGCAGATTACTCAGGATGAAAGAGGGAACTACCGCTGGATCGGATCATCAAATACTCTATCACTGCTGGACTCGTTCTCCAACCAACCTCTCCAGACCCCTCTTTCTTCGACTCCTCATACACACACACCAGACCGGAATCCGTATTTTGGCCCAGTGGCTGGGTCGGGAGTAGTCAAGGCTTTACCTGGTGTTGATGAGGTCTCGTACCCGACTCACCGAGCTGCGAGGGAGATGGTGGATGCTTTCTTCAGCGATGTACATCCCACATTACCGGTGGTGCTAGAGTACGAGTTCAGGCAGGAGTTTGATGCTTTGATGGATAGGCGGAGCAGGGGAGAAGTGGAAACGTCGTCTCAGACCGTGAGCACCATTTTAATCGTATATGTCGTTGCTGATGCCAGTTCGTTTCGGTCCTATTCGCAGTGTTTGCTCTTGGAGAAAGAGTGGTGGTCACCAATCGAGCTTGGCAGAGGGCAAGGACGACCAGTTCAGGAGATGTCCTACCAGGAGAAGCAGAAGCAGGAGTGATTTGGTATGAAAGGTGAGTAGTTTTGCCAGTACAGGGCTGACACCAGAGCACAAATTCTCCACTACACCACATTGAAGGATGTCAATATCCATCAGATCCAGTGCTTGACCCTGATGGCTGCATTCCAGGCTGCTGTGAATGCTATGCCGACTGCCTGGCTGCTTGCTGGACAGGCTATCCGAGTCGCTCAGGATTTGGGTCTACATGTGAGTTCGCAGGTCCGATGATGACTGATAGTAGCGGCATAACAGGGTCAAGATGAGCTATGCGGAAAGACAGCTTCGGGCGAGGTGCTGGTGGGCAATCTACGGCTTGGAACGGTACATTCTATTAAGCTGCGTAAGCTGGCCAAGCTGATGTCAGGATGGTATCGATAGCTCTAGGAAGACCACTCGGAGTAGACGACCTCGATATCGATGTTGGCTACCCATCGGAAGTAGACGACGATGTCCTCCAGAAAATGGCTAAGGAATCACGGGACCTCACTCCCGACGCTGAAGCCCACGGATCGACAATGTCGGGTTTTGTGGCCTTGACGAAACTCTGCAAGATCTCTGGACGAGTTGCCCATCTCCTCTACCGGCCTAGTAATAAGAGTGTGGTCGATCCTCATTGGGCGCATTCGCAGCAGACTACTATCAACAAGCTTGATAAGTCATTACGAGATTGGCTGGCGAATGAAGTGGTATGTCCCACGTCCTGGATTCGTAGCTGACCTTAGCCATCGAAATACAAAGACCCGTCATCGAACCGATCGGTCCAACTTGTCTCGGCAGTTCTGTCAAATTCGTATTTCGCAGTATTGATTACGCTTCATCGAAATTTCCTACCCTCCAACCCAGACTACCCCAGGCCCAAACCACCACCATCATCCCAATCACTCTCACACTGCGTCGACGCCGCTCGATCAGTCATTCACGTTGCCTCGCAATCGAGAGTCCTCGTACCCCCCTCTCACCATCTTGCGGTCTTCTGTCAATTCCTATGGTCATCAGCAGTCATTCTCCTATTATGCGAAGTTCAGGCGAAAGATCAAGTGGTCATCGAAGCTGTTGGTTCCAAAGTCGAATCTTGTCGACGGGCTTTGCAGGACTTAGAACCAGTCTGGCCTGGATCCAAGAAATTGAAAGAACTGCTTAACGATATCGAGAGTCGAGCAAAGCAAGTCGTACATGATCCCAAGAAACGAAGACTGCCAACCGAGAAGAAACGTCAGGCATCATACGATAAACGTCCCCGTATCGAAACTTCCGATACACGCACCAATGCCCCTCAGGAAATATCTCAATTCACACCAATGGACCCAATGCCTGATATGTCAATGTTTGACGTTGGAGGAGTAACATTCGACGGATTGGAGATGTTGCAAGGTTTCCAAGGTGTTGATCCTGCAAATATATGGTCGACTTTGGGCGATACATTCATTCAAACGCCTATTGTGAATCAGAATCAGAGTGGAAATGGAACGCCAACTTCTGGACATAATCCCTCGCCGGGCGGTTGGAGTTTTAGTCAGAATGGCATGGGATTGGAGGGGACAGATTTGTGGTCCCAGGTTGCGGGTGGATCGTTTGATTGGCAGGCCGATCCTAGTGTACCGTTCAATATCTAATTTGATCGATTTATATTGTTGGCTAGCATGCTTATCTATGCATGCGGGGGATGTATTCGACTGTTGCATGATGGTAATAATCTGCCACTGTCCGTTCCTGTCGTCAAAATTACTTCTGAATCGCTGGTGTCTGTCCTCTAGTAGAAATTGTCTTACTGGCAGCGAACCGCCCCCTCCTTCTGCCAGTCTTCTATGAACGGGCTTTCTCAGCTGGACGTTATAGTGGCGAGCGGTGTGACTCCGTCATCATGAGAGTGAAAATGGTGAAATCGAGTAAAATGCAGCACAGGTGCATCTCTGCTACTACAACGCTCTACAAAGACCAACCAGTGAAGCCTATGACTTGCCCTTTTTCTGCTCCTTCATAGCTGCTATCCTAGCTTTTCGCTCCTCCCTTCTCCTAGCCATCTCCAGCTCCTTCTCCTCCTTGCTCATATTCGCCAAACTAGGCGTCACCGAGGCAGGTGGTGGAGTCGGTGCACTTCTGGGTGGTTCTTCCACATCATCGTCCCATCCATCCGACACGGGCGCGGTCGGCATGACGGGTTTTGGAGTGGGTTTGGGAGAAGGAGTAGGTGTAGCTTTGACTGGCGGTGCGACTGATTTGATAGGAGCCGCAGTTGGCTTGGTGGAGCCATTACTTGTTGGTTTGACGTAATATGATTGAGGGGGTGGGACGACAATCTCTGGAACTGGTGCTGATTCGAAAGCGGCCCAATCGTCCGTATCGGCATTAACGTCGATCAAATCATCCGTACCCCAAGCATTGGCCGCTCCTCCATCGTCCCACTCATCGGTGAGTGTTTCTACAGGGGCCGCAACCTTGGGTTTCAGTTTCATACTTGATTTACTGGTGCTTCCAAAGGCTGGTACCGGGGCAGAAGGGGCGACTGTGGAAGAGCTCGAAGGAGTCGGAGAGACAGTTGTGTATGCACCCGGAATTGGGGAGCGCGTCGTAGCTGACATCGTAGAGTGCACTTCGGTGGTGGACATCTGCTTTGAAAGCGAGGAGATGGCCCATCCAGCCAGAACACCGGCCGCGCCTGTTGCCGAGTTGACTAAACCTGCTTGGCCGGAACCGTTCGCCGCTGAGGTGGTGGTGATTGGGCCCATGTTGGCTGATGATTCGGTCTGGACCGTCTCGGGCTGAATGTTAGGTCGATGACATGTAACGCAACATTGGACTTACCATGTTCTTGACCATGTCGGTCAGGCGGGTCATAAACATATTCATCGCCTTGAAAGCCTGATCACGGACCAATCTGTCATCAGCTAGCTGCCAGAACCCTCGACTCACTTCTCCTTATCAACCATAGCAAAAGCCATATTAGGGATAACCTTTCCAGCCAAATCATCCCGATCAAAGATCTCAACGGTAGCCATCATAGCCATCAAACCAGCTACCCTCGCATGTACGAAAGGATCCTTCAAACTCCTTGCGAACGCTGGGACTAGGACTTTCTTCTTGGTATTGGGGCCTAGGATAGGTGCGAGCCGACCTAGTAGGATACAAGTGTTTGTTCGAATAGAAGGTTCGGTGTCGGTCTGCATCTTGGCTAGAAGCCGCAGGAGATCATTATTGAGGGTTCGGTCGTTTAACTTGGACGCCAGAGGGAAGATGGCCTTGACTGTGGCTTCCCGTATGACTGGAACGGTATCGGCAAATCCAGTGATCTGGATTTAGCTGAGCACACTGAGATGAGGACTCACGAGATTGGGCCAGACCCTTTCTTGGACTGTCCTTTGATCCATTCTGTCCGAATACTCCGGCAGTCCTTCAAGTAGTGCCATCCTCGTACCCCTATCTGGGCTAGTATACAGCTTGACCACTGGGTCGAGGACCAATTTTCCATACTCCTTCTCTGGCACTAGCTTTCCCAAAGATAGTACTAGCGGTAGCATCGCTGAGCTTGGGGCAGTCGGCAGAGAAAGCGAGTGTAATAGCGAAGGCAGGACTTTGTACAGCAGGAAAGGTTGAGGTATTGAGCTGGATGAATCCTGTATCGTCCGTAGTAGAGACAACTTGTCCCCCTCTGACCTTAGCTCGAAGCCGTCAAGTCCATCTGTTAGGTTGGCAAGGGGGTTTTGTGCCCAGAAACCCGCGGTAGTAGCTTCCGCAACGAAGCTTGTCGTTGGCAGACGTGTACGTGGATTTGGGTTGATCATTCGTTTCCATAGCGGAAAAAGGGTTTTGGGTATGGCACCAGCTAAACTTGGAGTTGGTTGTGAAGATAAGTTCGGTAATGGTGATTGAGGATTGTAGAGTGAGAACAGCAACATGGCGAGAAGGTAAATATCGGATAAGGCTGGGTCGGTACTGCTATCAGTCATGTTGACGGTGGGTTGACATACTCTCTCAGCACCTGCCAACCTCCTTTCTTGATCTCAGGTGCGCTCCTCTCGCCAATGTCTCCAGGTGCAACTCCGCCTAGTCCCCACAATACTCCTGCTGCGTCGTCCTTTGTCGTGAGGAGGTCAAGCCCGCCTAAACGCCATTCCATAGAGGGGGTAATGTATATCGAATTGGGGCTAATGTATGCGTGATGAAGTGATAGTGAGTTCAAGAAGGCGACAGCGGTCTATTGTCAGTACAGCCAAGACACGATCACTTACCGAGATGCTCTTGACCCCCCACCCAATCCATTCCTCTTTGGCTTTACCCTTCAGGTCGGTATCGCGCAGTACACTCTGTAGAGGTCGTACACGCTCAGTCGCAATGTATACATGCGTATCCGTCTCAATAGAATCCACATATTTGATCCTGCTATCAGCTCCAGTCCAGAGACGAGACCTACACATCGGGATGTCGCATTGTCCGTAATTTCTTGAGAGCATTCTTGGCAAGTTGCATTAGTGTGCGACGGTCTTTGCTGCCGGGCTGTAATGACGGCAAGGTGGCATCGAATATGAATAGGGTCAAAAGGGTTCCATCGTCCTACGTTTCAGCTTCATCATCTGGACTGACGTACCCTCTTGACACCTTCCCTCAGTTCCCATATAGACGACCCAGGCTCTTGTCCAGGTATTCTCTCGCCGATAGTGAACGGATATGAGACTCCCGCTGAGCTCAGGACCGTACTAGTAATTGATTTGAGGTAGTTCATGGCTCTATAGTGCTGCCTAGCCTTACCAGTGTGTCTGTAGAGAGTAGTGCTTTGTGCCAATGAACTGTGCGTCATGTAGCGTAGCTGACTGCACGCGACTTTTGCTTATGTAATCATTTACAACATTTCATTCAGAAATCTTTATCGCGACTCGACTGAAGTTAAGTAGAGTCTCTAGTATATCTCATATCCACCACCCTCTACCTCCTCAACAACACCCAAGAGTGCTATAAGCCCTCGACAAGAGCTTGATTCCCTAAAATACGGCTTGTTTGAATCAGTAGCTGTGAGTTGTACATTCATACAGTCGTGGACGCTCGCTAACTTCAGATGCTCGTCCTACCGGGCTCCTCGGCCATCACCCAGTCTCGACGGAACGTCCTCCTTAAGGCTTTCCAAGCAAGCATCCCATCAATCACTTCCGTCGATGCCGTTCACCTCCACCTTGTCAACGCTTCTTCGACCGAGTCAGAGGAGCTTCTCGGCAACTCTGCTTCAGCGGAACGAGGGGTCTTGAATGCCTTGTTGGCATACGGTGATGATGAGCGACTACCATCCACCAAATCTTACTTGGAGGAAGGCAATTCGAATGTCTTTGCCGTCTACGTCATGCCCAGGAGTGGTACCATCTCGCCTTGGTCTTCAAAAGCTACCGATATCGCCAAGATTTGTCGACTGGGAGATCACGTTACTCGACTTGAGCGAGGAGCAATCTACCTCATCTCAGCAACTACACCACTCAACATCCCTGCTCTCCACTCGGTGCTACCCTTGATTCACGATCGAATGACACAACTCGTCCACCAGTCTCTCCCTTCGGCCGCTACCGTCTTCCCTCCATCTCCACCACACCCTTCGCCCCTCGTCTCTGTACCCATTATCGGAGCCGAGAAACCGCTTGAAGTACTGGCAGAAGCAAATGCTAGGATGGGATTGGCATTATCGGAAGAAGAGATGCCATACTTGGTCGAAGCTTTCCTTGCTGCTGGTCGAAACCCCACCGACGCCGAATTATTCATGTTTGCTCAAGTCAACTCGGAACATTGTCGACACAAGATTTTCAACGCTAAATGGACTATCGATGGAAAAGACAAGGAGAACAGCTTGTTTGGTATGATCCGAAACACCGAAAAGCACGTCAATTCAGCTGGTACCATCTCGGCTTACGAGGACAATGCAGCAGTTATGGATGGATTCGAGGCTCCCCGATTCGCCGTTTCAGGAGACACATATACCTCTGTCAACGAGAAGATGCCAATCCTGATCAAGGTCGAGACTCATAACCACCCTACCGCTGTTTCGCCATACCCTGGAGCTGCTACCGGTTCAGGAGGAGAGATTCGAGATGAAGGAGCTACGGGAAGGGGTTCAAGGCCAAAGGCTGGATTGGCAGGATACACGACATCGGATCTCCTTATACCCGACTTCAACCAGCCCTGGGAGTCTGATATTGGCCGACCATCCCATATCGCTTCTGCCCTTGATATCATGCTTGAGGCTCCTCTCGGTGCCGCCGCCTTCAACAACGAGTTTGGTCGACCTGCGCTTGGTGGATATTTCCGAACATTCTTGATGAATGTAGCAACAGAAAAGGGAGACGAGTGGAGAGGATACCACAAGCCCATCATGATCGCTGGTGGACTCGGAAACATTCGACCCCAATATGCTCGAAAGGACAAGATCACCCCCGGCGCCAAGGTCATTGTTCTTGGTGGACCAGGTATGCTTATCGGTCTCGGAGGTGGAGCTGCCAGCTCCATGGCCAGTGGAGCTAGTACTGCCGACCTTGATTTCGCCTCTGTTCAGCGAGAGAACCCAGAAATGGAACGTCGTTGTCAGCAAGTCATTGACGCATGTGTCAACAGTGCCAAGAACCCTATCGAGTCGATTCACGATGTCGGTGCCGGAGGTCTTTCCAACGCTCTCCCCGAGCTGGTTCACGACTCTGGTCTTGGTGCTATTTTCGAGATCCGTGATGTCCTAGTCGATGATCCTGGTATGTCGCCTATGGAGATTTGGTGTAACGAATCGCAAGAACGATACGTCATGGCTGTCCACCCCGATGACTTGTCTGCTTTCGAGACTATCGCCAAGAGGGAACGATGTCCTTTCTCTGTTGTTGGTGTTGCTACCGAGGAGGAACGATTGGTCATTACAGATCGATTGCTAGGCGACCGTCCTATCGATATTGCCATGTCGGTCTTGTTTGGTAAACCACCCCGAATGCACCGACAGGCTACTACCGTTACACCATCTCGAGACGCTTTCGATTCTTCGCTCTACACCTATCTGCCGATCTACAAGGAAGCACCTACGACATCACTGCTCGCCGAGACCGTCAACCGTGTCTTACGCCTACCAAGTGTCGGCTCAAAGTCTTTCCTCATCACTATCGGAGATCGAACCATCTCTGGTCTGGTCACCCGTGATCAAATGGTCGGACCTTGGCAAGTCCCAGTCGCCGATGTTGCCGTCACTCGATCCTCTTATGGTTTCGACGTCCGAGTCGGAGAAGCAATGGCAATGGGCGAAAGGACTCCTCTCGCTCTCCTCAATGCTGGCGCATCGGCACGTATGGCTATCGCCGAGTCATTGACCAACTTGGCCGCCGCATCCTTCGATCTAGCCGGTGTCAAGCTTTCCGCCAATTGGATGTCTGCTGCATCGCACGAAGGTGAAGGATCCAAGCTCTACGAAGCCGTTCACGCCGTCGGCATGGACCTCTGTCCAGCTCTGGGTGTCGGAGTTCCCGTTGGTAAAGACTCGATGTCGATGTCGATGAAGTGGAACGACAAGCAAGTCACTGCTCCTTTATCATGTATCGTCACCGCCTTCGCCGCTGTCGACAATGTTGAACGTACATGGACTCCTCAGCTTCAGAAAGATGCCGGATCAACAGTCTTGGTCTTTGTCGATCTCGCTCAAGGCAAGCAACGTCTCGGTGGATCCGCTCTAGCCCAGGTCTTTAAGCAGCTCGGTGCCGAATCACCCGATGTCGAAAGCGCCGCAGAGCTCAAGGCATTCTTCAAAGCTGTTCAAGCGCTCAAGTCTACCTCGACCGTATTGGCATACCACGACCGATCGGATGGTGGTCTCTTCACAACGATTGTGGAAATGGCATTCGCTGGTCGATGCGGTGTCGAAATCTCTGTTCCAGGAGAGGACGCTATTGCCACCTTGTTCAATGAAGAGCTCGGTGCCGTCTTCCAAGTCCGTGGAAACGAGCTTACCGAGTTCTCAAACGCTTTCGTTCAAGCTGGATTCCCCACGCGTCACATCCACGTTGTTGGAAAAACAAACGACGAGCAAGAAATCAGCATCATTCACAAATCCGATGCCATCTACACTTCGACCCGAGGCACGCTACAACAGCTCTGGGCCGAGACTTCGTACAAGATGCAATCCATGCGAGATCAACCCGAAGGAGCCAAGGAGGAATTCGACTCGATTCTTGACGACGAGGACAAGGGATTGATTTACGACGTCAAGGCTCCTTTCCTTGCTGATGTTGAACGTCTCGCCACACCACCGAGAGTCGCCATCCTCAGAGAGCAGGGTGTTAACGGTCATATCGAAATGGCCTGGGCATTCCACGCTGCCGGATTCGATGCCGTCGACGTACACATGACAGACATCATCTCGGGTAAAGTCCAATTATCGACTTTTGCCGGTATCGCTGCCTGTGGTGGATTCTCGTACGGTGATGTCCTCGGCGCTGGTAACGGTTGGGCTCAATCTGTCTTACTCAACGAGACCGCTCGATCCGAATTCGAAGCATTCTTCAACCGAGAAGATACATTCGCTTTGGGAGTCTGTAACGGATGTCAATTCTTCTCACAGATCAAGAGCATTATTCCAGGTGCTTCCGACTGGCCTGAGTTCAAGGCGAACCGATCTGAGCGATTCGAAGGTCGAGTATCAAGTGTCAAGATTGGAGCTTCAAACTCGATCTTCCTTAAGGACATGGAAGAGACCATCATCCCCGTCGCTGTCGCCCATGGTGAAGGACGAGCATCATTCGCTTCAACCGGTTCCTTGGAGGGTCTCAACAAAGGACTCGTACCTGTTCGATACGTCAACTCGAAACGAGAAGTCGCGACCAAGTACCCAGCCAACCCCAACGGCAGTCCCGAAGGAATCGCAGCTGTCGCAACACCTAATGGACGAGTGCTTGCTATCATGCCTCACCCCGAGAGGGTGGTCGCTAGGGAGAGTAACAGTTGGTTCCCATCGGAGTTGGGCAAAGAGTGGAATGGTAAAGGCCCTTGGTTTAGGTTGTTCCAGAATGCCTATGTCTTTGCGACAAGCAAATAGAGTGTGAATAGTAGAGTAGTTGTTCTTGGGATTCTATGCAAACGTTGTCTTTCGCTGCGCTTTTCAAATTTCCAACGCCTTTCCACTCGGATCCTCTTCAGCGTTGATGTTACACACAGCTTGCTGCGACCACATTAAGTGCTCAGGATACTCTCACTTGATCTAGATGCACAGACGTCCAGCGTCATGTATCAACTATAAATTCTACCTATACTATATACGAAAAAATGTTCAAACACACAACACACTACTCAGCAAGCACCCACCCCTCAGGGACCTCATCTTCATAAACCCACATCTCCTCTTCATCATCGAAATCTCGAGTCACGAGATCATCGGTCTCGTCACATTCAGGGATTTCAGATGCGGAAGCGGAAGGAGCGGCTTCAGATGCGGTTGCGGATGGTTCCTCTGAGGCAGAAGCTGAAGCAGAGGCGGAGGGGGATGGTTCCATTGACGCTGACTCGCTAGCGGAGGCGGATTCAGATGGAGCGGCGGACTCGGTCATTGAGGCGGATGGCTCGACTGAGGCTTCGGTAGAGGTAGGCTCGGCGGAGCTGGAAGCTTCGGTAGGAGTTGGTTCAGCAGAGCTTGATGCCTCGGTCGAAGTAGGCTCAGCAGAGATGGAAGCTTCGGTTGAGCTAGCCTCGGCTGATTCGGAAGCAGATGCGCTCTGGCTAGCTTCGGCAGAAGCAGAGGCAGAGGCGGATGCTGAGGCCTCGACCGATGCGGTGGCAGAAGCGGAAGGTTCCTCAGTCATGGTGACATTCAAGGTAGTCCACTCGGTAGTGAATTCAGTGAAGACACCAGAATCGTTGGTGTTGGTCTCAGCGGCCGAGGGAGCGGCAGTGATCGAAGCCTCTGCGCTAGATTCGGTAGCGGATGGCTCGGAGGAAGCAGAAGGTAGCGGGGAGTCGGATGATGAAGAAGCGTCTGCCGATGCACTAGCACTTTCGCTGGCACTAGCGCTGTCGGAAGGTGTTACCGCTGATTCTGTTTCAGATGGGGATGCGGCTGACTCTGAAGCAGAGTCAGAGGCGGTGGCTGAAACAGAGATGGATTCCTCGGACGAAGCCGAGGGAGCTGAAGTTGGGAAGGCGGATTCGATAGATGACGCGGTAACAGTTACTCCGTCAGTGCTGGCACTGGCGCTGACGCTGGGGTCTTGCGAGGCGGAAGCCGAGGCAGACGGTTCAGCGGATGCAGAGGCAGAGGGGTCGACGGACGCCGAGACCTCTGCGGAAGCTGAGGCGGTGGGGTCGGCTTGCGAGGCAGATTCGGACCAGCTGGCGGAAGCGGAAGCTTCACCCTCCGAAGCAGAGGCAGATGCCGTGGGCATAGACTCGGAAGCGGAAGCGGATGGATCGGCAGAAGCAGTGGCGCTGGCGGAGGCTTCTCCTTCAGACGCGGAGGCAGACTCGGAAGGTAAATCCTGCGAAGCGGTGGCGGAGGCATCGGAGCTAGCGGATTCAGATACCTCGGGGTTGGGTGTACTATCACTCATATCCGAGCTGGGCGAGGGTCCAGCAGATGCAGATTCGGTCGGCGAGGGAGTCTCGGATCCAGGAGCCATGGTCATGGAAGCGGAGGCTGAAGCGGAGGGTGAGTCCGACCAATCCCCACCATCAGATGGGCTGGCAGACTCGGTCGAGTTGGATCCAGGAGCGGATTCAGACCATGAAGCTGAAGGAGCGGGAACATCGGATCCAGCACTACTCGCGCTTCCTGCTTCAGAGGTGGCCGATGGCTGCTCGCCGCTTACAGTAGCGGATGCGGCCTGACTTGGGCTGGGAATATCGGCAGGAACAGTGACGGGACCAGAGTACCCTTCTTGAGATGCTGATGCTGATTCGGAAGCGGATGCCGAGGCCGAAGGAGCTTCAGTAGCTTGAGGAGGGGCGTAGGATGGGCTGAAGCTCTCTCGAGATTCCGAGACGGTAGGTGCAGGTTCGACGGGGTTGGGAACGTAGGTAGGTGTAAAGTCCGCCCTGTTGGGTT
>Ga0308160_10006292_pt1 | contig 12140 bp, 7 predicted proteins | sample PhyFR1_FD_201036 | JGI IMG/M metagenome (GOLD analysis project Ga0308160, IMG submission 201036) | Phyllosphere microbial communities from UC Gill Tract Community Farm, Albany, California, United States - DLSLF.R1 | ecosystem: Host-associated > Plants > Phyllosphere > Unclassified | place: USA... | reverse complement strand
CCAGGCTGGCGCGCGCCGCCTGCGCCAAGTACTCCACGCCCGACAAACCGCGTTTCGTTGCCGGCGCCCTGGGACCGACCCCGAAGACCGCCTCGATCTCGCCCGACGTCAACGACCCGGCGGCGCGCAACGTCACCTTCGATCAACTGGTCGCGTCGTACCATGAACAGGTGCGCGGGCTGGTCGATGGCGGCGCCGACCTGCTGCTGGTCGAGACCATCTTCGATACGCTCAACTGCAAGGCGGCGCTGTTCGCGATCGACCTGTATTTCGACGAGCATCCAGAGCTGCCGCGCCTGCCGCTGATGATCTCGGGCACCGTCACCGACGCCTCGGGCCGCATCCTGTCGGGCCAGACCGTGCCGGCATTCTGGAATTCGGTGATGCGCCCCTATGCGCAAGAGCTGTCGCAGATTGCCGATACCTTCGTCTGCATCTACCCCAACGCCGGCCTGCCCAACCCGATGAGCGACACCGGCTTCGACGAGCTGCCGGCCGATACCTCGGCCCTGCTGCGCGAATTCGCCGACGCCGGCTTCATCAACATCGCCGGCGGCTGCTGCGGCACCACGCCCGAGCACATCGCCGCGATCGCGCAGATCCTCGAGACCCGCACGCCGCGCGCGGTGCCCGAAGTACCGGTCGCGATGCGCCTGTCGGGCCTGGAGCCGTTCACGGTCGACGAAGCGTCGCTGTTCGTCAACGTCGGCGAGCGCACCAACGTTACCGGCTCGAAAGCGTTCGCGCGCATGATCCTCAACGAGCAGTTCGACGAAGCGCTATCGGTGGCGCGCCAGCAGGTCGAGAACGGGGCCCAGGTCATCGACATCAATATGGACGAAGCGATGCTCGATTCGCAGGCGGCCATGACGCGCTTTTTGAACCTGATCGCCTCGGAACCGGATATTTCGCGGGTGCCGGTGATGATCGACTCGTCCAAGTGGTCGGTGATCGAGGCCGGCCTGAAATGCGTGCAAGGCAAGGCCATCGTCAACTCGATTTCGCTCAAGGAAGGCGAACAAGAATTCCTGCGCCAGGCGCGTTTGTGCCGCCGTTACGGCGCCGCCGTGATCGTGATGGCGTTCGACGAAAAAGGCCAGGCCGACACCTTCGCGCGCAAGACCGAGATCTGCGCGCGCGCCTACAACACGCTGGTGGACAAGGTCGGCTTCCCACCCGAAGACATCATCTTCGACCCCAACATCTTCGCCATCGCCACCGGCATCGAAGAACACGACAACTACGCCAACGACTTCATCGAAGCGACCGCGTGGATCCGCGCCAACCTGCCGCACGCGAAGATCTCGGGCGGTGTGTCGAACGTGTCGTTCAGCTTCCGCGGCAACGACCCGGCGCGCGAAGCGATCCACACCGTGTTCCTGTACCACGCGATCAAGGCCGGCCTGACCATGGGCATCGTCAATGCCGGCATGGTGGGCGTGTATGACGACCTGCCGGCCGAGTTGCGCGAGCGCGTCGAAGACGTGGTGCTCAATCGCCGCAAGGACGCGACCGAGCGCATGATCGAGATCGCGTCGTCGCTGAAAGCCGGCGGCGGCAAGCAGGAGCAGAACCTCGAATGGCGCGATGCGCCGGTCGAGAAGCGCCTGGCGCACGCGCTGGTGCACGGCATTACGCAGTGGATCGTCGAGGACACCGAAGTGATGCGCCAGCAGGTGCTGGCCGCCAAGGGCCGTCCGATCCACGTGATCGAAGGCCCGCTGATGGACGGCATGAACATCGTCGGCGACCTGTTCGGACAGGGCAAGATGTTCCTGCCGCAGGTGGTCAAGTCGGCGCGCGTCATGAAGCAGGCGGTGGCCCACCTGGTGCCGTTCATCGAAGAAGAAAAAGCGCTGGAAGAAGCGCGCACCGGCATCGTCGCCAAGCCCAAGGGCAAGATGGTGATCGCCACCGTCAAGGGCGACGTCCACGACATCGGCAAGAACATCGTTTCGGTGGTTTTGCAATGCAATAACTTCGAGATCGTGAACATGGGCGTGATGGTGCCGTGCGCCGACATCCTGGCCCGGGCCAAGGAAGAAAACGCCGACATGGTCGGCCTGTCGGGCCTGATCACGCCCTCGCTCGAAGAGATGGCTCACGTGGCGCGCGAGATGCAGCGCGATCCGTGGTTCCGCGAACGCCAGGTGCCGCTGCTGATCGGCGGCGCCACCACCAGCCGCGCCCACACCGCGGTCAAGATCGCGCCGCACTACGACGGCCCGGTGGTGTACGTGCCCGACGCCTCGCGTTCGGTGTCGGTGGGCCAGGCCCTGGTGACCGAAGAAACCAAGGGCGCCTACATCATCGAACTGGCCCAGGACTACGAACGCATCCGCATCCAGCACGCCGGCAAGAAGGCACTGCCGATGCTGACGCTGGCGCAGGCGCGCGCCAATAAGGCCAAGCTCGCGTACGCGCCAGTCAAGCCTAAGTTCATCGGCCGCCGCATCTTCAAGAACGTCGACCTGAACCTGATTTCGCGCTACATCGACTGGGGTCCGTTCTTCCAGACCTGGGACCTGGCCGGCCCCTACCCCGCCATCCTGAGCGACGAGGTGGTGGGCGAAGCGGCGACCAAGGTATTCGCCGAAGGCCAGGCGATGCTGCGAAAAATCATCGAAGGCCGTTGGCTGAGCGCCAATGGCGTCATCGCGCTGCTGCCGGCCAATAGCGTCAACGACGACGACATCGAGATCTATACCGACGAATCGCGCAGCCAGACCGCGCTCACCTGGTACGGCTTGCGCCAACAGGGCGTCAAGCCGATTGTCGATGGCCAGCAGCGCCCGAACCAGTGCTTGTCCGACTTCGTCGCGCCGAAGGACAGCGGCATCGCCGACTACATCGGCATGTTCGCCGTGACGGCAGGCCTGGGCATCGAAAAGCACGAGCAGCGTTTTGAAGCGGCGCACGACGATTACTCGTCGATCATGCTCAAGTCGCTGGCCGACCGCCTGGCCGAAGCGTTCGCCGAATACCTGCACCAGCGCGTGCGTACCGATCTGTGGGGGTATGCGGCGCATGAAGACCTGTCGAACGAAGCCCTGATCGGTGAGCAATACACCGGCATCCGTCCGGCGCCAGGCTACCCGGCCTGCCCCGAGCACACAGTCAAGGCCGACATGTTCCGTACGCTGCAGGCCGACGAGATCGGCATGCAGCTGACCGAATCGTACGCCATGTATCCGGGCGCGGCGGTGTCGGGCTTCTACCTGGCCCACCCCGAGTCGAAGTACTTCGTGGTCGGCAAGATCGGCGACGACCAGGTCAACGACATGGCGGCGCGGCGCGGCATGGACAAGGCCGAGGTGGAACGCCACCTGGCGCCGAACCTGTAATTCCCTCCCCAGACGCCGCGAACTTCGCGGCGTTTTTTCTGGTCGAAGGTGCATGGGATTGTTCCGGATTCCATTCACCTGCGCAGGCGGTCATGGCGACCTGTACAAGACGTATCTGTGGGCGGTGCTGGTGAACGTGGCAGTCGGCGCCTGGGTGGCGCTGTCGCCATGGGTGGTGGACACGGTATCGGACAATCTGATGACGACCAGCCTGCTGGTGTCGGGCATCGCGGCCATCGTGCTGGGCCTGTGGGAACTGCGCACCGATCCCGAGCGCCATCGACAATGGACCAGGACCGGCGCGGCCGGCTGAAAGCAGCCGGCTCTACATCGCGTAACGCACCACCTTGTCGCTCCACTCGAAGGCCGAGACCTCGAGCTCGGCCAGGTCGTCGCCTTCCATCGACAGCGCCTGCAACACCGGCAGCACCTCGTCCTGGGCGTCGTCCATGCGCTCGATCGATTCGGCCAGGCGCAGCAGCTCGCCGAAGAAGCCGCTGCGCGCCAGCAGTGCGCCGCGGACTTCGTCGATCACCGGAATCTGCTCGACGATGTCCATCATCGGCATGCAGAACAGCGTGTCCATCAGCGACATCATGCCCACCGTGAAAGCGATGTCGGCCACGTTCTTTTGCGCCGGGCGCAGGCGCTGGGCGAGCAGCTCCATCAGGCGCGCGCGGGTGGTGGCCAGCATCAGGAGCGGGCTCTGGCTATGGCCGCGCACATCCGATTCGGCAAACAGCAGAATTTGCAGCCAGCGCTGCAGCTGGCGCCGGCCCAGCAAGCTCAAGGCCTGGCTGACCGATTCGATGCGCCGCCCAACCCCCACCGCCGGCGTGTTCACCAGGCGCAGCAGGTTCATGCCGAGCGAGACTTCGCGCTTGACCATGGCCTCGATGGCGCTGTTCTCGGCATCCGAGCTGATCAGATCCATCAGCGCCAGCACCGTGGTCTGCGACGGCGACAGCTTGCGCCCGCTGATCACGGTCGGCCTGGCAAAATAATAGCCCTGGAAATAATCGAAGCCGACGTCCAGGCAGGTGCGGTATTCAGTGTGGTTTTCGACTTTTTCCGCCACCAGCCGCTTGCCTGTGGTGCGCAGGCGCGGCGCCAGCGACAGCAAGGTCACGATCGGCAGCGCGCGCAGGTCCATCTTGACGAAGTCGATCACCGGCAGCAGGCGCGGCAAGGACGGGCCGTGGCTCGATGCCTCCACCGCAAAGCGAAAGCCATGACCATTGAGCACCCGCATGCGCTCGATGACGGCGTCGTCCGGCTCGACCGAGCGCACCAGTTCGAGCACGGTGCGCTCGCGCGGCAAGAAGGCGAAGATATCGCTCATCAAGCCATCGCGGTCGATGTTCAAAAAGGCGGTGGCGTCACCGATCGCGCGCGGCAGGCCGAGCTGGGCGGCGTGGTGCAGCACGCCGGCGCTGGCGGCCAGTCCCGAATCGACCTGCGCCGCCCCATGGGCGCTTCCGCGAAACAGCAACTCGTAACCGAACAGCGCCTGGTTGCGGTCCAGCACAGGCTGGCGCCCCAGATAAAAATTGCGCATCCGCAGAGGCTGGGAAGCCCCGTCGGGGCTGGCGGTATCGGTCATGGCGTCTCTTTCGTTCGAGGCAACTGGACTACTGTAACGCATCCTCAGCGTCAGTAGATTAGAGGCATTAATTTACTACCGGAATGATAGCAAAATACCACCAGTGCCCGCCATCACTGTGGCAGGCCATCCACGAACAATTTGAGTTCGCCCGGCTGGAACTGGGTCCAGGTCTCGTTGGTGGTGAGCGGTTCGGTAACGATGATCGCCACCCGGTCGTCGGGCGTGGTCACCTGCGAGAAGTCGACCGACAGATCTTCATCCGACAGGCAGGCGGTAACGAAAGGATATTGCCGCACCACGTAGCAGAGCTTGGTCGAGCAATGCGTGAACAAGGCGGTGCCATCGGACAGCATCATATTGAAGGTGCCATGGGCGGCGATGCCGGGAATGATGCGCTCGAGTGCGGCGCGCAGGGCCGCGTGATCGGGCGCGACGTCGCCGAATTCGCGGCGCAGGCTTTGCAGCAGGTAGCAGAAGGCCAGCTCGCTGTCGGTTGTGCCAACCGGGCGCAACGCGCCATCAAGGGTCGGCGCAAAGTCCTTGAGGTCGCCGTTGTGCGCAAACACCCAGTAGCGACCCCACAATTCGCGCACGAAGGGATGGCAATTTTCGAGCGCCACCTGACCCACGGTGGCCTTCCGGATGTGGGCGATGACGTTGGTCGACTTGATCGGATAGCGCTTGATCAGCTCGGCAATCGGCGAAGCGATGGCCGCCTGGTGATCGACGAAGTGGCGCACCCCGCTGCCTTCGAAAAAGGCGATGCCCCAGCCATCGTGGTGGGTGTCGGTGTGGCCGCCACGCTGGGCGAAGCCGGTAAAAGAGAAAACAATGTCGGTAGGGACATTGCAGTTCATTCCGAGTAACTGGCACATGGGGTTAGCTTACCACGCCGCCCTTCCCGGCCGCAGCATGAACGCCCTGCGGATTGACCGACAAAATGCGAATGTATATAATAATCATTCTCATTTACACTGCCACATAAAGTTGACCATGACCACCTCGTTGTCGCGTACCTCTGTTCATTCTCCGGCCTGGCGCCAAAAGCCACTGGCGCGCAGCATCAGGCGCGCCCTGAGCGGCGCCTTTGCAGCGGCGCCACTGGCCCTGCTGCCGTTCGCGGCCCAGGCCCAGAGTCAGGCCCAGAGTCAGGCCCAGGAGAGCGAAGCGCGCCGCATCGAGAGCGTCGTCATCACCGGCGCCCGCACCGACGCCGATGCGCCCTACATGAACGGCGGCGTGGCCCGTCGCGGCAGCCTGGGCGTGCTGGGATCGGCCGACGTCATGGACACCCCGTTCAGCACCACCAACTACACCGCGCAGATGCTCGAAGACGTGCAGGCGCGCACCCTGGCCGACGTGGTCATCAACGAAGCATCGGTGCGCCTGATGACCTCGACCGGCGGCTTCAGCGAAGACTTCCAGATCCGCGGCTTCAACGTCACCAGCGGCGACGTCGGCCTGAACGGGCTGTACGGCCTGACTTCGTCCAACCGCATGCCGGCCGCGCTGATGGAGCGGGTCGAAGTGCTCAAGGGCCCGGGCACGCTGATGTATGGCATCAGCCCAAGCGGCAGCGTCGGCGGCAACATCAACATCGTCACCAAGAAGGCCGGCGACAAGCCGCTCACGCGCGTCACCGCAACCTATGAAAGCCAGGCCATCTTCGGCGGGCATCTCGACGTCGGCCGCCGCTTCGGCGACAACAACGAATGGGGCGTGCGCTTCAACGGCACCTACCGCAAGGGCGACACCACGCTCGACGACGGCCAGATGGAATTCGGCCTGCTGGCCCTGGCGCTCGACTACCGCTCGGACAAACTGCGCTGGAGCCTCGACACCTACGCCCAGCGCGAAGACACCGACACCTTCCGCGCCCAGACCGGTTTCCGCCCGGGCATCGCCAGCATTCCGAAGGCGCCATCGGGCCACCGCGCGCTGTACCCTGGCGCCGAACTGACGATCCGCGACGCCACCGTTTCCTCGCGCGTCGAATACGACCTGAATCCAAACGTCATGTTGTACGCCACCGCCGGCTACCGCTACGGCGCCAGCGAACAGGATTTCCCATCGGTGCGCGGCAACGATGCGATCGATGCCAACGGAAATATGCGCGTCAGTAACGCCTGGTACGACGCGGCCTCGCACAACAAGACCGGCCAGGTCGGCGCACGCGCCAACTTCACCACCGGCGGCATCAAGCACCTGTTCACGGTGTCGGCCTCACAGCTCGAGACCGAAGCCGGCAGCTTCTACCTGACCGCGCCTGCCGGCACTGCCATCAATTCGAACATCTATTACCCGGCTGCGCTGCCGGTCATGAGCGGCGTGCGCCAGGCCACCACCCTCACCTCGCGCACCAAGCTGTCGAGCTTTTCGGTAACCGACACCGTGTCGCTGCTCGATGATCGCCTGCTGATCACCGCCGGCGCGCGGCGCCAGACGGTGGACGCGAAAAACCTGGCCGCCAGCGGCGCCGTCACCAGCTCGTACGACGAAAGCGCCGTGTCGCCGCTGGCCGGCATCGTGTTCAAGGCAATGGACGACGTCTCGCTGTACGCCAACTTCACCTCGGGCCTGTCGCGCGGCAGCACCGCGCCGCTGGGCACGGCGAACGTGGGCGAAGTATTCGCACCGTACAAATCAAAGCAATATGAAGCGGGCGTGAAAATCGAACGCGCCGGCATGCTGAGCGGCGTCTCGGTGTTCCAGATCGACCGTCCGAACGCGCTCACCGATCCGATCACCACCGTGTACAGCATGGATGGCAAGCAGCGCAACCGCGGCCTGGAACTGTCGACGATGGGCGAAGTGGTGCGCGATGTGCGCGTGATGGCCAGCGCCACCTTCTACGACGCCACGCTCGAGCGCAGCGCCGGCGGCATCAACCAGGGCAAGGATGCGATCGGCGTGCCGAAGCGCACCTTCAACCTGGGCCTGGACTGGAACCTGCGATGGGTGCCGGGCCTGAGCCTGAATGCGCGCGGCGTTCACACTGCCGCAGCGCCATTCGACGTCGCCAATACCTTGATGCTGCCATCGTGGAGCCGGGTCGATATCGGCGCGCGTTATCGCACCGAGATGATGGGCAAACCGGTGGTGCTGCGTGCGAGCGTGGAGAATGTGGCCAACAAGGCGTACTGGCTCTCGAGCAGCACGCTGGCCACCGTCGGCACCGTTGCGGCGCCACGTACGCTGCTGCTGTCGGCGCAGGTGGATTTCTGACTACGTTGATGGCAGGAGGAAGCGCTGCTTGCGAGCGCTTCGTTCCTTGATATGACTGGTGCCCGCCCGCTGTCTTCGGACGCGAATGCGGGCACTTTTCTTTGGCAGTTGCGTTACCGTTGGCGGGAACGTCTGGAATGCAGCGAACCTGGTGCGGCAAGCCCCGTGCAGCAGGCTTAGTGCGACAGGCTTAGTGCAGCACCACTGGCTGGCTCATCAGGGTATCGTACGAGCCGAGGAAGTCGTCGATTTCTTCCATGGTCGGTTCGCTGGCGATCAGGTTGTTGACGTCGCGCCGGAACGATTGCGCCAGGCGACCGCCGATGAAGGCTTCGCAGCGGCCGGATTTATCGACGATTTCAAAGCCGCCAAAACGCAGTGCTTCGACTTCACGGTCGACGCCGAATTCGACGACGCTGTATTGTTCGCTGTTGTAGATCATGTTCATGATGACTCCTTCTCTCGATCAGAGTGTTTTGTGCAAACCTGCCGTCTGGCGGCGAGCAGCAGGCTCTTCACTTCATTAAAGAGGTGGGGCTGACCCAGACCGATTTCAAGAGTATCCACCCGAGGTGAACCGTCCCGTTAAGCGGTCGTTAAGCAGTCATTAAGCAGTCTCGGAATGGACGACCGGCCCTAGTGCCAACAGCTGATCGTATGGCGCCGATTGCAGCCACGATCGCAACTGATCAAGGTGTTCACTACTGGCCAGGCCGATGAACAGGCGTCGAGGGCGTTGGCGCAGCAGTCGATTTAATGTTACACGCAAAACCAGATTGCCGTCGCAGCACAGGCAGCCGGGAGCGATGCGCGTTACGTGCAGGCCGGGTTCGCTCGCCAGTGGCTGGGCGGCGACGCCGAAGCCTTCGAGGATGACGGCGTCCATCTGTGCAGAGGCGGACGCAGATGAGGATGCAGAACGTGTGCAGTCAGAAGATGCGCCGACCGCCGATGCGCTAGCGCTGGAGGCGGATGGGCCATCCGCCGTGGATGTGGACAGCAGCGCCGCGATCGCCCCTTCGCGAGCCGCAGCGCTGTTGCCGGTGACGAGGGTGACGGCAACCTGCGCAGTCAGTCCCGGCATCAGCCTCCTTTTTTGGCCAGCTTGCCCGGCTCGACGCCCAGCTGCTTGAGCTTGCGGTACAGGTGGGTACGCTCGAGGCCGGTCTTCTCGGCCACGCGCGTCATGCTGCCGCCTTCGCGCCCCAGGTGGTGCTCGAAATACATGCGCTCGAAGGCGTCACGCGCTTCGCGCAGCGGCAGGTCGAATGACAGCGTGTAGCCGGTGCCTTCGCCATGCGAGATCGCGTGCACCAGGCGGCTGCCGTTGCCGATGGCCGCGCCGCCGATGCCGCCGCCCAGGCCAGCACCGATACCAGCGCCCAGGCCTGCGCCCGGCGCCGGTTGCGGCGCGAACATCGGCGCGCTCGCGGCCGGTTCGTTCGAGGCCAGCGGCACGCTCGGCGCGATCGGACGCGGTGGCGCCATCGGCGCGCGCGCGACCTCTTGCGCCCGGCTCAAGCCCTGCTGCACCGCTTTGAGCAGCTTCTGCAGGGCGATAGGCTTTTCAAGGAAATTCAATGCGCCGATGCGGGTCGCCTCGACCGCGGTATCGATGGTGGCGTGACCCGACATCATGATCACCGGCATGGTGAGCAAGCCATCGCGCTGCCACTCCTTGAGCAGCGTGACGCCATCGGTATCCGGCATCCAGATATCGAGCAGCACCAGGTCGGGTGCGCCGGCCGCGCGCGCTTCACGCGCTTGCTGCGCGTTCTCGGCCAGGGTGATGGCGTGGCCTTCATCGCCAAGGATCTCGGACAATAGCTCCCGGATGCCCATTTCATCGTCAACTACGAGTATGTTCGCCATCTCTCTGCCTTCCTGATCTTCTACCCGTGTGTGTGTGTATTTTATAAGTCTTTTACACTTCGGCCAAGTTCGCCTCTGGGGCTAACTTTAACAGCAAAATCGAGACTGCTGCGCCAGTTCCGTCGGCGCGATTGCCGACATCGATGCGACCACCGTGTTCATCCACGATCTTCTTGACCATCGGCAGGCCCAGGCCGGTGCCGCGCGCCTTCGATGTAACGTACGGTTCGAACGCGCGCGCCAGGATGCGCGGGGCAAAACCGGGACCGTTGTCGACGATCGCCAGCCGCACCGCGACCCCCAGCAGGCCGTCGGCGCCGGTGTAGTGAATCGCTTCGGTGCTGATCTCGACCTGCGGCGGCGGCGCGTCCGGGCCGCGATCGGCCAATGCATCCTGGGCGTTCTGCAGCAGGTTGTGGATCACCTGGCGCAACTGGGTGGCGTCGCCCATCACATGCGGCAGGCCAGGCGCCAGGCGCGCGTGGATGATGTCGCTGGCGTCCTCGGCCAGGTACAGGCTGAGGATCTCGCCGATCAGGTCGTTCAAGTCGAGCGCGCCCAGCACCGCCGGCGGCGTGCGCGCGTAGTCGCGGAAGTCGTCGACCATGCGCTTCATGGCGTCGACCTGGTTGACGATGGTGGTGGTACTGCGCCGCAGCAGGTCGGCCTGGGGCTGGGGCAGGAACTCTTCGAGCTTCATCTGCATCCGTTCGGCCGCCAGCTGGATTGGCGTCAGCGGGTTCTTGATCTCGTGCGCCAGGCGGCGCGCCACTTCACCCCAGGCCACCGAACGCTGGGCCGTGATCACGTCCGAGATATCGTCGAACACCACGATGAAGCCGCTGTCCAGCCCCACCGGCAGGCGCGAGCCGCGCGCCAGCAGCACGATGTTGTGGTCCTGCGCGTGCTCTTGCGGATGGTCGTCGTCGGCGCCGGTCTTGCGCAGCGCGTCGCGCGGGATCTCGATCTCTTGCTGCCAGTGGCCGCGCTTGCGGCGGTCGGCCGCCGAATGCGCGCTCTGGGCCGAGAAGGCGCGCGTGATGCACACCGAAAAATGCTCCATGCCGGGGATGCGCGACAGCGGCCCGGCCAGCGCACCCGGCTCCACCTGCAGGATGCGGTAGGCGGCGTCGTTCGAATTGACCACCGTGCCTTCGGCGTCGAGCACGATCACGCCGGCCGACATATTCGCCAGCACCGATTCAAGGTGGACCTTGGCGCTTTGCAGTGCGGCGCGGTTGCGCTCGACCGCGCTGCGCGCTTCGAACAGCTGGCCGGTCATGGCGTTGAACGATTGCGTCAAGGTGCCCAGTTCGTCGTTGGTCTCGACGATCGGGCGCGGCGACAGGTCGCCCTCGGCCACCGCCTGCGTGCCTTCGGCCAGCACCAGCAGCGGCTGCGCCAGGTTACCGGCGATCAGGAAGGCGCTGGCGATGGCCCCGAAGATCGCCAGCAGCAGCGTCAAAGTCAGGGTCTCGATGTACATCTTGCGCAGGCCCGTGCGCGCCACATTGCGCTGCTGGTATTCGCTGTACGCGGTGCGCAGCACTTCGGCGTTCGACGCCAGGCTCACCGGCACCGACTGCAGCAGTTGCAGGTAGCGCGGCGCGGCGCCAGGCAGCTCGGGCACCGCCAGCACCACGCGCAGGCGCAAGCTGGTGACGGCGTCGAGCGCATTGGCTTCGCTGTTGCCCTGCGCTTCCTGCTCGCGAAAATCGCGTTCGATGCCGCCCTCGGCGCGCGCATAACCGCCCGGCATGGTGGCCGTGCGCAGCATCTGCGGATCGGGGATGTCGGCCGCCAGGTTGGCGCGCCGGTCTTCGGTGGCGGCGGCCAGCACGCCGCCATTGGCGTCGAGCAGCATCGCGCTTTGCAGGCCGCTGGTCTCGGCCAGCAGGCGCGCCAGCACCGGCTGCGCCGTCATGTCGTTCTGCCCGGCCAGGGTGGCCGCCGCGACCTGGCCGGTAGCGCCCAGTTCGGACAGCGATTCGTCGAGCGCGGCGCGGCCCAGGTTCAGGCCCGAGGTCAGCGCCGCTTCGATCTTGACGTCGAACCACGAGTCGATCGAGTGCGACACGAACATCACCGACACC
>Ga0308160_10006287_pt1 | contig 12145 bp, 11 predicted proteins | sample PhyFR1_FD_201036 | JGI IMG/M metagenome (GOLD analysis project Ga0308160, IMG submission 201036) | Phyllosphere microbial communities from UC Gill Tract Community Farm, Albany, California, United States - DLSLF.R1 | ecosystem: Host-associated > Plants > Phyllosphere > Unclassified | place: USA... | reverse complement strand
TTGTTGCTACCAGCAGCGACATTGGCGGGGAAAGAAGTATAGTGGTTGGCGAGGTTTTGTTGATGTTGTCGAACCTGAGCTTGATGCTGCTGAATCTGCTGCAAGAACAAAAGCTGCTGCGGTGTCCAAGGTTGAGCCGAGTTCTGTCGCTGGGGTAGCACAGGCTTGACATCGATACTAGCGCTAGATGGTCGAGGCGCAGGAGGAGATGGTGTATGGGTGTACATGCTTATCGGATCGGCTGTCGTGGGTGGAGTAAGCATGATGCTATTTCCAAGTTGCGAAGTACCGGGAGAATCGGTCGAGTCAGACATGAAAGCACCGAATGGTAGGGGAGTGCTGTTGGACATGCTTGGAGTCGGGTTTTGGTGGTTGATGGGAGCATTGAGCTGGTTGGCGAAATCGTGAGACCAGTTCATGGATTGAAAGTTGACGGCAGAAGGTCGTTGAGGTTGAGCAAACATTGTCATGGGGTCGATATCGGTAGAGTCTCGAGGTGTGAATAGTCCATTGCCGTTGGTCGAAGGCATAGCGAACACGGGCTCGGTGACCTCGGCCTCGGCCTCGTCCTCTCCATCATCATCGCCACCCATGGAAGCAAAGTTGCCAAAGACTTCAGTCTCGACACTGCAAACCTGCTCCATCTCGTCATTCCAAGCATTTGGCGAGCCTTCCTTACGGCCGACACCACCAGCTTTACGCCACTCGTTGACCTCTGCGAAAAGCTCATCACGCTCCTTGCAGAGCTCCTTGAGCAAGGTGGCAGCTAGTAAACGCTGTTCGCGTGCTTTGTTGACATGACCAATAGACCCATTGACGATTGCCGACTTGGATGGTCGTCGATGGTTGGCCAAGGAAGGGAGCAGACGAGCAAGAGTCAAGAACTTGTTGTTGAGACTCTCACGTCGAGCACGCTCGATGGCGTTATGTTGGTGTCGCTTTTCAGCAGTGTTGACCCTTTTTCGAGGTTTCGATTTCGGCTTGACTGGCGCAGCGACGGCTACGGGCACAGACTGAAGGGGAGGAGAGGGGAGGGGTTCGGAGAAAGGCGATATTGACGACATGGTTTATGGTTATTTGTTTCGTACAAATCGTTTTGTGAAAGTGAGGAAAATTCGTTTGATTATTAAATCGATAGATACAATAGTATTGTTTTATATTGACAACAAGGAGTCGTGGTATGTGTTATTAGATTGAATTGTCGTAGATGTAGCAAGAAACTAGGAGGAGAAGTGCCGCGAGACGAATCTCAAACGTGCACAAGGGGGTCGGAGGGTTTATCGAAACTGGTTTACGAAGCCAGCTTGATGATTTGGTTTTAGTCGAACTCTTGATGAGTGTAGTCGATCAAGAATGAGCCGAGGTTGATGTGTCGATCTGTCGATATGTAATAGGTATACGTTCTATTGATATTGGGCGGAAGTAATCGGGTGGAGCAGAGATAAGAGTGCTGGACTGGGTCGCGAGACCTATTTGTCAGCATAAGCATTAGGGAGACTGAGTTGGTGGTATGCATGGATAGAGTCGAGCTGTCTGCATCTCATGCGCAGGTCAAGGAGACTGAGCGCGATGTATAGGCGGAGGGGGGAGTGGATTGTGATGTTTCGGGCACGAAAAGCCTCATTGCCGGGGGATTCCGATAGAGATAAGGTATCTTTTTCTCATCCTCCCCAGCGCGAACGTCACCATTGCGAGCACGTCAAGGCTAGACATTTTAGGCCAGTGCCATTCCAGCTGCATTCCCAATTCTCCAACAGGACGTCGAGCATCGAAGGATGGCACCATGGAGTGCACCGCTCCCGCTCGTCCCCCTTCTCGTTCCCGCCCGATTCTCGCCCGGTCCAAAGCCAAAGACTATGACAAAGACTCACAAGCAAGCGGTATCCTAATTCACAGCAAGTAGGGGGAGTAATCGAGAGCGCCTAAAGAGACAGCTGTACTTGACTGTGAATACTACTCTGACAGATTGAGTGATAGAGGGAGCTACAGTATCCCATCTATCTCTCTCTCTCTCTCTCACTCCAGCACCATCCAAAGTAATAACCCTCTCCTTTAACCGTATACCCAATAATATTACTACAAAAGGAAACAATAACCTTGAACAAGTTACACAAAAAGGGTTTCCTTTTCCCTCTTTCTCACATACCCCTGCAGGGTCCAATTACTGTATAACCACCGATATCCTTTCCTCTTGCGCCCCTTAAGTTGGGGTAATTTGAAGTTCCCCGCGATCCATCTCGGAGATTATCATAATCTAGCGCCGTGCCTCTGCCCATACCCCCATACTCCGGTAAACACGGCGTTGTAATGCTGACTCGACACGCAGGGTAAACCCGCCCTTCTCTCAGCTGGGCCGTTGGAGCCGGGCGTCTCATCAACAGCGCCATCTTGTGGATCCCACTGAATGCTTATTTCTCTGGTAATCCCCGGTGATTACCCAAGGGAAATGCTTATTACGCCATTCCAGCCAACTTTCGCGACATTACGGCCCATTATGAGTTGGCGAGCCGGTAGGCGGCATGTTGCGTGCCGTGTTAGATCGTCTTGAGACATGCCAGACGGGTCACAGACACGCAATAAGTGGGATAGATCGCGTCACGACGACAATCTTGTTGTGTCACGTCTCAAGACTAGTGACCGGGATTGCCGTCTAGCGTCGCACTCGTGATTGCACCTCACCGCCTCGAATAGAATGAGCAATATTGCATCAAGATAAGCTATCTCTGGAGAAAATGACGCCAGATACCACAATCTACAACCAAGTGACACTTCCAAGCTATTGTCTCAGATAGACGATAATATCCACAAGACCCTGGGCTACATCAACGTGCTCATCTTGACGCTCTTCCTAACGGCACTAGAGGAACCTTCGTGAAACTTGTACAATGCCCTGAACTTTTTCCTTATCTCAATGACAACAGGTGACGCTGATAAGGTCAGCACCCGGCACGGAACATGACACTGTACTTACGATCTTCGTCATCGATTGGCGTGATTGGGATGGGTCTTGATACGGCTCGACCGAAGAAATCCGTTGGTATCTACGAGTAAGAGATAAGCCTGCGTCATAAACAAGTACACTTACAACCTCTTTAGTCTCTACCTTCTTTCCTTGCCTAAAAGTCAGCATCATTTATGGAGGATATCGCCGAGATAAATCATACTTTGCAGCACCATACATTCCCTGCAGAGACTCTCGAGTACCCATAGCCTCTTTCCCATCGGCCTGACCTCGGCGTCTTGCTATCTCTGCATCCATCTGGCAATCAGCTTATCATCAATGACAGGGGTAGTGGTCATACAGCCTGAGCGACGAGTTGGCGAACTGCGAATCGAGATGCAGCGATATCATCCGCTCGCTTACCATCGTACGTGATGAATACATCGATAGGCCTGGAAGTCAGCTTGCGATCGTGGCTGTTCGACTTGAACCTACGGCTCCAGACGCATCATCGGTTGACCCGACTCGGACTTCTCGACCCAAAACTTGAGCCCAAGAGGAATCATCAGATCTACCAATCTGCTCAACACGGCCTTCTCAGCGGGCTTGACGATGTTTGCATTGACCTGTATTGTTAGCTTCGTCGAACAAGAGGCCATTGGCTTACCGGTCTGAGAGGGGGTGATATGATCCTCATCATGTATGGTACCAGTTCAGTCATGGTCGTTGTTGGGTTGAAGAGAGATCGCAACATGGGCGGTAGAAGCCCCTTGAGTGACGTCCCAATCTCCTCATTAGCAGTTCTAGCTACATATGCCTATTGTCAGCTCCACCCACTCGTTAGAGCCAACTAGTGGCTCACCTCGTAGTCCGACTTGGGCCATTCGACGTGTTTGGTATTATTCGCAGGCGATGCCATATGGGTATACCAAGGAACGATCCCATAACTCATGAACCCCATCAACTCCCATTCTTGAGATTCCCCAACCCGGCCAGCTAATCGATCATAAAACATGACCCAATCATGTAATCTATCGACGTTACCCAAACTCTTGTCGTTTGGTAGTAGATTTGGATAATGTTCCCAAAGACCTTGGAGGACTTTATCGTAATCCCCACATGACTGAATTGCGAATGCAAGTTTATCGACATAACGTCCATCGTCTATTGCTTGGGTTTTACGACGCTGTTTGGCGGCAACGGGGATCGTTAGGGTATTCCAGACTGTTTGGAGGGATGTTCCGGCGTCTTTAAGCCCTACTGAAGAGGATTTTAGTAAGTCGGATGTTACAATTGGTGATTTCGATTTGATAAACTATATGTTAGGTCGACCAGTCAGAGAGGCTGGGGGCCCTACCTGGAGGGTATTCAGACAACTTCGGACATCACCAGAAGTCATCTCAACTAGCTGAGTCAAGACTCGCAAGTCCGCTTCGAGTCCTTCTCGTTCACAGATCTCACGTAGACGCTTGACAAGGAACTGCGCTTGAGGTTTCTTGAACCGTATGATTCGAGCATACGGGCGCAATGGGCGAAGGGATGTCGCATATCTGGCATCAGCGACGACCTCACGAGGTGAAATAGTGACATACAAGTCATTGCAGATGCAGATGATAGGCCGACGGAGGGGTTTTGCAGGAGTGTTTGCTACAAATTAGTATCACCCATCAACAAAGACTGGACTCACTCTTCTTTTTGGCCGGTACATCCTGTATCAACTTGATTAAACTCCTAACGAAGCTCTATCCTATCAGTCACAGTCCCAGAGTAGGAGACGTACCGCATCACCCCCACCAGAAGCCCCATCAATCTCATCAATAACCACACAAGTTGGTTTTCCATCGCTTGCTAGACCAGACCCAGCATCTATAGCATTCTTGATACGTGTCGTGACTGTCGCTGCGGATCTATCGTCTGAAGCATTGATTTCGAGTGTTTTGTAGCCTGCTTGTTGGGCTACGATATGGGCTAAGGTGGTTTTACCGAATCCCGGTGGACCGGATAGGAGGATCACCTGAATGTCAGCATTTTTCGTATCGTTCTTTGAGGTGGGACTTACCCTCTCCTTTGGCCTGCCAAGATAGTCCGTCTATTGTCAGCGATGATCTGCAGGAAAGACGTACATATGGATCCTCCTCGTCGTCGTTGAAACGTCGCTTCTTGACTGGATTTGCTCTTTTGAAAACACATTTATCCCACTCTTTCAGCCAACCCATGACTTCTCGGTGAACCCTCTGCTCTATCAGCTCGATTCATCAATCGACAAGATGACTGACGTCTTCTCCGAGGAGATCTGAGAATTTCTTGGGACGATATTGATCTACCCACATTCCCCTTGTCTTGCCCTTTCCGAGGGATTCTTTGGCTCGGGCCTCAGCATCGTACCGATTCTGTAATCTACCCAGTCAGCTTGCCTGCTCATGTCAAGTGGGAGACTGACCTGATAGCTTCCTGCTGGGATTTCAATTCTTCCACCTCGGCCAGTAATTTATGGATAGGTACAGAAAGTAATCCCGATCCACCAGTAGTCCCTACGCCCTTCCCATCTCGCTACTAGTCAGTCGGTCCGTCTGATGAAGTATAACAGGGGATACGTACGGGGATGGCTTTGGGTACAGGCTTAGCTCTTCTTCTAAAGATCACTTTCTTCCCCGAAGCAGTTTCTACTCGTAAAGGAGCGATTGATTCAATAGATGCTGCAAAATCGGGGAGCATCTTCAATTGAGGTTCATCATCGTCAGGTGGTGGAGTATGGAATACAGGTGACTTAGGACGGGAAGCTATCATCAGCTCTGTAATGATTTTCAACTCACAAGATGCTATAGGCATGTCCTCCTCATCATCAATGTCCATACCCTCAAATGGACGACTCGAAGACGACTCTTCACGCTCCATAATCCCATGTACTTCATCTTCAAAATCACTTGGCTCCTCATCGAAATCAGGAGGTGGTGGTTCGTCGTCGCCGTACTGAAATTGCGATGGTCTTTGTTCGATAGATCTTGAAGCAGTTTCCGCTGGTGGTTCAAGGTCCTCTTCGAGTGATTGAGGGGGTGTTGGGAAAAAGTCTAGGAGACCATTTGGCTCGAATATAGCTTTCTGACTTTCACCCATTGTGCGAACCTGCGACTGAACGTTTGAACAATCTATGCTTGCAGATTGGCAGGTCAAGTACGGCTTCTGGGTGATGTACAAAGTTGTTGTAGGTGGTATAGAGTGCAAGAAATCAAGAAATCACGAGTTTAACGCGACGCGTTTTGTCAGGCACAGCTCATGTCGGTTTATGGTACTCGTTAATTATGGTCATTCAAGTCTTACATAGCTACAGCCTGGAGCTGCGAGACAAGAAGCAACGTACGTCAGCGTCTTGATGTCCCCATACAAGGGCGACGAGCAGTTCGATGCATTAAATCAAAATTCGTATAGATCAGGCCTATCATGCCTCACTGTCGCCCTAGGTACTGGAGCTCCTTTGCTTGCTGACCCGTGGTTGTGTCCATGTCCGTGCCCATGCCCATGCCCATGATCGTGGCCCTCATGTCCATGTCCATGCCCACCAGACGTAGGTTTGACAGATACAGCCGGCGCTTCCAATACCTCATCCTCCCCAAATCGTACCCTCGCCCTCTTTTCCTTCTTTTTCACCTGCACTTCCCCTCCTTCAATCTTCACCTCTCCCCCATCCACATTTTCTCCAGTCACACCGCCTGAAGCTTTCTCCACGCCTTCTGAAGTGTCTGTGGGGGCGGGAGCGGTAAGTATCCTTCCGACCTCTGGGGTCGGTTCCGTCCGCCTTTCTCCCACTCCCCCATCAATTCCCAAGTGGACAGTTTCGACTCCCCATCTTTTTCTTCGTGCACGGAAACCTAGGTTATTCTCGCTTCCACCTCCACCTGATGAGAGGCCTAGGAGTGAGGAGTGCTTGATAGTGGGAGGTAGGAGGTGCGTGTGGGGGAAGGAGTGAAGTGTGATGAGACCGTGTAATGGGTGGAAGATTGGTTGTAGAGTTGGGTCGTCTGTTTATCAGCCGATATCCGAATTCGAATAGGGAGACGTACCAGCGAAGCCTTTGATTTCCAAGCTAGCATCTACAGCCCAGCTCAGGCGCTTGATAGCATCCTCATCCTGATTCCTCACAAATGAAGGGGGTAGGGTGATCATAGCAACTGCATTCCGGCCCCTGACCAGAGATCTTAAAGCATGGAGGAATCGATGGATCTCCTATCCGTCAGCATTCTAGCATCTGCAATATTTGTCGAGACGTACATGAGAAGAAGGTTCTTCCCAATCTGCACTTCCCAATTCATTGACAACAATCCTAGTCGTGGTCTTTCCATCATGCTTGCTCAGAACTTCTTGTAGTGCGGTCAAAGCTGATCCGAGCTTGGCCCAGGCGCTCGAAGAACCGGAAGAAGTAGGGGCAGAGTTCTCGGCGCCGAGATCGATGTATTGCAACCCTTTCACTTTTTCCGCTTGATCAATAATCGATTTGGGTAGTGTGGTCGATAAGTTCAATTGACCAGTCTCTCCTATCTATATCAGCACACTTTCTTCGTGTTGACCTTATGAAAGACAGAGGGACATACCAACAGACGTCCTAAACTTCTCCATCCCACCATACCTCCAAGCAATCTTACTCCTATTATCCCCTCCTCCATCAATTTCACCCTCACTTCCGCTCTCATCCCCTTTACTTCCAGCCTGACTACGTTCGTCAACCCACATACATCCTTTTACTAGATCTCTACTTCCTTGGCTTTCTCCTATGATGATGACATTCTCGGAAGAGAGGAAAGCTTGGGCTGTGAAATAACGTGCGATTAGTCGAGGCCATGTTGAGTGGAGGTCGGGGGAGAATGTCAGACTGGTAGATGACGGTGGGAGGTGGAGGAGGTCATCGAGGGATGGGACACCAGTCTTGATCAGTGTTGGAAGAGGTGGCTCGGCGGTGGATGGTATACGTCGGGTGAAGGATGGCATGGTGTGATGGTGTAATGGTGGTATAAAAGTTGTGTCGAACCTTGAAATTATTTGACTAATTTCATTTATCACAGCACAGAACCATGAGAATGCTGTCATGGCTGCATGACTTGTCATGCACGACGCTGACTAGTTGCTAAAAATACAAATGTGCTATTCCACTAACCATCCCCATGTCTATCCTCTGTATTACCCTTGCAGTGTTGACACCCCTTGACATCACTTGAAACTCAGATATCTAGTCATCACTCGTCACATGTCGTCCCCTAATTTTCACCGAATCACCGGTCCTCCTTCCAAGCCCACTCGCTCTCTGGCTCGTCGTGCAGTATAGCAGAATCTCCACTATATGATCCCGCGTCATCCGTCACACTGGCCATATCGAGATCCTCAGGTTTCTTCGGTGTCCTACTGTTTGCGGCTGTATTCCCGTTCGTCTGCAAGATCCAATCCTGACTATCTCGCTGATATGGTGGTGGAGGAAGATGTGGCTCTCCCTCACTTCCACTTGCACTATCCCGACGTCGGCGGACAGTGAGTGGTAATTGTGAAGCTTCACTTGCTGTCCGACGTCGATTTGCCGAGGGGGTAGGTTGAAACATTGCGGGCACAAAGTAGAGTAGGCCTTGTCGTCTCCTTCCTCTCGAATTGAGAAGGGTAGCAGGAGCAGTGAGAATGAGGTTCCCAGCTCGCTTGAATGCATTCGAGATATCGCCTCCAGAGAGCTGGCTGTGATCGATCTGGAATGGTTGATCAGGCGAGTGAGGTGGTGATGAAGTAGGTAAGACGGAACCGAGGAGTTGGTAGCCGGGTCCAGGAGATGATTTGCGGTTCGTGAGACGTTGCCAGATCATCCTACCGACAAGAAGAGCGACAATGACTCCCGCGATCCACATAACGGTGATCCCTGATGTCCCTAGGAATCCTATAAATCCAGCATCGTCGGCGTGCCATGATGACCCGTAGAAATGCGAGAAGAACGAGTGGGGTACGAGGATAGGGTCGGCATTCTTGCCGTAGAGTGACTTGGGTAAGACTCGGACTTCGTGGCGCTGGTGAATGTCGGAGAGAGGGTGTGCAGAGGTGTAGATTGCGTACTGTGCCGATAGGAACATGGGACTATCTATTAGTACAGATTGGATGCAATGGGCAGACGACTTACCCAGTCGAGAACATGACGGTAGGGTAGTTGCTGAACCACTCGTGGTTGAACGCAGCGAGGCCATGTATGGTGTCCGCCATGAAAGCGGACCCCTTGGACGAGAAAATCAGATCATTCGAAACACCAACCTACCTATTAGCTTCATCATTGCGGCCAGCAGGTATGACTCACTGGCTTGGTCAGAGGAAGGATGACCTCCCAATCGCCCTGTATCAACGAATCCATTCGTCGCCTACATCCAATATCGAGGTCCATGTAGATACCTCCAAAGTGGTCGAGGAGGAAATATCGAATAGAATCCGCTCGCTGGATATTGTATCGGTAGGAATCGTACATCTGGAGGAAAGAGGGGTAATGTTCTTCCATGAAGGCGTGAGCCGATTCGTCCGTCCATAGCATATACTCGCTGACCATTAGTCTCGGTTCAGAGCGAGGTAGAGGCTTTCACTCACTAATCGGGCATTCCCTCCCGACACTCTTTCCATGCTTTGCGCCATTTCTCTGGTAGCTGATCATTCTTCCAGGTCTGATGAATGATTCGAGGAATCTTCTCTCCAGGTCTACCGGATTAGCTTGGATACGGTAGACAAGCAAAGCACATACCTCGTTGTAACATTGTATAACCTCGACCAGTCATTGGTGTCGTGCACTTTTCCATCCCATTGATCCTTCATCCAGTACGAACCTGTTCCCATACCATCGATACCCCAGGCCTCCTCACTGCCGAGTTCTGAGGATAGGTTGATGGAATCACTGTCGTCCTCCAAGTCCTCCATGGTTGTGAGATCTTCCGCTTTGACCTCGCTCGCATTGACCTCATCCCAGATTTGCGGTATCGTCTCTGATCCCATAATTGCATCCTCTGCCTTCAACTCCTCCCATTCCTGTCGCCTCTCGATCGTTCCGTTCAGAGATGGAGGATCCGATAACGCCTTTATCAAATCCTCCCCAGTCCATGGAACTTCGTCCTCTGTCAAGAATGCTCCATCGGGAAAGGCGAGATAGTACGATACGCTCGATAGTACGATCACTGTTCCAAGTAGGAACAGACTGACGAGGATGGAAAAGATAATGATGGCTTTGCGGTATGGATGCGTTTGACGCGCTGTCCTAGGTGACGAAGACATGGCTCTTGGCCTTCCCTTGGAAGTGGCTGATTCGGGAGAGGACGAAGTATCCGATAGGGTCGGCGAGTTTGGTGGCAGGAGCCTAACGTTCGTAGATGCCCTTGATCGAAGATGAGGACGCGATGACGAAGAGGCGGGTTGAGAAGTCGTGGATAAGGTGCTCGATCGTTGTGAACGTGTTTTGGGTGATGAAAGGATAGGTGAGGACGGTGTGTCGATGTGTGATGGCAGAGAAGCACTACTTCTCCGTCGAGGTTCGTTGAGATGACGCTTTATTTCTATTGAAGATGTCTTTACTCTATTTCTATACTTTGAACTACTTGAGGTGATTTCGGTTTCGGTTTGTTCGGGGAGTCCAACGGAAGGACCGAGCGTGACCGAAGGCGTTGTTTTCTTATTGAGCGATGCTGGGTTTGTGCGTTCCTTTGTGCCTCTATTACTACTTTCTTGAGGAGTGTGTATGAAAGGAGGCGATTGTTGTGATACGGTCATAGTCTAGAGACTCGGTGGCCGGTCAGCAGATGATGATATTCTTGAACCTGGTATTACAAGCTTGAGCATGCACCAATAACGGCTCTCTGGGCGATCACGAGCTGCAAGAGCCATGAGCGTTCCATTCCACCCTGCCACCCCGCGGAACGGCGCGGAAAGAGAGACAACTGCGAAACAAGGGTGTAAGCTGAACTGTCTTCAGGGCACAGGTGCAAGCTGCCCTGACTTTCGAAATCACTAATTAACGATCTCGCTGCCAACGCCCTTTCAATTTGAAAAAGGGGTTGTCAATGGACCTGAATAAACCCCCGCATCAAAACATACACACAACCCCTTGCGCGTTTTAATTTTGGCTTGGCCTGGAATGTCGGTCATCGGTCAATTTCCCGGTCATCAAACCCGGCACCCGCAAAAAAAACCATGATGACGCCCGCCTGATTACGAGCTGGCCAAGGGCACGAGTCTCGTACCCGATTCCAGTGCTTAAAAAAGCAGGTGTTTATTTGATTTGTCAAGAGACACGATGGTGGGGTAGACTGCAACGCGAAGCGATAGATCATTCCGTAAATAAATCGAAAATCCCTCAACCCGTTACCGAGCCGGGATCTGCAGGATCTACGAGGCGCATGAAGGTGGCTTTTGATGAAGTCCAGTACGCTGGCTTTCGTCATTATATCACCATCTCTCATGTCGGTCCTGGAAAACCATCGCTGATGTGCGTTGACGACGCCGTCGCCAAGTGACATCGGCAGGCTACCGCTGATATGTTTCAACGCGTCGCCGGTCGTGGTTCGGCTGACTGGTCGCCAGGCGACCTCCTTGACTATTGACTAGACTGACCTTCATCCCCAAGCACGTATATAGCGCCCAACACAGCGAGCACCTCCCTCATCTTCCTCAGGGCTTGATACTATCCCATTCACTATCACACCTCATCAGACACATCAGAACACTCAATCTCAATAGACTCGCTATCGACCATCAACATCATGCGATCCACTATCATCCTAGCCACCCTTGCCTCTGTCCTCTCAGTAGCCGCCCTCCAGCCAGGAGACGTCCCCGTAGAGATCGCAGTCAGGAGTGATGCGTACGTTCCCTCTCTTTTCTCGTATAGTACTAATGGGCAGGAACGGCAATATCCAACATTTCTACAAACGAGACGAAGAAGAGTATTTCCAAAAGCGAGGCATCGAAGAGAGGCAGGCTAAGGATCTGTCGAAGGACCCGCAGAGTGATACTTATCCTGTTCAGGCTGATGCGGGAGGGAACTTGGCACCTTTGTAAGTCGTTATTTTACATCTCACCTCAAAGCTGACTTCCACAGCAAGGGAGTTGGGAAGTAGATCCATGACAAGGAGCGGCATACGAGCTGAGCTCGCTGGCTGAGCTCGCTGGCGAGTCTGAAGCTGTATCATAGACTGTAGGATAGCAGGTCGGTTC
>Ga0308160_10006286_pt1 | contig 12146 bp, 10 predicted proteins | sample PhyFR1_FD_201036 | JGI IMG/M metagenome (GOLD analysis project Ga0308160, IMG submission 201036) | Phyllosphere microbial communities from UC Gill Tract Community Farm, Albany, California, United States - DLSLF.R1 | ecosystem: Host-associated > Plants > Phyllosphere > Unclassified | place: USA... | reverse complement strand
GGTGATCTCGTACCGGTCGGTCAGCAGTGCACTGGTCACGCGGCCCAGCCTACGGGCGGAGGGCCCGGTAGGCTCGACGCGTGACGGACGCACCCCTCGGAGTCTTCGACAGCGGAGTCGGCGGGCTCACCGTGTCGCGGGCCATCATCGACCAGCTGCCCCGCGAGTCGGTCCTCTACGTCGGCGACACCGTGCACTCGCCCTACGGGCCCAAGCCGATCGCGGACGTCCGCCGGTACGCGCTCGCCGTGATGGACGACCTCGTGGCCCAGGGCGTCAAGCTGCTCGTGATCGCCTGCAACACGGCCTCCGCCGCCGTGCTCCGCGACGCCCGCGAGCGCTACACGATCGGCAGCGGGATCCCGGTCGTCGAGGTCATCCAGCCGGCCGTCCGCTCGGCCGTGCAGCAGACCCGCACGAAGCGGATCGGCGTCATCGGCACCGAGGGCACGGTCAACAGCCGGGCCTACGAGGACGCCTTCGCGGCCGCCGCCGACCTGCAGCTGTTCACGCAGGCCTGCCCCCGCTTCGTCGAGTTCGTGGAGGCGGGCGACACGTCGAGCGCCGAGCTGCGGGCCGTGGCCGAGGAGTACCTGGCGCCCCTCCGCGCCGAACGGGTCGACACCCTCGTGCTCGGCTGCACGCACTACCCGTTGATGTCGGCGGCGATCCAGTACGTGATGGGCCCGGAGGTGCGGCTCGTCTCGAGCGCGGACGAGACGGCCGCCGACGTGTACCGGACGCTCGTCGACCACGACCTCGAGGCCACCGGGTCCGCTCCGCCGCGGTACGAGTTCGACGCGACCGGCCCCGACAAGTCGTCGTTCCTCCGGCTCGCCAAGCGCTTCCTCGGGCCCGAGATCTCGAGGGTGGGCCACCTCGAGACCGGAGCCATCGAGCTGCCCGGCGCCGCCCGCGCCCACCGCGCCTCCTGACCACCGCACCGACCTCCGCAGCACCGACCTCCGCCGCACCGACCTCCGCAGCACCGACCTCCGCAGCACCGACCCGACAGGGGACCCCCATGAGCGACACCACCACCGAGACCGTCCGCGTCGACGGCCGCCGCCTCGACCAGCTCCGCCCCGTCACCATCGAGAAGGGCTGGAGCGCCCAGGCCGAGGGCAGCGCCCTCGTGTCGTTCGGCGGCACCAAGGTGCTCTGCACCGCCTCCTTCACGAACGGCGTGCCGCGCTGGCTGGCCGGCAAGGGCAAGGGCTGGGTCACCGCCGAGTACTCGATGCTGCCCCGGGCGACGAACTCGCGCAACGACCGCGAGAGCGTGAAGGGCAAGATCGGCGGCCGCACGCACGAGATCTCGCGCCTGATCGGCCGTAGCCTCCGGGCCGTCGTCGACACGAAGGCCCTCGGCGAGAACACGATCGTGCTCGACTGCGACGTGCTGCAGGCCGACGGCGGCACCCGCACGGCCGCCATCACCGGGGCCTACGTCGCGCTCGCGCAGGCCATCGAGTGGGGCCGTGAGAAGAAGTTCATCGCGCAGAAGGCGACGCCCCTCACCGACAGCGTCGCGGCCGTCTCGGTCGGCATCGTCGACGGCCGCCCGATGCTCGACCTCGCCTACGTCGAGGACGTCCGGGCCGAGACCGACATGAACGTCGTCGTCACCGGCTCGGGGCTCTTCGTCGAGGTGCAGGGCACCGCCGAGGGCGCGCCCTTCGACCGCAGCGAGCTCGGCCTGCTGCTCGACCTGGCCGTCGCGGGCGGGGCCGACCTCACGGCCATCCAGCGTCAGGTGCTGGGCGCGTGACCCGGGTCGTCATCGCGACGCACAACCAGGGCAAGGTCGCCGAGCTCCGAGGCATCCTCGCCGAGACGGCGCCGGGCATCGAGCTCGTGGCGTACGACGGCCCGGAGCCCGTCGAGGACGGCGACACGTTCGCCGCGAACGCCCTCATCAAGGCGCGGGCGGCCGCGGCCCACACCGGCCTCCCGTCGCTCGCCGACGACAGCGGCATCTCGGTCGACGCCCTCGGCGGCGCCCCCGGCATCCACTCCGCCCGGTACGCCGGCACGCGGGACGACGACGACAACATCGACCTGCTGCTGGCGAACCTGGTGGGCGTGACCGACCGGGCGGCGCATTTCTCGTGCGCCGCGGCCCTGGTGGTGCCCGGCCCCGACGGCACGACGGAGCTCGAGCACGTGGAGTACGGCGAGTGGCCCGGGGCCGTGCTGGAGGCGCGGGTCGGCACGGGCGGGCACGGCTACGACCCGGTGTTCCGCCCCGAGGGCGAGACTCGCAGCTCGGCCGAGCTCACGCCGGACGAGAAGAACGCGGTCAGCCACCGCTCGCGCGCGTTCCGCGCGATCGCCCCGCACGTGGCGGCGCTGGCGGGCTGACGGCCCGGCGGGCTGACGGCCCGGCAGTCTGACGGCCCGGAAGTCTGACGGCCCGGCGGTCAGGCCTGGGTCGGCGCCGTCTCGACGGCCGCGGCGTCGGCGGCCGTGCCGTCGCCCGCGGTGCCGTCGGCCTCGTGCTTCTTCGCCTGGTGGACGCCGTGGAGGTAGTGGATCGCGATGGGGATGACCGTCGCGAGCACCGCGCCCAGCAGGATGAGGTCGATGTACTCGCTGACGAAGTCGGCCACCGGCGGGATGTGGCCGATGCCGAACCCGGCGAGCGTCACGCCGAGGCCCCACACCGCCGCGCCGATCGCGTTGAAGAGCGAGTAGCGCCGGTAGCTCATGTGGGCCACGCCCGCCATGATCGGGGCGAAGGTGCGCACGACCGGCACGAACCGCGCGATGATGACGGCCATCGGCCCGAACCGCTCGAAGAAGGCGTTGGTGCGCTTGACGTTCGCCACGCTGAAGCGCCCGCTCTCCTTCCGCTCGAAGATGCGGGGCCCGACCTTGTGGCCGATCAGGTAGCCGAGCTCGCCGCCCGCGAACGCGGCGATCGCGATGAAGATCGCGATCAGCCAGATGGGCAGCCCGAGGGCGCCGGGGTTGGTCGCGGCCAGGATGCCGGTGATGATCAGCAGGGTGTCGCCGGGGAAGAGGAAGCCGACGAGCAGCCCGGTCTCGGCGAAGACCAGCAGGCAGACGCCCACCACGGCCCAGGGGCCGAAGGCCGACAGGAGGTACTCGGGGTCGAGCCACGAGATGGTCGCCAGGGGCAGCATCGGTCTCTCTTCGGGTGCGGACGGCCCTGGGGTCGCCCGGGTGCGGCCGGCGAGGGCCGCCGACCGGTGATGGGGACAATGTAGTGGGCCCGCGGGGCCCCGCGGCTCGGAGGTGGCCGAGAGCACGCGTGCCCGGGTCGCCTGGTGCGGGAGAAGGGACTTGAACCCTCACGCTCGAAAGCACAGGAACCTAAATCCTGCGTGTCTGCCAGTTTCACCACTCCCGCCGGAGCGGGCAGAGTCTACCGGCTGGCCGTGGGGGAGTCGCGGGTCGGCCCGCGCAGGCCGCCGGCCCTCAGCGGCGCTCGCGCGGCACGTGCGGCGAGTACCGCGGCACGTAGCGCAGCAGGATCGCGGCCCCGGCGAGGCCCAGCAGGCCCATGACCCCGCTGGCCACGGAGATCGACACGAGCGCCGTCAGCCCGGAGATGAGCAGCGGGGCCGCCGCGCTGCCCGCGTCGCCGGTGAAGCGCCAGGCACCGAGGAATGGAGCGGGGTCGGCCCGGTCGGCGAGGTCCGCGCCGAGCGTCATGAGGATGCCGCTGCCGATGCCGTTCGCCAGCGACATGAACATCGCCACGGCGATGAACCAGCCCACCCGCGCGTCGAGGCCGTGGGTGAGCGACAGCGCCAGGTACGAGATGCTGAGCCCCACCATCGACGGCACCGCGCTCCACAGCCGGCCCCAGCGGTCCATGATCTGGCCGCTCGTGTAGAAGAGCGCGAAGTCGACGGCGCCGGCGATGCCGATCACGAGCGCGGTCTGCGGGGCGTCGACGCCGATGCTGACGGCCCACAGCGGGAGGATCACCTGGCGACCCGCGCGCATGGCGCCGATCAGGGCCGCCCCGCTGCCGAGACGGAGGAGGACTCCGCGGTGGCGGGCCAGCGTCGCGAACAGGCCCCGCGCCTCCTTCTCGACCGCGACCTCGCCGGGCGTCGAGCCCGCCGTCGCAGCGGCGGCGGGGTCGACCGGCGACCCGGCGGCGGCCGCGGCGGCCCGGCGCTCGCCGAGGACGGCCGTGGGGTCGCGCAGCACGAGCAGGACGGCCGCGGCACCGAGGCAGCCCCCGACGTGGATCCAGAACGCCGACTGCGTCGAGCCGGTGAGGTGGATGACCCCGGCGGCCAGGAAGGGGCCGACGAAGAAGCCGAACCGGAAGACGCCGCCGAGGCTCGAGAGGGCCCGCGCGCGGATCTCGACCGGCACGAAGCTCGTCATGAACGCGTGCCGGGCCAGCGCGAAGACCGCCGTCGAGAGGCCGATCAGGAGGACGCCGAGGGCGAGCACCCACTCGTTCGGGGCCGCGACGCAGGTCAGCAGGCCGACCGTGCTCACGAGGGCCGCTGAGATCATCGCGGTGCGCTCGCCGATGCGGGAGACCAGCCACCCGCTCGGGACGTCGCCGATCAGCTCGCCGACGAGGATGAGCGCCGCGACGAAGGCGGCGAACGGCAGGCTCGCCCCCAGGTCGCTCGCGACGACCGGGATGATCGGGATGATCGCCCCCTCGCCGATCGCGAAGAGGGCGGCCGGCAGGAACGCCGCGAGGGCGACCGACCGGAGGGAGGCGGCGGGGGAGGGGGACGACATGACGCCCGCCACACTATGCCCGGCCCCGCGGGCTCGTCGGCGCCGCCCGCCCGACGTCGGGGGCGCTGCCTACACTGGAGGGATGAAGGTACTGGCAGCGATGAGCGGCGGCGTCGACTCGGCGGTGGCGGCGGCACGGGCCGTCGAGGCGGGGCACGACGTCGTGGGGGTCCACCTGGCGCTGAGCCGCATGCCGGGCACGCTCCGCACGGGCAGCCGCGGCTGCTGCACCATCGAGGACAGCATGGACGCGCAGCGCGCGGCCGACCTGATCGGCATCCCGTACTACGTGTGGGACTTCTCCGAGCGCTTCAAGCTCGACGTGGTCGACGACTTCGTCGCCGAGTACTCCGCCGGCCGTACGCCGAACCCGTGCATGCGCTGCAACGAGCGGATCAAGTTCGCCGCGCTGCTCGAGAAGGCCCTCGCGCTCGGCTTCGACGCGGTCTGCACCGGCCACTACGCGACCATCGTCACCGACGACCAGGGCCAGCGCGAGCTGCACCGCGCCTCCGCCTGGGCGAAGGACCAGTCGTACGTGCTCGGGGTGCTCACCGCCGAGCAGCTCGCGCACTCGATGTTCCCGCTCGGCGCCACGCCGTCGAAGGCCGAGGTGCGGGCCGAGGCCGCCGCCCGCGGCTTCAGCGTCGCGACCAAGCCCGACAGCCACGACATCTGCTTCATCCCCGACGGCGACACCCGCGGCTGGCTCGCCGAGCGGGTCGGCGCCGAGACCGGCGACATCCTCGACCGCAGCGGCGCCCGCATCGGCAGCCACGAGGGCGCGCACGCCTTCACGGTCGGGCAGCGGAAGGGGCTCGCCATCGGGTTCCCGTCCGACGACGGCAAGCCGCGCTTCGTGCTCGAGGTGCGCCCGGTCGACAACACCGTCGTCGTGGGCCCGAAGGAGGCGCTCGAGATCGCCGAGATCGCCGGCGGCTCGTACACGTGGGCGGGTGCGGCCCCGGCCGACCCCACCGTGCCGTTCGCCTGCGACGTCCAGATCAGGGCCCACTCCGACCCCGAGCCCGCCACGGCGCGCGTGACGGAGGTCGAGGGTAAGAAGGAGCTCGTGATCACTCCCCACGAGCCCCTCAGCGGCGTCGCCCCCGGGCAGACCGCCGTCGTCTACGTCGGCACCCGAGTGCTCGGCCAGTGCACGATCGACCGCACGGTCAGCGCCGTGCCGGTCTCGGCCTAGGAGGCTCGAGGTGGCCGACATCGACGCCGCCGCTGCTGCCGACGCCGAGGTGCCCGACGACCTCGCGACCGCCCGCGACGAGGTCGAGGCGCTGACGTCGCGCGTGCTCGAGCTGCGCGACCAGTACTACGAGGGCAACGCCTCGACGGTGAGCGACGCCGACTACGACGCGCTCGTGCGTCGCCTCGACGCCCTCGAGCGCGCCCACCCCGAGCTGCAGAAGCCCGACAGCCCCACGCAGACCGTGGGCGGCCGGGCCGAGACGACGCAGTTCGCGCCCGTCGAGCACGCCGAGCGCATGCTCAGCCTCGACAACGTCTTCAGCGACGACGAGCTCGCCGAGTGGGCGGGGAAGGTCGAGCGCGACGCCGGTGCCGAGCGCGTTCGCTTCCTCTGCGAGCTCAAGATCGACGGCCTCGCGATCAACCTGCGCTACGAGCACGGCGTGCTCGTCACGGCCGCCACCCGCGGCGACGGCGTCGTCGGCGAGGACGTCACGGCGAACGTGCTGACGATGGGCACCATCCCCGAGCGGCTGAGCGGCACCGGGCACCCGGCGATCGTCGAGGTGCGGGGCGAGATCTTCTTCCCCGTCGCCGAGTTCGACCAGCTGAACGCCCGCCAGCGCGAGGCGGGCGAGCGCGTCTTCGCGAACCCGCGCAACGCCGCGGCCGGCTCGCTCCGACAGAAGATCGAGGGCAAGAGCCCGGCCAAGCGCGAGCTGATGGACGCGCGGCTGCGCAGCCTGCGCATGCTCGTCCACGGCATCGGCGCCTGGCCCGTCCGCGAGCTCGAGCGCGACACCGAGGTCCGCGCTCAGAGCGAGGTCTACGAGCTGCTCGCGTCGTGGGGCCTGCCGACCTCGACGCACTACCGCGTGTACGACACCGTGCCCGAGGTGGCCCGGTTCATCCACGACTACGGGGTCAGGAGGTCGTCGGTCGAGCACCAGATCGACGGCATCGTCGTCAAGGTCGACGACCTCGCGCTCCACGACGAGCTCGGGGCGACGAGCCGGGCACCCCGGTGGGCCACGGCGTTCAAGTACCCGCCGGAGGAGGTCAACACCGAGCTGCTCGACATCGTCGTGAGCGTCGGCCGCACCGGCCGGGCCACGCCGTTCGCGGTGATGCGGAAGGTGGAGGTGGCCGGCAGCGAGGTCCGCCAGGCGACGCTCCACAACCAGCACGTCGTCCGCGCCAAGGGCGTGCTGATCGGCGACACCGTCGTGCTCCGCAAGGCCGGCGACGTCATCCCCGAGGTGCTCGGCCCGGTGGTCGAGCTCCGCGACGGCAGCGAGCGCGAGTTCGTCATGCCCGTGGACTGCCCCGAGTGCGGCACCCCGCTGGCCCCGGCGAAGGAGGGCGACGTCGACCTGCGCTGCCCGAACGCGGAGAGCTGCCCGGCGCAGGTGCGCGGGCGAGTCGAGCACATCGCCTCCCGCGGCTCGCTCGACGTCGAGGGCCTCGGCGAGGTCGCAGCGGCCGCGCTGACCCAGCCCGTCGAGCCCGCCGAGCCGCCGCTCCGCACCGAGGCCGGGCTCTTCGACCTGACCATGGCCGACGTCTTCCCCGTCAAGGTCGTCGTCCGCGACTCCGAGACCGGCATGGAGAAGCTCGGCGACGACGGCGCGCCCAAGCTCGTGACGCCCTTCCGTCGTCGCCGCGGCAAGGCCGACGGCCCGTTCGACCCCGAGGCGGCCGAGTTCGCCGGCGACGAGACCAGCGTGCCGTCGAAGACGGCGATCGAGATGCTCGCCAACCTGCACGCCGCCAAGACCAGTCCGCTCTGGCGGATCCTCGTCGGTCTGAGCATCCGCCACGTCGGCCCCGTGGCCGCGCGCGCGCTCGCGAACCACTTCGGTTCGCTCGACGCGATGCGCTCCGCGAGCCGCGACGAGCTGGCGGCCGTCGACGGTGTCGGCGGCATCATCGCCGACGCCCTGCTCGCGTGGTTCGAGGTCGACTGGCACGTCGAGATCCTCGACCGCTGGGCCGCCGCGGGCGTCCAGTTCGACACCCCCGGCCACCCCGGGCCCGGCGCCGCCGTCGAGGCGGGGGGCGTGCTCGCCGGCCTGACGGTCGTCGCCACGGGCAGCCTCGAGGGGTTCAGCCGCGAGGGGGCGCAGGAGGCGATCCTCGCGGCGGGCGGCAAGGCCGGCAACAGCGTGAGCAAGAAGACCGACTTCGTGGCCGCCGGCCCCGGCGCCGGGTCCAAGCTCACCAAGGCCGAGCAGCTCGGGGTACGGATCATCGACGCGGCACAATTTCAAGTCCTCATTAAGGAGGGCCCGGCTGCGCTCGGCGACCCCAGTTCGGGGGGCAGCGGCGACCCGGAGGCCTGAGATCACTGGCCCCCCGAACGGGTCCCCTCCTACGATGTGAGCACGTGTCGACCTCTGCTGTAGGGCGCAGGGGCACTGGCACCCATCGAGGGGGAAACACCCGACGTGCTGTTCCTCGCCACAGCCATCCTTTCTGCATCGATCCACTTCGCCGGAGCGGTCGATGCTCCCGTCGTGCCCGGGGTCGCGGTGACCGCGCCCGGAGAGCCGGGTGGTCCTCCGCTCGCCGACACCGCCGCGCCGCCTCGCGGTGACGAGCCGGCGACCGTCGACACGACGCCCGGCCTCGAGCAGGTCGCGGTCTGCCGCGCACTAGCCACGGCCGAGCCGTCGTCGACGACCGGCGCGCGGCCGTCGACCGCGGCCCCCGACCTCACGGTGCCGGCCTGCCTCGCCGAGCTGGAGGGCGCCTCCTCGCCGGCCCTCTCGGCCCTCGGCGGCTCGTTCGACCCCGTGGGCGACGACGCGTCACGCCTGTCGGCGGTGCTGACGGCCGGCGCCGACGCGCCGACCACGGCGGCGTGGTGGGCCGGCCTCGACGACTCGCGCCGCCTCGGCCTCGTCGCCGCCGTGCCCGGCGTGGTCGGGCAGCTCGAGGGCGTGCCCTACTCCGTGCGCGACCAGGCCAACCGGCTCTTCCTCGGCGCCGCGACGCTGGCCCTCCACGACCGCGACGAGACCGCCGCCGAGCAGGACGGCGACGACGCCCGCTCCGCCATGCTCGGGCAGGTCCAGCTCGCGCTCGCCGACCGGAGCGCGGGCGACGAGGACCGCCAGCTCATCGCCCTCGACACCGTCATGCCCGGCCGGGCCGCCGTCTCGGTGGGCAGCCTCGACACCGCCGACGACGTCAGCGTGCTCGTGCCCGGCATGTTCTTCACGGTGCACGGGCAGATGGTCGACTGGGCCGAGACCGCGGGGCAGCTGCACGACGAGCAGCGCGCCTGGACGTACCTCCTGGCGCGCTCCGACGCCCGTCCGCTCGACAGCGTCGCCGTCGTGGCCTGGATGGGCTACCGCACGCCCGACCTCACGAACGTCTACACGCTCGACCTCGCCCGTCAGGGGGCCGGCCACCTCGAGGACGCCCTCGGCGGTCTCGACGCGGCCCGCGCCTCCGACGCCCCCCGGGTGACCGTCGTGGCGCACTCGTACGGGTCGACCACCGCGACGCTGGCCCTGTCGTCGGGCCGCGTGAGCGTCGACTCGCTCGCGCTGCTCGGCTCGCCGGGCAGCGTGGTGCCGACGGCGGCGATGCTGTCGGTGGCCGACGACGACGTCTACGCCGCCGCGGGCAGCTTCGACCCGGTGGCGGGCAGCGGGTACTTCGGGGTCGACCCGGGCACGGGCGCATTCGGTGCGGTGCTGCTGCACACCGGCGGAGGTGACGACTCCGTGACCGGCCGCGTCCTCCGTGCCGCGCTCGGCCACAACGACTACCTCCTGCCCGGCACGGAGTCGATGAGGAGCCTGGCCCTCATCGCCCTCGGCCACGGCGACATGGTCGACGGCGACGAGCGCGGCCCGGGCGAGCCGCAGCCCGACGGGCCGGAGCTCGCGCTCGTCCGCCCGCAGGACGTCTACCTGCGCGACTGAGCCCCGTAAGATCGACCGGTGCCCCGACCGGGGCCCCCACTCCACCATGTGACGGAGCAGCATGTCTGAAATCACGCGCGAGCAGGTGCAGCACCTCGCCGGTCTCGCCCGCATCGCCCTGACCCCCGACGAGATCGAGACCATGACGCGGGAGCTCGGCCACATCGTCGACAACGTCGCCAAGGTCGCCGAGGTCGCGACCGACGACGTCCCCGCCACGAGCCACCCCATCCCGCTCGAGAACGTCTTCCGCCCCGACGTCGTGGGCGAGACGCTCACCGTCGAGCAGGCCCTCTCGGGCGCCCCCGACCACGACGGCTCGCGCTTCCGCGTGACCGCGATCCTCGGAGAAGAGCAGTAGCCATGACAGACGCCTCCTCGATCGTCCGCCTCAGCGCGGCCGACCTCTCCGCGGCGCTGACCGCCGGCGACGTCTCGGCCGTCGAGGTCGCCCAGGCGCACCTCGACCGCATCGCCGCCGTCGACGGCGACGTGCACGCCTTCCTCCACGTCAGCGACGCGGCCCTCGCCACCGCCGCCGACGTCGACCGCCGCCGCGCCGCCGGCGAGCAGCTCGGGGCCCTGGCGGGCGTGCCGATCGCCGTCAAGGACGTCCTCTGCACGCTCGACATGCCCTCCACCTCGGGCAGCAAGATCCTCGAGGGGTGGGTGCCGCCGTACGACGCCACCGTCGTCCGCAAGGTGCGCGCCGCCGACATGGTGCCCCTCGGCAAGACGAACATGGACGAGTTCGCGATGGGCTCGTCGACCGAGTTCTCGGCCTACGGCCCGACCCACAACCCGTGGTCTCTCGACCGCATCCCCGGCGGCTCCGGCGGCGGCTCGGCCGCGGCCGTCGCGGCCTTCGAGGCGCCGCTCGCGCTCGGCAGCGACACCGGCGGCTCGATCCGCCAGCCGGGCGCCGTCACGGGCACCGTCGGCGTCAAGCCGACCTACGGCTCGGTCAGCCGCTACGGGGCGATCGCCCTCGCGAGCTCGCTCGACCAGGTCGGGCCCGTCAGCCGCACGGTGCTCGACTCCGCCCTGCTGCACGACGTCATCAAGGGCCACGACCCCCGCGACTCCACCTCGCTGCGCGACGAGTGGCCCTCGTTCGCCGAGGCGGCCCGGGCAGGCCTGGCCGGAGGCGCGCTGCAGGGCGTGCGCATCGGCGTCGTCCGTGAGCTGAACGGCGAGGGCTTCCAGGCCGGCGTCAAGGCCCGCTTCGCCGAGGCCCTGGAGCTGCTCTCGGGCGCCGGCGCGGAGATCGTCGAGGTCTCGGCCCCGAGCTTCGAGTACGCCATCAGCGCGTACTACCTGATCCTCCCCGCCGAGGCGTCGTCCAACCTCGCCAAGTTCGACTCGGTGCGCTTCGGCCTCCGCGTCGTGCCCGAGGGCAAGGGCACGGTGGAGGACGTGATGGCGGCCACGCGCGAGGCGGGCTTCGGCCCCGAGGTCAAGCGCCGCATCATCCTCGGCACCTACGCCCTCAGCGCGGGCTACTACGACGCGTACTACGGCAGCGCGCAGAAGGTGCGCACGCTGGTGCAGCGCGACTTCGCCGCGGCCTTCGACCAGGTCGACGTGCTCGTCTCGCCCTCGGCCCCGACGACGGCGTTCCCGCTCGGCGAGAAGCTCGACGACCCGCTGTCGATGTACCTCAACGACATCACGACGATCCCGGCGAACCTCGCGGGCATCCCCGGCATCACGGTGCCGATGGGCCTCGCCGAGGAGGACGGGCTGCCCACGGGCCTGCAGTTCATGGCGCCCGCCCGCCAGGACGCCCGTCTCTACACCTACGGCGCCGCGCTCGAGCAGCTGCTCGAGCAGGGCTGGGGCCACACGCTCATCTCCCGTGCCCCCGACCTCAGCGCCACCGAACAGAACGCCGCCACCGAGGGAGTCATCTGATGGCCAAGGCAGACCTGATGGACTACGACGAGGCCCTCGAGAAGTACGAGGTCGTCCTCGGCTTCGAGGTGCACGTCGAGCTCGCGACGAAGACCAAGATGTTCTCCGACGCGCCGAACTTCTTCGGCGGCGCCCCGAACACGAACGTCACCCCGGTCGACCTGGGCCTCCCGGGCTCGCTGCCCGTCGTCAACGAGCAGGCCGTGACGTACTCGATCAGCCTCGGCCTCGCCCTCGGCTGCTCGATCGCCGAGAGCTCGCGCTTCGCCCGGAAGAACTACTTCTACCCGGACAACCCCAAGAACTACCAGGTCAGCCAGTTCGACGAGCCGATCGCGTTCGAGGGCG
>Ga0308160_10006285_pt1 | contig 12147 bp, 12 predicted proteins | sample PhyFR1_FD_201036 | JGI IMG/M metagenome (GOLD analysis project Ga0308160, IMG submission 201036) | Phyllosphere microbial communities from UC Gill Tract Community Farm, Albany, California, United States - DLSLF.R1 | ecosystem: Host-associated > Plants > Phyllosphere > Unclassified | place: USA... | reverse complement strand
GGCCGGTCATGCGGCGGCCGATACGCGCTCTACAAGCCGCGTCGGCCTGACACCGGGCTGTTCTGTCTATGGTTGCGGGGTCGACATGCCGGGCACGAGCGCTGCCGGCATATGTCCACGCTATTGTCTTGTCTATGCTTAGAGCCAGCCCTTGATACTGGCCGCCATCGCATCGGTGGAGATGCCATACCGGTCATGGAGTGTCGGCAACGCGCCCGCATCCAGGAAGGCGTCAGGCAGTGCGATCTGACGGAAGGCAGGCGCCACGCCGGCGCGAAGCAGCGCACCGGCCACGGCCTCTCCCAAACCGCCGATCACGGAATGGTTTTCGGCGACGACCACCAGCCGTCCGCTGCGCGATGCTTCGCGGATGATTGTTTCCTCATCCAGCGGCTTGATGGTGGGGCTATGCAGCACCGCCACGTCGACGCCGTCCTTGCGCAGGGCGTCCGCCGTTTCCAGCGCGCGCATGGTCATGATGCCGCTTGAAATGATCAGTACGTCGCGGCCGTCGCGCAGCACTTTCGCTTTTCCCAGGGTAAAGCGGTAGTCGTATTCATCCAGCACCAGCGGCACGCGGCCGCGCAGCAGTCGCATGTACACCGGCCCCTGATGCGCGGCGATGGCAGGCACCGCTTGCTCGATGTCCAGGGCGTCGCAGGGGTCGACGATCGTCAGATTCGGTACGCCACGGAAGATGGCGATGTCTTCGGTCGCGGTATGGCTGGGGCCGTAGCCGGTGGTCAAGCCAGGCAATGCACAGGCGATCTTGACGTTCAGGTTTTCTTCGGCAATGACCTGATGAATGAAATCGTAAGCCCGGCGCGATGCGAACACCGCATAAGTCGTGGCGAACGGCACAAAGCCTTCCTTGGCCAAGCCGCCGGCCGCTCCCATCAACAGCTGTTCGGCCATCCCCATCTGAAAGAAGCGCTCGGGGTAGGCCTGCGCGAAGATATGCAGATCAGTGTATTTGCCGAGGTCGGCGGTCATGCCGACGATGTCGGCCCGTTGCCTGGCCAGTTCCACCAGCGCGTTGCCGAACGGCGCATTCCTGGTGCGTTGTCCTTCCGACGCAATCGAGGCGATCATTGCCGAAGTCTTCAGCTTCGGCTTGGCTGCATTCACGGTGTTCATTTATTGTCTCGCTGGTAGTTGTTATCAAGAAAATCGATGGCTTGCTGCCATTCCTCGGCATCCACGCGGATGAAGTGGTTCTTGTCGCGCTGCTCGAGAAAAGGCACGCCCTTGCCCATCAGGGTGTCGAACAGGATCACGCGCGGCTGGGCTTTGGAGTGATTGCGCGCGGTGTCGAACGCCTTGCGCACGGCCGCCAGGTCATTGCCGTCGACGCGTTGAACGAACCAGCCGAACGATGTCCATTTTTCCGCCAGCGGCTCGAAGCCCAGCATCTTTCCCGAGGGTCCATCGGCCTGCTGGTTATTGATGTCGACCAGGTTGATGATGTTGCCGAGGCCGAAATGGCTGGCCGACAGTGCCGCTTCCCAGGTGGAACCTTCGTCCAGCTCGCCATCCGACATCGAGTTGTAGACAAAGGCCGGATTGTTCTTCTGCCGCATGCCCAGAGCCATGCCGACTGCGATGATCAGGCCCTGGCCCAGCGAGCCACCCGACATTTCCATGCCCGGCGTGTAGGTCGCCATGCCTGACATCGGGAGCCTGCTGTCGTCGCTGCCGTAGGTCTCCAGTTCCGTTTCCGGCAGAATGCCTGCTTCCAGCAGGGCGGCATAAAGGGCAATCGCATAGTGACCATGGGACAGCAGGAAGCGGTCGCGCCCTTCCCATTGCGGATCATCGGCGCGATAGCTCAGTGCATGGCGATAGGCAACCGCCAGAATGTCGGCCATGCCGAGCGCCTGCCCGATATAGCCCTGCCCTTGCACCGCTCCCATCTGCAGGGCATAGCGGCGAATGCGGTAAGCGGCACTTCGCAGGGATGTGATAGGGTTCTCTTGCATCACTTGATTTGTCTCCGATAGGGTTTATGAGGAAGAGCAAGCAATCGGCAACATGCACTCTTCGGAATCGAGTGTATAAACCCCGGCCATAGCCGTATAGCGATGAATTCTTACCGATAGATGAAATCAGTTCAGCGATACATTGCCCTGCGCAAGGCGTCGATCAAGAGCCTGCAGGCATTCGAGGCAGCTTATATGCACAAGTCCTTTGCCGAAGCGGCAAAGGAGCTGTCGATCACGGCTTCCGCGGTCAGTCACTCGATTCAGGCGCTGGAGGAAGTACTGGGCACGCTTCTGTTTGAGCGGGTCAAGCGCGGCGTGACGCCTACCGAAGCAGGTGCGCGCCTGTATGCCGTCATCCGCCGCTCCTTCAGCGACATTGATGAGGAAATGCGCGCGATCCTTGATCGCAGCGACAAGCCGCAGGTCGTCACTATCCAGTGTGCGCCCAGCTTCGCCGCCATCTGGATCATGCCCCGGTTGCCCGAATTTCTGCTTTCCCATCCCGGCATCGACCTGCGGCTCTGGGCGGTGCATGCGCCACCCGACTTTGCAGGCAGCGGCGCAGATATCGCCATCACCTATGGTCGGCCGCAGGCGTCGGCCGGGATCAGGGCGGCGCCGATCGCTGCCGACGAACGTTACGTGCCGGTATGCAGCCCGGGCCTGGTGGAAGGACACAAACTGCCGCTGGATCCGCGTCAGATCGAAGACTTTTATCTGATCCAGAATGATGTGTCCCTTACCTCCTGGGATGAGTGGATCAATCACTATGCGCCGGGCTGTACGAATGTTGTTCGTGGCCTGCGGCTGGATCGCGCCTTCATGACGCTCAGCGCTGCCGAGAACGGCTTGGGAATGTGCGTGGAAAGTACCGTGCTTGTTCGGGATTATCTGCAACAGGGCCGGCTGGTGCTTCCTTTCGGTGACCGGGGCCTGCCGTTCAAGGCGCACTACCTGGCGGTGCCGAAGAACAAGGAGAATCTGCAGACCGTGCAGACAGTGCTTCAGTGGATCAATTCGTGGATGAGCGAGGACAAGGCCACCGGAACGCTGTCAGGGAGCCGCATCGAGGCGTCAGGGAAGGTTGGCATGTCGGGCGTCGCCACACGCCGCTGATTGTGTGGACTGGCCATATCCTGAAACGCGGGCTTGCACTGCCAGTGCCGCACACTCGCGGTGCAAGCCCGATCGGCAAGAGATTAATGGATCAGCATGCCGCCATTCACATCAAGGGTGACGCCGGTGCAGTAGCTGGACAGATCGCTGGCCAGAAACACGACCGCGCCGGCGATATCGTCCGCCCTGCCCAGGCGTGCCAGCGGTATCTGCTCCGCGATCTCGCCTTTGCGCGCTTCGGTCAGCTTGCCGCGGATGATGTCCGTGGCGATCAGGCCTGGCGTGATGCAGTTGACGCGGATGCCGTCGCTGCCAAACTCGCGTGCCATTGCACGTGCAAGACCCAGCACGCCTGCCTTGGCCGCCGAATAATGCGGGCCACCCAGTATGCCTCCGCCGCGCTGGGCGGAAACCGAGGAAGTGCAGACGATGCTGCCGCTCTGCTGTCGCTGCATGGACGGCAGTACCGCCTGGGACATCAGCAGCGTGCCGCGCAGGCTGACATCCAGCACCATATCGTAGTCCGCAGCGGAAATGTCCAGCGTCTTGCGCGGCTGGGTGATGCCGGCATTGTTGAACAGGATATCGATGCGGCCATAGCGCTTCAGCACGGCTTCGGCAGCCGCATCGCATTGCGCCTTGCTCGTTACATTGGCAACCAGGCCGATATGGCCAGGGCCAAGCTCGGCTGCCGCCCCGGCGGGATTGGCCGATTCCAGGTCCAGGATCGCCACCGTCGCGCCATGCGCCGCCAGCATGCGCGCCGTGGCGAAGCCCAGGCCATTCAGGCCGGCGCCGCCGGTAATGATGGCAATGCGGTCTTTTAATAACATGATTTGTGCTCCTCGCTATGTTGTATGAACGACAGAGGAGATCGTCGTCTATCCGCCAGACCAATTCAAACGATTAAAACTCAGTAGGGGGCAAATTCAATTCATGCATGCTGCAGGTTCAGCTTGAAGGAAACGGCAGCACGTTGCGGCCTCGCGGCGTGAATGATCCGGTCTGATGCCGGCGAAAAGCAGATGTCGCTCGGATGGCGGAAATGCAAAATTGCAATTGGCATTGCGGTTGGGCATGATGGTGATTTTTCTACGCAGAATTGTCCTGGCACGGAATCGATATGAGAGCAGTCCTTTCCTATGCCAGGCCTTCCCCGCAACAGCCAATGCCTATCATTGCATCCGCACCGTCGGACAGCCCCTGGCAATGCATGATCAATTTCTGGAGCGACACTGATGAACTGTGTTCCGTATCGGGCACCGTGCCGTTCTTGCTCCTTTAACGGGCAGTCGGCGGCGCCATGCGCGGCCAGTGAATGCAGAGTCCAGGTTTCTTCTGCCCGGCTGCTGAAGTTTCCCGCAAAGCGGCAGGCATGCGGCAGCCGAAGCCGCCGGCGCTACCCGCTTTCGGCATTGCGCGGCAGCGATGTTTGCGATTAAATCTACCCTATCCAACTTGGCATCAGGAGGGAATATGAGATACCGCGACGTGCATGAACGCTACATTTCCGCCAAAGAGAGAGTCAAGCTGGCGGCCGAGCGGCTAAGCCACGCGACGACCGATGCCGAAAAACAGAAGGCGCAACGTTGGGTCGACGCCTGGGACACCGTGGCGCGTGTGCATCCCTTGCGTCGAAGTTAATCCTCGACATTAAACCGCCTTTCGGGCGGAAGCGCTCTGCCGCTATCTTAAAGCCACGGTCGACGGATATGTCGAGCCCCGCGGCAACCTGCTGGGTCAGGCGCATGGTCTTGTGTATCGGCCTGATGCAGCAGGCTCGCGCTGCGCGCAGTAACGGGACCGGGATCATGCCTGTTAGAATCGCGGCGCGCAATGGCAAGCAGGCACCAGCCATAATGCCTCCCACAACTCCGAGCAAGGCACAAGATGCGCCAGGACGATGCCCAGGGTGACAAGCCACTGAAGACCAGGTCGGGCCATGGTATCGACGTCGCCGTCCAGCGCGAGGATTATCTCGATGGCAGCGCCATCAGGCAGATCAGAAGCCTGATAGCCGGGCGCGGCACGGCGCGTGCGCTGGACGCGGCTTGCGCCGCTGGCGGGCAAGCGCGCCGCATGGCAAGGGCCGGTGCTGCGGTAACGGCGGTGGACCTGCATTCCGACGGTGCCGCGCTGCTGCGCGCGGCTGCAGACGAGGGCCTGACGCAGATTGATTTCGTCCAGGCGGATCTGCGCGATCGCGAGCTGTATCGGCGCCTTGGCCAGTTCGATTTGATCATTGCGCAACGCTTTATCCACTACCTGCCTTTTCCGGATGCGGTCGACGTGATCAGGCTTTTTCGTCAGGCCTTGCTTCCGGGGGGAACGCTGTATCTTTCCGCATCCGGCCTGCGCAGCGAGCTTGGGCAGCAATATGACGGTGCTGCGCACATAGCAGAACGCTTCGCGGCATTGTGGCCGCCCATGGCCAACAAGCACGGCATCCATGACCGGGTATGCCTGTACGAGGAACACGATATGAGGGCATTGCTCGATGCCGGTGGCATGCGTATTGCAAAGCTGTATGCCTCACCGTTCGGCAATCTCAAGTGCATCGCATGCCTGGCTTAAAGATCGAAGGCGTCAATGCCGGGACGCTTTAATTTATGCCGTTACTGTCATAACGCCGTTTGTCCTATTGCAGCGTTGGCCCACCTGCAGTACATGCCTTTCGAACGTTCAGCGCTGCAATAAATTCACGAGCAAAACTGCAAAAAACCGTCCGACGTCTGGAGCGTGCTCTACAATTCCGTAAAACCAAAAGCCGCTGCCTGCCAGGTATAAGGCTATACAGCAACTTTCCGGGGCGATTCGAAGACTCATGATGTATTCCTGTGCGTGCGCGTCACGTGGCGACCACTCCGTGCAGTTCTATCACGATGAACAATTTCTGCTTGAGCAGATTACGGACTTTGCCGGTTCGGGGATCAAGGCTGGAGAAGGCGTCATTGTTATTGCGACCGCCGCGCATTTGCAGCAATTGGCCGACAGCCTGGCGTCGCTGCTCCCCTTACCTGGCATACGCCTGGCGGGCGCGTACATCGGCCTGGATGCTGAAACCACGCTTGCCCGTTTCATGCGAAACCAACGGCCGGACCGGCAGCTTTTCCTGCCCGTTCTGGCAGAGATCATGGCGCGCGCCTCCGATCAGGGCATGCGGCGGGTGCGGGCTTTTGGGGAAATGGTGGCGCTGTTGTGCAGCCAGGGCTTAAGCGATGCCGCGCTGGAACTGGAAGCATTATGGAACGAGGCCGCGCAAATCCATGAATTTTCTTTGCTATGCGCTTATCCGATGCGTGGCTTTCCAAGCCAGGAGGATAGCCGGGTGTTTACCGAGATCTGCGCCTTGCATTCCCATGTACGGCCGCTGGAGAATGTCTGCCTGCCTTGCGTCGATGAGGATATCCTGCATCGCAGGATTGCAATGCTGGAACAGAAGGCCCACGCGCTTGAACTCGAGGTCAAGCTTCGCAAGAACATCGAGCATACGCTGAACGAGCGCGAGAACATGCTGCTTGAACGCACAGCGGAATTGCTGAGCAGGAATGAGCGCATGATGTTCGAAGTCGACAAACGCAGGGAGACCGAAGCCGCATTGGTCAGGGCGCAGCATATCCTGACCAGCGCAGAACGCATCTCGCATCTGGGCAGCTGGGAGTACGACGCCCACACTCGCCAATTGCAGTGCTCCGACGAGTTCTACCGCATTTGCGGCCTGATACCGCAGTCGGTACAGATGACATTGGAACTGGTGATGTCCTTCGTGCATCCGGAGGATCATGCCCTGGCGCTGCAGGCAGTCGAGCAAACCCTCCATCAGGGCAAGCCTTACCGCATCAACAAGCGCATCGTGAGACCCAACGGAGAAATCCGCTATGTCGTCGGTCGCGGCGAACCCGTGCTTGAGCAGCAGCGCTTGAGCAAGGTGATCGGCTCGTTCCTCGATGTGACGGAGCAGCACCTGGCCCAGCAGGCGCTGGCGGAAAGCGAAGGACGATTCCGCAGCCTGGTCAATCTGTCCTCCGACTGGTACTGGGAGCAGGATGAAGAGATGCGCTTTACCAGCCTGCTCCACCATGACGATGCACAAGCAGGCGCGACACTCTCGCCCATGCTGGGCCATACGCTATGGGAGGCGCAGGGCGCCTCCTGGAAAGAGGCAGACAAGGAGCGGCTGGTCGTTGCCCAGGCAAGCCGGCAGCCTTTTCACGATATCGAATATGCCTACCGAGGTCGCAATGATGAGACCATATCGCTGCAGATCAGCGGCGAACCGGTGTATAACCCGGCCGGCAGCTTCGTCGGCTATCGCGGCATCGGCAAGGATGTGACACAGCGGGTACGCAGGGAAAAGGAACTGTATCTGTTTCGCAGCGCGATGGACGCCACGATCGACGCCGTGTTCCTGTTCGACCGTCGCGGACGGCCATTCTTTGACGTCAACCAGACCGCGTGCAGCATGCTGGGCTACACCCGGTCCGAGCTGCTCGCCCTGACGCCGGAAGCGATGGGCAGTCGCACCACGGAGGAGCTCGACTGGCTTTATCAGGACGACGATGCGCTGCAGCAGCCCAGGATCGTGGAAACCTGGCTGCAGCGCCGGGATGGCTCCAGCGTACAGGTGGAACTCGAACGGCGACGGCTGCGATGGGACAATGCCTGGATCATCGTGGCGGTTGCGCGCGACATCACGCGTCGCAAGCGTGCCGAGCAGGCACTGCGGGAATCGCGGGAAACCCTGCGTGGCCTTGCCGCGCACCAGCAGCAAATCAAGGAGGAGGAACGCAAGCGCATCGCGCGCGAAGTCCACGATGAACTAGGTGGGTTGTTGGCCTGCATCAAGGCCTATGTATCCGTGGCAATCGAGAATGCTGCGCGGGAAGGCGTCGCTGCCGACAGCCTGCTGGTCGATGCCGTCGACCTCGCCGACACGGCAATCGAAAGCGTGCGTCGGGTCATCACCGAACTGCGTCCCAGCATTCTTGACGACCTTGGCATCTGGCCCGCGCTGCAATGGTATGCGAAGCAACTCGACGCACGGACAGAATTGCAGTGCGCATGCATGATCGATGCGAATGCGCTTGCGGTGGAAATTGATCCCGAGCGCAGCACCATGCTGTTTCGTGTGGTGCAGGAAGCGTTGACCAACGTCGTGCGCCATGCTGAAGCATCCAGCGTCGAGGTCAGGGTGCGCCGGCTGGGCGATGTGCTTGCGGTGGAAATCGAAGATAACGGAAAGGGAATCGCACCTGAGCGCCTCATCAACAGGGAATCCTGGGGCGTGCTCGGCATGCATGAAAGAGCAGCCTATTTTGGCGCCGACCTGAAGATCACCGGAGGGCCTGTGCAGGGTACTCTGGTTGCAATGTCATTACCATTGGGACTGATTGATGCCGAATAGTGAAATAAAAGTGTTGTTGGTTGACGATCATGCGGTTGTACGTAACGGACTGCGGGTTATGCTGGCCTCTGCCAAAGATATCAATGTGGCCAATGAGGCCGAATCGGCCGATCAGGCCTTGCAGCTTGTGCGTGCGGAACGCTTTGACGTGGTGCTGCTGGACATCGCCATGCCTGACAAGAATGGCCTTGAATTGCTGAAGACATTACGTATTGAAAAGCCTCGGCTGGCAGTGCTGATCCTCAGCATGTATTCCGAGGAAATGTACGCGCTGCGCGCGCTGAAACTCGGCGCGGCAGGCTATCTTCCCAAGAACAGTCCAGGTCCGACGCTGATCAACGCAGTCCGCAAGGCTGCTGCCGGCGGCAAGTACATCAGCGCCGGCATCGCCGATCAGCTCGCGCGCATGCTGGCTGGCGATGCCGTCGCAGAACATGACGCGCTGTCTGATCGCGAACTGGAAGTGCTGAAACTGCTGGCCGGCGGAGAAAGCACAACGGGGATTGCGGATGCGCTGTCGCTGAGCTCGAGCACGGTTGCGACTTACCGCACCCGCATCTGCGACAAGCTCAAGCTGAAGAACAATGCGGATCTGACCCGCTACGCGCTGGTTAACGGCCTGCTGTTGTAAGTCTTTATTGGCGGGCGACGTGGCTGCAATCTCAGGAAGCCCTACTTGTAATTGCAGCCGCGACGCATCGCTGCCTCAGTACATGTGCTGGCCGCCGTTGATGGCGATGTTGGCGCCGGTCACGAAGGCTGCCTCGTCCGAAGCCAGGTAAGCCACCAGGCCCGCCACTTCTTCCGGCTTGCCCAGGCGCGCCATCGGGATCTGCGGAATGATCTTGGTGTCGAGCACTTCCTGCGGAATCGCCATCACCATCTTCGTGCCGATGTAACCCGGCGAGATCGTGTTGACCGTCACCCCGCGGCGCGCCACTTCCAGCGCCAGCGCCTTGGTGAAGCCGTGCATGCCGGCCTTGGCGGCGGAGTAGTTGGTTTGGCCGAATGCGCCTTTCTGGCCGTTGACGGACGAGATGTTAATGATGCGGCCCCAGCCGCGCTCGGTCATGCCATCGCACACCGGCTTGGTCATGTTGAACACCGAATCGAGGTTGGTGCGGATGACCGCATCCCATGCCGTCTTGTCCATCTTCTTGAAGGTCATGTCACGGGTGATGCCGGCATTGTTGACCAGCACGTCCACCGGGCCCAGGTCCTTGGTGATCTGGGCGATGCATTGCTGCGCCGAATCGTAGTCCGCCACGTCGCATGGATGGGCATAGAACTTGTGGCCCTGCTGTTCCATACTGGACAACCATTCGGCGGACTTGGTGTTGCCCGGCGAGTAGGTCGTCACCACCTGGTAGCCAAGCGCCGCCATCTTCACGCACACCGCTTCGCCGAGGCCGCCCATGCCGCCCGTAATCAATGCAATACGTTTCATAACTTTCCTTTTGTCTGAGATGATGGATGGCGTACCGGCTGCAGTACCGGGTACGCCGGGATAGATCAGCGTGTGTTCGGCTCAGGCCGCCTTGCTGGCTGCGTTGACGCTCGATGTCGTGGCGGCCGACGGACTGGAAGGATAGGTTCTGGTCAAGATGACGACTACGTCGCGGACATAGCCCATGCCTCGTTCGAGATTTCCCTTCGCGAGCAGCGCGCTTAAAGCGCGGTACTGGCTGGCGTCTGCTGCTGCGAGAAGCCGCACTTGCACATCGGACGACTCCCTGATCGTCTCCCTGCTCAATGTGAGGTTCAATTGCATCAGTTCGGAAGCCCTTTGCAGCGTCGCACTTGCCAGCAGCGCATACGTGTTGAACTGTGCTTCGAAGCGGAACGGGTTGTTTATGCCTTCTTTGCCTGACATGCTGTCTCCTGGATGTAATGAAAGAGCACCATAGCTGCAATGGCTATACTCAATATGCAAGCGCACTGGCCTCAACTGTTGGCGCCAGCACCGCATCATGCGCAGCGCTGAAATATGTGCTGCTGCTGGGCCGGCGCCACGGCATCCGGTGAGGAGACAGACAGATCAGCGTGTTTTCGGATGTCCAGTCTGAACAGGTAGTCTGGCTCGGTTTCAAGCATGGTCAGGAAAACGTCCACCATGACAGGCGCGTGAGCCCCTTTTCTCATTTCGCATACCTTGCGTTGCCGGGTATTGGCGAGGAAAACGGCAAAGGCAACGTTATACCCCGGCGTGTCAGGCTGGAAAGGCAGCGCCGGCAAAAGGGACTTAATGGGCTGGCCGCTCAGCGTCTGCACCGGCATGCCTGCCAGCGCGGCAATCTGCTGGCCGCAGGCCCGTATACAGCCGTGCCGGTCCAGGATCACCGTGGTGGACAGGCGAGCCGTTGCGCGCTTGACCGACACACCGTCCATGCTCGGCACCCGCGGCTCTGTTAAATTTTTGACAATACCAAGGATATGCCGCGGCCTTTTGTTAATCACTGAACCATGCTCCCGTTAATCTCGATTAGTCGCGGTACATGTCAAATCAGATATCCGCGCAATCTTGTTGTGTCGTGGATTTTGCTGAAATTGAGATGGCTTGTATATCGAGGATCAGCCATCGTTCTGTAGAATTTTCATGACAAGAAATCGTCAGAATTTTCCTACACGTCAAAAACGGCGTGACGCTAGTTCATGGGAACTCTGCGATCGATTGCAGGGGAGCGCAGCGCTGCTTTTTAGTCGCCATTTGCGCGAAAAGCCGGATGGCGTCCGTCTTTGGCGGGCAATGTCCATGGACTCCGTCTGCCGTACTCCCGGTCGGCCTATCCGTGATCCCTTTTTTGAGCGCGCCGGGCCACTCACAAAAGTAGTGATGATTTCCCTGCCGTAGCACCGACAAGGCGAAAGCCGTTTTCACGATGGTCTGCGTGCGGGCCGATGTTGACCGGTGCCAGGCGCTGACAGAGCCCTCGTTAATGAAAGTACGTCATGCAAAGCTGGCACGCTGGGCTTGAGCCTGGTCAATACCAGCCCGTGCTTCCATCGCGCGCATTGAATCGACCAGGAAGCGTGCCGCTGGGCGAAGGCAATGATCCGCCATTAATAACACAATGCTTTCTTCCTTCATGCAGTGCTCTGCCATCATCCGGCGGAACGCGCCGGCAATACCAAAGAAGGACCGCGCATTGCATCGTCGGATGGCTGCGCGTAACCCCGCTGCGACTTGACGCAGTTGCTGATGCTCCGCAAGCATCTCGGCAATTGGTCTCCTTGCATCGCTGGTGTATTGCTCGAGTGCCTTGAAAAGCACCACCTCCTCCATCAGCAGATGCTGGTTGAGCGCGGCTTCAAAACGCGCATTGGCACCAAAGGCCGCCAGCCAGGAACGGCGCGTTACTGCCTGCTCGACACGCCGGAATAGCCGGTCGCAGGCGATGCGGTCCGTCTTCAGGAAAGTAGTAATGTCAGACATTGTTTTTCTCCATGCAGGTAGCCGCAATGTTGGCATTGCGCTGCGATCGGCCACCTTGATCCAGGTCGGAAAACCCTGAGTCCGCCACGCTTTTCAGCACACGCCACCTCGCGCGCGGTTTCATTAATGGCGGCAGGCGCCAAGGTACGGGTGGCACGATCAATCATGCTGCCTCTCCATGTAACGCAGAGCCATTGCTAACCTTCCCTGGC
>Ga0308160_10006284_pt1 | contig 12148 bp, 8 predicted proteins | sample PhyFR1_FD_201036 | JGI IMG/M metagenome (GOLD analysis project Ga0308160, IMG submission 201036) | Phyllosphere microbial communities from UC Gill Tract Community Farm, Albany, California, United States - DLSLF.R1 | ecosystem: Host-associated > Plants > Phyllosphere > Unclassified | place: USA... | reverse complement strand
CACAATTCCCGATAATACCGGTTTGATAGGTATGTCTATCCATCTATAAATATTTAGTTTCTAATTTGTATATTACCAAGAACAACATATTATGGGATTTGTTGTTTACATATCAGGTAATCTGGTATCAGGGCAGGTATTGGCGCTGAATAAAATAGCAGGTTTTGGTTTTAATTAAAATCCGGTAAACATGACAAATACAGATTTAATGAATGAGTTTTATTTGCTACAGGCAAGCAGGTCCAATGAGAAATATCTTGAGATTGTGAATGATCATTTGTACTCGCCGATCCGTAATGCAAATACCTATATGAGTGCCTGGGTTAGTAAACGCGGTGCTATGCTTATGCATATGGAGTCGCGGGTTAACCGATCATTGAGAAGACTAAAAAGGCGTTACCTGAAGTTTTAAAGGGTCATCACAGCGCTTACCGGCTTATTTGTTACCTTTGGCGCTTATGGTACAAGAGATTCTTCAAAACCTGAAAATATCGGCTTTAAATGAAATGCAGCTTGCTGCAAGTGCTGCGGCCGAAAAAGGCAATGATATTATATTATTAGCCCCAACGGGCTCTGGAAAGACTTTAGGCTTTTTATTGCCGGTGCTCAAAAACTTAGTGCCGGAGAAAAAAGGCGTTCAGGCGCTGGTATTGGTTCCATCAAGGGAACTGGCGCTACAAATTGAGCAGGTTTTTAAATCTATGGGCACTGGTTTTAAGGTAAACTGTTGCTATGGAGGGCATGCGGTTAAGATTGAGAAAAACAATCTTGCAGAGGCACCTGCTTTGTTGATCGGTACACCGGGAAGAATCGCTTATCACCTGAAGCACGAAAACTTCGACGAATCCACCATAACCACCCTGGTTCTTGATGAATTTGATAAAGCCCTGGAATTTGGTTTTCAGGAGGATATGTCTTACATCATACGCCAGTTATTGTCCCTAAAACAACGATTTTTAACTTCTGCAACCAAGATGTTGGAGATTCCTGCATTTGCGGGCGTGAGTAATGCTGTAGAGATCGACTTTTTGGAAGATGCTGCGGTAGTACCTGATTTAAAGCTCAAAAAGATTGTAACCACGGCTGAAGACAAGCTGGATACCTTATTTAAACTGATCTGTAAGATTGGTGAACAGCCGACGTTAATATTCTGTAACCATAGGGAAACGGTAGACCGGATCAGCGATCTGCTTATTGATAAAGACCTGGCGCATGATATTTTTCATGGTGGCATGGAACAGGATGAGCGTGAGCGTGCCTTGCTTAAATTCAGGAACGGAAGCATAAAGATTTTGATTACAACGGACCTTGCATCAAGAGGTTTGGATATCCCGGAAGTCGCCTATATTGTGCATTACCAGCTGCCTTATACCGAGGATGCATTTTTGCACCGTAATGGTCGTACGGCAAGGATGAATGCGAAAGGCACTTCCTACCTGATCATGGCAGATGATGAGCGCTATCCATTTTTGTCTGCAAGTATAGAAACGGAGATCTTAAAAGAAAGCGGTTATAAATTACCAAAAGACAGTCCTTGGCAAACGCTATATATTGCCGCTGGTAAGAAAGACAAGATTAACAAAATTGACATTGTTGGTTTACTTTTGAAGAAAGGTGGATTGCAAAAAGAAGATGTTGGTTTGATTGAAGTAAAAGATCAGAGCAGCTATGTTGCTGTGAAACGCAAAATGGTGGGGCGGGTATTGTCTGCCCTTGCTGAAGAGCGTATAAAAAACAAAAAAGTGAAGATAGAAATCGCAATGTAATATGAGTAATAACGATATTTTTAAGAAGCTTAGAGTAGCACTGGAGCTTAATAATGAGGAAATTATAAAGATTATGGAACTCGTAAACTTTAAAATTACCAAAAGTGAACTCGGTTCTTTTTTTAGGAGTGATGATCATCCGAACTTCAAACCTTGTGGTGATCAGATCTTGAGAAATTTTCTAAATGGCTTAATTATTTACAAACGCGGACCAAGAGAAGCTAAAAAAGACGCGTAATTATAACGCCGGTAAGGCTAATATTAATTAGTCCGTTTTAGCAATTTTCAGTATGTTCGCATAGCAAGGGGCTGTTATGCGCATATATCTAATACTATTGTTTAATCTGTTTTGCGCCGGCTATGCAATTGCACAGACTAACAACAAGGTAAGCGGAACAGTAAAAGATTCTTTAAACAGGGTATTACCTGGCGCCTCTATACGCATATTCTATGACTCAGACACCTTAAATGCGGTTTCTGATTACAGGGGCAAATTCAGCATCTCTAACATTGCCGCCAGTATGGTTACCCTGAACATCCGGAGCATGGGCTATTTGCCACTGGAAGTTACCCTACAATTTGTTAAAGGGCAGAAGTATGTAAATGTGCCGTATTTCCTGCAGCGCGATAAGAATACACTTAAAGAGGTGGTAATTACCACACAGGTGATACCAGTTAGGATGCTTAAGGATACCGTTGAATACAATGCTGCGGCATTTGTGGTACGGGAGAATGACCGGGTAGATGAATTGCTGAAACAATTGCCCGGCTTGCAGTTTGACCGGGAAGGCCGGTTAATCTCTATGGGCGAAGTAACCACGAAGCTTCGCATCAACGGTGAAGATTTCTTTACCAATAATGTCAAAGACTTCATCAATCAGTTGCCAGCGGATATTGTTGCCAAGGTGCAAATCATCAATGATTATGGTGATGAGGCTAATTTCACGGGGAACAAAATTGGGGCTTCTCAAAAAATGCTTAACCTGGTTACTAAGCCAGGCAGGGGTAAAGGGAATTTTGGAAATACCTCGTTAAATAGTGGTACCAATCAGCGCTATGGTCTCCAAACCAACGGAAATCTCTGGCGTGAAAAGAAGCAGGTCGGATTTAAAGGCATCATCAACAGTGCAAATAACCCTGCAGGGGTAAGCCGGAATATCTCTACCGGGGTAAATTACCGGGACAAGTTAAGTGATGTGCTGACCACAAGCATTGCTTATTCTTTTGATAATAATAAGAACGAAAATCATCAGTTGGATTACATGGAGACGCTGAATCCAATGGGTTCTCTATATACTTTGAATGACAATGACCGTACAACCACCAGCGCTAAGCACAATCTGAATTGGAACATCCAATCTATCGGTAAGAAAAGTTACGTACAGGCAACGGTTATGGGTAGTTTTCTGAATACCAATAGCGATTACCGGGCATCTTCTGAGCAGACCGGGGTGATAAAGCAGGATTTGCTTAATAACAGCTTTACAGATGAATATATACCGGAGTTTAACGGCAGCTTTGCCTATTCCAGAAGACTAAAAAAAGCAGGCAGAACCATATCCATGGGATTAACTGCTAAAAATGGTATTTCTGAAGTACATGAAGATATTGATAACCGCATTACTTATTATAATCCCAGAACGGGACTTTTTGCAAAGGACTCGCTGCTGAACCGGCTTTTAGACACCAGGAACAGACTTAGGAGTATCGGCGGTACCTTAAGATACTCGGAGCCCTTGTCCAGTGATGGTGATTCGCTGGTCAGTAAGAACCTGGACATCTTCTATACTTACGAGATGGAGGAGAATGCCAATGATCTGCTTACCCGGGTGAATAACATATATAAAACCGGCCGGATTGTAGATTCCCTGAGTACAATTTATACTTCAAGGTTTACCTCACATTTATTGGGCTTGAATTTCAGGTATGGCGCAGAGGACCTGAGTTATAGTTTAGGCATTACCGCACAGCCCAATGTGCTTACGGTATTAAATAAGCGGCCAAGGAGTGTAATTAGTCATGATGGCTTTAACGTTACACCGGTTGCCAACGTAAGTTATAATCTATCTGAGCGCACCAGCCTTACTTTTTTATACAATGGCAGCAGCACTGCGCCAAATTTTGCGCAGTTGCAGCCGGTACCCAATTCCAGGAACCTGCAGAATGTGATTGTTGGAAATCCAAATTTAAAATCCACCTTCAATCAGACTGCCAGTTTATCGTACCAGAATAGCAACCTGCAAACGGGGCGTGCCTTTATGATGGGGATTAATGGAAATATGATTCAGAATCAGGTGGTGAGTAATGTAATTCTAAAACGGGATACCTTAAACAGCTTAAAACAGGAAACAACCTTTTTGAATGCTAATGGAGCATATAATTTTGATGGTATCTATTCCTGGTCAAAGCCTTTTATGGACAATGTATTAAACCTGGAAATACGGGGTAGTGTGGGATTTGGAAATACAGTTTCCTACTCTGACAATTTGCTGAATGAAAATAAGGGTTTTAATTTTTCACAGGCGGTATTAATTAGAATGAGCAAGCAAGCGCTGACCATTATCGGGGATGCCAGTTACAATTATAACAGCAACAGGTATACGCTTGGATATAGTAACCTCCGTAATATCCAGGTTTATGAATTTAATCTGAGTATGAAAGCTACAGTAGCTAAACGTTTGATTCTTGGGTTTGATGCGCTGCAGCGGATCAACATTGGTTATGCCATTGCGGCAAGTAACCCAACAATAGTAAACTTAAGTCTGGAGAAGTCGTTCCTGAAGCGGGAGCGGGGAACATTTAAGATTCAGGCCTATGATATTCTGAATCAGGGAAATTACTTTATCCGTAATGTAACGGACAACACCATTATTGATAGCCGGAACAATCAGAATACCCGGTATCTTCAATTAAGTATAAACATCAACCTCCAGCAATTTGGAGGTTGATGTTAGCAATATATTAAGCTAGTTTTTTGTATTTAAGGCGGTGTGGTGTGCTATCGCCCAAACGTTTCTTGCGGTTTTCTTCGTAATCGCTGTAGTTTCCTTCAAAGAAGTACACCTGCGAATTACCTTCGAATGCCAGAATGTGTGTACAGATACGGTCTAAGAACCAACGATCGTGACTGATTACTACAGCACAACCGCCGAAGTTTTCAAGTGCTTCTTCAAGAGCTCTTAATGTATTTACGTCAATATCATTGGTAGGCTCATCCAGTAGCAATACATTGGCACCTTTTTTCAAGGTAATTGCCAGGTGTACGCGGTTCCTTTCTCCACCGGACAGGATGCCAACTTTTTTCTGCTGATCGCCTCCATTGAAGTTGAATTTTGACACGTAAGCACGACCGTTTACTGCTTTATTACCCAACTGTATGTTGTCCAGGCCATCCGTGATGTTTTCGTAAACTGTTTTTTCAGGGTTCAGGTCATTGTGATTCTGATCCACATAACCCAATGCAACGGTTTCACCTACTCTGAAATCTCCGCTGTCTGGCGTTTCTTGTTCTGTAATTAATCGGAAAAGTGTGGTTTTACCAGCACCGTTGGGACCGATGATACCTACAATACCTGCAGGAGGTAGAGAGAAGCTAAGGTTCTCGAATAATATTTTATCGCCGTAGGCTTTGGTGACGTTGTTGGCTTCGATAACGACATTACCCAAACGTGGACCTGCAGGGATGAAGAGTTCCAGTTTGTCTTCTCTTTCTTTCGAGTCTTCTGAAGCTAATTTATCATAGTTTGATAACCTGGCTTTAGATTTTGCGTGCCTTGCTTTTGGTGCCATGCGCACCCATTCAAGCTCACGCTCCAAAGTTTTCTGACGTTTGCTTTCAGTTTTTTCTTCTTGTGACAGGCGTTTTGCTTTCTGGTCAAGCCATGAAGAGTAATTACCTTTCCATGGAATACCTTCACCACGGTCAAGTTCTAAAATCCAGCCTGCAACATTATCCAGAAAGTATCTATCGTGGGTTACCGCAATAACGGTTCCTTTGTAGTCTTTCAGGAACTGCTCTAACCAGTCGATACTTTCCGCATCCAAGTGGTTGGTAGGCTCATCAAGTAATAACACATCAGGTTCCTGAAGCAACAAGCGGCACATGGCCACCCTCCGGCGTTCACCACCAGAAAGTACGCCTATTTTAGCATCCGGATCAGGGCAACGCAGGGCGTCCATTGCACGCTCCAGCTTGTTGTCGAGTTCCCAGGCATTGGAAGCATCAATTTTGTCTTGAAGCTCCCCTTGCTTGGCCATCAACTTGTCCATTTCATCCGCATTTTCATAGACTTCCGGAAGGCCAAATTTTTCATTGATCTCTTCGTACTCTTTTAGAATTGCGATGGTCTCCGCTACGCCTTCTTCAACAACTTCACGTACAGTTTTTTCATTGTCCAGGATAGGTTCCTGCGCCAGGTAACCTACTGAGTATCCGGGTGCAAACACCACTTCACCCTGGAATGACTTGTCAAGCCCGGCAATGATTTTTAACAGTGATGACTTTCCTGAACCGTTTAGGCCGATGACGCCTATTTTGGCACCATAAAAAAAGGACAGGTATATATTTTTTAATACTTGTTTCTGTGGAGGGTAAATCTTATTTACCCCTGCCATGGAGAATATTATTTTTTCGTCTGACATAATTGCATATTGGATTGCAAATATCAGCAATAAAGTCAAAAAAAGCAGCGTTTTATGAAATTACGACACTAGCTTATCTATATTTAGTCTAGATGGCGTAATTGTTGATAAAATATAAAAAATGGTCTCGCTTATTAAAACATATTTTATAGTTTAGGGCATTCCAGTAAAGAAAGGTAGATATGGAAGCTAAGTTTTCACCACAAGTTAAAGATGTGATTTCATTTAGCAGGGAAGAAGCCCTGCGACTTGGTCACGATTACATAGGCGCGGAACATCTTTTATTAGGCCTGATTCGCGAAGGCGATGGTATGGCCATAAAGATATTAAGATCACTTGGAGTAGATACTTCAAAGTTACGCCGCTCGATTGAAGATGCTGTTAGAGGCACTTCAAGTGTAACTGTAAATCTGGGAAATATCCCACTTACAAAACAAGCCGAAAAAGTTTTAAAGATTACTTATTTAGAAGCTAAGATATTTAAAAGCGATCTTATAGGTACTGAACATTTGTTATTGTCCATTCTTAGGGATGATGATAACATTGCTTCTCAGATCTTATTACAATTCAGCATCAATTACGAAATTTTTAAACAGGAAGTTGAAGTCAATAAAAACGGCTTCCGCGACGATACACAGAATAGTGCCTCTGCAGGCAGCGATGATGATTATCGTGAGGAAGAAAGCTTCAGCGGCCCTAAGAAAGTTTCAGACATTAAATCTAAAACCCCGGTATTGGATAATTTCGGCAGGGACTTAACCAAAGCAGCTGAAGAAGGTCGCCTAGACCCAATTGTTGGTCGTGAGAAAGAGATTGAACGTGTTTCTCAAATCTTATCAAGACGTAAAAAGAACAACCCAATTTTAATTGGTGAACCGGGTGTAGGAAAGTCTGCTATTGCAGAAGGACTTGCATTACGCATCGTTCAACGAAAAGTTTCCAGGGTATTGTTCAACAAACGTGTAGTAACACTTGATCTTGCATCTTTGGTTGCTGGCACAAAATACCGTGGTCAGTTTGAAGAACGTATGAAAGCGGTTATGAATGAACTGGAGAAATCTACGGATGTAATCCTTTTTATTGATGAGATCCACACCATTGTTGGCGCAGGCGGAGCCTCTGGTTCTTTAGATGCATCAAACATGTTTAAACCTGCATTAGCAAGGGGAGAAATTCAATGTATCGGTGCAACTACTTTAGATGAGTATCGTCAGTACATTGAGAAAGACGGTGCATTGGATCGTCGTTTCCAGAAGGTAATGATTGAACCTGCATCACCTGATGAAACCATTGAGATTTTAAACCGTATTAAAGAAAAATACGAGGATCACCATGGTGTTACCTATACCGATGAAGCGATCAATGCTTGTGTTGCCCTGACTTCAAGGTACATTACGGACCGCTTTTTACCAGATAAAGCTATTGATGCTTTAGATGAGGCGGGATCAAGGGTACACTTAACCAACATTCATGTTCCGGAAAAAATCATTGAGATTGAAACCAAGATCGAAGACATCAAGGTTGAAAAGAACAAAGTGGTTAAGAGCCAGAAGTATGAAGAAGCTGCTAAACTAAGGGATACTGAAAAGAATCTGTTGGAAGAGCTGGAACGTGCTAAAACAGAATGGGAAGCAGAAACTAAAACCAAACGTTACACTGTAACGGAAGATAATGTAGCTGAGGTTGTTTCCATGATGACTGGTATTCCATTGCAACGTGTTGGACAAACTGATAGCCAAAAGCTATTGAACATGTACGATACGGTAGCAAACAAGATCATTGGTCAGGATGATGCGATCAAAAAGCTTACTAAAGCAATACAACGTACAAGAGCAGGATTGAAAGATCCTAAGAAACCAATTGGTTCATTTATTTTCCTTGGCCCAACTGGTGTAGGTAAAACCGAGCTTGCTAAAGAACTTGCGCGTTTCATGTTTGATAGTGATGATTCACTGATCCAAATCGACATGAGTGAATACATGGAGAAATTTGCGGTGTCACGTTTAGTTGGTGCGCCTCCGGGATATGTAGGTTACGAAGAAGGTGGTCAGCTTACTGAAAAAGTACGCCGTAAACCTTACGCTGTAATCTTGCTGGATGAGATTGAAAAAGCTCACCCTGATGTGTTTAACATCTTACTTCAAGTGTTGGACGAAGGACAGTTAACTGATAGCTTAGGCCGTAAGGTTGACTTCAGGAACACCATTATCATCATGACATCAAATATTGGTGCCCGTCAGTTGAAAGACTTCGGACAAGGTGTGGGATTCTCTACTACAGCTAAAACCAGTCAGGTGGATGCACATTCAAGAGGGGTGATCGAGAACGCGTTGAAACGTGCTTTTGCTCCTGAATTCCTGAACCGTGTAGATGATGTGGTTGTCTTCAATACCTTAGGCAAAGAGGAAATCTTCAAAATCATTGACATTGAGTTGAAATCATTGTTCGGTAGGGTTCATAACCTTGGTTATGAAATTAAACTGACCGATGAAGCTAAAGAATTCATTGCAGATAAAGGCTTCGACAGTAATTTCGGTGCACGACCTTTAAAACGTGCGATCCAGAAATACCTTGAAGATCCTATTGCCGAAGAAATCTTAAAAGGTGACGTTAACGAAGGTGATGTCCTTGAAATTGGATACAACAAAGAAAGTGATCAAATCATCGTTGAAAACAAAAGCCCAGGCAAGAAAAAGAAAAAAGAAGAAGGTGCATAACCTTACCAATACCAAAAACGCCCGCTAACCAGCGGGTGTTTTTTTTTGCGTTAAATTGTTCCGAAGACATAGGTGTAATGAGCTAAAACAACCCTAATTGCGCAGTAGGAACTTTAAACTTGCTCGAGTCAAGACTAACTGGATCAATGTTCAGTTTGTTCAATCTGCAATGCAGTTTAAAAGTATCATTGATCAGCTTTGCGATGTTTCCATCGCCACGCATGCGGTTGCCAAAGCGACTGTCATTAACCTGACCACCATGGCAGGATTGTATCATGTGCCAGACCTTATCAAAACGGTCAGGGTAATTCTTCTCCAACCAATCCTTAAAGATTCCACCTACGGCTCCATTTAGCCTCACAACGGTATATCCTGCGCTTTTTGCACCGCGTGCCGCGATTGCTTTCAGTATGGCCGGTACTTCATGATCACTTAAACCTGGAACCAATGGTGCCACCATAACACCTACAGGAATGCCTGCAGTACTTAACTGCTCCACCACTTTAAGGCGTTGACTGGCAGTGGCCGTTCTGGGTTCCATCTTCAACCTTAGATCTTCATTCAGGCTGTTTATCGATACATACACCATGCATAAATTATCCTGAGCCATTTCTTTAAGAATGTCCAGATCCCGGAGCACCAGCGAATTTTTAGTAATCATGCCGATGGGCTGTTTAAATTCAAGGGCAATTTGAAGTAATTGACGGGTTAGCTTATATTTTCGCTCTGCAGGTTGATAGCAGTCGGTGTTGCCAGAAAGGGAGATGATACTAGCATCCCAGCCCTTCTTTTCCAGAAACTTCCGGAACAGCTGCGGCGCATCCTTTTTAACGATGATCTTTCTTTCGAAGTCCAGCCCTGCACTGAATCCCCAGTACTCGTGCGAATTACGGGCATAACAGTAAGTACAGCCATGTTCACAACCCTGATATGGATTTAAAGAGTAGCCCATGCCTACATCAGGGCTATCAACTTTGTTTACAATGGATTTAGCATCACTGAAAATGAAACTCGTCTTGTGGTTCACAGCCTCCCAGTCGTCAATCCCTTCCACGTGCTCCTTCACATAATCATTCTTCAGAAAATGATTATGAGGATTTACCTGCGACCCGCGTCCTTTGATGTAATCATGTGGTTTATCGTAATCTAAATTCATTAGTTAAAATTACTAAAAAATCAGATAAATACTAAAAATAATAGCTTATCATGTGTTGAGTGGTATATAGTCCATTGGCACCATATCCGCTATCTTTTCATAAGCCCAAAAACCTTCATACAATAGCGACTTAGATTCATAGATTCCACCATTTTCATAAAAATGAACCGGGGACTCCAACATGTTTACGATGGAAATCTGGTAATTGGGAATGTCAAGCGGTCGACTAACCGAGTGACCAGCGAAATTGGTATAATCCACAGATTCCCGCTCTCTGGTATAGATTACATAAAGTTTGTCTTTGAACCTGATCGACTTTAAATCCTTGTATTTTTGCGTTACCAGTGTATCCAGTAGTATGGTACTTCGGTCCAGTATGTTAATGTTTTTAGGCATATCACGGATATTTGCCCAAAATGACAACGAATCCTTAACCGGTGATCCAATCATCACCGTTGAGCGTCTGTTCCTGGTAAGGCGTGCAATTTGTTTATTGATTATGCTGTCTGCTGGCCGCTGTGTATTTGGAAGACTTACCATTTTATGCAAAATATAGCCTTCTTCCTTGCTGGTTCCGGCGTACAGAGATCGAAAGAAATGCTGTGAAGAACCATAATATGCTGTTTCACGGTTTTTAACCCAGCGCTTTTTCGCAGCTTTAGAACCCTTTAGATCCTCGTAGTTTGGTAATCCGCTGTAGTAAACGATGCGGCTGTTATAGTTATACTCAAAAAACTGAAGCATATAACGAAGGCGGTAACCCAAGGCTTTATTTTCTATAATCAGGAAATCACTGGACTTTACCGTTAAAATTCTACGGTCACCATCATAATCAACGCGTAATACCTGAGGGTTCAGGATTTTACATTTCTCCGCATTAGGTGTTTTGCCAATAAAAAATTCTTTAAAAACCTGAAGGTACTTTTCACGATTTGGGTCAACACGGATCACCACTTCATTTAACGCAATGGTGTTCTCCTGTAAAACTATCTGAATATTTACCGACTTGTCAGACAGTACAACGTTTTTGGTATAAGGCTCAAAGCCCATCATCTGCACCAATACATCATAACTACCTGGTTTTAGATTACGCAGCGCGAATTTACCTTCGCCATCAGTGGAAGTGGCGTTTTTATAATTACTTAAATATACCCCGGCTCCAGGGAGCTCAACGCCCTTTTTGTCTTTAATAACCCCGGTAATGGAAAGATTTTGTGCATTTACGCCAACCACAAAGAGCAGAAAGGTAATACACATTAAAAGCTGCTTAATCATGATTCGAATGTAACTAATGTTATAGTTTTTAAGGCATAAAAAAAGTCCCAAAAGGGACTTTTAACATTTTTTAAGAATAAAATTAATCTTCCTTGCTGGCGATACCCAGACGTTTCATCACGTCATCACTCACTCCAGTTGATGAATAACCACCATCATGGAAAAGATTTTGCATGGTCACCATTCTCGTTAAATCAGAGAATAATGTTACGCAGTAATCTGCACAGGATTCTGCATCAGCATTTCCAAGCGGTGCAATTGCATTTGCATAATCATAGAAATCACCAAAACCTTTAATACCAGTTCCGGCAGTGGTTTTAGTTGGCGACTGAGAAACTGTGTTTATTCTTACTTTCTTTTCAACACCGTAGTGGTATCCAAAACTTCTGGCAATAGATTCAAGCATCGCTTTAATATCTGCCATATCAGTATAGAAAGGATACGTACGTTGTGCAGCCATATAAGTTAACGCTACAACACTTCCGCCTTCAGCAATAGCATCCAGTTTTTTAGCAACTGCTAACATTTTGTGGAAAGACATTGCAGAAACGTCAATTCCTTTCATGAAGTAATCGTAGTTCGATTCTGTGTAA
>Ga0308160_10006283_pt1 | contig 12150 bp, 11 predicted proteins | sample PhyFR1_FD_201036 | JGI IMG/M metagenome (GOLD analysis project Ga0308160, IMG submission 201036) | Phyllosphere microbial communities from UC Gill Tract Community Farm, Albany, California, United States - DLSLF.R1 | ecosystem: Host-associated > Plants > Phyllosphere > Unclassified | place: USA... | reverse complement strand
TTAAATAACTTTTGGCTTAAAGAGTGTGAGCGTTATTTATTCTTTTTGCGATCCAGACTCGGATCCTTAATCTCAACAAAAGCATTACTGCGAATTTCACGTAACCAGCTATCTAACTCTGCATCAAATTGGCGTTCACCTAAAATTTGACGTGCCATACGTTCTTGATATTCACGGGTCATATCTTGTTGACGAGTATCCGTAACTTGAAGAATGTGCCAGCCAAATTGGGTTTGAAATGGCGCACTGGTTTGACCTACAGGGGTGTTTTTCATCTGAGTTTCAAACTCAGGAACCATAACACCCGGGTTAACCCAGCCCAAGCTACCGCCATCACGAGCAGAACCCGGATCATTAGAGAACGTTGCAGCCAATACTGCAAAATCTTCACCTGCTTTTAAGCGATTATAAATGCTGTCAATTTGCTGTTTGGCATTTTCCGGACTCACCACTTCAGAAGGCTGAATCAAGATATGGCGTGCTTTATATTGAGGCACAATGGCTTTTTGATCAGCACCTTTACGATCAATGAGTTTTAAAACATGTATTCCATCTTGCACGGGAATAAGGTCAGTGGTTTGTCCAACTTGAAGTGGACTTACACGTGCCGCAAGTTCACTTGGAATGTCAGACAGATTACGAAAGCCCGTATCTGCACTTTCGACTTTCACGCCATTGGCCGTAAATTTCTTATCGATTGCAGCAATATCATTGCTGTCTTTTAATGCCGCTTTCACTTGCTCAGCAACTTTTGCTACATTGTTGTTGCCGGAAATACGTACATGCAATACATGCACTTGATTGCCTAAAGCCGCTTGACCTTGCGGTGTTTTTAAGAAGTTTTCCACGTCCTGGTCACTAATTTTAATGCGCGACATCACCATTTGCTGGCGTAGGCGATTAATGGCTAAATCTTCTGCAATACGGTTACGCAGCGATTCATAAGTTCCAGATGCAATCGCATCCAGTTTTTGCTGAAATGCTTCCAGACTATTGCTGCCGGACTGAGCAGCAACTTTCATTACAGCTTCGTTCAGCTCTTTTTCATTGGGCTTGATATTGTAGCGTTTGACCTGCTCAAGTTGAGCTTGACGAATGATCAGCTGATCAAGAGCCTGCTGTTTTAGGTATTGCTCTGGTGGAACTGGTTTTTTTTGGGTTTCAAATTGGTGTTTTACTTCTGCAATACTTTGATCTAAATCACTTTTCAAAATGACACTGTTATCTACCAAAGCAACAACTTCATCTGTTGGTTGTGCGAATGTAGCCATTGATGAAGAAAGGGCTAAAGCAAGAGCAGTCGCTTTAAAAAAATGTTTTAACTGTATTGTCTTCATTAACGTTGTGTCCAAGATTGATTAATTTTATTAAAACCTAGAATACGGTTTTCTAGTAATGATGAAAGCTTTTTGTTGAAACCACCTAAGCCTTTAAGGCTGACTTCAGCCATGATGGCGCGTTTTGCATTGACGCCCTCTGCCTTCACATCGTCCAGGTCATTATAGTAAGAGCGTCCATAAACCGAAACACCCCAACAACACGCTTCATAATTTACACCCAATAGATATTCACGCGCTACATTATTGTCTATGTCGTATTGAGCATGTCCCATAATGCGCCAGTTGTTAGAGACTGGTTGAATGAAGGATGCAACGACTTGGTCATATTGCTTTTGCTGGTTTGGAATATCTTGGCGATAGAAGTAACCCACGTTATACAGGTTACCTTGTTCACCGGTATAATAAAGCTGGAAGTCACGTTGAGCGTTGTCGCCATTCGACATCCATGCCGAGTTGGCACCGATCGTGAAATTTTGTGACAGCTGGCTAGATACGCTTAAAACAGGGCCGGTACGACGTTCAGTATCAAACTGATTGCTTTCATTTTCTAAACTTACTCGGCGATCTTCAAAATAGAAACTTTGTCCAACGCTGGTTTTTAAACGTTCCAGACCAATTTCATCAAATAAGCTATAACTTAGACCTAAAGATAAGAAATTGTTGTCTTCTAAACGGTCATGGCCATAGAAACGACGTGCATTAAATAGCTGGTCATAATTGATCGATGCGGTTGTCGAGTCAAAGTTTGGATGACCATCCTGGTTTTTATACGGTGCGTAGGCATAAAATGCACGTGGTGTGATGGTTTGTAAATATTTGCCTTCTTTTTCAAAGGTTAAACCAGTATCTAAAGTGAATTGCGGCACAGTAACCGATTGATTTTCACTTGAAGAGTTGGTGTTCTGGTTGGCATTAATGGTGTCTTGATCGTAGAAAGTATTGATATTGCGAATCGATACTTCCGGAATGACAAATGACCATGGACTACGGTAGTTATAACGAACAGCAAAGTCATTATAAATACGGGTACCGCTTGGTTCATAGGAGCCACTATTTGCTGTATCGGAAAGGCTGATGTCTTTTTTGAAGTAAGCGGTATCGTTATTAAATTCGTATTGTAAACCCAGTGGATTGCCTGTTTTATAATTTAACAGGAACTGTGGTAAACGTGCATAGGGACGGTCTTGATCAGAAACAGACTTGTCCAGTGTCTGGAAATCTTCAACTTTTAACTGGGCCTTTAAGCCGGGGATACCATTTTTATAGTTAAGTTCCCAAGCGCGACGCAAGTTTAAGTCGGTCTTCGAGTTAGGATTGTTGTTTAAGTCAGAGAAATAATCTTTATCTGAGGCGTAGTTGTAATCCAGGTTGGTAGAAAATTGATCGTTAATTTGCCATTGATGCAATAGATGCAAGTCTTTACGGTCTTGGCCATCATATTTGTCATCCGAACCCAAATAACCGCCCCAAATCATACCTGAGCCATAATTCTCGGTTAAATAACGGAATTCACCTTCAAGCATGGCTCCACGATCAGCAATGTATCGTGGCGTAACGGTAGCATCGTAATTTGGTGCCAGATTTAAATAAACCGGAACAGCGAGTTCTACACCACCGTCGTTGGTAAAGCCAAAACTTGGGGTCAAAATACCCGTGGTACGACGGTCATCAATCGGAAAATTAAAGTAAGGAACCGCTAAAACCGGAACATCTTTAACGTAGAGCTTGGTTCCGCGCGTTTCTCCGCGGCCCGTTTCCTGATTTAAAGTGATTTTATCTGCCTGAATTTTCCAGGTCGGTGTTTCATCGGGTGGACAAGTGCTATAGGTCGCATTGTTCATCACCACAACATTTTCAGAAGTACGGGCAATTTTCTCCGCACGGCCATGCGCATGTTGTTCTTCAGAAATATAGAAACTGTTATTTAAATCGCCTTGCTGGGTTTTTAAGTTGTAATTGATTTGATCACTTTGTGCGAGCAATCCGGCTTGTGCCATTTGCACGCGACCTTCAGCATTGGCAAAAGTTTGAGTTTGGTCAATGGTAATTTTATCGGCACGAATCTGGCGACCTTGTTGATCAATAACGACATTGCCCTCAAGGACAGAGTCGCCTTTGGGATCGTAATGACCATAATCTGCAGTCACAACTGAGGTGGCTTCAGACGGATCTACCGCTTGGGTCTCCGGGCTAATCGGCGTAACCCAGGCACCTTTACAATAGGCGGAACTTAAATTTTGTCCCTGACGCTGTTGCGCTTCCGGTGAGGATTTATCAACGTAATATTGTTCAAAAAATTGTTGTCCAGGATAAGCTTCCTGAATGCTGTCCTTCATTTTTTGGTTGTCGACAGTCGAAGCTGGAAGTGTGGACTCAGCATAGCTTGAAATCGAGCTGCCACATAAAAGGGTCAAGATAGCAGTCGCTAAAGGATTAAATTTGAACTGATGCTTCATTTGTATCATTAACCAAGTATGCTTAATCGCAATTAATTATTCTCGCATCATAGAGAAAAAGTTTATAAGTGGCTACACTTAGTACTTTAAAAACTCAGCCTGTTTTAGAATTTATCGCAAATGAAAACACAACGTGAACAAATCATACATACATGGATTACATCTGTACTTGATTCAGATCAATTTGAAATTAATTTTTTGCCAGGCGATGCAAGCTTCCGTCGTTATGCACGAATCAATTTGAATAATAAAACATTTATGCTCATGGATGCACCACCAGAAAAAGAAGATTGTGTGCCTTTTGTGACGATTGACCAGTTTTTCGATAGTCATGGTGTCCGTGTACCGCATATCGTTGCAAAAGACCTGGAACAAGGCTTCTTATTGCTGGAAGATTTTGGTGATGTTTTGCTCTCAACCTTGCTGAACGATGTCACTGTTGATGCCTATTATGCGCAAAGCTTTAAACAGTTGATCGAATTACAAGCGATTGATGGTGCAGAAAACTTTCCGGCTTATTGCTATGAAAAACTGATTTCTGAAATGGAGTTGCTCACAGAATGGATGTTGCCTTCATTACAAATCCAGCCAACTCAAGATGAACAAGCCTTAATTAAACGCACCTTTGCGATTTTGGCCAATGCTGCATTGGCGCAACCGCAAGTGATTGTGCATCGTGATTTTCACAGCCGTAACTTGATGAAAATTGAAGGTGAAACAGATCTCGGAGTAATTGATTTTCAGGATGCGGTCATTGGTGCAGATACTTACGATTTAATTTCAATTACGCGTGATGCGTATGTGCAGTGGAATGCGGATCGTGTTTATGAATGGTTTAAGGTCTTCTATGACTTGTTGCCTGAAACTGCAAAACAAGACCGTGATTTTGAACAGTTTAAACGTGACGCAGACTTTATGGCGATTCAGCGTCATATTAAGATTTTGGGTATCTTTGTGCGTTTGTTTGAACGTGATGGAAAAACAGGTTACTTGAAAGATTTGCCACGTGTGATGTGGTATTTACTTGAAGAAAGTAAAGATTATGCGGAACTACAACCGTTTATGCAGTTTATCCAAGCCAAAGTGATGTCGAAATTTGAAGCCAAATATGGCACATATGAGGTTGCTGCATAATGAAAGCGATGATTCTTGCGGCCGGGATGGGTAACCGTATGCGTCCACTGACGCTACATACACCCAAGCCTTTGCTTGAAGTGGGTGGCAAGCCACTCATTGTCTGGCATATTGAAAAATTACAGGCAATCGGTGTGACTGAAATTGTCATTAATACTGCGTGGTTGGGCGACAAGCTGGCGAGTGCTTTAGGGGATGGTTCACAGTTTGGCGTGAACATTCTATGGTCACATGAGGGCGAAGGCCTGGAAACAGCCGGCGGTATTATTAATGCCTTGACGTTATTGGGTATAGAACCATTTATTCTGGTCAATGGTGATGTCTGGACCAGCATGGATTTTAGTTGTTTATTGAATGTGCAGCTTGCAGAAGATTTAGCACATCTGGTATTTGTAACCAATCCGGAACAGCATCCGCAGGGTGATTTTACCTTGGCAAATGGTCGTGCTTATACCTTCGAACAACAACAGCCGGGTGAAGCGCTCACTTATAGTGGTGTAGCGGTGATTGATCCTAAAATGTTTGAGGGTCTGGAAGGTGGTAAACGCCCATTGGCACCCTTGCTGAAACAGGCCATGCTCGAACAGAAAATATCTGCTTCGAAGATGCATGCTGTTTGGGTCGATGTTGGCACTCCGGAACGATTAAATGTACTGGATCAACAAATTAAGCAAGGCTTGTACGCTTAAGTGCGTATTCACTAAGCACTCGCTACTGTGACTTCATGTATAAATCGGTATACTTCACCTAACTTTTTCGAGACGTTAATTGTATATGCATACGTTTTTTCAAGAACTCAAGCAGGGTAGTCAGGCTTTGGGTTTAGAGCTCAGCGATGAGGCTTTAAATTTATTACTCAAATACCAAGATGCTTTGGTGTTGTGGAACAAAGCATATAATTTGACTGCAATTCGTGACCCAAAAGAAATGCTGGTCAAGCATTTACTGGATAGCTTAAGTATTTTAAAAGACTTGCCACAAGGGCGTCTGCTGGATATTGGTACGGGTGGCGGTATGCCGGGCATGATCATTGCATTGTGTCAGCCAGAACGTGAATGTGTTTTGCTGGATTCAAACGGCAAAAAAATTCGTTTCTTGAAGCAGTTTATTGCTGATTTAAAATTAAAAAATGTGATTGCAGTGCAAACCCGTGTCGAGAATGAAGACAGCATAAATGACTTGGGTCAATTCGATGTCATTACCAGTCGTGCCTTTGCATCATTAACCGACTTTGTTGCTGCATCAAAACCGTATATGCATGAAAACAGTATTATTGCTGCAATGAAAGGCCTCATTCCTGAAGAAGAAGTAGCGGCCATTCAGCAAGAGTTTAGCTGTGACATCATCGCGTTAAAGGTTCCGCGACTGGATGAACAGCGTCATCTGCTTTTATTAAAACGTATTTAATTATTTTTGAAGGGTTGGGGTTACCATGGCACAAATTATTGCGATTGCGAACCAAAAAGGTGGTGTAGGCAAGACCACAACCGCAGTAAATTTGGCAGCATCGTTAGCTGTGTTAAAAAAGCGCGTTTTACTTGTGGATATGGATTCACAAGGGAATGCCACGATGGGTTCTGGTATCCAAAAAAATGATCTTCTGTATTCGGTAACCGATGTTTTATTGGGTGAAGTTCCGATTGAAACAGCAATTAGCAAAGCGGAAGTCGGCTATAAGGTTTTAGGGGCTAACCGTGATTTGGCTGGTGTAGAGCTTGCGATTGCAGAACAGGATGGTCGCGAGTTCATTCTGCGTGAAGCATTAAAAGAAATAGAACATTCTTTTGATTATATTATCGTGGACTGTGCACCCAGCTTAAGCCTGATTACCGTAAATGCTTTGGCAGCGGTGGATAGTGTGCTGATTCCAATGCAATGTGAATATTACGCACTGGAAGGCTTGGCGGATTTAACCCAAACCATTGACCGTATTCAGCAGGCACTCAATCCGGATTTGCAAATTATAGGTGTCTTGCGCACTATGTACGATGCACGCAATGCATTGACACGTGATGTTTCAGAAGAGCTTGAGCAATACTTTGGTAAGAAGCTGTACGACACCGTAATTCCGCGTAATGTACGCCTGGCTGAAGCGCCTGCGCATGGTTTGCCCATTATCTATTTTGAGAAAAATTCAAAAGGTGCAGTTGCTTACTTAAATTTAGCGGCTGAAGTGTTAAAGAAAAGTAAAGTAAAAAAAGGAATTAAAGCATGACCACAAAAAAACGCGGGTTAGCTAAAGGTCGTGGTCTGGATGCGTTGCTTGGTTCAATCCAAAAAGAAAAATTACAGATGGAAGCTCAAGGTTTAGACCATGGGCAGTTGAAACAGATTGATGTTCACTTGCTGAAACGTGGTGAATATCAACCGCGTCGTTTTATTCATGAACTAGATCTTCAAGAACTTGCTGCTTCGATTGAAAAACATGGCGTGATGCAGCCGATCGTCATTCGTCCAATCGATGATGAGAAATTTCCCTATGAAATTGTGGCCGGTGAGCGACGCTGGCGTGCAGCACAGCTTGCGGGTTTAACTGAAATTCCGGCCATTGTGCGTGACCTGACCGATCAAGTTGCCATTGCATTGGCCTTAATTGAAAACATTCAACGTCAAGATTTAAATCCGATTGATCAGGCGATGGCATTACAGCGTTTTCATGAAGAGTTTGGTTTAAGTCATCAGGAAATTGCCGACACAGTCGGCAAGGCCCGTACGACTGTGAGTAATTTATTGCGTCTTTTGACTTTGGCTGAATCCGTCAAAGACTTCATGCAGCAAGGTCTGTTGGATATGGGGCATGCGCGTGCCATCTTAACTTTAAAAGCCAAAGATCAGCTTAAAGTTGCAGAGCACGTGATTGAAAAAAGTTTATCTGTGCGTCAAACCGAGCAGCTGGTCCGCGATTTAAACGCGCCTAAACAAGAAAAAGCCAAAGTGGATGTTGCACCAGATATCCAGCAGTTGACGCAGCGTCTAGCAGAGCGTTTTAGTGCAGATGTAAAGATTGATCATAATAAGCAAGGTAAAGGAAAACTGGTTATTCAATATCATTCACTGGATGAATTAGATGGTATTTTGAATATTTGTTTCGCAGAATAATTTTTTGTTGGTTTTATTGGGGAAAAACAGATGTGGGAATTAGTCAAAGCAGGAGGCTGGCTGATGCTTCCTCTTGTTTTATGTTCGATTTTTACAGTAGCAATAACCGTTGAGCGCTTTATTCGATTAAAAAAATCAATGATTTTGCCCAAGGCATTGTTACTGAATCAAACGCAAAATGCCGATGTTGTCATGCAGCAATTGCAAAAAGATAAAGTATTGCAAAGTAGTACTTTGGGGCGCATCTTTACTGCAGGTTATCAAAGTAAAACTAAAAATGAGCAGTATACCCGCGCACAGATGGAAAGCACTGCTTCTCAAGAAATTGGCTATTTGGAAAAAAACATTAATTTCTTGGGTACACTCAGTGCAGTGGCACCATTGTTAGGTTTGTTAGGTACCGTTCTGGGTATTATCGAATCATTCTTGGTGATTGACCTAGGTACCAATAGTAATCCAACCTTGATGATCCCCGGTATTTCAAAAGCCCTGATTACGACTGCAGCGGGGATGTTTATTGCCATTCCAGCATTGTTTGCCTACCGTTATTTTCAGCGTTTGGTGCAAGAGTATATTGCTGAACTTGAGCAACAATCGACCTTATTCCATGCAGCACTTTTCTATCAAAATTCTACGATTGAAGAACAAGATATGAAAAAAGTAGGTTAGGGTGGAAAATGAGATTTAAACGCACACAAGTTGAAGAGATTCATATTAACTTAACCCCTATGATCGACTGCTTGCTGTTTATCCTGGTTTTTTTACTGTTATCCACGACGTTTAACCAGTTTAGTCGCATGAATTTAACCTTGCCCGATGCCCAAGGTGTTCCGCCGAAGCAATATGAGCATAAAATTGAAGTGGTTGTGGATGCTTCCGGGCATTATTCAATTAATGGGCAATCACTTGCAAGTAAGGATGTTGCAGATTTAAATACTGCAATTAAACAGATTTCTAATGATCGCCGTGATTTAATGTTTGTGATTGCGGCAGATGCCAAAGCCACGCATCAGGATGTGATTCGGGTGATGGATGTTGCAGGTCAACTGGGTTTTGTTAATATCAATATTAGTACTAAAGTTCCATCTAGAGGTTATTAGTGAAGCAGGATTTTAAAGTCTATCTACGTCTTTTGGGCTATTTAAAGCCTTTTTGGGGTGTGGCGATATTGGTTTTTATCGGTTTTTCAATTAGTGCGGCTACAGAAGTATCTATTGCAAAGCTGTTAGAAAAAATCATTACTGCAATCCAGCATAGAGACCAAGGCTTTACTTCTATATTTCCTTTCTTGGTCATTCTACTGATGTTTTTCCGTGGAGTGGGTTCCTTTATTGGGGGATATTTCACCGCAGTAATCTCACGCAATCTGGTTTTTAATATCCGACAGGAAGTCTTTTCAAAACTGTTAACGCTTCCATCGCAGTATTATCTGGACAATACCAGCGGCCATATCACCGCTAAAATTATGTACAACGTGGAACAGTTAACCGCTGCTTCGTCAGAATCCCTTAAAACCATTGTACAACAAGGTTTGATCACCATTGGATTGCTCGGCTTTTTGTTATATAGCAATTGGCGACTTACTCTGATTATTTTGATTTTTGCGCCATTGATGGGTTTTCTGGTTCGTCAAGCATCAAAACGTATGCGTAAATTATCTTTGCAAGTTCAGGACACCATGGGCGATGTTAACCATGTGGTACAAGAAACGGTAAATGGTAATTTGGTGGTCAAGGGTTTTGGTGGGCAAGCGTATGAGCAAACCCGTTTTAAAGATCACTCGCTTGAAAACTTAAGACGTGGTTTGAAAATGGTGGTGGTGCAGCAGCTGAATAGCCCTGTTGTGCAATTCATTATGTCGATTGCAATGGGGCTTATTATCTGGATTGCGTTACGACCAGAAATTTTGCGTGATACCAGTGCCGGTGAGTTCGTTGCTTACATCACCGCAGCGGGAATGTTAAGCAAACCGATTAAAGCTTTAACCGATGTGAATGAAAAATTACAACGCGGTATGGCGGCAGCCCATTCAGTTTTTGAATTACTCGATTTACCTGCAGAGCAAAATACAGGAACTTTAACGCTGGTACTTAAAGGTAATATTCAACTCCAAAACGTGAATTTAATTTATTCGGATGGTCATCAAGCCATTCATGATTTTAACTTGAATGTTAAAGCAGGTGAAACGGTTGCACTGGTGGGACGTTCAGGCGCAGGTAAAACTTCTTTAGTGAATCTACTGGTGCGTTTTCAGGAAGCGAGTTCAGGTCATATTTATTTGGATCAACAGGATATTCAGTCGCTGGATATAAATACCTTGCGGACTCAGATTGCGATGGTGAATCAGCAAGTGGTGCTGTTTAACCGGACTGTGCGTGAAAACATTGCCTATGGTCAGCTTGAAGGTGCATCTGATGCAGACATCATTGCCGCAGCAAAAGCGGCTTATGCGCATGACTTTATTATGGCCTTGCCACAAGGCTACGATACGCCATTAGGTGCACAGGGCTTGAATCTGTCAGGCGGGCAACGTCAGCGTATTGCTATTGCACGTGCGATTTTAAAAAATGCACCGATCTTGATTCTTGATGAAGCCACCAGTGCACTGGATAATGAATCGGAATACTTTATTCAACGGGCGTTTGATGCAGCCATGCAGGATCGGACCACCATCGTGATTGCGCATCGTTTATCCACCATTGAAAATGCGGATCGTATTGTGGTGATGGATAAAGGTACAATTGTCGAGCAAGGTACCCATGCGGAACTGATTGCCAAGCATGGTGCTTATTACCAGCTGCATCAGCGTAATTTTGAGGAAAATTGATTTATGTCCATTGCACAATTGATTCAGGATGCTTGGAATAAGCAAGCCAAGTGGTTAATTGTGCTTAGACCTTTGTCATGGATTTATCGTGCCGGTTTTTTATTGAATAAAAAGCTCTACCAGATGGGCATTAAATCAAGCTATCAAGCCCAGGTCCCGGTGATGGTGATTGGTAATATCACGGTGGGTGGCAGTGGTAAAACACCGCTGCTGATTCAGTTAGTGAATTATCTTCACAGTCAAAATGTTCGGGTTGGGGTGATTAGTCGAGGCTATGGCGGGAAAGGTCCTTTTCCAGCCTATGTCGATCTGGAATCTGTACCGGACATCGTTGGTGATGAACCCTGTTTGATTGTTCAATCCACTGGGGTTCCAATGGTCGTCGGTTCCAATCGTCAGCGCAGTATTGAATATTTATTATCCAAACATGAATTAGACTTAATTATTAGTGATGATGGTTTACAACATCTGGCTTTAGAACGTCAAATTGAATGGATTGTACTGGATCAAAATCGTGGCCTGGGTAATCAAAAGTTATTGCCTGAAGGGTATTTGCGTGAGCCTCCCAGCCGTTTAAATACAGGCACGGTGATTGAGCATGCAGCCGAACCAGGCTCTGCGTTAAATATGCATTTGGAAGTGGCTACACCGTATTTACTCAATGCTGTAGAGGGCACGCCATTTAATCCAGCTGACAATTTTTATGCAGTGGTCGGCATTGGTTTCCCGCAGCGATTTTATAAAACTTTAGATTCCATGGGGATTTACCAATTTCAGGGTCATGAATTTCCCGATCATTATGATTATGAAATCACCGATCTTCAATTTGAAGATGGGAATCCGATTATTACCACCGAAAAAGATGCAGTGAAACTGCTGCCATTATTAAAGCAAAATCCAGATTTCAAACGTGAAATTTGGGTGGTGCCTGTTGAGGCTGTACTTTCGCCTGGCTGTTATGAAGTCTTGCATCAGCAATTGCAGCAACTTGGTATTCAAATTTCTTAAGGTTCATCGTTTATGAAACATATTGTTATTCCTGCACGTTTTGCAAGTTCACGTTTACCGGGCAAACCATTACTTGCAATTCATGGCCGCCCCATGATTTTACGGGTGGTGGATCAGGCGAAAAAAGTCGCGGGTTTTGACGATTTATGTGTTGCAACCGATGATGAGCGTATTGCTGAAGTTTGCCGTGCAGAAGGTGTAGATGTTGTCATTACAAGTGCAGATCATCCGTCAGGCACAGATCGTTTAAGCGAAGTTGCCCGGATTAAAGGTTGGGCCAGTGAAG
>Ga0308160_10006281_pt1 | contig 12151 bp, 10 predicted proteins | sample PhyFR1_FD_201036 | JGI IMG/M metagenome (GOLD analysis project Ga0308160, IMG submission 201036) | Phyllosphere microbial communities from UC Gill Tract Community Farm, Albany, California, United States - DLSLF.R1 | ecosystem: Host-associated > Plants > Phyllosphere > Unclassified | place: USA... | reverse complement strand
TGGCCTGATGGTCGCAGTTGTCCAGACATCCATCGCCATCGGATCCATGCTGGGCGGGGTGCTGTTCGATGCCACTGGCCACCGCGGGACGTTCCTGGTGAGTGCAGCGGTTCTTGCAGTTGCGGCGGCATTGGCGTTCCAGGCCTCGCGGGCAGGAGGACGGGCCCGCTGACCCGTCCAAGACTTTCGATTAATCCGGAATACAAGGAGGAAAAAGTGAAGTTCACCAAGAGCGGCGGCCAGACCGGGGCCGGGCCGACAGAATGGTTCACCGGAACGGTGCAGATCGACGGCATCCGTAACCCCGACCACCAGTCAGCCATCGGCTGTGCCCACGTCCGGTTCGCCCCCGGGGCACGCACCGCCTGGCACCACCATCCCAAGGGCCAGACCCTCTACGTGACGGATGGCATCGGCCTCGTGGCCCGGCGCGGTGGGGAGGTCCAGGAAATCCGACCCGGCGACGTCGTCTACATCGAGCCCGGCGAGGAGCACTGGCACGGAGCCACCCCGGACCGGTTCATGGCGCATGTGGCCATGCAGGAAGCCGACGGGAACGGGCAGGTGGTCACCTGGCTCGACCACGTCACCGACGACGAGTACCTGGCCTGACCGGCCGGAAAACGAAAGCGGACGACGGCGGGAATTTCCGCCGTCGTCCGCTTCACGTTGTGCGGGAAGTGCCTCAGTCCTCGTAGGTGTTTGCGATGTATACATCGCACGGGGCGTTGTGCGCCACGCTGTTGGCCACGCTGCCCAGGAGCCGGCCGATGCCGCGCATCCTGCGGTTGCCCACCACGATCAGCCGGGCATCCAGGCGGATGGCTTCCTTGATGAGCGAGTCGGCCGGCTTTCCGCGGGAAGCGAAGTGGGTGACCTCCACTCCAGGCCTGGACGCGCCCAGGGATTCGGCAACATGCTGGGCGCTGTCACCCCGGAAAACAGTCACCTGGTCGGAGCCCGAACCGAAGGTCTCGGCGCTCTCCGACTCGAACCCGGTCACCACGTGCAGCGACGCTCCGAGCGACTCGGCCAGGTCCAGTGCCACTTCCGCAGCTTTCCGCGCAGATGCGCTGGCATCCACGCCTACAACGACTACTCCACTCATGGGGGCTCCTTCACTCGGGGGCAATACCGTCAAGGGGCCAGTCTAAAGGAGGGGCCAGCGGATGCGGCGGCGGCACAGGGAACCGGGGCTGCGGTGTCCGGTCAGGTGTTTGCTGCCAGCAGCGGCTCGCCGGGAACGTGCTGGCTCCGCTGGACGGCGCCGGGCTGGCCCGGGGTGTGCCGGCCCCGGCTGTACTGGCTTGCGGGGCGGGCCAGGCCGAAGTGCTCACGCAGCGTCCGTCCGGAGTATTCGGTGCGGAACAGGCCGCGGGACTGCAGGATGGGGACCACCTCGTCAGCGAACGCATCGAAGCCCCCGGGCAGCCACGGCGGCATGATGTTGAACCCGTCCGCGGCGCCTCCCTCGAACCAGCGCTGGATCTCGTCCGCCACCTGAACAGGAGTCCCGGCAAAAACGTAGTGTCCGCGGGCGCCGGCGAAGCGGTGCAGCACCTGGCGGACGGTGAGGTTTTCGCGGCAGATGATGTCCAGCACCAGCTGGCTGCGGCTGCCCGCCTTACCCGCGGTGGCCAGCAGTTCCGGCGGGAACGGCCCGTCCAGCGGCACCCCGTCCAGGTCGATGCCCAGCAGCTTCCGCAGGATCCCCAGCCCGTATTCGGGCTGGGTGAGCTCGTCGAACTCCTGCTTCAGCGCTTTCGCTTCGGCTTCGGTGGAGCCCAGGTACGGGCTGATGCCGGGCAGCACCAGGAGCTGTCCGGGGTCCCGGCCGAACGCCGCCGCCCGGGCCTTGATGTCCGCGTAGAACTCCTGCGCGCTGTCCAGGGACTGGTGGGCCGTGAACACCGCCTCCGCGTGTTCGGCGGCAAAGGCCTTGCCGTCCTCGGACGAACCAGCCTGCACGTAGACCGGGCGGCCCTGCGGGGAGCGCGGCGTGTTCAGGGGTCCTGCCACGCGGAAGTACCTGCCATCATGCTCCACCGGATGGATCCGTGACATGTCGGCGAAAACTCCCGTGCCGGCGTCGGCCACTACTGCGTCGTCCTCCCAGCTGTCCCAGAGCTTGCCCACCACGCGGACAAAGTCGTCAGCCCGGTCATAGCGTTCAGCGTGCGGCGGGTGCTCATCCAGCCCGAAGTTCTGCGCCGCCCGTTCCGCGCCGGTGGTCACGATGTTCCAGCCGGCGCGGCCGTTGGAGAGGTGGTCCAGCGAGGCGAACAGCCGGGCCGCGTTGTACGGCTCCAGGTAGGTGGTGCTGGCCGTGCCGATCAGGCCGATCCGCTCCGTGGCCACCGCAATCGCGGACAGCCAGGTGAACGGTTCGATCCGGAACCGGGTGGCGAACTGGACATTGCTTTCCAGCGCCGGGCCGTCCGCGTAGAACACCGCATCCAGCTTGGCGGCCTCGGCCCGCTGCGCCAGCTCCTGGTAGAACCGGATGTCCAGCAGCCGGTCGGTGTGGGACTTCGGGTGCCGCCACGCGGCCTCGTGGTGGCCGCCCGGATAGATGAACAGGTTGAGTTTCAGCTGCCGGCCCATCAGAACGCGGAGCCGATCGATGCGAGCTCCGGAGCGGCCGCATGGGCGTACTGGTTCTCCGGGCGGGGAAGGCCGTAGTGCTCCCGCAGCGTCCGCCCGGTGTACTCGGTGCGGAACAGCCCGCGCTCCTGGAGGATGGGCACCACCTGGTCCACGAACGTTTCCAGCCCGGAGGGGAGCACCGGCGGCATGATGTTGAACCCGTCCGCCGCGCCGCCGTCGAACCATTCCTGGATGGCGTCCGCCACCTGCGCCGGGGTGCCCGTGAACGTGCGGTGCCCGCGGCCGCCGCCCAGCCGGCCAATCAGCTGCCGGACGGTGAGCTGCTCGCGGCGGGCCAGCTGCACGATCAGCGTGTAGCGGCTCTTGGCGCCCTCGATTTCGTCCTCGCTGGGCAGGTTGTCCGGCAGCTGGCGGTCCAGCGGCAGGTCTTTCGGCTCCACCCGCAGGGTCTTGGCGAGCTGGATCCGGGCGTACTCGGGCTTGATCAGACGGTCCAGTTCGCGTTCCAGCTCCAGGGCTTCCTCCACGGTGGCGCCGATGACGGGCACGATCCCGGGGAGGATCTTGATGGTTTCCGGGTCGCGGCCGGCAGCGGCGGTGCGGGCCTTGAGGTCGCGGTAGAACTCCTGCGCGTCGGCAAGGGTCTGGTGCGCGGTGAACACAGCGTCCGCGTATTTCGCGGCGAGGTCCTTGCCGTCTTCAGACGAGCCTGCCTGCACGATCAGCGGATGGCCCTGCGGGGAGCGGGGCACGTTGAGCGGTCCGCGGACCTTGAAGTGTTTGCCCTCGTGGTCCACGGTGCGGATCCTGTCCGCGTCGCCCCACACGCCCTCTTCCTTGTCGGCCAGTACGGCATCGTCCTGCCAGCTGTCCCACAGCTTCTGCGCCACCTCGATGAACTCGCCGGCACGCTCGTACCGGACGGCGTGGGCGGGCTGATCGTCCACGCCGAAGTTGCGGGCAGCGTCCGGCCCGGCCGTGGTCACCACGTTCCAGCCGGCCCGTCCGCCGCTGGCCCAGTCCACCGAAGCGAAGCGGCGGGCCAGGTTGAACGGCTCGTTGTAGGTGGTGGAGGCGGTAGCGATCAGCCCGATCCGCTCCGTGGCGCCGGCGATGGCGGTGAGGAGCACTGTGGGCTCGAGCTTGCCCGCGGGGCGGCGGCCCACCTCGCCGAACAGGACGGGGGAGTCGGCGAAGAAGATCGAGTCCAGCCGGCCGCGTTCGGCGGCGCGGGCGAGGTTCTTGTAGTGCTCCACGTCGGTGCTGGCCTGCGGGTCGCTTTCCGGCAGCCGCCAGGAGGCCTCGTGGTGGCCGGTGCTCATGAGGAAGGCGTTGAGGTGGAGGTGGCGCTGCGGTTCAGTGGGCGTGCTGCTCATGGAAGGCTCCTTGGAGAGTTTTGGGTTAGCGGCCGACGGCGGCGGGCTGGGCGGGGTGGACGGGTTCCGGGGCGTGCGGGGCTTCGACGCCCAGGCCGGTGAGCAGGTCGCGGCGGAGGGCTTCGTGGCCGGCGGCATCGGCTGACGAAGCGATCCCCGGTGCAACAGTGCGCACGGTGGCGATACGCCCGTGGTCCAGCACCACGATCCGGTCCGCCAGGGCGATGGCCTCGTCCACGTCGTGGGTGACCAGCAGGACCGCCGGCCGGTGCGCGGCCACGAGGTCCTGGAGCAGACCGTGCATCCTGATCCGGGTCAGCGCGTCGAGGGCGCCGAACGGTTCGTCTGCCAGCAGGAGCTGCGGCTCACGGACCAGGGATCGGGCCAGGGCGACGCGCTGCTGTTCACCGCCGGACAGCTCGTGCGGCCAGGCTTTTTCGCGGCCCGCGAGCCCCACCTCGGCGAGGGCCCTGCGCGCCCGGCTCTCGGCGTCGTGCTCTCGCAAACCAAGGGTGACGTTGCCCAGGACCGTGTCCCACGGCAGGAGCCGGGAGTCCTGGAACACCACTGACACGCGGTCCGGGACGCTGATGACGCCGCTGCCGCGGACGTCGTGGTCCAGCCCTGCCAGGGCGCGGAGCAGGGTGCTCTTGCCGCAGCCGCTGGGTCCAAGGAGTGCCACGAATTCGCCGGGTGCGATGTCCAGGTCCACGCCGTTCAGGACGCCTTTGGGCCCGAAACTGCGGACCACGTCCCGCACGGACACCGCGGCCTTGGCGGCGTCCGCGGAGGGGTTGGTGAGTGGACGGGATGCGACGGCGGTCAGCCCGCCAGGGTGCGCTGCCATGAGAGGGCCTTTCGTTCGATGAAGCGGACAATGCCGTCGGAGAGCAGGCCAAGGATGCCGTAGACAGCCAGGCCGAGGACGATGATGTTGGTTTGGCCATAGGTGCGGGCGAGCTCCATCATGTAGCCGATACCGCTGGTGGCGTTGATCTGTTCCACCACCACCAGGGACACCCACGCGCCGGTGACCGCGAAGCGCAGGCCCAGGAAGAACCCGGGCAGGGCGCCGGGGAGTACCACCTTGCGGATGAAGCCGGCCCGGCTCAGGCCAACGGTCTGTGCCAGTTCCACGTAGCGCAGGTCGATGCCGCGCAGCCCGGCGTGGGTCTGCAGGTAGATCGGGACGAACACGCCCAAAGTGATGGTGAGGACCTTCATGGTCTCGTCGATGCCGAACCACAGGATCAGCAGCGGGATCAGGGCCAGGCCGGGGATGGCGCGCTTGATCTGCACGGGGCCATCGATCAGTGCTTCGCCGATCCGGCTCAGCCCGGCCAGGAGTGCCAGGGTTGCGCCGACAACGATTCCGAAGAACAGTCCCAGGCCCGCGCGCTGGGCGGAGATGGCGAGGTTCTCCTGGAACCGGCCGTCGGCGATCAGCTCCCCTGCGGTGGCCACCACGGTCCAGGGTTCGGAGAGGATGCGCGGATCGAGGATGCCGGTGGCGGACGTGACGGTCCAGAGTGCCAGCAGCGCTCCGGGGCCGAGCAGCCAGGCGAGCCGGCGGCGCCTGCCCGGGCCCAGCCGCTTGCCGGTGGGCCGGACGTCGTCACGCTTATCGAGGTCCGGGTCCAGATGGGGTTCGACGGCGGGACGGTCCAGTACGGCGCTCACGCGGCACCTGCCGTGGCGGCCGCGGCGAAGGACGTGCCGCCGATGGCCTCGAACCGGGTGTCGTAGAGGTCCGTGGCCTTCAGTTGCGGCTTCTTCTGTTCGCGGGACAGCAGGTCGATGGTCTGCTGGTGGCGTTCGATTGCCTCGGTCCACGAGGTGGGGATGTCCCGTTTTCCGGTGGCTTCGATCAGGTACTGGCCGTCCTCGCGGGACAGGCCCTGGTCCTTGACGTAGTAGCCGGCCAGCCATTCCTCCGGGTGGTCTTCCACCCAGCGCTGGGCCTTGCCCCACACCTCCACATACTTGGCCAGTGCGGCTGCCTTGGCGGGGTCGGCCAGGACGCCGGCGGGGGAGTAGAGGTGGCCGGGGTCATCCCGCAGGCCGTGGCGGAGGGTGCTGGCGCCGTCGTCCTTGTATTTGGCGAGGTAGCGCTTGATCTGGACTCCGCCCAGCGGTGCGGCGTCCACCTGCTTGCTGGACAGCGCGGAGGCGTAGACGTCGCCGGTGCTGGGCAGTTCCACGAGCTTCACGTCCTCTTGGTTGAGGCCGGCCTTGTCCAGGATGCGCAGGACCAGGGCGCCCTGTGCCTGGCCGGGGCTGTACGCCACCTTCTTGCCGCGCAGGTCCTCCAGCTTCGTGATCCCGGCTCCGGGCGCGACGCCGAGTTCGTAGATGGGGTGGTTCACGGCGTCCTGGCGGTAGACGGCGGCGATGATGCGCACGTCAAGGCCGGTCCAGGTGGCGTGGATGGGCGGGATATCGGCCACCGAGCCGACGTCCAGGGCATTGGCCCGGAACGCTTCGGTGGTTTGTGGCCCGCCGGAGAGGTTGGCGAACTCCACGTTGATGCCGGCCAGTTCCTTGTTCAGGCCGGAGAGTTCCAATGCCACGCGGATGCTGGGGTCGCCCACCGTGATGGTGGTGCCGGGCGGTACCGATGACGCCAGCGGGGCGAGGGCTTCCTGGCTGATCCGCTCGCCGCCGGCGGTGGCGGAACCGCCGCAGGCCGTAAGGACCCCGACGGCGGGAATCGCCAGGAGTGCCCCGAGCGCACGGCGCCGGGTGAAAGGGGGTGGGGAGGATGCTGCGAAGGACATGGGTGCCTTTCGGAAGGAATGCGGGCGAATCCGGGCAGGGCAGGCTAAGGCTCGTGGCCCGGAAGGCGGGAATGGAGTGAAAGGGGAGTGCCGGCGTCGGGCGAATCAGGCCCGACGCGCCGGCCCCCGCTGCAAGCAAATCTGTGGGGCTGCGGCCGAAGCTAGCGCCGTGTTGCTGCCATTCGGCGGGGCGGAGACATTCGGGAGCAACAATGCGGACCCCATGTGGTGCTGCCGTGCATTCGGCTGGATGAATCAGACATCAGGTCCTCCTGTCTTTGATGGGGCCGGGTTGGGCTGGCGCGGGTTGAAGCTGGTGGGTGCTGCAAATCGGCCTGGCCGGGACCGTGAAAACTACCTAAGCACGCATCTCAGGGGCTTGGCCAGCACTTTGCGGCGGACGCTCAACGGGACGCAACGGCGCTACATATTCGGGTGCTGCACGGTCAAAACAGGCAACCCTGCGCCACGAACCGCAACGGGGTGTCATGTGACTGGAACTGCGGGCTACTGCCGCTAGCGGGCCAAGCGCGTCCTCTCGACCAAGTTTCCGGTGACCCATGCCGGCGCCGCCGGCGTTGCCGTGGGGTCGGCGAAGAACTCTTCCACCGCTGCCACAGTGCGGTCCAGGGTGTGCACATTGCGAGCCGCCACGGAAGCTGTTCCGTTCGCCACCGGCATCTCGACGGTGCCCGTGGCGGACCCGGCACCGGGCCCGAAGTCCTGCAGCTCCGACCACCGGTCCGCGTCCCCGCTGTGGCTGTTCCGATGGCACACAAAACCCACACTGGCAGAACCAGCGGCTTCGAACCGGGCAGTGCCGTACTCCACAACGAGCGCTCCGTGGTTCGTCCCGTCCAGGGCGCGGAGGGCGGCCAGGGCTGCATTCCTGGCGTCCTCTGCCGAGCCGAACGCCGCGCCGTCAATAATCCAGTCGTGGTAGGCCCGGTACCCGCGGGCTGTGGGTATGGTTTGCCGCATGTCCACGCCCAAAACGCGGGAAGACCATCCCATGTCGAACTCGTATTCGCCTGGCGTGATTGAGGAGGCAATTTGGTCACGGTTCTCGAAGGACACGCCGTCGGAGTAGTGCACCGGACCGCAGTCCGATGTTTCCAGCTGAACCCCTGCGGTGGAAGCGGAGCCGCGGGTTCCGCCGGAACTGGTGCTCGGTGCGGCAGACACCACGTCGCAGCGGACGGTCCGGACATCCCAGGAATCCCCGAAAATGGTTACCACCATGACAAGGGCAAAGAGCAGGACGGCGCCGCCGCACAGCCGCCAAATCCAGGGTGAGGCAGCCTTGAAGGCCCTCGCCACCGGCGAAAGCGCCCGGGGCTGGCGTTCATCACCCGCGTCCGTTACAGCCAGCCGCGTCCCACCGTTATCGTGTGTATCCCCCATGACGGCAAGCCTAGTAGGGCGGCGTCGGGGATGCGCATCGATTGAAGGCAGGCGATGATCTACCTATGACTACACGCCGGCCTGTGGTGAAAGCGCATCAACCTGTCCGGCGTGCACCGTCCGCTGCCCTGCCGGTGCGGTTCATGGTTGCCGCAGCGCTCGCCGCCACCCTGGTGGCCGTGGCAGGGTGCACGGTGGACCAGTCGCCCCCGCCTGCAACAGGAACGCCGGCTTCCCCTACTTCGTCTGCGCCGGCACCGTCCTCTCCGGCCTCCTCCACTGCGGACAGTCCATCGCCCACCGTGGCAGCCACCATCGCGGGCACCCCGCAGCCGGTGGCCACCGGCATGGAGGCTCCGTGGTCGGTGGTGTTCCGCGACGGCGTTCCGCTGGTCAGCGAACGCAACAGCGGCCGGATCCTGGAGCTTGCCGCGGACGGCTCGGCGCGGTCCATCGGCACCGTGGACGGCGTGGCCGCCCGCGGGGAAGCCGGTCTGCTCGGCCTCGCCGTGGGCAACGGCGGTGACCTCTTCGTCTACTCGACGGCGGAGGACGGCAACCGTGTTCAACGCTTCCCGGTCACCGGTACGCGTGGCTCGTTGTCCCTGGGGCAGCCGCGGACCCTCCTGGACGGGATCCCGGCGGCTGGCAACCACGACGGCGGCCGGATCGCCTTCGGGCCCGACGGCATGCTGTACGTGACCACCGGGGATGCCGGGCGGCGGAATGACGCCCAGGACCGGGACGCGCTGGCCGGAAAGATCCTGCGGATGACGCCCGAGGGCACGGTTCCGGCCGGCAACCCCTTCCCCGGATCCCTCGTCTACAGCTACGGACACCGGAACCCGCAGGGAATCGCCTGGGCTGATGACGGAACCATGTTTGCCACGGAGTTCGGGCAGAACACGTGGGACGAGCTCAACATCATCACCGCCGGAGCGAACTACGGCTGGCCAACGGTGGAGGGCATCGCGGACCGGGACGGCTTCGTGGACCCGGTGCAGCAGTGGCAGCCAGGTTCGGCCAGCCCCAGCGGGATGGTCCACACCGGCGGGACCCTGTTCATCGCGAACCTGCGCGGGCAGGTGCTGCGGTCCGTTCCGGTTTCGGATCCGTCCATCTCTGGCGAGCACTTCGGACGGGAGTTCGGCCGGCTCCGCGACGTCACGGTGGCACCGGACGGCAAGCTGTGGCTGGTCACCAACAACACCGACGGGCGGGGCAGCCCACGGCAGGGCGACGACCGGATCCTCGCCGTTCCATTGGGATAGCACCTACAAGGTTGGGGCCCGTTGCGGCGGGCACCGCCGGTCCTGATGCCGGGTCAGTTCCGGGCGCCCGCCTGGGCCAGTTCCACGATGTTCTCCGTCACCGCCCAGGACGCGAGCAGCTTCAGGGCCTGGTCCGAGGCGCTGCCGGGGGTGGCCGGATAAACCGTCAGGGAATGCCCGGGGTCTTCCTCCAGCCCCAGGACCTGGTAGTTCAGTTCCAGCAGGCCCACCACGGGGTGCTGGAAAAACTTGGTCCCCGCGTAGTGGCGCCGGACGTTGTGGGCAGCCCACCGGGTGCGGAACTCGTCGCTGCGCATGGACAGCTCGCCGATGAGTTCGGCAATGCCCTTGTCGTGCGGGTTCCGCCCCGCCTCGCGCCGCAGGATGGCCACATTGGTGTTCGCTGCCCGCTCCCAATCGGTGTAGAACGTGTGGGCCCTGGGGTCCAGGAAGATGAACCGTGAATGGTTCGCAGGCCTGGCGGGAACCCGGTACATGTCCGAGTACAGCGCGTACCCCAACGTGTTCGCGGCCACGATGTCCAGCCGGTTGTTGCCGATGAACGCGGGCGCTCCGGTGATGGTGTCCAGCAGGTACTGCAGCTCCGGGCGCACCCCCGCCGCCGGAGCAGTGGCGGCACGTTTGCGCCCCGACGTGTTGGCGGTGCGGGCAAGGTCATAGAGGTGGTCGTGCTCGGCACGGTCCAGTTCCAGCGCACCGGCGATGGCATCCAGCACGCTGTCCGAGACCCCCGTCAGGTTCCCCCGTTCCAGGCGCGTGTAGTAGTCCACGCTGACGCCGGCCAGCCTGGCCACTTCCTCCCGGCGGAGCCCTGGCACCCGCCGCCGCCCACCGTAAGGTTCAATGCCTGCCTGTTCGGGCGTGATGCGCCCGCGGCGGGTGGAAAGGAACTGCCGTACCTCGGCTCGGTTATCCATACACGACACGTTACGACGAATGCCCGGGCCCTAAGGAGGGTCTGCCATAACCCGTTACAGCAGGGCCCTCGCTACCGGCCCCAATAACAGGTGTGATGGAGAACATCCCATCCGCAGCCAAAGGTAGGACTGCCAGTACTAGGTACAACAGGGCCACCGAGGCAGGCCCGTTTTGCAGATTCCAGGCCCACAGCGCCGGTAGCATTTTAGAGATCCCCCAAGAAGCACAGGAGAACCATGACCACCGTCAAGGCATACGCATCCCCGTCCGCCACCGAGGACCTGGTTGCAACCACCATCGAACGCCGCGAAGTGGGACCCCACGATGTCCTGATCGACATCAAGTTCGCCGGCATCTGCCACTCCGACATCCACACCGTGCGCGGTGACTGGGGCCCCCAGCAGTACCCGCTGGCCCCCGGCCACGAAATCGCCGGCATCGTCACCGAAGTTGGCTCCGAGGTCACCAAGCACAAGGTCGGCGACCGCGTCGGCGTCGGCTGCATGGTGAACTCCTGCCGCGAGTGCGTGAACTGCCAGAAGGGCGAGGAGCAGTACTGCCTCAAGGGCAACGTCGGCACCTACGGCGCTGTTGACCGCGACGGCACCATCACCCAGGGCGGTTACTCCACCCACGTCGTCGTCACCGAGGACTTCGTGGTGACCATCCCCGAAGGCCTGGACCTCGACGTCGCCGCCCCGCTGCTCTGCGCCGGAATCACCACCTACTCACCGCTGCACCACTGGGGCGCAGGTCCCGGCAAGAAGGTCGCCGTCGTCGGCCTCGGCGGCCTCGGCCACATGGCCGTCAAGATCGCCCACGCCATGGGCGCTGAGGTGACGGTCCTGTCGCAGTCCCTGAAGAAGCAGGAAGACGGCCTCCGCCTGGGCGCCGACAAGTACTACGCCACCAGCGACGAGAACACGTTCTCCGAACTCGCCGGCCACTTCGACCTGATCATCAACACGGTCAGCGCCTCGATCGACATCAGCTCCTACCTGCAGCTGCTGACCCTCGACGGCGCACTGGTCAACGTGGGTGCTCCCGCCGAGCCGCTCCCGGTCAACGCCTTCGCCCTGATCGGCGGACGCCGGTCCTTCGCCGGCTCCATGATCGGCGGCATCCGCGAAACCCAGGAGATGCTCAACTTCTGCGCCGAGCACGGCATCGGCGCAGAGATCGAGGTCATCCCGGCCGAGAAGATCAATGAGGCCTACGAGCGCGTCCTGGCCTCGGACGTCCGCTACCGCTTCGTGATCGACACCGCCACGATCTAAGCCAGTAAACGTGCGACGGCGGCCCGCTCCGGAAGGAGCGTGGCCGCCGTTCGTGCGTTAAGTCCGTGCAGGACCACCACGTAGATCCCGCCGTTACCGGGCGCAACGGTTGGGCGCCAATCGGATGCCGGCCAGTTCAAAACCGGGCGGCAGTCCCACAATTGAAGGACTTATCTTGCGAGGCCCGGGAGGGTGTCATGAAAGCGTTCCGCGGGTTGCTTCCCGTTTTGGTCCTGGCCGCGGTGGCCGTAGCGGGCTGCGGACAGCAGGCCGGCCCGCCGCAGTCCACCACCTCAGCTCCCTCCCCGCCGTCGATGCAGCCGTCCGTCCCGTCCGCTGGGACAGGTACAACGACGACCCCGGCGCCCACTCTCACCAGCACCAAGGGGACCTGGGCAACGTTTACGACGGCGGACGGGCAGCTGGCGTTCGACCACCCCGCGGGCTGGAGCGTCCGGGATCCGGCAGGGGAGCTGCCGGAAGGCGGCGGGGCCTTTGCC
>Ga0308160_10006279_pt1 | contig 12155 bp, 8 predicted proteins | sample PhyFR1_FD_201036 | JGI IMG/M metagenome (GOLD analysis project Ga0308160, IMG submission 201036) | Phyllosphere microbial communities from UC Gill Tract Community Farm, Albany, California, United States - DLSLF.R1 | ecosystem: Host-associated > Plants > Phyllosphere > Unclassified | place: USA... | reverse complement strand
CCTTAAGAGAGGTGACACCTGGCGGGCGCAGATACGCCGCAAGGGTCACAAGGCCGTTACGGCAACATTTCCAACGAAGGCGCAGGCCCAGGCTTGGGCTCGGAAGATCGAGGCTGAGATGGACGCGCGGCGCTTCATGGACGCGCGCGGGCTGGCGAATATTACCCTAAAAGAGCTCATTGATTGGTACTCCGAAGAGATTGGTGGAGCGCATCCTTTCGGAAAGAACAAGAAAGCTGTGTTGCGCATTTGGGCGCGCGACCATGGCGAGCTCAGCTTGGACAAGCTGACAGCTGACTATTTGACCACCTACGTACGCAATCGGAGGAAATCGGGAGCGTCTGGGGTTACGATCAGCATCGATCTTACTTACTTAGGAGGCTTGCTCAAGTCAGCCAGGGACCTCTGCAAGCTGCCCCTTAACCTCGACGCCGTCAGTGCGGCGCGGGCAAACATGGCGCACCTAAAGATCTCGGCCAAGTCGAAGGAGCGTTCGCGGCGGCCGACCGAGAAAGAGATAGCGGATCTGTGCAATTACCTGGATAAGCATTCGACGTTGCCGATGCGCGACATCATCCACTATGCAATCGAGTCGGCGATGCGTGTTGAGGAGATTACTCTGCTCCGCTGGGTTGATCTGAATGAGAAAGACCGCACTATCATCATTCGCAATAGGAAGCATCCGCGTCAGAAGCAAGGAAATGACCAAGAGGTGCCGTTACTCGGAAGGACATTCGAAATCATCATGCGGCAGCCTCGTCCGATTAGTCTCACGCCGGACGACAGGATTTTCCCCGTGAACGTCAAGACCATTACCACCATCTTCCCACGTGCTAAGGCTGCACTTGGGATCGTCGATTTACACTTCCACGACCTGCGCCATGAGGGTATTTCAAGACTGTTCGAACAGGGCTATCAAATCCATGAAGTTGCTTTGATTTCAGGGCACCGCGATTGGAAGATGCTGGCAAGGTACACTCAGCTTAGAGCGAAGGACTTACACCGATGGTAATCGTTTCAATAAGCTCGGTGCCAGACTGATACGGATCTAATTCGTGCATGTCGAGCATCTCTAAGCCTCCTTGCATTTGGAAACCGCAGGACTACACCGGCAATCAGCTTCACCCTACTTAGGAGGTTTTACGCGATGTACCCTTAGCTTTCAGCTATCAGTGTAGGTGTTCTGCTGGTAAGCTTGCACTCCATCAACATCGTTCAGATAGTCGATTAACTCTTTCAAAGCGATGACATAAAACTTGGATGTGCTCGTGTGCAGAATATGTGTCAAGCCGTGGAAGTCCCGCTGATGAATATTGTCGAGATCAAGTAGCGAGGTTGCCTCATAGTTTTTCCTCCAGGCGGAACCTAAGTCCCAAGCAACGGCAAGATGAATATCCTTTTCCTTCTTTTCGCCGTTTTCAAACTCTGCAATTAAGCCATCGATACTATATTTGTACTCAAGAACTTTGGGAGAACTTGTGAGTTCTTTTGTATGGTGCATCTCTTGCACACCTAGAGGATTTAACTCCTTATCGAAAACATGGTTTCCCAATGGCTCCTTGATTACATATTTAAATAACCCGTCGTATTGTTGGGTTTGACTTGTCGAAAGCAACTTTAGTCCGCGGATGACACCGCCAGCCACTAACTGATTAAAAAGAACAATAACATCTTGTTCTGACCGGGGAGTGGAAGTTACCGATATTTCGTTAATCGGAGCAAAAAAATTCTTATTGGTCAGCACAAGCGGGCATTTCTCCTCGTGCCGCTCTTGCTCTTTTACCCAGTCATGCAGTGACGCTTCTTTTTCAATGTCGACCTTCTCACCACTATCAGATTTGAGCTGGTTCCGCCACACTTTTAACCGGTTCACGATTCCAACTGCGATTTTCTCGGCTACGTCCTTCAACTCTGGCTGAAAACCCTTGCGACCAAGGTCCGGGTCGGCTCCTTTGAACTGAACAATTACGTGACTTTGATTCTGGTAACCTGTATTTGATGTAAGCGGAATCACGATCTGCTCACCCTGGAGCATCTGATTGTTTGCCAACTGGAGGCCACCGCGCAGAACTCGAAAACCCTTCCGCAATTTCGCAGTGACGTCGTTTAATTGATCCCAGACCGACGTTGAATAAACGAAATATCCATAAGCTTCAATACTAAAATCCTTAATAAGTTGCTTTTCGTCGTCGTCTAGGTTTCGGAATTTTTCCAACTCCTCCGTTAAGTAGAACTCATAAATTCCGTGCAATTTAAAATACTTAGTCGGTAACTTTGACATATCTTTGCCCTGATCGGACAATTTTTTCTGATACGCCAGTATTTCTTTGAGATCAACGCTTGAAGCAATTTTATTATGCGGGAATATATAACGTGCATCAACATCGTTGATCGCACTGCTTTTGCTCGACTTATTGATGACAGTCAAAGTGAATTTGATTGGCTCTGACTTGTCTTCTGAAAAAGGAATAGATCCGAGTGGCGTCTTTAAAAGTAGCAGATATAACCATTGCTCGGGTGTCGTAGCGCCGTACCAAGAAAGATCTTTAGGCCTAGTAGATTTCCCTCCAAATTTAATCTTGAACGTAGAGCCCCTCTCTAAAGAAATGAAGGCCTCGTCCGTTGATTTGCTTGCAACCACCATTGGACGAGTTACGATTCCATTATGATCCTCAACCCAGTCCCGTCCGCCTTTGATTAATCCTGTGAATTCGTGACCATTGCCTTTTGTACCAAACTGCATGTAGTCGAATCCATAGGCTATGTATGTAGCGCCCACCCCTTTATTTCCTCGGGTTCTTATGCCGTCCTTAAAGGAAATGTTTGGAGCCAGGAACGACCGAAACTCTTGTTCTTTGAAACCCACACCGTTATCAGTGATGCTAAATGAATTTTCTTTTAGATCAATGGTCAGCCATAGGTGCGGTTTATACGAGGTCTCGCGAAGTTCGCGGCGTCTACGATCTACTGCATCCATCGCGTTTTGAATCAGTTCAGAGAAAGCATCATAGTTGCCAACATACGATTTTAGGATATTCGCGATCTGCCGCTTTTGACCTGCAGAGATAATTTCTGTCCCCACATCCTCGCTCGTATAAAGCGGGTCCCAAGTAGTGTTTTTCTCGGTCATCTAATCCTCCAGTCAGGTCAAATTTTTTGTTCGGATGTCTGTCAGATATACTTCAAGTTTATACCGCCAACAACCATACATTATAAATCGATCAGCACAACAGTAGCTGTGGCGCGGATTGTTCGTTCGGAGTCCGGGCAGCCCGACCGAATGCAGAATGATCGTGGCATCGTCGAGATCCCGGCCTAGCTTTTCATAGACAAGACGCGCGTCCAAGGAACACTCTTTTGGAGTGTCAGGGATCAGGGTTGCCATTCATCCTCCACGCCAGCGAAGAACCCGGTCTACGTTCCCTGGGCGTCGCCGGTCAGTACCGTGCGGCCGAGCTCCCTGTTGAACTTCCGACATGCAGTCTCAGGGACGAGCAGTCAGCAGTGACACGATGCGCCACTGATGCGGTCCCGGACTGATGCGGATCGGTCTCGCGGCACACCGGACCGCTGCCGCACCATTGCAGATGCCTGATGGTCTGCGGCACGATCCCTCCAGCAGTGCTGAATCGGCAAGCCGCACCAGAGCGCCGAGACTGGCTTCCGAGTCACTGCTGCAGGAAAACCCCGATGTTTGTTCATTATCTCATTTTTCCTAATAACAAAAGTCACTGATCTTCACAGTAGCGTTATTGCAACCAAAACATGTTCAAATCCTGCCGGCTGGTTTCGCCGGAGCCGGTTCAGAGCGATCCCGGTTCTTTTCCGGAAAACTCCCAATTTTGGCTTCGAGGAAGCGTTCACAGCTGCGAGAACATGCATCTGCAAAGGTTTCAAAAGCGGAACCAGGGATTGTTACGGCAGGTTGTTGCCGCCGTGCCCCTGAAGTGTTGTATTAAGTTCAGGCATTGCCCCATGCGTAAGCTCCCCCTGAAACTAAACGTTATTGGTGTCGCGCGGCCACATGCCCTATCTGAAGATCTCGGATAGTCGAAGAGCGTTCGAAAACCGAAGTCAGTTTGCCGAACGCCTCAAGATAGAGACGTTCTTGTGAATGTTGACATAATTATTATATTTCCATATATCAACATCGCTTCAAAGCCTGACTTGAAAATTCTCAAGCATCTTTGTCGATCGTCTACATGACTTCCTGACTTAGAACCGCGCTGTTACACTGGCGCCCCGTCACCTGAGCAACGTATGCCCGCTGGGCGATCGTAGTCATATGTTCTTGAGAGCGTGAAAGATTCGTCTTCATGCAACAACGATAGATGCAACACTAAAACATCGTTGCCAAATGATACATAAATCGGGAATTTTTCTCGCTCCTGGCTCAAAATACTGTTTAAATATACAGAAGTTGGCATGCTCTAGAATCCCACAAGGATTTTGCAACCAAAGCTGCCCTGTTAATCACCAAAGATCTTATGCTTGACCAAATACTAATTGACGTCCGTCGAAAGATGGAGTCTTCAGCACTGTCGTTTTCAGATGCTGCCGCAGAGATCGGGGTCGGAGTGGCTTCTATGCAGAAGCACCTCGCTGGAGGCTACGTCCGAAGCGACTCCCTTGCAAAGTACCGCAGATGGTTGAGCGGTACCACTGCTGAAGCGGTCGGACGGGCCGTTTCCACGTTGTCCGCCCCTGCCGCAATCCAAGAAGAGACCGTTATCCACGCTCTCGACAACGTCATGTTGACGTCCGATCTCGTCCGGAACGGCCGCCTTAACGTAGTCGACCTGTTCTGCGGCTGTGGCGGCATGTCGCTGGGCTTTGAGCGCTTCCAAAATAGTAAGATTTTCCGAACTGCATTGGCTCTCGACATTGAGGAGCCGATGGTACGGGTCTTCAACGACAACCACCCGTCGGCCTCACCTGACACCGGCATTGCCCGTCAGGTAGATATCAGTGACTTTGCGAATGAAGCCGAGGTCCAGGCCTTCTATCTCGAACACCTCGCCAGGACTTCAGGTAATCATGAACTGGCTGATTCGCTCGGTAAGATCGGTCCGCTCGGCTTCCATACATTCCGGAGGACGCTGGCGGCCATCGATACAGCCTTCCTCGATCAGCTGACCGCCGCCAGGCGCGAGATGGACTACCTTCATGCGGTCCGCGAGCTTGGTGCAAGTTCGCTGGGTCAGACCTCTGTCACAGGCTTCCACAAAGCCCTGAAGCTGCCGGCAACCGGTTCGGGATCTCCTCGTCTAGGGCCGTTAATCTGGTACGGCGATGGTTATGCTGCACCGGCCAGTGTGGTCGGCGATGAGATACCCCGTGATCCGGACCTGCTCAAACGCATGCGTCAGGTGGCAAACAAGCAATGGAAGTCAGAAGCGGACAAACTGCGGGAGCGGTCCTCGGGCTCGGGGCGTGGGCAGCTTGCCTCGGCTGCAGAACGGATTGAACGCTTCCTCAGATTCCTGACGTCCCCTGCGATGCTGCGCGTGAAAGACGTCTGGGTGGAATGGAAAGCACAACGGGAAACGGTCAGGGCTGCGTATTTTGAAAATGCAGAGATCGCTTTCGGATTGCAGGCCCTCTACCATTCGGGTCATCAGGTCTCGGTGCTGCTCGGAGGGCCTCCATGCCAGGGCTTCAGCCGTATCGGACGCGGAAAGATCCGGAGTCTGCGCGAACAAAGCGTTCATGTACACGAGGATGAGGATTCTGTCGACAGCCGGAATCAGCTGATGCATCAGTATGTGCTGTTCGTCGCAGCTCTGGCGCCTGATGTGTTCCTTTTTGAAAACGTGCGCCACTTCCAGGCAGTGGTCCGCTCTGAAGGTGTTGAGTTTGATGCCGCAGATATCCTCGCTGAAGCCATCAGCAACGTATCGTCGCGTGGGCTGGGGTATCAGGTTGCCCGCCGTATCGTCGTCGCATCACATCATGCAGTACCTCAAGCGCGCGAACGCTTCGTGATGGCAGGTGTCAGGCAAGATATCGCTGACCAGACAGGAGGGGCGGACGTTCCCGCATTCTGTCTTTCCCTGGTCCGTCGTCGTCCGCTACCTCTCCGGGTGGCACTCGACGGCTTGCCCACTCCTGCATTCACCAACGTAACACCATCAGATCAGAAGGGCACGCCGGTAGCCCCAGTTGACGCTCTTCAGACTGAGGATTCCGAAGAAGGTCTGTACAAGAGCTGGACCCGTACTTCGGCAATGACCGATGCCCATCTGGCCCGCCCGCCTCGAGTGGACGACGCGGCAATTTTCGCACTGATGGGACCGGGTACCCGCTGGATGGATTACCGGTGCGATGAGTCCCCTACCCTGGAGAAGCTCACACGGCTGCTGAAGCAGGTCGAGGCTGCCGTTTCCCGGGATCCTGCCCTGGCAGTGAATATTGGCGTTGATCAACAGGATATTAGGGAATTGGCCGCATCAGTCGATGGATCGCTCAGCCTACGGCTTCTCCTCGAGAGCATCCCGCCGTTACCTGGAGAGGTTTCTCATCACCTGTTGACGCCCACTTACCTCGCAAAGAGGGAAGGCGCGCATGGTGACTGGCTTGCACGTATGGATGCCAGCCAACCGTCAAAAACAGTTGTCAGTCACATGGCCAAGGATACATATGCCTTTGTCCATCCATACGAACCGAGAACCCTTTCGGTAAGGGAGGCAGCACGGATCCAAGCTTTCCCTGACGACTACAAATTCGGCAGCGTCGGCCTCGTCGACGGCTTCCGTGTCGTGGGTAACGCTGTTCCTCCTCTGCTAAGCGCGCAGTTTGCAGAAAGAGTTGCGAAGATTCTCATGCTGGCCAGGGACCGAATGGAAGCCGCCGGCCTTATGACGGAGCCGGCAAAAGCCGCCTAGTCCGACGTGGACAGAAGTGAGAACATGGCTAGGATCCGGGGTCGTGATACTACCCCGGAGGTGCTCCTGCGTAATGCGTTATGGCACCAGGGTGTCCGTTACCGTAAAAATTTGCGCGTGCTGGGGATACGACCGGATATTGTCTTTCTCAAGGCAAGGCTGGCTGTTTTTGTGGACGGATGTTTCTGGCACGGCTGTCCTGAGCACTATGTCAGGCCGCGCTCTTCGAACCCTGCATTCTGGGCAACCAAGCTGGCGACTAATACGGAGAGGGATGAACGCCAGATGAGCAAACTCGAGGCGGACGGCTGGCGTGTCATCCGGATCTGGGAACATCAGATCAAAGACGGATTGGAGGATGCTGTCCGGTTGATAACGCACGCCCTCAGCGGCGGCGATCCACCGGATGATGAGCACTGGGTGGTGATCAAGGTCGAACCCACGTTAGAACCGGACATTGAATCAAATACTCAGAAGGAGCTGCGTTCCAAGAAGTACAGGCTGGTTACCCGCTACCGGAGTCCCATCGTCAGAAAAGGTGCTGGTGACAGCAGAAAGAACGTCTCGTAGATCCTTCTCCGCCTGGTTTCTGACATCACGGACATGGCTCACCAGCCGCTCGGTATCCACCGAAACCAGATGCAGATTCCGCCCGGTAGTCGGGACAGCAAAGGTCCTGTGCCAGTCCTTCTCCATCCACTCCAGCTTTGGGACGAAGACGGTACCCTGACTGATCTGATACCGTGTCAGATATGCATTCATCTGATACACATCTGCGCGGTCAACGCCAAAAGCCCGCGTATTCTTGTCCAGGCTTTTCCACTTGGCATCTCCCACCATGACCGGCTTTGATTTCCTGAGAAAGACATAGTCCGGCTTCAGCCGGAGCAAGCCCTTACCCGACGGATCGCTCAGCATATAGAAGGGCGCTGACCGGTGCGTCACGAACAAACCTAGCATTCGTCCGCTCTCCGCCAGAAGGCGCCTCATCGTTCTTTCAAAAAGATGTTGGAGAGGAAATATCATGCCGAATGCGTCCGCCCGGCCGGCAAATGTAGGATCGATGAACTTCCCATCCAAGAGCAACTGCGCAATCCCAGCTATTCTGGCCCAGGACTGTTCATATCTCGACAATGATAAGTCGAGTATCTCGGCACGGCTCGGGCGATGGCCTCTAACATGTTCCAAGTGCAGCAACACCTCAGCAAGCACATGGCGGGACGTCGCACTTCTGGCCATCAGCATCAACGACTCTGCAACCCAGCACGCTGTCCGTGTTAATGCGTTGATATTAGAGAGCGGAGTATGGCGGATGGGTAACTTGACCTCTCCTCCCGGAAGACGCCGGGATAATCTTACAAAATCCACACGTCCACGCAGGACTGCACTTTCAACCCGAACCTCCTCATAGCGCCGGGGGACACCCTTCTTGACCAGGGAAAGCAGTTCCTTGCCAATCTCGGTCAGAACCGCTTCCAACGGATCAAGTGAGCTGGTCCGGACGAAAGCAGCCCCCGTCAGCGATCTCGGCGCCAGATAGCCGGCTGAACGAAGCAGATTGAGCAGGAATTCCTTGTCGCGTTCTCCATCATCTGAAGACGACCGCGGCAGGATACTCAACCTGAGCTTCCCTATCTGGACAGCACCGACTACCTCCCCGGCGTAAAGGGCACCGCGCTTGAGCCTGAAACACGGGAAGGGTGCCCCGGCAGAATACCGTAGTAACTGATCAATAAGCCTGTGCCGATCTGCTGAGGCCGGTAGATTGATGAGTCCGCTTTCATGCACTGTAATAGTCAGCATACCGGAGGGAGTACCTTAGGCCCCGCTGGCCAGTGCGACGAGGAAATCACGGACGAGCCCGGCATTCCAGTCTGCATGCTCAGGATTCCACCAATCAGCGTAGTATGCTATCCGTCCGTCGACTAGTTCATAATCTTCTGGAAGCCGGTCGATGAATACGTCTTCAACCTGCGGCACCTCGAAAAGGGAGCAAGCTTCACCGTTGACCACCGTCTCGCCAGCCACTGCTTTGACCTTACGCCAGTCTTCGTGGAAATACTCGGCAACCGTCGGCAGAACGCTGGTCCTTAGCGCATAGGCGATCGCGCGCAATCGAGCATCGCCTGCCCCGGACCAGTCCATCCTTTCTACGATTTCTTCCAGTTTTTCACTCAAGAAGAAGGCATGCCCTATCTCGTATCCCGTCCCGAGCAGTGCGCTCAATCTGGTATTGAGGCGGTGCACGATGCCGCGGATGTCTATGTCTCCGTAGTCGGTAGCGAGCAGTTCCAGGGACGGCCCAACATACTGGAATCTGAAACGCCGCCGCATCGCAAAATCGATCGGCGCGAGACTCTTGTCGACAGTGTTCATGGTTCCAATAACAGAAACCGACTGCGGTACAGAAAAAAGCTTCTTCGCATAGGGAAGCCATACTCTACGCTCCTCCCTCAAACCTTCCCGTTTGTCTATTTCCAGAAGCGTCAGCAGCTCCCCGAAGACCCGGGAGGGGTCAGCCCGGTTGAATTCATCGATAACCAGGGCAACCGGGCGTCCGGCATCGCTTCCGGCCCTGATCCCCTTCAGTTTACGCATCACGGCTCCGTAATGCGAACTGTTGCCGATATCCAAAGTAGACATCATACCAAGGCGGGCAGCGAAAATCTTCTTGATAGCACTGTTTTTCCTAGTAGTCGGGTCCTCGCCTGCATCAGGAGGGCTCACATCGCTGTCTGTTTCCGAAATACCATAATCGGCCAGCCTTGAAGAGCCTGCCCCCGGAATGGAAAACATCTCTGGTGGAAGATCCAAACGGATCGCCTTCTCAATCACCCGCCGCGGAACGTATTTATCAAGATATGGCGCCACTTCGTCTCCACGGTTAGGCGTGACGCGCACTACCCAACCACATTCGTCAACGTCCATAATTTTGCCAGGCGCCCTCCCGACCGGGGCGGGCAGAAGGTCTCCGACCTCCAGATCAGTTTTACGCCTGGCGCGTTCACATAACTTCTTGAACGGGCCGTCGACAGGTACGTACGTCAGGGTTTTGTCTTCTGTTGTTACAGGTCTGTAGCCTTCGACGAAATCCTCATAAGAGTAGTTCGCATGGAAGGTCACCCAGAGGATCCGTCCCTCACCGACAAGCGACTGATGAAGCTTCTGGAGCTCAGCGTCCGGATTCCCGGACATCTGTGCCTTTGCATATTGAGCCGGTTCAACAGCTTTCACGGCTTCACGCGCAGCAAGCCAGGTCTTTCCTGTACCGGGCGGCCCATAAAGCATCTTCATTACAGAAGTCATTCAGTTCCCTAAACCAGATTTCTTGTTTTAACAAAATGCAGCGCCCGATATAACAGCCGTCGTCCTGTACCATAGATCCAGATCGATACGGCCCCCCAACCTAGTCCACATCCGAAAAATATATTCTTCGTGATCATTTCTTCATTGTAACAAGGAGCGATACCGGACTCTGGTCAATTGATGAAAAAGATGCAGTTTTACAACATCAGTCAACCGTGCTGTCGCAACAGACTCAAGCAGAGCATCATTTGACAATGAACCCTCCTGCCTAGCCCCCCACTTCCGGATCAGCACAGTGATTCAGATTGCTCATGTAAACACAATATTTTTGTTCAATAAATTGCATAATAGCCATGGCAAATAAGGAGCGCCGGGTACTCAGCCGTTGAACGCTACAAAACGGATGCCAAAAGCGCCCCACACGATGGTTAATCACATATCAGCGCAATGACAACAACACCGAAATACCTCCATGGGCAGGACCTTGAACTGACAATCCGTGGGCTTATCGACAGGCATGAGGAACTGCAATGGGCCGTCGCCTGGGGCTCGATGGGTCCGCTGGCAAAGCACATGCTGCGGCATGCTGCAAAAGTGAAGCGCTTCGCAATTGGTACACACTTCCACCAGACCGACCCCGAGCTGCTCGAAGCGCTACGTGATGTCGCAGGTGTACGAGTCGTGTCAAACAGCAGTGCCGGTACTTTTCACCCGAAGATCTATCTTTTCCGGACGGGCAGGAGGTTCGCTCTTGTCCTGGGCAGTCCTAACTTCACACGTGCCGCGTTCGGGACAAATTACGAAGCAGCTCTTTACATCGAAGGCGACACCTCGGAAGAGCTGTACAGGGACGTGTCAGACGGGATCCGGGCTGTCTGGGAAGATGCGAATGAGATCCGTGACGACTTCCTGCGTGCCTACCGGTTGAAACATCAGGCCACCCGGACTGCCAGGAAGGATCTTGAAACCGACCTTCCGATTGGCTTGCCAACGACGGATTCGGACTACCGAAATCTCCTTGACGACGATTGGGCGGCGTTTGTGCGCCGCGTAAAGTCAGACCCGCATCACGACATTGAGGGGCGGGTCACAATCATGGATCATGCACGGGTCTGGTTTTCACAGACTCCCCGCTTTGAGGACATGGCGGAAGGTCAACGGAAAGCCATTGCGGGGACCTACGCACGCAACGAGACGAAACCCGCAGACCTGCCGGATCTGGACTGGGCGTGGTTCGGCTCAATGGCCGGAGCTGGGGTATTCAAGGGGCTGGTGAAGTCGCAACCAGCAGGCCTGAGCGCGGCACTGGACTGCATCCCCCGGACGGGCACCATCAACGAAACCGATTTTGACCGCTTTAGACTCCGTTTTTTGGAATCGTTCAAAGGCGCGGAACGTGGTGGTGGACTTGCCACCGCGAGCCGATTGCTGGCACTAAAGCGACCTGATTATTTCGTATGTGTTGACAGTCCAAACAGGGACAAGCTGTCGGAGGCAGTTGGGGTGAAAAAGTCCCATCTGACACTTGATTTGTACTGGACCCATATAGTCCGTCCCCTGCTTTGCAGTCCCTGGTGGAACTCCCCGCGCCCGATGAGTGACTTGGATGGACGTCTCTGGGACTCGAGAATGGCATTTATTGATGCCTTCTGCTACGAAAGGTGATGCGTATCCGCTCCGGATTCGGGAACAGGGCGAATCTGGAAAGCGCTGTGCCCCTGTTGAAGACACCGAGCACAACGTTTTGATCCAGATGTACTTGAAAGCAGACCTCCCAAGTTGGAATGAGATTATGGCGCTGGTCGGATGCCGTCGTGGGACGGTAGCCGGCTGCACTGCTCAAAGAGGCAAAGTAGGTTTACAGGGTGTAGACGAAATCAATAACGTATCTGTGGCATGCTATCGCGTTGTGGAAGGAGCATGCCATGGCGACGAAGCATTCACTCGACGGTTCTGCCCCGTCGG
>Ga0308160_10006278_pt1 | contig 12155 bp, 9 predicted proteins | sample PhyFR1_FD_201036 | JGI IMG/M metagenome (GOLD analysis project Ga0308160, IMG submission 201036) | Phyllosphere microbial communities from UC Gill Tract Community Farm, Albany, California, United States - DLSLF.R1 | ecosystem: Host-associated > Plants > Phyllosphere > Unclassified | place: USA... | reverse complement strand
GGTGGCAGTTCCCATTCGCCGGCAATCCCGGCCGAGATCAGGCGCGCGGCGTGCACCAGGCGCAGGCCGAAGGCATCGCTGTCGGGCAGGCCGCCGGTCGGCAGCAGGCCGTCAATCACGCGCAGGGCCACAACGAGGCCGACATTGTGCATCAGCCCCGCCAGATAAGCTTCGAACGGATCGGCGCCGTGGCTTGGGGCCAGCAGGCTGGCCGCCTGCGCGCATTTCTCGGACTGATTCCACAATTGCGGCGCGACGAGGCGTGCCAGGCGGCTGGTCTGCAGGCTGATAATCCGGCGAAACGCTACCCGCGCCAGCAGCATGCGCAGGCCGTTCTGGCCAAGCAGCAGCAGCGCGCCTTCCAGGTTGCGCACGGGCGAACCTGGCTGGTAGTACGGGCTGTTGACTTCGCGGAGGACTTCCGCCACCAGCACGGCGTCCTGCGCCACCTGGCGCGCGAGGTCGGCCGATGAAGCGGCGTCGCTGCGCAGGCTGCGCAGCACTTGCGGGATCACGGCCGGCACGCGCGGCACCAGCGTGCTCGCGGTGTGCGGATCGCGCACGAGCCGCGCCAGTTCATCCAGGACCAGGGTTTCGTCGCCCGCTGCACCCGTCACGTGCGGACCGGCCAGCCAGTGGAAAAATGACAGATCCAGATCGAGCGCAGGCGAATCGTCGGCCATTGGCGTGATCGCCGCATCGGACGCCGGTAAGGCAGACGGGGAAGGAGGGTGGTCGACAGGCCTTGCGGGCGCGGCGCCAAACAGGCGTGCGAGCCAGCGCTTCATGGGGAGGACATCGGGATAGGTGTGGGCATGGAGCGATTCTACCGCGCCAGCCCGACGCACGACCGGAGACCCGGCCATGCGTGAATCACATTACTGCTTGGTGTCCGAGCTGGTGGTCGTATGACTGGTGTTCGTTGGCGTACTGGCGGCGCCAGTGGCCGTTGCCGGACCGGTGTTGGCGCTATTGGTCGGGGTAATGCCCATTTGCGCATCGACCGTCGAATTGCCAGTCGAACCGGCAGCCGTGGTGCCCATCGAGGACGAGCCGCTGCTGCTGCTGCTGGTGCCCATGGTGTCGGTGGTGTTGCAACCGGCCAGTGCGAAGGCCATGATGCCGCCAATAAGTGCAGTGTGAAGAGTTTTCATAGCATTGCTCCTTGAGAGTTGAATGACATGGTCAGGTGCGGTCACCCTGGGGTGACCGACTGACTACCCACGCGCACGGTGTGCCGCTGTGGGTTCGTGCTTCTGCCTGTGGATCAGCGGCCGGTGGCCGAGTTGTTGACTGGCTCGTTGTTGCTGGTGGTGCCCGAAGCGCTGTTCACGCCGGTAGCACCGGTGGCGCCCGAATTCCAGCTACCCTGGCCTGCGGTGGTGCTTGGGGTCTGCACCGAGCCGGTGGTCGACATCGTGCTGCTCGAGCCCGACATGCTGTCGGTCGTCTTGCTTGGGGTATCGCATGCTGCCAGGCCAAAAGCCATCATACCTGCGATCAGTGCGGTTCCGAGGGTGCGTGTCATGGTTGTCTCCGTGATGATTAAGTTGTCTTATCATCAAGCAACCGGGGGTTCACACGAATAGGAACGGAGAGTTCATTCTTGTAGGACGATACGCCCAGCGCACGTCAGCGCAGGCGTCAGTACAAGGGTCAATGAACTTCCGCATCATGGGTGGCCAGCCAGGCCAGCAGCTCGGGGGCTGGTAACGGCCTGCTGTAGAAGTAGCCCTGCACCTTGTCGCACAGGTGGTTGCGCACCACGTCCAGCTGCGACTGCGTTTCGATGCCCTCGGCCACCGTGGTCATCCCCAGGCTGCGGGCAACCTTGACGGTGGCTTCGATCAGCACGCGGTGATGGGCGCTGGTATCGGCCTGGCAGACAAACGAGCGATCGATCTTGACCGTGTCCACGGGCAGCAGGTGCAGGCTCGACAGCGACGAATAACCGGTACCGAAATCGTCCAGCGCCAGTTGAATGCCCAGAGCCTTCAGATCGTGCAGGCGCTGCTGGATATCCTGGTCCTGCGCGGCGAGGCTTTCGGTCACTTCCAGCTGCAGGCAGCCCGGCGGCATGCCGGTGTCGCGCAGGATCCGGCGTACGCCATCGATCCAGCCCGGTTGTGCCAGCTGTGCACGCGACAGGTTCACGGCCATCAGGCCGGGGGCACGCTCGCCCAGGCGCGCGCGCCAGTCAAGAAAGTCGCGGCAGGCGCGTTCGAGCACGAAGTCGCCCAGCATGCCAATCAGGCCGCATTCCTCGGCCACTTCGATGAAGTCGATCGGTGGCACGATGCCGCGCACCGGATGGCGCCAGCGCACCAGCGCCTCGACCCCGGCGGCGTAGTCGACGCCGCCACAAGGCAGCAGGCGCACGACCGGCTGGTAGACGACGAACAGCTGTTCTTCGACCAGGGCCTGGCGCAGTTCGGCTTCGATGCCGGCGCGGCGCGCGGCGCGTTCGCGCATGCTCGGCGCGAATACCATGTGGCGGTTGCCGCCGGCCCGCTTGGCCTCGACCATCGCGATGCCGGCGTCGCGCAGCACGTCGTCCGGTTCGCGCAGTGCGATCTCCGGGTCGTCCATGCTCCAGGCCAGGCCGACGCTGGCGCCGCAGACGATGTCGTGGCCATCCACCAGATACGGGTGGGCCAGCGCGTCGAGCAGGCGCAGCGCGATGCGCTCGGCATCGGCGCGTCCGCGCAGGCCGTCGAGCAGCACGACGAATTCGTCACCGCCCGTGCGGGCTGCCAGCTGGCCGGCCTGCGTGCCCGGTTCGATGCGACCCAGCGCCGGGCGCAGCGCGCCGCGCAGGCGGTCGGCCATGTGCATCAGCAGATGGTCGCCGACCGCCTGGCCCAGGCTGTCATTGAGCTGGCGGAAGCGGTCGCAATTGAGGGTCAGCACCGCGAAGCCGACGTCGGACACCGGCAGCGCCAGCAGGTGCTGTAGCGCGTCGCGCACTGCTTCGCGGTTGGGCATGCGGGTCAGCGTGTCGGTGCGGGCCGCACTGCGCAGGCGGCGCGACAGCACCTCTTGTTCGCGCTGCACTTCGAACGTGGCGTCGGCCACGGTCGCCATCAGGCGCTCGGGGTCGAGCTTCATCAGGTTCAGCGCCAGTACCTGCAGGCTGCCGCTGGCGGCGTGCGGCACGCCCACCGGCAGGCGCAGGCCTTCGCAGATCATGCCGGACGGTTCGAGAAATGCCTCGACCATCGATGCCAGATGCGGCGCCACGGGCGCGAGCACGTCGAACAGGTTGTCGAGGCCCTGCGCGGTCGCCAGCGGCATCAGGAGCCGCGACGCCATCGGGTTGAGCATGTCGACCGTGCCGTCGAGCGAGGTCTGGGCCAGGCCGATCGGCGCCCGGTACAGAAACTGCACCAGCGCTTCATACGCGTCGACCGCGTCGTGCTGCACTTTAGACTCCATCGAGCGCCTCCTGGGGGGCAGCGACGGTGTCGGGTTGCCAGGCCAGGGCGCGGTTGCGGCCCGCGCGCTTGGCCGTGTACAGGGCCTGGTCGGCCTGCTTGATGAGCAGGTCGACGCCGCACTGACCGTCGACCGAGACCGCCACGCCGGCGCTGATCGTGCACACGATCGCCTGGCCATCGAAGCTCTTGGCATCCAGCGCGACGCGCGCGCACAGGCGCTCGGCCAGATCCAGCGCATGCGCCAGGTCGGTCGAGGGCAGCAGCACGGCAAATTCCTCGCCGCCGATGCGCGCGACGACATCGACTTCGCGGAAGAAGTCGAGCAGAATCGCCGCCAGGTGTTGCAGCACGGCGTCGCCGCCCGGATGGCCGTAGCGGTCGTTGATGGCCTTGAAGTGGTCGGCGTCGAGGATGATCATCGCCGTCGGCCGCGGCGCGGCGCGGCTGCGTTCGAACTCCTGGCTGGCGGCGTCGAACAACGCGCGCCGGTTGGCCAGGCCAGTGAGGTGGTCGCTGAACGCTTCGCGCCGGCGGCGCTCGGCGATGTCGCGCTTGTCGCTCACGTCGCGCAGGATCAGGCAGTAGGCCGGACCCTCTTCGCAAGGCAGGCTCGGGGCGCCATCGGCGGCTTCGCGGTCGGCTTCCGGCAGCGGCGCGATCATCACGCTGCCCCAGAATGCGCTGCCGTCGGCGCGCAGCAGGCGGCTTTCGTCCAGCGCCCAGCCGTCGGCGTCGGCTTCGCGCAGGCGGTCCAGCGCGCGCTCGGGCGTGATCGCATCGTTTGGATAGAACATCGTGTAGCTCTGGCCGGCGGTTTCAGGACCGAAGCCGGTCACGCGGCCGATGCTCGGGTTCCATTCGCACAGGCGGCCGTGGGCGTCCAGGCTGGCCAGCGCATAGTCGGTGATGCCAGTCAGGACCGCATTGAGCCAGGCGTCGTTCTGACGCTGGCGGCATTCGCGCCGCACCTGCTCGGTGATGTCGTCGATGACGGCCATGATGCGGCTGGCGTCGAGCCGAAGCAGCGTGATCGACAGGATCTGCGGCATACGCTTGCTGCAGCCGCTGCCGGCATGCAGGTGCACGTGCATGCCGTCGCAGATCTTGCCGGTCTGCGCCGTGTTCTGCTGGCACAGGTTGCGCAGGTCGGGCGCAATGTCTTCGAGCGCGACAAACAGGTTATCGAGCCCGCCATTGCGCGAGTGCGGCATCAGGAGCTGGGCCGCGATCGGGTTGATCATGGCAATGTCGCCATCGCCGTCGAGCTGCACCAGCCCAACCGGCGCGAGGTACAGGAACTGAATCAGCGCCTCGTACTCCGCGCTGAGCTGGACGAGGTCGTCAGTCACTTTGGCTGCCGCTTGACGAGAACGTAGCGCGTTGCGTTGCCCGGGGTGGACAGCAGGCGCAGGGCGACTTTTACCGGACGCATGCGCAGCGTCAGCACGTAGTCGATGGTTTCATCAAGCACGATGTTCTGTTCCAGCGCGTCATCGAAACGCTGCGCCACCATGAAGTTGTTCATGCATGGTGCGACGTTGGTGAACAGCGGCTGGCCCAGGACGCGCTGTGGCGACAGGCCGGCGGCTTGCGACTCGAACGCGTTGTAGCGGTTGACCTCAGTGTTCGCGTCGAAACCGATGACGCCGAAATCGAGCTGGTCCAGTTCTTCAGGAGAACACGCGTCGAGTCGGGTGGCCAGCTCGGGAAAGTCAAAGGCGAAAGTCATGAATTGGGTGCCGACGCGCGGCCAGTGGATAGTGGTCATTGATGTTGCCATGTGCAACGAACACATGTCAATTGCCTAACTGCAACAATTCACTATTTTACTGCGAGATTGCGCATTTCTGCACACGTCGCTGCAAATTGACAGCCTCCCGTTTCAACGTCACCATGCCTTCCTCTTCATGTTCTCACATTTCATGACACATACACCGGATGATGCGGCCTGCTGGTGGCGCGACGGGACGGGCTTGCAGCGCGTGGTTGCCGACCTGCTGAGCGCCGAACTGGCGGCGCTGCGGCCCGGCAGGCAGACGCTGGCGCAACCTTGGCCTGCGTCGCTCGATCTGCGCGTGGACCTGGGCGCCGATTCCCTCGAGCTGATGGGACTGGCGTCGGCGCTGGAAGCCCAGTTGCACCTGCAGGGAACCGCTGACGCGCCATTGCTGAAGCACACTCGTCTGGGAGACTGGCTGGATGCGGCGCGCGCCGGCCTGGATGCGGACGGGAGCGCGCTGACGTTTCGTACCTCGGGCAGCAGCGGCGCGCCCAAGCCATGCACGCATCGGCTGGCCTTGCTGTGGCAAGAGGTCGAGGCACTCGCCCAATTGCTGCCTGGCCGCCGGCGCATCGTCAGCCTGGTGCCGGCGCACCACATCTATGGCTTCCTGTTTACCGTCCTGCTGCCGCGCCGGCTGGGCATCGACGCCGTGTGCGACCTGCGCGGCCATGCACCGGCGGCGCTAGCGGCCCAGCTGACGGCGGGTGATCTCGTCATCGGGCATCCTGATCTGTGGCGTGCGTTCGGTCAGGCTGCGGGGCTGCTGGCGCCGGACGTCGTCGGCGTGACGTCGACGGCGCCGTGTCCGCCCGATGTGGCCCGCGCTGCGCTCGGCACGGGGTTGGCGCGGCTGGTGCAGGTGTATGGCAGCTCGGAGACTGCCGGCGTCGGCTGGCGCGACGAACCCGAAGGCGGCTATACGCTGTTCCCGTACTGGTCGCGCACTGGCCAGGGCGACGGCCTGGAGCGCCAGTGCCCGGACGGGATGCATCAGCCAGCCCTGTTGCAGGACCGGCTGGCGTGGCGTGACGACGGGCGTTTCCAGCCGGACGGGCGCATCGACCAGGCGGTGCAGGTCGGCGGCGTCAATGTGTTTCCGGGTTACGTGGCCGATGTGCTGCGACTGCATCCGGCCGTGCTGGAGGCCAGTGTGCGCCGCATGCGGCCTGATGAAGGCGAGCGTCTCAAGGCCTTCGTGGTGATGCGTAACGGCGTCACGCTTGACGCCGGTCTGCAGGCCGGTTTGCACGTCTGGCTGAGCGAGCGCCTGACGGCGCCCGAATGCCCGGCGGCCTATTCGTTCGGGCCGCGCCTGCCGCGTGGGGCGAGCGGCAAGCTGGCCGACTGGATCATCGACAGCGACGTCTAGGGAGCGTGCGCGCGCCTACAGCGTGACGAAGTTCTCGAAGCCGCCAAAGAACATGCGCTTGACGTCGAACGGTACGCCGCCCGGCTGCATCATTGCGGCCAGGCGCGGATCGCTCATGACTTTTTCATTGACCGCATCGCGGTGGGCCCGCGATTCATAGACGGCCCAGGCGAGGATCACCGTTTCACCTTCTTCGAGTTGTACGCTTCGCGGGAACGACGTATGTTCGCCGGACGAAACGTCGTCGGCGATCCATTCACGGTATTCGAGCGCGCCATGCTCGCGCCAGACGGCGCCGGCCAGCTGCGCCTGGGCGCGGTACGTTTCGATGCTGGAGGTGGGAAGCGGAAGGACAAAACCATCGACATATGCCATGTGGATCTCCCTGGGCGGTTGGATGCGCGGGGCGCGTCTGTGACCCACCAGCGCGCGGCCCACTACGTTCCCGACGGTGGTGTCGGGAACCTCAGGCTACCACAGGCTGTTGTCGGGTGGCGGTGCTTGCGGGGGCTGTTGCGGGGGCAGCGGCGCAGGCTGCGGCGGTGATTGCGGCGGCTGCACCGGCGGCGTTGGGGGCGCAACGTTGGGCAGGGCCTCGAGCAGCGATGGTCCTTCGAGCGGCGCGTCGTCGAGCGGTTGCTGGAACTCGTCGACGGGCGCCGCTTGCGGCGCGACTGCGATGTCGATGGTGCGGGTCTCGACCGCATCGGCGTATTCGGGATAGATCCAGTCGCGGCCATCGTTGACCAGGTCGTCCGGCGGCGTGCGCTCCTGCGGCGGGACCTTGGCCAGCGCCACGCGCATGTAGTCGATCCAGATCGGCATGGCGAGCGTCGAGCCGAATTCGCGGCCGCCCAGCGAGCGCGGTTCGTCGTAGCCCATCCACGATACCGCCACCACCTTGCCCGCGTAGCCGGCAAACCAGCCATCGATCGCATCGTTCGTGGTGCCGGTCTTGCCGGCCAGGTCGGTGCGGCCAAGCTGCTTGGCCGAGCCGGCGGCAGTGCCGAAGCGGGCCACGTCGCGCAGCATGCTGTCGACAACGAAGGCATTCCTCGCCGTGATGACGCGGTTGGCTTCCTGCGGACCCTGGGACGGCGGCACTTCGGCAATCACGGTGCCATTGCCGTCGACGATGCGCTGGATCAGGTAGGGCTTGACGCGGTAGCCGCCGTTGGCAAACACCGAGTACGCGCCGGCCAGCTGCAGCGGCGTGACGGCGCCCGTGCCCAGCGCCATCGTGTAGTTGCGCGGATGGCGTGCCAGGTCGAAGCCGAAATGCTCGAGATACTGGTGCGCGAAATCGACCGACACCGCGCGCAGCACGCGCACTGTCGGCACGTTCTTGGATTTGACGAGCGCCTGGCGCAGCGTGACTTCGCCGTCGAACACGCCATCGTCGTTTTGCGGGCGCCACGGTGCGTCTTCGCTGGCGCCGGGTAGTTCGATCGGCGCATCCAGGATGCGGGTGGTGGGCGAATAGCCTTTTTCAAGGGCGGCCGAATACACGAACGGCTTGATGCTCGAGCCCGGCTGGCGCCACGCCTGCGTGACGTGGTTGAACTTTTGCAGGTTGTAGTCGAAGCCGCCGACCAGCGCGTGGTAGGCGCCTGTGTCGGCGTCGATCGCCACGAACGCCGCCTCGACCTGCGGCACCTGCACGATCGACCAGTCGCCGGCCTTGTCCTTGCTGACGCGGATGACGGCGCCCGGTGTGATCCGCAGCGACTCGCGCGCCGTTGTCTGCAGGCCCGGGCTGGCGAACTTCAGGCCAGCACCCTTGATGACGATGTCTTCGCCGGACAGCAGCGACACTCGCACCTGGCTCGTGCTCGCCGCCAGCACGACACCGGCCAGCAAGCCGTCGCTGGAGCGGCGCGCCTGCAGCGCATCGGCAATCGCCTCGTCGCGCTGTTCAGGGTCAGATGGCAGCTCGACGCGCGCCTCGGGGCCGCGGTAGCCATGGCGGCCATCGTAGGCCAGCACGTTGCGGCGCACCGATTCATACGCGGCCTTTTGCTCGGCCGCGCGGATTGTCGTCGTGACCACGATGCCGCGCGTGTAGGCTTCTTCGCCGAACTGTTCGTAGACCGCCTGGCGCGCCAGCTCCGCGACATACTGGGCCGGCGTGTCGAACTTTTGGCCGGCGTCGCGCTTGACGCGCAGCGGTTCGGCCAGCGCCGCAGTGTACTGCGCCTGGGTGATCGTGCCCAGTTCCAGCAGGCGCTTGAGGATGGCGTGCTGGCGGGCTGCCGCGCGTTTCGGATTCGACACGGGATTGGTGCGGGCTGGATTCTGCGGCAGGCCGGCCAGCATCGCCGTCTCGGCCAGCGACAGCTGATCGAGCGTCTTGCCGAAATAGCTGCGCGCGGCGCTTGAAAAACCGTACGAGCGCTGGCCCAGGTAGATCTGGTTCATGTACAGCTCGAGGATCTGGTCCTTGGTCAGCGAGCCTTCGATCTTGTAGGCCAGGGCGACTTCGGTCAGCTTGCGCGAGAGGGTCTTTTCATTAGTAAGGAAGAAGTTGCGGGCGACCTGCATCGTGATGGTGGATGCGCCCTGGCGGAAACCGCCGCGCAGGTTGGCGCGGGCCGCGCCCATCGCGCGGATGAAGTCGATGCCGCCGTGTTCATAGAAGCGCGTGTCCTCAATCGCCAGCACGGCGCTTTTCATCATCGCCGGGATTTTTGTGATCGGGACAAAGTCGCGGTGCTCGACGCCGAACTGGCCGATCAGCACATTGTCTTGCGTGTAGATGCGCAGAGGGATCTTGGGACGGTAGTCGGTGACGGCGTCGATCGCCGGTACTTTGGGGCTGATCGCGCTCCACACGCCGATGGCCAGGCCGGCCGCAATCAGCAGCAGCGCAGCGAAAAAGATCAGCACGTACGCGTACGCGCGCTTCATGCCCAGCAGGGTTTTTCCGGACGGTTGGTTGGTCGCTTTCAATGCCGAACTCTCACTCTAAAACTTGCTGCGGACCACGTAATGGGCCAGGATCGGGCGATTATAGTCCGCTTTCAGCGCGCGCTTTCTTTCCGTACGTGCATGTGCGATATTCCTGCTTTCGGTTCGTCCGCAGCGGCGAGCTGCGCCCGCAACCAAGGACACCATGCCGCCCGATTCAAGCTTCAAACCCTATATTCCCGCCCATGCCCAGCTGGCTGAAATGACGCCACGCGCCCTGATCATGGGCGTTATCCTCGGCATGATCTTCGGCGCGTCGTCGCTGTACCTGGTGCTCAAGGTCGGCCTGACCGTCAGCGCCTCGATCCCGGTGGCAGTCATCGCCATCACGCTGTTCGGCGTGGCGAAGCAGCTTGGCGCGCGCGAATCGACGATCCTCGAAAACAGCATCGCGCAGACAGCCGGTTCGGCCGGCGAATCGCTGGCCTTCGGCCTGGGCGTGACGATGCCGGCGATCCTGATCCTGGGCTTCGACCTGGAAATCTCGCGCGTGCTGCTGGTGGGCGTGCTCGGTGGTCTGCTGGGCATCCTGATGATGATCCCGCTGCGCCGCACGCTGATCGTCGACCAGCACCGCGAACTGAAATACCCGGAAGGCACGGCCTGCGCCGAAGTGCTCAAGGCCGCAGCCACCGACGTCTCGCGCGACGCGGCGGGCGAAGTGCGCATCGCCGGCAGCGACGCGGTGCGCATCGCCAAGCGCCGCGCGCTGCTGATTTTTGGGGGCTTTGGCATCGGCATCCTGTACAAGACGCTCAGCGTGTCGTTCAAGGGCTGGCGCGATACGGTCAACTTCGAGTTCGGCGCACCGCTCAAGACGGGCAGCATCGGCGCCGAGATCTCGCCCGAGCTGGTGGGCGTGGGCTACATCATCGGGCCGCGCATCGCCTTCACGATGGCGGCCGGCGGCGTGCTGGCGTCGCTGATGCTGGTCCCGATGATCAAGTTCTTCGGCGAGCTGGCCAGCACGCCGCTCTCGCCCGGCACGATTCCGATCCGCGACATGACGGGCGACGACATCCGCAGCGCCTACATTCTCTACATCGGCGCCGGCGCTGTCGCCACGGGCGGGCTGATTTCGCTGGCGCGCTCGCTGCCGACGATCTGGAACGGCTTGCGCGGCGGCCTGGCCGGCATGAAGAACGGCAGCAGCGCCGACGCTTCGCTACGCACCGACCGCGATATCCCGATGAAGTGGGTCGTCATCGGATGCCTCGCGATCGTCGCCGTGATTTCGCTGGCCGCGCCGCTGCACATGAACGTGCTCGGCGCGGTGCTGATCCTGGTGTTCGGCTTTCTGTTCGCGACCGTGTCGTCACGGCTGGTGGGCGAGATCGGGTCGTCGTCCAATCCCATTTCCGGGATGGCTGTGGCCACGCTGCTGTTTACCTGCCTGATCTTCCTGCTGATGGGCTGGACGGGCGGCCAGTATTACGTGACGGCGCTGTCGGTCGGCGCGATCGTCTGCATCGCCGCCAGCAATGCCGGCACCACGTCGCAGGATCTGAAGACCGGCTACTTGGTCGGCTCCACACCGCGCATGCAGCAGTACGCGATCCTGTGCGGCGCATTCGCATCGGCGCTGATCCTGGGGCCGGTGCTGCTCAAGCTGAACGACGCGGGCACCGTCTACGTGCCGGCGGCGCAGGTGGCGCCTGGCCTGACGGTCGATGCATCCCGGCTGACCGACACCGGCACGCTGCACGGCCCGCAGGCCGATACCGACAAGAACACCTATAAGGTCTGGCACAAGACCGACACGGTCGGCGGCCCGGCCGGCAAGTACTTCGTCGACAACGCAGGCAAGGCCGTGTATCTGGTCGACCCGGGCATCAACGGCCACCACAAGACGCGGCCCGATGGCACCGAAGTGAAGAAATACGATGCGCCGAAAGCCGTGCTGATGTCGTACATCATCAAGGGCATCCTGGACCGCGAGCTGCCATGGACACTGGTGCTGTTTGGCGTGATGATCGCGATCGTGCTGGAGATGGCGGGGATCGCGTCGCTGGCATTCTCGGTGGGCGTCTACCTGCCGCTGGTGGCGACGCTGCCGATCGCCATTGGCGGCACGGTGCGCTGGCTGGCGGACCGCCGCAACAACAAGCTGCCGCAGAACGTGGGCCTGAACGAAGAAGAGCGCCAGGCCGCGAACGACCGCAGCTCGGGCGTGCTGCTGGCATCGGGCTATATCGCCGGCGGCGCGCTGGCCGGGATCATCATCGCGATCACGGCGGGCGTGCTGACGGACTTCGACGCCGCGGCAGCGCGCTGGGCCGAAACCTACAACCCGTTCTTCGCCGGCGACAGCGCGAACGTGCTGAGCATGCTGCCATATGCGGTGATCGTGGGCCTGCTGTTCTGGGTGGCGCGTGAAAGGCCGGTGAGGTAGGGCGGACCGGGACGCGCAGTCGGCTAAGGCAACAGCTGGGGTCAGGTCTGACATTCGGACACGACCTCAGCCTTGCTCACGTCCAATACAGCTAATAAAGCTAGGGTCAGGTCTGACATTTAGACACGACCTTGGCCTTAGCCACTTCCAACGCCGTGTTGCCAGCATTGGCATGGTTCTGTGTCAGCTGGTTTTAATTCCCCGACT
>Ga0308160_10006277_pt1 | contig 12156 bp, 8 predicted proteins | sample PhyFR1_FD_201036 | JGI IMG/M metagenome (GOLD analysis project Ga0308160, IMG submission 201036) | Phyllosphere microbial communities from UC Gill Tract Community Farm, Albany, California, United States - DLSLF.R1 | ecosystem: Host-associated > Plants > Phyllosphere > Unclassified | place: USA... | reverse complement strand
GCAGCAGGTGGTTCTGCAGCATGTCGCGCAGCGCGCCCGAGTTGTCGTAGTAGCCGAGGCGGTTGCCGACGCCGATCTTTTCGGCGATGGTGATCTGCACGTCCGAGATCCACTCGCGGCGCCACAGCGGCTCGAACAGGATGTTACCGAAGCGCAGGGCCAGCAGGTTCTGCACGGTTTCCTTGCCCAGGTAGTGGTCGATCCGGTAGATCTGCGATTCGGAAAAGACCTTGCCGACGTCCAGGTTGATCTGCTTGGCCGATTCGAGGTCGCGGCCCAGCGGCTTTTCCAGCACCACGCGCGAGTTCGGCGTGGCCAGGCCGACCTTCGCCAGGTTCTCGCAGATGCGCGCGAACAGCGACGGCGGCGTCGCCAGGTAGTACACGCGGGTCAGCGCGTCGTCGGCGCGCAGCGCCTCGACCAGCGCGCTGTAGCTCTTGACGTTGCCGGCGTCGACTTCGACGTAGGTGATGCGCTGCAGGAAGCTCTGCCACGCGGCTTCATCCACCGTTTCCTTGATGTGCGGCTTCGAATTGGTCTCGACCATGCGCAGGAACTGGTCCTGCGACATGTCTTCGCGGCCGACGCAGATGATGCGCGCGCTCGCGGGCAGGTCGTTGGCCACGTCGCGGGCGTACATCGCGGGCAGCAGCTTGCGCATTGCGAGGTCGCCGCTGCCGCCGAAGAAAACGAGGTCGAAATCGGAAAGAGCCATGGTGGATGCAGTTCGGGATAATCGGATAATGTAAATTTACTACACGATTATTGATTGCGCAAGAAAATTTACTACGTAGTCGCCCATGCACGAAGCGTATCGTGCCACATCCATGGAAGGCTGGGCGCCGCGTCGTTATGGGGAATGGACACAGGGCCGGCGGCCCTGCGTGGTGGGGTGGGGTCAGCGCAGGCCGTCGAGCGGCGCGAAGCCGTACAGGCGGGCCGGGTTGTCGACCAGGATCTGCTGCTGGATGCGCTCGTCGGCGGTGAAGGCGTAGAACAGGTCGACCAGTTCGCCGTCGTTCGGCATGTCCTTCGAAATGTTCGGGTGCGGCCAGTCGGTGCCCCACAGCAGGCGCTCGGGCGCGGTGGCGATCAGTTCCTGGGCAAAGGGGGCGGCGTCGAGGAAGGGGCGCTTGCCGGCGGAGACGCGTTCGGCGCCGCAGATCTTGACCCAGGCCAGCGGATTCTCGCGCATCAGCTGCAGCAGCAACTGAAACGGACGCTGGTCCAGGCCCTGTTCGGCGCGCACGCGGCCCATGTGGTCGATCACGAAGGGGACCGTGATCTTGCGTAGCAGGTCCTGCTGCTCGGGGATGTTCTCGGCGTCGAAGTGCAGCACGATGTGCCAGCCCAGCGGCGCAATGCGCTCGACCAGGTTCTCGATCACCGACACGTCCGGCACGCCGCCGAGGTGCTTCACGAAATTGAAGCGGATGCCGCGGATGCCGCCGGCATGCAGGTCGGCCAGTTCCTCGTCGGTGACGTCGGCGCGCACGTTGGCAACGCCGCGGTAGGCCCCATTGCTCGACTTGATGGCGGCCAGCGTGACGCTGTTGTCGGTGCCGTGGCAGCTGGCGTGGACGATGACCGCGCGCGAAATCCCAAGGTGGTGGTGCAGGGCGCGCAGCGCTTCCACCGGCGCGTCCGGCGGGGTGTAGCTGCGGTCGGGCGCGTAGGGAAACAGGGCGGCCGGGCCGAACACGTGGCAGTGGGCATCGCAGGCGCCGGGCGGCAGGCAGTGGGCAGGCTTGATCGGGTGCGGATCGGGAGGCAGGCAAGATTTCATGGTAGTTGTCCTGGTGGTGAAAATCGACGTCGGCAGCGTCTCCAGCTGCCTCGACGTCCCGATTGTGCCGAGCGGACCTGATCGATACAATGGCAATACCTGACTAGCTCCTATGCGCTTTTTGCATAACCCGACCATGAATCTCGATCAGCTCGAAGCGTTCGTCCACGTCGCTGAACTAAGCAGTTTTACGCGCGCATCGGCGATCCTGGGCAAGCCGCAGCCGGCCCTGAGCCGGCTGGTACGCCAGCTCGAGGTCGACCTGCGCCAGAACCTGCTGCGCCGCAATGGACGCGGCGTGGTGCTGACGGAAGCGGGCAAGGTCTTGCTGGAGCACAGCAAGGGCATCCTGCACCAGGTAGACGTGGCGAAAGATGCCTTGAAAAACCTGCAGGGCACGCTCGACGGCCACTTCAGGATCGGTCTGGTGCCGAGCGTGGCGCGCTTCGCGACGCTGGCGCTGGTGCGCAGCTTCCAGAAGCAGTTCCCGCAGGCGAACATTACGGTATCGGACGGCTTGTCGACCTACCTGGCGGAGTGGCTGGCGATGGGCCGCATCGATGCCGCGATCCTGTACGACACCGGCGAGACGCCGCTGGTGGACAAGCGCATCCTGTTCACCGAAGAGATGTTCCTGATCAGCCGGGCCGATGCGGCCGTGCCGGCCGAGATCCGCCTGAAGGACTTGCCGGCCTATCCCTTGATCATTCCCGGGCGCCTGCACGCGATCCGCACGCTGGTCGAGATGCATGCGGCCGAGTGCGGCATCCAGCTCAACATCGCCCTCGAAATCGACGCCGTGCCGGCCTTGCTGGACCTGGTCGAGGAGGGCTGCGGACACGCGGTGCTGCCGCTGAACGCGATCGACGCCGATCCCAGGCAGCGGCGCTTCCGCTGCACCCGCATCAGCGATCCCGGCATCCACAGCCGCATGGCGATCGCCACCGGCAACCAGCATCCGATGTCGCGCCTGGCCACGCGCGCGGTGGCCATGTTTGAAAGCGAGATCATGCCGCTGTACGAAGCGCGCCGGCAGCATATCGACAGCTATCTTGCACCCTAGAAGGTGTGGCGGATGCCGAGGGCGTAGCTGTTGCCCTTGACCTTGCCGTCGATGTGGTCGTACAGGTAAGTGGCGTAGACATCGGTGCGGCGCGACAGGTAATAGTCGTAGCCCAGGCCGGCGGTGTCGTGGTCGCCCACGCGCAGCGCCGGGTTGTCGACCGTGGTCCGGGCCCACGACACCAGGATCGAACCGGTCCTGGTGACCGGCACCGCGCTGCCCAGCTGCCAGGTGCGCGAGCGGATGTCGGTGACCGCATTGTCGGTGGCCTGGGCCGATGCGTACAGCCTGGCCCAGCCGGCGTCGTAGGCCACGCCCGCCAGCCAGGCTTGCTGGCCGGTGGACGGCGCCACCGCGGCGGTGCGCACGCGCTGTGCCGACAGCACGGCGCTCAGCTTGCCTCGGGTGTAGCGCAGGTGGATGCCGGCGTTGTTGACACTGGCATTGCCCGCGACTTCGCCCGGTGCGTAGACGATGGTCGTGCTGAGGCCGCCGATGGTCGGGGCGACGTACTGGATCACGTTGTTCCAGACGGTATCGCCGATCACGGTATTGCTGAACGACGCCACGTAGCTCTGCACCACCAGCGGCGAGAACACGACCGAGGCGCCGAACGGATTCACCATCTGCATCGACACGTAATAGGGGGAGGTATGGCGGCCGACCGTCAGCTGGCCGTAGCGGCCGGCGATGCCGACCCAGCCGCTGCGCGAAAAGCCGCCCGGATCGGCCGCGCTGCGGCCGGCGCCGCCGGTGTCGGGCTGGAAGAACTGCTCGAGCTGGAAGATCGCCCTGGTGCCGTCGCCCAGGTCTTCGCTGCCGCGGATGCCCCACCAGGACGTGGTCAGGCCGCCGGAGCCGACGACGGTGGCGCGCTCGATGCTGTCGCTGCGCTTGATGCTGCCGGCGTAGCTGCCGATCAGGCCGTAGAGTTGCACGTCGGCGGCGTCGGCGGCGCTGCAAAAGGCGCCGAAGAGGAATGCGCAGGCAACAGCCTGCCCTGCGGCCTTGCGGATGGGGCTGCCCATGAAGTCTCCTGGTATTTTTATGAGAGGCGGCGCTCATGAGGCCGCCTCGGTCACTGCCGGGTGGCTGTTATTCGCGGTTGAGGACGCGGTGCATCTGCTCGGTGTCGAGCGCCTTTTCCCATTTCGAGATGACGATGGTCGCCACCGCGTTGCCGATCAGGTTGGTCGGCGTCAGGCCTTCGGACAGCAGGCGGTGCACACCGAGGATCAGCGCCACGCTGGCCACCGGGATCGAACCCACCGTCGACAGGGTCGCGGCCAGCACCACGAAGGCGGCGCCGGCCACACCCGCGGCGCCCTTGGAGGTCAGCAGCAGGACGCCGAGCAGCACGATCTGCTGGGTCAGGTCGAGCGGGGTATTGGTGGCCTGGGCCAGGAAGATGGTCACGCTGGCCAGGTACAGGCAGGTGCCGTCCAGGTTGAAGGAATAGCCGGTCGGGATGATCAGGCCGACCACGCTCGGCTTGCAGCCGAGCTGCTCCATCTTGATCAGCATGCGCGGCAGCACGCTCTCCGACGAGGTTGTGGCGAGGCAGACCAGGATTTCGTCGCGCAGGTAGCGCATCAGCTTGAACAGGCTGAAGCCGCACAGGCGCGACACCGGGCCGAGCACAGCGAAAATGAAGATCAGGCAGGTCACGTAGAAGCACACCAGCAGGTTGCCGAGCGAGAGCAGGGCGCCGGCGCCGTATTTGCCGACGGTGAAGGCGATCGCGCCGAACGCGCCGATCGGCGCCGCCCACATGACGATGCCGACCATGCCAAAGAACACCTTCGATACGATGTCCAGCAGCTCGATCACCGGCTTGCCGACGGCGCCGAAACGCATCAGCGCGCAACCGGTCAGCACCGAGATCAGGAGCACTTGCAGGATATGGCCTTCCGACAGCGAGCCGACGAAGGTGTTCGGGATGATGTTCATGATGAATGGCACCATCCCGGTCTCGTGGCTCTGCGCCACATACTTCGACACCGACGCGGTATCCAGGTTGGAGGCATTCACGTTCATGCCGGCGCCGGGCTGCCACAAATTGACCACGACCAGGCCCACGACCAGGGCAATGGTCGTCATGACTTCGAAGTAGATCAGGCCCTTGACGGCGACGCGGCCGACGCGCGCCATGTCGTCCATCTTGGCGATGCCGAGCACCACGGTGCAGAAGATGATCGGCGCGATCAGCATGCGGATCAGCTTGATGAAGCCGTCGCCCAGCGGCTGCAGCCTGGTGCCCGCATCCGGGAAGAAGTGGCCGATGAGGATGCCGAGCGCCATCGCGATCAGTACCTGCACCCAGAGTTGTTTGTACCAGCGTCGTGCCGCCGGCTGTGCGGACGCGGCGGCCCCTGTCGTGCTAGTCAGCATTGCTTGTCTCCTGTGGTTGTGATCGTCTCGGCGGCCATTGCTGGGCAGGCTGGACAATTCGTTAGCGCAATTCTGTCACAGGGCGATAAACAAACAATGCTTATAGCTCACTAGCTGATATGTGGAAGTTGAATAGCTAAGCCTTGGGCCTGCCGACGCCGCCAAAGCCTGCCAAGGAAGCGAACTCGGACACGGCAAAATCGACAAACATCCTGGTGCGCAAGGGTTGATAGCGGCGCGAGGGCGTCAGCAGATATAAATCCTGGGAGGGCGCCGACCACTCGGGCAAGACCCGCACCAGCGCGCCGCTGTCCAGCAGGTCGCGCACCAGCCAGTCGGGGCAGATGCCGATGCCGCTGCCCATGGCCAGCGCCTCGCGTATCGCCAGCGCATTGTTGGCGCGAAAGCGCCCGCCAGCGGCCAGCCGCACCCTTTCCTCGCCACGCAACAGGTCGATGCTGTTACCGGGCGTCCACGCGAAGCGGACGATGTTGTGCGTGCTCAGGTCGGCGGGCAGGGCGGGCACGCCGCGCCGGGCGCAATAGTCGGGCGACGCCACCAGGAAGCGCTCGACCGTGGCCAGGTGGCGCCCGACGGCGTCCGGCGGCAGTGTACCGCCGAGCCGGAAGGCGACGTCGACCCCTTCCTCGACCAGGTCGGCGAAGCGGTCGTTCAGGATCAGTTCGATGTCGATGCCCGGATGCGCGGCCAGGAAGCGCTGCACCATGGCATTGATGCGGTACTGGCCGAGCGCCACCGGGGCGTTGATGCGTAGCTGCCCGGCCGGCTGGCCGTTCATCCCTTGCACCGCACCCACGGCGGCATCGTACTGTTCCAGTACCAGCCTGGCGTCGGCATGGAAGCGCTGCCCCTGCTCGGTGGGCGCCAGGCCGCGCGTGCTGCGTTCGAACAAACGCACGCCCAGCTGCCGCTCGAGCTGGGACAGCAGTTTGCTGACGCTCGGCTGGGTCATGCCGAATTCGCGCGCGGCCGCCGTCAGGCTGCCGAGTTCGAGCGTGCGTACGAAGACCTGCATGGCGCGCAGCGTATCCATCGTAGATCCATTCTGGATTGGAATGAGTGATGTTCGATTCTAGCGGCTTCCTGCCGTATTTTGAATGGCCTATCGTGGCCACCTTCTGACAAGGAGGAAACGATGGCTTCACATAAAAGTACGATTGCCGCGCTCGGGCTGGCGCTGGTGCTGGGGCAGGATGCGCTGGCGGCCGGCCCGGCGCGCTGGATCACGACCTGGTACGCGGCGCCGCAGCCCGGCTGGGACAGCGGGTTTGCCCTGCCGATGAACGTGCCCGCCAGCCTCGGGCAGCAGTCGGTACGCGAGCGCCTGCGCGTGAGCGCGGGCGGGCAGCGCATCCGGATCGTGCTGTCGAACCGCTACGGACGCCAGCCGCTGCGGGTCGGCGGCGTGCGGGTGACCCTGGCGAACGGCGCCAGGGCGGCGCTGCCGCTCACTTTCGGCGGCCAGGCGGCGGTGTCGATCGCCCCCGGTGCGGATGTCACCAGCGATCCGGTGGCGCTGGCGGTGCCGCCGCTGGCGCGGCTGGAGGTGACCAGCTACCTGCCTGCCCCCACGCCGGTGACGAGCTTTCACTGGGGCGCGCAGCAGACGCTCGCGATCGAAGCGGGCGACACGCTCGGGGCGCAGGCCGCCACGCAAGCCGAACGCATCGGCGGGCGCCTGTTCACGGCGGCAGTGCTGGTCGAGGCTGCCGGCGCTGCAGGTACCGTGGTGGCGCTCGGGGATTCGATCACCGACGGCAACGGCTCGACCCCCGACACCGACCGCCGCTGGCCGGATGCGCTGGCCGAGCGGCTGAGGCCCTACGGTATCGGCGTGGCGAATGCCGGCATCTCGGGCGCGCGCCTGCTGCGCGACGGCATGGGGCAGAGCGCCCTGGCGCGCTTCCAGCAGGACGTGCTGGGGCAGCCCGGCGTCACCGACGTCATCGTCCTGCTGGGCATCAACGACATCGGCTGGCCCGGCAGCCCATTCGCGACGGCAGAAAGCCAGGTCACGCTCGAGGAACTGGCCGCCGGCTACCGCCAGCTGCTGGCCGCGGCCCACGTCAGGGGCGTGCGCATGACCGTCGGCACCTTGCCGCCCTTCGAAGGCGCACTCGAAGGCACGCCCTACGCCGGCCACTACAGTCCCGCCAAGGAGCGCCTGCGCGTGCGCCTGAACGACTGGATCCGCAGCGCCGGCATCTTCGACGCGGTGGTCGACTTCGATGCCGCGCTGCGCGACCCCGCGCATCCGCGCCGCCTGCGCCCCGAAGTCGATTCGGGCGACCACCTGCACCCGGGCGACGCCGGCTACCGCGCCATGGGCGCGGCGATCGATATCGCTCCGCTGTTGCAGGGCGCATCCGCCGCCGGGCGGCGGGGGCTGGTTCAGCCGCGGTATTCCGGCTGTTCGATGCCCGGCACGTCGACCGCGAACGCCAGCACCTTGCCGCTGTGCGGGTACTGCGCCAGCTCGTCGTTCGAGCGGCCCTTGCTGGCGCTGGTCACGAACAGCGTGCGCAGGTCCGGGCCGCCGAAGCAGACCGCCGTCGGGCAGCGCAGCGGCAGGTCGATCTGCTGCAGCAGCTCGCCGCTCGGCGACAGCCTGAGCAGGCGGCCGCCTTCGTACATCGCGACCCAGTAGTTGCCTTCGCTGTCCATCGCGGCGCCGTCCGGGCGGCCGCCGTAGGTGCCCGAGGTCTTGTCGGCCTCGAAGGTGACCAGGTTGCGCTTGTTCGACTGGGTGCCGCTGTCCACGTCGTAGTCGTAGCAGTCGACGCGGTGGGTGGTGGTGTCGGCGTGGTACATGGTGCGGCCGTCCGGACTCCAGGCCAGGCCGTTGGAGTTGGTCATGCCGCCCGACCAGGCCTGGCGCAGTGCGCCCTTGTCCAGCACGTACATCTCGGCCAGCGCCTGGTCGCGCGGCTCGTACATGGTGCCGACCCAGAAGCGGCCCGCCGGGTCGACGCGGCCGTCGTTGAAGCGCACCTTGCTCGTGTCGTAGGGCGCCGGCACCAGGTCTTCGATGTCGCCGCTGCTCGTGTCCAGGTAGACGAAGCCGGCGCGCGTGGCCACCACCAGGTTGTTGTCGAGGTCGACCGCGAGGGCCGAGGGTTCGGTCTGCATCTGCCAGGTCGAATGCTTGCCGCTGGCCGGATGCAGGCGGTGCACGGTGCGGCCGTCGATGTCGACCCAGTACAGCGCGGATTCCACCGCATGCCATACCGGGGATTCGCCGACCTGCATCGGCGTGTCGTGCACGATCGTGATTTTTTCGGTCTTCATGATGTCAGTATCTTGTTTACACGGCGGCCTTGGCGCGCGCGATCAGGCCGTTGGTCGAGCTGTCGTGGCCGGCCGGCTGGGCCTCGCCCGTCAGTTCGGCCTCGATCTTCTTGGCCAGCACCTTGCCCAGCTCGACGCCCCACTGGTCGAAGCTGTTCACGTCCCACAGCGCACCCTGCACGAATACCTTGTGCTCGTACAGCGCAATCAGCGCGCCCAGCGTGGCCGGGGTCAGGTATTCCATCAGGATGGTGTTGCTCGGACGGTTGCCCGGGAAGGTCTTGTGCGGCGCCAGGCGTTCGATCTCGGCGGCGTCCAGGCCTTTCAGATCCTCGCGCACTTCGTCGACCGTCTTGCCCTTCATGAAGGCTTCCGACTGGGCGAAGCAGTTGGCTAGCAGGGCCGCGTGGTGGTTGTGGAACTCGTGGGCAGGGCGCAGCGCGGCGATGAAATCCATCGGCGTGACGTCGGTGCCCTGGTGCAGCAGCTGGAAGTAGGCGTGCTGGCCGTTGGTGCCGACGTCGCCCCAGATCACCGGGCCGGTCGCGTAGTCGATGGCGTCGCCGGCGCGCGTGACGCGCTTGCCGTTGCTTTCCATGTCGAGCTGCTGCAGGTAGGCCGGGAAGCGGTTCAGGTCCTGGTGGTAGGGCGCGATCGAGACCGAGCCGCAGTCGAGGAATTCGCGGTTCCAGAAGCCGACCAGGCCCAGGATCATCGGCAGGTTCTGCTCGATCGGGGCGCTGCGGAAATGCTCGTCCATGGCGTGGGCGCCGGCCAGGAAATCGCTGAAGTAGCCGAAGCCGACGCACAGCGCGACCGGCAGGCCGATCGCCGACCACACCGAGTAGCGGCCGCCGACCCAGTCCCAGAACGGGAACATGTTCTGCGGATCGATGCCGAAGGTCTTGATGGCCTCGACGTTGGTCGATACCGCGACGAAGTGCTTGGCCAGCGCCTCTTCAGGGGCATGCTGCAGGAACCAGGCGCGCGCCGTGTTCGCGTTCATCATGGTCTCGGCCGTGGTGAAGGTCTTCGAGGCGATGATGAACAGGGTGGTTTCCGGATTCACGCGCGACAGCGCGGCGTCCATGTCGTGGCCGTCGACGTTGGACACGAAATGCATGGTCAGGCGCGGATGGGCGAACTGGCGCAGCGCCAGGCACACCATCTTCGGGCCCAGGTCGGACCCGCCGATGCCGACGTTGATGACGTCGGTGATTTCCTTGCCGGTATGGCCTTTCCAATCGCCGTTGCGGACGGCGTCGCTGAAGGTTTTTACGCGCGCGAGCACGTCGTGCACGTCCTTGCCGACATCCTGGCCGTCGACGCTGATCTGCTTGTCGCGCGGGGCGCGCAGGGCGGTGTGCAGGACCGCGCGGTTTTCGGTCAGGTTGATCTTGTCGCCATTGAACATGGCATCGCGCAGGCGCTCGACGCCGCGCTCCTGTGCCAGCGCTTTCAGCAGTTCAAGCGTGCGCCCGTCCAGACGGTTTTTTGAATAGTCTAGGAACAGCCCGGCGGCCTCGCTCGAGAACCGCTCGAAGCGTTGCGGATCGGCAGCGAACAGATCGCGCATCTGCCAGTCTTTGGCCTTGGCGACGTGGTTGGTGAGCGCCTGGTAGGCGGTGGAACTGGTCAAGGGTGGTTGGCGCATGGTTATGGACGGTATGATGTCATTTTGTGCAGGTTATCGAATAATACAGGAAACGGGCGTAAATTCACTACATAAAAGCGCTGCTCAGCGGTCATTTCTTGGCGATGAGCCAGTACCTGGGCTGTTCCAGCGGGTGGACGGCACAGCCGTCCACCCAACCGGAATGCGGGGACGTCGAGCTGGCTCAACTGTAGGGTGGACGGGTCTCCCGTCCACATATCACGCGCGAGATCACGGAACTCCAGATGCAGCCCCGGCATGCGCCCAATCCTATTTTGTAGTAAAATTTCAGAAATCTAATTCATAAGGAACGATCATGGTGCATCCCGTAGTAGAGAAGGTGACCCAGCGCATCATCGAGCGCAGCCGTCCGTCGCGCCGGGCCTACCTCGCCCATCTCGACGCCGCGCGCGTGAAAGGCGTGCAGCGCGGTACGCTGGCGTGCACGAACCTGGCCCACGGTTTCGCCGCCTTCCCGGCCAACGACAAGCTCAAGCTGCGCGAGCAGAAGCAGCCGTCGGTGGCCATCGTTTCGTCGTACAACGACATGCTCTCGGCGCACCAGCCGTTCGAGTATTTCCCGAAAGTGATCAAGGAAGCCGTGCGCGAGATCGGCGCGGTGGCCCAGTTCGCCGGCGGCGTGCCCGCCATGTGCGACGGCATCACCCAGGGCCAGCCTGGCATGGAACTGTCGCTGTTCTCGCGCGACACCATCGCCATGTCGACCGCGATCGCGCTGTCGCACAACATGTTCGACGCCAGCCTGTACCTCGGCATCTGCGACAAGATCGTGCCGGGCCTGCTGATCGGCGCGCTGCACTTCGGCCACATCCCGGGCATCTTCGTGCCGGGCGGCCCGATGACGACCGGTATCTCGAACAAGGAAAAGGCCGCGGTGCGCCAGCGCTACGCGAAGGGCCTGGCCACGCGCGAAGAACTGCTCGAAGGCGAAGCCCAGGCTTACCACAGCGCCGGCACCTGTACCTTCTACGGCACCGCCAACAGCAACCAGATGCTGATGGAAATGATGGGCCTGCACCTGCCGAACGCCGCCTTCATCACCCCGGGCACTCCGCTGCGCGATGCGCTGACCCGCGCCGCGGCCCAGCATGCGGTCAAGATTTCCCAGCAGGGCGGCAGCTACATGCCGATCGGCCACATCGTCGACGAAAAGGCGATCGTCAACGCCATCGCCTCGCTGCACGCGACCGGCGGTTCGACCAACCACACGATGCACCTGATCGCCATCGCGCGCGCAGCCGGCATCGTGATCGACTGGAACGACTTCGACGAGCTGTCGAAAGTGGTGCCGCTGCTGGCGCGCGTCTATCCGAACGGCGATGCCGACGTCAACCACTTCCAGGCTGCCGGCGGCCCGGCCTTCGTCATCCGCGAACTGCTGGACGGCGGCTTCGCCCACGACGACGTCAACACCATCCTCGGCCACGGCCTGCGCAACCACTGCAAGGAACCGTTCCTGGACGAGAACGACAACGTGGTCTGGAAAGACCTGCCGGAACAGAGCGGCGACGAGGCGGTGCTGCGCAAGTACACCAACCCGTTCAGCGACAACGGCGGCCTGATCCTGGTGCAGGGCAACCTGGGCCGCGCCGTGATGAAGATCTCGGCGGTCAAGAAGGATCACCACATCGTCGAAGCGCCGGCCCTGACCTTCGATTCGCAGGAAGACTTCATGCACGCCTACCAGGCCGGCCAGCTGAACCGCGACTTCGTTGCCGTGATCCGCTTCCAGGGCCCGCGCGCCAACGGCATGCCGGAACTGCACGCGCTGACCCCGGCGCTGTCGAACCTGCAGGATGCCGGCCACCACGTGGCGATGGTCACCGACGGCCGCATGTCGGGCGCGTCGGGCAAGGTGCCGGCCGCGATCCACGTGTCGCCGGAAATCCTGGCCGGCGGTCCGCTCGGCCTGGTGCGCGATGGTGATATCAT
>Ga0308160_10006275_pt1 | contig 12160 bp, 6 predicted proteins | sample PhyFR1_FD_201036 | JGI IMG/M metagenome (GOLD analysis project Ga0308160, IMG submission 201036) | Phyllosphere microbial communities from UC Gill Tract Community Farm, Albany, California, United States - DLSLF.R1 | ecosystem: Host-associated > Plants > Phyllosphere > Unclassified | place: USA... | reverse complement strand
ACTCGCTCACGCCGCCGCCCACCGCGAGCGGCAGCGGCAGCGGCAGCTCGTCGTCGCGCCCCAAGCGCCGCGTGTCGGGCATGCTCCGCCCCGGGCTCGCGAGCGCCGGCAGCAGCGAGTTCGGCATGGCCGAGGAGGACGACGGCGAGGTCGAGCCGGTGCCGCAGGACGGCGACGCCGAGCTCGACTCGCCAACGGACCCGATCCCGGTGTCGGTCGAGGTCAGGAGCACGGCGAGGGGCAAGCGCCGCGCGTCGCAGCTCATCACGCCGCCGGTGCTCGGCGCACCTGCCTCGTCGTCGTCGTCGCGCACGAACCGCGCCGGCGAGACGCCGACGCCCGAGCTCGAGCTCGAGCCTGCATCGCCGGCTCGTCGAGGTGGCGACGACGACGACGACGAGGACGAGCGCCGCCGCACGACCCTGCGCGAGATCCAGCCCGCGCCTCGCGCCGAGCCCGTCGTGCCTTCGACGGCGGGCAAGCTCAAGGGCAAGGGGAAGGCGGTCCCGACGCCGTCCTCAGCACCTCGCGACGATGCAGACGACGACCTCTCGCACTCGCTGTCGTCGAGCCGCGGCGCGGCGCTCCTCCAGGCCAAGAAGGACGCCGTGCGGACGCAGCGCGCGGCGGCGACGGCGCCGCCTGTCGTCGACGAGGCCGGGCAGGACGAGCTCGAGGAGACGAGTGCGTCGAGCCTCGTCGCCGAGGAGACGGTCCTCGGCCCGAAGAGCCGCACGACCAAGGCGAGGAGGGTCGACGAGCTCGAGCCGCTCGACGAGGAGGGCGCAGGCGCTCCTGCACGGACCGAGTCGCAGGAGTCGACCGAGGAGGGCGCAGGCGGCCGCAGGGCGCGCAAGTCGGTCAACTACGCGCTCCCGAAGCTCAACACGTGCGTCCCTTTCCTCAACCCTGACTCGGCTCGCCGTGCTCGCCTGGCTGACTCTGCTCCTACCCGCTCCTGCAGCAAGATGCGCCGGCCCGAGGACTACAAGCCTGTCATCAAGACCATCTCGTCCTCTTCTTCGTCGTCGAGCGGCGCCAAGCCGCGCAAGTCGACCAAGGCGCCCTCCTCTACCTCTTCGTCCTCCTCGTCGCACACGGCCGCGCCGCCCGTCCCGCCGCTCGATGCACCTGCTCCTCGCCCTCCGTCGCTCGCAGGCAAGAAGCCGCGCGTCGCTCCTCCTCCGCCTCCTGTCGACTCGCCGGCGGGAGAGGACAGCACGAGCAGCGACTCGGACGACGACGACGCCGAGTGGAACGAGCGCCAGTTCCTCAAGCGCGCGTCGTCGTCGACGGGCGCATCGTCGAGGACGTCGGCAGCGAATGAGCGGCGCACGGCGAGGCAGTCGGCGGCGCCGAGGAGCGGCCCGGGAGCAGGAGGAGCAGGAGGAGCGGGTCTGAGGAGGCACTCGGTCGCGGTCTGAGCGATCGAGCGGGTGCGAGGGGTGCCATGACTGTTGTGCTAGCCATGCTGTCGAGTCTGTCTGCATTCTATCGCGTATTGCCGCACTCCCTCGTCCACCAACGAGAGCGAGGCCGATGAGCGAGAGGAGCGCGTCCCTCTCCTCACCAACGGCCGCAGCTCGCCAGCCGTCGAGCCTCTGCCTTACCGACGCACGCTCTCGACATGTCGGCACAAGCACCAGCGACGGCCGCCCCGCGAGCAACCGCCTCGTCCTCGCTCCCCTCCTCCCCATCTCGACCTCGTCAGCCCACGCGCTCGCCGCGCAAGGACAGCTCGCGCGCGCGCACCGAGGACTGGGTTGGCGACCTACGGGGCGGCGGCAGCTCGCGCGCGCGCTCCAAGGACTGGGCGGGCGATTCGGCAACCCTCACCATCCTCGGCTCCGTCAACCCGGCCTTGCGCCTCGTCCAGACGACGAGCGCGGCTACGTTCGCCCTCTTCGGTATCGTGCACCTCGCCTCGCCGCTCAGCGGCCTCCTCCCGCAGCGGCCCAAGTACCTCACGAGCGCCGAGAACCGCGCCAACGGGTTCCTCCTCGTCGCGCGCGAGCTGTACCAGGGCGAGTGGACCGAGCCGGTGTGGGTATGGGGCTCGCTGTCGGCGCACGTCCTGAGCGGCATGGCGTTGCGGTGGCTCAAGGTCCTCGAGCGCGCCGAGCGGCGCAAGGTCCGCCGCGAGGAGGTCAAGCGCCGCGCGCGGGAGCTCGCGACCGTCCACGCGGACGAGCTCGTCGGGCCCGACTTTCAGCGGGCGAGCGAGATCGAGCGGGACCTCGCCGTCGACGAGGTGGACGAGCTCGAGGGCGAGCTCGTTGCGACGACGACGACCGACGAGGAGCTCGTCGTCCCCTCGGCCGTGCCCGCCTCGACGGGCGCGCTCGTCCCGCTCCCGACGTTCCACCAGGCGACGGGCTACGCGCTCCTCCCCTTCGTCCTGCATCACGTCTGGCTCCACCGCCTCCTGCCCGCCTCGCCCGAGCCGCCCATCTCGTCCCTGTCGCCCTCGTTCTTCAACTACACCTTCTCGTCGCTCGCCCTCAACCACTCGAACCTCGTCGTGCGACTCGGGTCGGCAGCGTCGTACGCGGCCCTGACGAGCCTCGCGACGTACCACGGCCTCGTCGGCGTGCGCATCCTCCTGCCGCCGATCGCGCCGCGGTCGCTCGCGCCTCGGCGCAAGCGCGCCGGCGAGCGCGACTCGGTGCGGCGCAAGGTGACGCACGGGCGCGAGTGGCAGGCGGCATGGGCGGCGGCGGTCGTCGGCGTGACGGTCGGAACGGCGAGGATTGCGGGCTACTTGGGCGGCGAGAAGCATGGCGTGCGGACGCCCGACTTTATCGCGCGCCGGATGGACTTTGTGCTGCGGCGAGGGTTTGCGCAGTCGTAGCGAGCTCTGTGCATCTCATTCTGAGCGACTCGCAGCGCGGCGAGAGAGCAAGCGGTTCGTGCACAGACCCTTTGTCCGAGACTTGCTCGCCGGCGCCTCCTCGGTCTCGGCCTCGTCGCCGCTCCTCCTCTTCCTCTCCCTCTCTCGCTCTACTCTCTCGCCGCTCGATGGCACCCGACTGAGCACCGACATGCGCCCGCTCGCACGCTCCAGCCTCCCCTTCTTCGAGTCGGCCACACCCTCACCCTCGCTCCTCGCCTCATCCGCCGCTCCCTCCCTCCCCGCACTCCCCTCACCCTCGAGCCACCCCCGGCACGCATCGACAGCGCCACCTTCGTCGTCCCAGCTGTCGAGGGCAGGCCGGTCAGCCTCAGCGCGAGCGTCCTTCTCCACGGTGGCAGCGGCGACAGCGCGCGAGCGGTGGGAGCGGGCCCGCTCGAGGAGCGCGAGGTGCTCGTGGGAGCGGGGCAGGGCAGGGAGCGAGTGGGCCCGCGGCTCGAGGAAAGCAGCAGCAGGGGCGTGCCTGTGGACGGCGAGCCAGGCTCAGCGGCGGAGAGCGGGCGGCGGCACCAGCGCTTCTCGACCTACACGACCAAGTGCCTCGACGAGCTTCGTGCGTCCTCCTCTCGCTCTGCTACCGCCCCTGAGCAGTCGCTGATCCGAGCCTTCCCTGCAGGTACCGCCGACGATGGCATCCTCACGGCCTGGACGACCGGGCTCGACGGTGCGTTCTGTCGACAGCTTGCGCACGCCCTCAGCTGACCCTGACATCCTTGCAGCTACCGCCGCTCCACCCACTTCTGCTTCCTCGCCCGACTCGCCGATCGAGGCAAGACTCGGGCCGCCTTCGCCGCACCTCCCTCCCTCCGACTCGTCCCACTCGCTCGGCTCCTTCACCCACCTCGACGCGCCCTCCCTCGCCCGAACGCCACACTCGAGCACGTCGACTGGCGCAACAACGACGTCGAGGTCTTCGTGCTCGCGCAGCGTCTTCTCGCCCTCGCGCTGGCGCCGCACGAGGGCGTCGCAAGGCGCACGCGCACCTTTGCCCGCTCCTCCTACGCATCCCCGCCCACGCGCTCCTTTACATCAGCCCGCGCCAGCTCCTCCATCCTCGACAACCCCTACCACCATTCCAGCGGCAACCGTCACCCCTCCTCGCGTCGTGCGCTTCGCTCCTCCCTCCCCTCGCTCAACCTCGCCCTCTCGCCCCTCGCACCGCCGCGTACCCTCTCCCCCTTCGCCCGGCCCAGACCCAGACTGGCACCTCATATCGACGTCGCGGCTGCGGTCGGACCCGAACGCGCAGGGCCAAGGGCCTGGCGCGCCGCCGCCGCGAGAGCCCGGCGCGTGGCCGAGGTGGACGGCGCCGCGGCCGGTCGTGAGGGCGTGGGAGCGGGGGGATGAGGGGCTCGGGACGGCAGCGAGGGTGAGCCCGAGGGTGAGCGCAGGCGGGCGACCGAGTGCGAGGGGCAGGAGGGGCGCGACCGAGTTGAGCTGGGGAGAGCGGGTCAGGCGCGAGCTGGACAGGGCGGCGGACGCAGCGGCTGCAGCCGCAGACGAGGAGCAGGACCGGCCGGATTGAGCGTACGTGCGTGCAGTGCAGGGCCTTTACTATCTGCGACGAGCGAGAGCGCCCGATCGGCTCGAGAGCGTCGGACGAAGCAGAGCGAGGAAGAGGTCCGACCGCAGCAAGTGTGAGCTGCCCGGGAGGCTCGCCATGCGCGAGCCTCGTCAGACTGTGTAGAACGACTGGAGGGAATGCTGACAAGGCGCGGTGCAATCCTTGAGGGCTCGGCGGTCCGAGCGCGTCCGTCCACGTCCGAGGACAGTTTTTGACCTTCCTGCTGTCCTGCCGTGCATGGACCGTTCTCGTATCTCGGTACACGTCTCGAGGCGCTCCACTGAGAGCTGCACGGCCCTCAAAGAAGGAGACTCGCTGGGCTTGAAGCGATCCGCTCCTCCCATCCACCTTCTCGCCGCGAGCCGCGCACGCGGCTGCACAAGGCGGGCCCAGGAACAGCCGACACACTCCAGCAGTCTTTTCAGAACGCTCTTTGAGAGCTACTCGATTCCGGGAGGAGCAGCTCTGCAAGCTCAAAAGCGGCCACCTGTCCGTTCCCGTAGCAGCTGAGCGCAGAGCCGCGCGGGCACATCTCGGACGGTCCAGCTGATTCGTGACCCCATCGTCGATTACTCGTCTCGATAGGTCGGTCGAGCTGTAAAGGACCCAGAAAGAGGCAGCGCTGCCAGCGAGAAGGCGCGCCCTTCCTCCTGCTCCTGCTCCTCGAGCGCCAACTCGAACGGTAGCTTTCTGTCAGATCGTTCCAGGTGCGCCTCCTTGTCAAGTCTACGTCTCTACAGGGCGGCAGTGAGCTAGATTGGCCTGCGGCGAGCCAGAGTCGAGAGAGGCATGAGCGCTGCGTCAGGTCGACCTTCTCAAGTAGAGCTTCCGCCGGTCTCGCGCTCTCTCTGCACCGTATCAAGGTGCATCTTGAGCTAGACTGGCATTGGCTGAGAGTATACGCTGCGAAAGGGACGAGCACGATGAAAGCTGAGCATGCGGCACTGTAGCAAGCCTGGAAAGGCGACGAGGCGCGCGCGCACGGACCTCTTTGGAGCCTGTCGGCCGTCACGCAGCGAGCGGACGACCGTCACGAGCTGCGAGTCTGGCTCAACGAGCTTGACCTTGGCCGCAAGAGGGCAGAGTGCCACGAATCGCCGATCCCCTAGTGGCTCTCGAGGTGTGCGGCAGCGGGATGCTCAACTCGAGAAGGCCGAGCAGCAGGGAACGACAAGGTCAAAACGCAGCTACGCGATGCAGAGAGAGCTAGAAAGGCTGATAAGGATGCTGGGTATGAACAGGGTATGATGAGAGGGTCGATGGAGAGGGAGAGAGAGAGAGGACGAAGGAGGAAAGGACAGTGTCTACAAGGTCGGTAGAGAGGGAACGGGCGGCGCTGGCTCGAGGATGGTTGCGCCGCGCTTGAGCAGCGGCGCCTTGAACGAGGCCATGCTGTTGGTGCGGTTCAAATTGAACTCGCTCGGCAGGACCGAGCTCGCGCTCGACATGATCGAGTCGGCCCTCGAGAGCTGCGCTGCCGGGACGCGCGCTCGCCCGCCCTCGCGACTCGTCGTCGCGAGCCGGTGCAGCGTCGCCTGACGAGTCTCGAGCGCGGCAACCTTGTTCTTGACCGAGGGCAGGACGGTCGACTTGCGCGGCGAGGCCGGGCGCTCGTGCGGGCTGCCGCCGGCGAAGAAGGACGACGGCGACGTCGCGCCGCGCAGCTCGGCCATCGAGCGCGTCGGGCGCAGCGACGGCGACGGCGTCTTGACGACGCGCCGCACAGGCGAGGACGGGGTCGCGACGGTCGGCGAGAGCGACGAGCGGACGCCGAATGTCGTGCCCGAGGCGAGGATGGGCGACACGCGCGGCGAGGCGATCGAGGGGCTGCGCGGGGCGCCGAGGGCGCGAGATGCGTCGGCCGTCGAGGCGACGTCGAGCGACGAGGCCGTGCTGCGGATCGACCTCGTCGAGCCCGCCTTGCGCAGGACGCCCGGGTTGCGCCTGAGCGAGGCGCCCGACGGCGTCTTGCGCAATGCCGACGGCTCGCGGCTCGCTACAGCCTGCTCGCGCGAGCCCTTGCGCGGGCTGCTCGGCGCCGCGTGCGCGACGGGCGGCGTCGGGAGCGGGCGAGTGCTGCGCGCGGCGCGGTGCTCGTCCTCGTCGACAACGGGCGGCTCGACGCCGGCCTTGACCGGTGACGATGGCGTCGCAAAGGCGAAGTTGTCGGACGGGCGCTTGGAGGGCGAAGCCTTGACGGGCGAGGCCGGCGGGAGGGGCGAGTGACGCTTGACCGGCGACGACGGCCTCGGCGCGGCCGCCTCAGCGCGCTGCAGCGGCGGCGACGGTGCGCGCGCGTACAGGGAGGTCGGACGGTCGACTTGCTCGTCGTCGTCCTCGCTGAAGTGCGACTGCAGGATCGAGTCGAGCTCGTCGTCCGACTCTTGATCCGCGTCGGCGGGCTGCGAAGCGAAGAGCGCCTCGGGCCGCAACGGCTCGGGCCGGTACCGGTGCTCGTACTGAGGCTGCTGCTGCTGCTGAGGCTGGTAGCGAGCCGGCTGCTCGAGGTGCACGTGGCGGTCGAGGGCGGCCGGGTCGTCCGGGACCTCGTCGAGGTCGTCGAGCTGGATCCCGACGTCGTCGAGGCCGAGCCCGAGGCCGAATTGGACGTCCGAGTGGAGGTTGACGGCGGGGAGCGTGAACAGGTCCTCCTCGACGCCGCCGCCGTAGTAGCCCGCCTCGGGCGACTCGTCGACGGCGAGCCTCGCCTCGTACAGGTCGCCGTGCGACGCCGCCGCGCGCAGGGTCGGCTCACGCTCGCGGACGTTCGGGCTGCGCCGGGCCGTCGCCGACGCGATGGCCGACGAGATGCACTGGAGCGACATCTGGTGCTGGAGCTGCCGCCGCTTGGCGCGGTCGACGACGACCTGGCTGCGCTCGGCGGGGACGACATTCTCCTCGTCCGAGCGCGATGTGAGGTGCTGGACCGAGGCGGGACGAGAGCGCTCGGTGACGGGCTCGGCGCGAGGGAGGTCGCTCGTGCGGACCGACTCGACCGAGGCGATGCGCGAGAGCGGCGGGCGCTGCTGCCGAGGCCGCCCGCCGTTGAGGTCCTCGAGGCGGAGCGAGTCGAGGCTCGTCATGCGCCCGACCGTCGCCTGGGACGGGCGCACGGCGTCGCGGAGCTGGTTCGAGCTCCAGCTGCGGGCGACCGGGCGACGAGGCTGGTCCGGGAGCGGCGAGGGCCCGACGTGCCCGGGCGGCGGGTCGAGCGAGATGAAGTTGACGACGCGGATCGGGATGTCGACCGAGATGTCTGCCGAGAGCGAGCCGCCGACCGAGACCTTGACCGAATAGGTGTTCTCGAGGTGCCGGCCGCGAGCGACGGTGAGCGCATCCTCCTGCAGGACAGCTCGTCAGCTCTCGCACAATCGAGCGCGACGGAGGGGGAGAGACGAGGACACACTGGGATGAGGAACGACGGCGCAAAGTCGGCCGACTCGCCCGCCTCGACTCCCAGCCAGCTGCCCTTGGCCGTGACGCCCTTGGTCCCCTTCTTGCCGAGCTCGAGCGTCGTCTCGGCCACCTTCTTGCGCGTCGTCTGCGTCTGGGTCGGCTCGGCCGAGGACGCAGGGACGGCGTCGACGCCGAAGCCGTACGGGTCGCGCGAACCGTGCGAGGTCGTGCGCGAGGCCGAGCGGTAGACGGCCGTGGTGCGGATGAGGGCGAGCGTGAGGGCCTTGACCTGTTGCACGAGAGGAGTTAGTGCCTGCAGAGAGAGCGAGGCGCAAGCAGGTCGAAGCGGACGCACCTTCTTGCTCGACTCGTTAGAGACTCGGACCTCGACGTAGCAGCGCTGCCCTGCGACCCAGGTCTCGCGGTGGAGCGACGCATGCAGCGTGACCTTGCCGCTCCCGCCCATGAAGAGCGACTTGGAGGCGTCGGCCGTGAGCGGCTTGACGGCGGGCGCGAGCGTGAGCGCCGGGTTGAAGTAAGGGTACACCTCGACGTGGCGGTAGAAGTGGGCTATCGAGCGGTCGGCGCCCTCCTTGCTCTTGAGCTTGAGCGAACTGCGGGCGGAAGAAGAAGAGGGTCAGCACGTGCGAGAAAGAGTTGCTCGGCGAGACGAGGAGAGGTGGACGCACGCGATCGCGATGTAGCGCACGACGCCCTGCTTGCCCTTCCACGGGCCCTTGGCGCCCTTGCCGATGGGCAGGTTCATCTTGACGGGGACGTTGTGCTGCCCGCTCTTGCCGCGGTGGAAGCCCTCGCCGTCGGCGGGCGAGTCGTAGCAGGCGAGCGGGTCGGTCGAGGTCGAGGCGGGCGCCGAGGCGTGGTAGAAGATGTACCGGCCGTCGCCAGAGGAGAGCTCTGCAACGAGAGAGCGTCAGCTTCGAGCTGCAAGCAGGAGGGGGTCGAGAAGGAGGGAGAGCGGACGCACCCTCGAAGCCGATGACCCGGATCTTGGGCGTCCCGATCCAGACCTCGCCCTCACGCTCCTTGCTCTTGCGGATGCGCACCTCGAGCCGGCCCTTGAGGAGCCCGCCTTCGACGACGAGCGGCGTCTCGAGGACGAGGTCGAGCTCGACGCGCGCGCCCTTGCCGTGCTTGGCCTGCTCGAGGACGACGGGCGACGGCAGCGACGCGACCTGGGTCGAGGTGTGCGAGGCAGCGCGCGGCTGCGTCGAGTGCGTGACGGCCGACGAGGTGGTCGAGGGTGTCGGCGACTGGGCGATCGTGCCGAGGCTCGAGATGCCGGCGTGCCGGCTCGTCGGGGCGAGGAGGCGGTCGAGCTCCTTGCGGCGCCGCACAGTGCTCGCGCCGGCCGTCAGCAGCGTGCTCTGCCGCTGCAGGCCGCTCGCGCCCGCCTCGCGCTGCGGCGGCGGGGCGAGCGAGATGACCGTGCCGACGTCGTCGTCGGCCTCCTCGGCCTCGAGCGTCTCGTCGTCCTCGACCTCGGGGCGCGCTGCTGCTCCTTCTTGCGGCGCCTGGGCCGGCTCCTCGATGCGGCGAGCGGCGTCGCGGTCGGCGAGCTCCTTCATCTCCTTGGCCGACAGCGAGCGAGACCGCACGCGCTCGAGCGGCCGGATGACGCCCTCGGACTGGGTGCGCTCGCGCGGCCGGCCTTCGGACGCGCGCAGCCGCCTGCGCTCGTCGAACTCGCTCTGGAGCTGGCGCTCAAAGTGGCGGCGCTGGAGCGCGCCGGCGCTGCTCGGCACGCTCTCGGCCGGCGAGTCCTGCAGGTGCTCGTACGGGTCGCTCGGACTCGCCTCGTACGGCGCGTGCTCGACGTGCTCGGCGTACGGCGCGTGCATCGATGTCGGCGGCGAGGCGCGCTCGCGCTGCTGCTGCGACTGCCGCAGCTCGACCATGGACCGAGGCCGAGCGAGAGCGCCTTCTCGCTGTTGGCGGTCCTGGAGGAAGGCCGGGAGGCGGGACGGGCCTCGCGAGGGGGAAGGGTGCTGGGCGTGATGGAGGTCGGCGTGCGAGGTGGCGTGCGGGTGGTTGCGGATCGGGTAGGCGTCGTGCGGAAGGGCGTGCGAGGGGAAGGAAGGGTAGGCGCCGGCGTCGGTCGACGAGGGGAGGGACGACAGGGACGCTGGCGAGAAGGGCTGGGACGAGCCCGTGCCCGAGGCTGTCGACTGGCCAAAGTCGGACAGGGGCGAGAGGTGGTGCTGGTCGTAGGGGAGGTAGCCGCCCTTGCCGTTGAGGACCTCGGGCGTGCCTGCGGCGATGCGGACGCGCTTGTGCGCGCTCTCGCCCGACATGTCGGACGGATGACGGTACATGGGCTGGCCCGAGTAGTGGCCGTTGAGGGCGGCGTCGTACGAGACCGAGTGCTGGAGGCGCTGTTGGTGCGGGACGAGGTGGGCCGCGACGGCGGGGCGGTGGACGGGGTGGTGGGGCTGGTGGTAGCCTCGTGCGTGGTGCTGGACCGATCCATAGGCGTCGAACGTGATCCCCAGGCCGTCCATGGCGAGGGAAGACGCTGTTGTTGAGCGAGGGTGATGAGGTCGGTCGAGGGGCGGACTCGGTGCGGCGAGGGGCTGTGGGGTGGACCACGCGAGGCGAGGGCGAGCTGGTAGTGCTACGACAGCCTATGCCGGGCTGGGCGTCGAGCGTCGAGCGGGTGTAGAGGCGAGGAAGGTCGCCTTCCTCACGGCTCGATCTCTCGGCGCGGTTGACGGACTGGTCCACAAACCCTCTCGCCGACAGCTCTACAGACGGCCAGACAGACGCTGCGCCAACAGTCACTACATGGCAGAGAACGCGCTGTACAGACGGGCGCAAATGCTCGCCGACGACCGAGCGCACTCGAGCCCCTCCTCCTCGTCCTCACCTCGGCGGCGCAGCATCGCCGCCCTCACGGCCGCGCCGTTTCCCCCCTAGCCCGTCGCTCGCCCTGCTGCTCGACCAAGCTGCGCGCGATCCGCTCGTCCTCGACGAGCGCCCTCTGCCGCTCGGCGTCCTCCTCCTCCCTCAGCCTCCTCGCGAGCGCCTCGTCGGCCCTCTCCCTCTCGCCGCGCTCCTCGGCCTCGCGCCGCCGCTCCTCCTCCCTGAACCGCCGCGCAAACTCCTCGTCCTCCCGCTCGCGCTCGCGCTGCGCAGCGGCCGCCGCGGCACGCTCCTCGTCGAGCAAGCGCCGGACCGCCTCCTCGTCGGCCGCGCGCCGCTCGGCCTCGCGCGCCCGCTCCGCCTGCTCCGCCTCGGCAGCGAGCTGCGCCGCCATGCGCGCGTCCTCGTCCTCCTGCACGCGCCGCGCCGCACGGGCCCGCTGCGCCGCCTCGACCTGGGCGAGCCGCTCGCGCTCGATCCGCGCCGCCCGCTGCGACGCCTCCTCGTGCGAGACGCGCTGCCGCTCGGCGTCGAGCCGTCGACGGTCGGCCGCCTCGTGCTCGCGGCGCCGGCGCGCCTCGTCCTCCTCGCGTTGACGCGCTCGCTGCGCCTCCTCGTCGGCCCTGCGCCGCGCCTCGTCCGCCTCGCTGCGCCGCCGCGCCTCCTCGGCCCGCCGACGCTCCTCGTCCATGCGCACACGCTGCTCCTCGACGATCCGCGCACGCCGCTCGGCCTCCCGCCGCTCGGCGTCGCTCTGCGCCCCGGCCGCAGCTCGGCGCGGCGTGAGCGTCACGCTGCTCCCGCTCGCGTCCGAGGCGTACGACGGCGGCGCGGGCTCGTAGGCGTCGCTTGGCGCTGAGGCGGCGGCTTCGAGACGCTTCGAGTCGAACGAGGGCGTCGGAGAGGGGCGGATGTCGCCCGACGGGTTGGGCGGGAGCGGACGCGCGGCGGCGCTTGCTGGACGGTGCTCTGCTGGATGAGCTGCGGGATGCGGAGAGAGCGAGGAGCGCCGATGGTCGAGAGGAGGGAGGGGAGGTGCAGGCGAGGTGGCCGGCGCGAGGTCGAACGGCGCCGGCGAGGTGGAGGTCGCGATGGGCGGGCTGGCGGGCATGGCGCCCGGCATGCGGCTCAGGCTCGAGCTGCTCGCCGCACTCGAGGGTCGAGGAGGTACTGGAGGGCGAGAGGGGCTCGGCGAGGGAGAGCGGAGAGGGAGCGAGGGCGAGGGTGAGGGGAAGAAGGTCGTCGAGGAGGGCGGCGCCGCGAACGGCGGGCTCGGCTCGGGCGAGGCGTAGTACAACGGCGTCGACGAGTGCGACGGGACGCAATGACCCGCCTGCGCTGGATGGGGCGACGCCGAAACGTGCGAGCCCGGGAACTGGACGACCGGCGTGCTCGACAGCCGAGGGGCG
>Ga0308160_10006273_pt1 | contig 12163 bp, 22 predicted proteins | sample PhyFR1_FD_201036 | JGI IMG/M metagenome (GOLD analysis project Ga0308160, IMG submission 201036) | Phyllosphere microbial communities from UC Gill Tract Community Farm, Albany, California, United States - DLSLF.R1 | ecosystem: Host-associated > Plants > Phyllosphere > Unclassified | place: USA... | reverse complement strand
AACGCCCAATTACTCGGTCTCGCGACAAGGTCTATACCATTCATACTGTCTCGCATCCGAGGATTATGGATTACAGCATATCAACGCTGCATCATTTGGGAAAGCTGTCAGGGCTGCTTATCCTGGTATCAAGACTCGAAGGCTCGGCCATAGGGGTAATTCCAAGTATCACTATGTTTCTCTTCGACCGGCTTTGGAGATCGAGGCGGAGAGATTGAACGCGTATCCCGAGGCCAACGGGTGAGTGTGTTTAATATATCTTTCGATCAAGCTGACTCGTAGTCAATGGTACAGAAACCCTCATGGGACTTTCAGTTTCCGACCCAATGAGAATGGTGGCTCGATGGAATTATTGGGAGAAGAGGGAGATGACGAAGAGTTCGGTGAGCATGAGGAAGAAGAAGAGGATACTCTATTGTAAGTCATCTCCTATCCAGTCAGCACATCAGCTGATATCCAGCCCAATCAAGAGAAGCACTTCTTCATTGTCACTTGCCCAAAACGCTCGTCATCGTCAATCCGTCTCAGATGATTACACATCTCGATCAGGCCTGATTCCACCCAGAATGGGAATGATCAGGCGACATACTACCTCCGCCGCCACTTCACCGCCGGCTCCTCCACCTGCTGCTCGAATCTCGGACTCACCAAATTTCCCTCAATGGGATGAGATTCTGGTGGCTTGTCCCAGTCTCCCAGAAGGGGATTTGAGGTCATTCTGGCAAGGGTTCGAGCAACATCAACAGGATTTGATAGAGTGTATTGACCGACTGGGTTTTGAAGACCTGGAACGATCTGTATGTTGATCAGTCTTCCGGAAGTGATGGAGCTGATAACAGTGTCGAGATTACTGGTTCCCAGGCCAATATGCCGAGCTGTGTCAGGACGAAGAGCTTTCAGAGATTGTCCACCGAGCATTGGCTGCGACTTACGATGTACGTATTTTCGCTTCGTCAATGTTGACGATGACTAATGACATAGCATATGATTGGAACGCTCCTCAGTTCAGCCGACTCGATTAACCTTACGGATCTCAAGTCATTAAGTGACCTCGCTGGATCCTTTGAAGAGACAATGGAAGTAGCCTTCTCCAACTTCGGAGTCGATTTCAAAGCCGACAAATTGGTGCTTGCCCGAAATGCCGCCCATCTAATGCGTGAGTATTCTAACATCATACCATCGGAACACGGCTAATCTCCAGAACGAGTATCAGAAGTCGGACAAGTAATCTCTGCCCTATCGATGATCACGGACGGACGAGCCTCCAAGCTCGCTTCAGCTTGGAATCGTCTCGACTTGGAACCAATTGTCGAGCAGTACATATCATCCATCTCTTGTGATTCAGACTGGGTCCAGAAAGCTTTGGGTGAATTTGGATCATGGTTGGACTTCCTTGAAAATGTGCCTGATCGACAACATCGACAAGCTGTTCGAAAAATGATATCATGGCTGGATTCGGTCATCGCCCCTTTCGCCCAGGAAGGTGTTCTGGAAACGTAAGTCCATCCCATTCGGTGATAGACTGACACTGATGTGTAGTCTTCCTGCCAAATGCACATTTATCACCTCACACATTATGCGAGCATTTACTCTTTCTTCCGAACCCTATTTCGGGACATTCCAGCTTATCAAAACCTTGATCGACGATTACATCACCATCGCCGCTTCCCGTTATTTAGTATTCTCTCCCAACCCTAACGACGACGAAATCGAAGATCCCATTGAAGGATACAGTGGCGGGTTGAAAGTCGATATCCCACGACTTGGTGATGGAACAATCGGCTCCGATCCAGCTACTGCCGTTCCTATCTACAGGCAGCAACAACAACCCATTCAGTTCTCCGCAATGGATGGCCAGCTTGACCCTTCGTTGTTTGCAGGCCTTGAGTCGACCGACGACAACAGAGCTACCTTCTCTTTTAACGATCAACAAATGCTTCCCCAGACCGAAGCGATGAAACAATTCCTTCCGAAACACGACTAGTCACGACTGGACATATCAAACCTGTCTCCTGTTGGGAACGTGTGGGAGGTGAAATGGAGGTAGAGGATGACAAACAAACAGACACGGACAATCAAATTTCTCTATCTTTCTCGGTGTCAAATGTCGACAATTTCTCAATTTCTCGGTTACATTAGGACAGTGATTAGGCTCATGCATCTCGTTTATGAAATCGTACTCTTACTTGTGCTAGGACTAAAAGTCTTTCCTCCAGCCATATGCTTCCTAGGTTCCCCAGCTGCTTCCCATTTCACCTTTCCATCATCATCGTATGATATCTTGACTACGCAGACTGTACTTGTTGCTTCTGTTCATTAGCACTCTCTGGCGTAGATGCGAGAGACGTACGAGGTAGCCACTCTATGGTATGACCCTTTGCCTCTAGTGCTTTTGCTTGCTCCTCGGTATGACCTGTTGTTGCTCCTTCTTTCGCTCGTTCGAGACATGTCTTTCTGGGCTGGATCTGATCGTGAATTCGATTAGCGGTGACTGCTTCTTGGGCCGTCATTCCGTATTCCTACTTATCAGCTCTGTCTTATAGACAATCGACTAGCTTACAAGTACATTCCTCGCGACTTGTAAATTGGAGGTGATGATTGCGCTGCCACCAGCTGCTCCTCCTATCAGGATCGGCCTACCATCCTTCTCAACGATATATGGGCAACTCGAGCTCAATGGTCGTTTCCGCCCTTTCACTACTTGATTAGCTGACTTCAAGCTAAGCATCAATGGATTTACCTAGATTCGTCGGGGAAGGCTCATAGCCGAATCCATTCGGTCTGCCCTCTATTGAGAAATCGTCCATCGAGTCGTTCAATACCAAACCCCACTTGGGGACCATGATCCCCGAACCCCAAGGTAGACCAACGGTAGTGGTCACAGAGCACATCAAACCGGATGAATCGGTAGCGGTGATGTTGGAAGTGCCATGATCGGCATTAGCAAATGTAGCACTGTCGATCAGCGGCTTCGCACAAAAAGGAGAATTAGACCTACTCGTCTGATTTGTAGTAATCTGGTTCATGGGTCTTATCATCCGTGATCATCTTTGCTCGTTCCTTGATACCCTCGGCGCTTGTCCAGGCCTTCTGCTTCTCCTTCAATTGCGGCACGAACTCTGGATCTCCGAGCTCTGTTCGTAGACCGAATGCGAGCTTTTGTTAGCTGGCTCCACCAATCGCAACGCTGAGCTCACCTTCATAGCCTCCGTTGTGCGGTGTAGATCGATCGCACTTCCCTCTCCTTCGTGTTCGAACGTCGATAGCAGGCCGAGGGCGGAGATGAACATCGCCCCCGACGCTGGTGCTGGTACACTAAACACCTTCCCTCCCTTATATTCCGCCTCAATAGCATCCAACCACATGATTTCGTATGCTACATATCAGCTATCTGAGCGGGCGAGAGTGGGGATGACTCACTTTCCATATCTTTCATATTTAGTAATCCACCCCTCTCCTGAACGACCTTGACGATGTCCTCAGCTATACGTCCCGAGTAAAATGGTTCGTCCCCCTCGTCAGCCAATATTTGGAGGGTATCGGCGTATTCTGGACGTGACCAGTGAGATCCAACGGCTTTCAGTCGTCCATCTGCTTCGAAAAGCCCAGCGTACATAGGGTCGTTCTCGTAGAATGAATCTTCTATTTTACCGCATCCAGGAGGCTTGGTACATTTATCGGTGTACTTCAACATCAGCAATCATCCCATGTTGACGTGCAAGAAGGCTCACCTCGTACATGTCTCGATGTAACTCGAAACCATCCCTTGCCAAGGCGATGGAAGGCCCGACGACGGTTTTCCAAGGTAATGCTCCATATCGATCATGAAGTGCTTTCAAGCCTTTAATCTCTCCGGGTACAGCGACTGCACTCCCTCCCGCTTGAGTCGATGCTCCATCCTGATAGAATTTACTAGTAGCTGCGTCCTATTCATCAGCTGCTGATTTTCCTGATGAGAGGTGAACATACAGGAGCACACCCCCTGAAGCTCAGCGCATGATGTTCACCATCAGGTGTCCTGACCAATGCGAACCCACTTCCTCCTATGTCTGAGTGATATGGACATAGAGTTCCCACTGCTAGTATAGTCGCGACTAGTGCGTCTATCGCGTTTCCACCCTTTTCAAACATGGTTATACCAATATCCGTAGCGGTCGTATGCTCTGATACTACGCATCCTTCAAGTTGATTGCTCGAGGGCTTGGTCGTCATTGTATCGGCTATCATTGTAATGATAGTGGTAGGTACAGTATACGGTCAAAGTCCCTTTGTTACATATCGGTAACTTAATAACTCAATCGGTTTCACTGGAATCGATCGCGTTGGAATCGAACAGGCACTGGAGTATGTGTCATGATTCATGTTCCTGCCAAGTGACATCTTCCATCGGGTAAGGTGATGCTCGCTTGAATGCATGCTGAACATGGCTATGGCTGTGGCTACCTGACTCGCTTACTCGTACTAACTATGCACCCGAGCACATCTTTTCGATCCACTCCCTCTCCCTGCCCACTGTCGTCAGGTTCTCACACTGTCCGTCACGGACCACAACGACATCCTCAATCCTAACTCCCCCAACCTCGCAGTACTCTTTCAATTTCTCCTTGTCCACAAATTCGCTCTTCCAAGCTCCATGCTCCTCCATCAACTGCGGAGGGAAATAACATCCAGGTTCAACCGTCAAGACCATATTCTCCTTCAATACCTGCCTGATCCTGAGGTATCTAAACAGTTTCTCCGGAGCTGATTTTGTGTCGGGCGAATCGGTCTTGGTGGTGCGGAGGTATTGGAGTGAGTCATGGACGTCTAGACCTAGCGAATGACCTAGACCGTGAGGGAAGAATGAGAGTGTTACGCCTGTTTGGAGGATGGCTTCGGGGTCGCCTTTGAATATACCAAGTTTGAGGAACCCGTCAATCAAGACTTTATGAGCGTGGAGGTGCAGGACATCCCAGTGAATACCGGGCTTGACCATATCTTCAGTTTCCTGCAAGTCAGCTCTATCTCGACCACGAGATAGGACTAGCTTACCTTCTGCATCCTCAAAACCAGCTCGTAAATCGCTCCAGCTTTTTCGGTGTATTTCCCCCCGTTTCCAACAGGTATAGTCCTAGTGATATCGGAAGCGTACCCCATCCACTCGCATCCAGCATCAATAAGTAGGACCTGAGGCTTGAAAGCTGAATCATGGAGTGAGAGAGAAGATGTATCTTCAGCTTGGTGGTGATCACCGTTCGGTAGTGCTCCGCAGCATCCTCTACCGACAGGTGCTGGGCGGAACGAGGTGTCTCCTGGAGCTCTTGGTAGGGATGTTGAGGGGAAGAGGCGGTCGTTGCAACTGCTAAATTAGCAGAGATCATTCATGAAGTGATAGACGTACACGTAGTGAAGTGTACTTGCCCTGCTACCAGATGCACAGATAGGCAGGTAAGCGGGATTGGCACTATCATCAGCATGATCCCAAGCCAATCGGTACATCTGCACTCACCCCATTCTCCGACACGTAGCGACAAACAACGCCTCCGCATCCCCTTCACTCTCAACCTCCCACTCCATAATCCCCTCTTTCCCAGTCCTCTCCTTATCTCCTGCACTGTCTGAAGCACTGAGACGCTTCTTAGCATATCGCCCTAATTCCCTCATTAGCACTTCATGTGCTCCGCTTGATATCCTATTTGCTTCCCTGATCAATTCGATCTCGTAATCCGTCTTGACCATCCTAGCGATATGTAAGGCTGTCCTCAATTCATCATCCTTCTTACTCTTGAGGGAGGCTGGTAGTGGAGGGAACTCCATAGTAGCAGGGAGGGTGTGGATGGTACCGCTAAACTTGGAGATTTGGGCCTCTAATTCGGTGGTATATTGTATATCGTCCGAATCGAATTTCGCCCTAGCCTCCTCCAAGGTAGGTGGGGCGACTGACCACATCGTAACAAGTGGATCAGCAGGTGGGATAAAGAGGTGATGTCGGATATCGGAAGTGGATGTGAAGGTGATAAAGAGCGATGCGTCGGGAACGAGGCATCCCGAGAGGTAATTGAAGTTGGCTTCCTGGTCTGCATCATCAGCCATGTGATACTCCTTAGGGGAGATACTGACGGAAAGGGAGTTCTCGGTCGGTATCATCCCGCGTGAGGACAGGTGAACCTTGTAACAGGATTGCCTGCTCCTGCCGGTTAGCTCCTGCCCGCTCGAGATTGAAGTTGCGCACCTTTACATCGCTGGTGGACGCCTTGAGTAGCTCAGCTACTACCTTCCTGGCGTGCTCTCTAGCTGGAAATCTCTGAGCTGTACTAGTCATTTTGAGATATCTAAGTTGTGACCACTATCAGCTGTCCAAATTGGCCAGCACTCTTGACTTTATCGGTCGGATCAACTTATTTCCCCTTTAGGGAATTCATCATCCCCCACTTTAGTCTGACCCATGTGCTCCTATCATCTAACAAGATGCATTCCATCTAACCTATAACAATATGTAATCTATGTATCTCACACCCGTTCACAGCGTGAATCATTTCTCCGACTCGGCAGCCATAGCCATTTCTTTCAGATTCTTGAATTCAGTCTTGCCAGTAGCTTTACACAACTACTCAGTCAGCTTGACATATCGATGACGAGGGGATCTGCAACGTACGGCATAGAACTTGGATTTATGGTCACGTAGTAATTCAGCTGGACTTGCGAATTCAGCGATATTCCCTTTGTCCATTACTACTCATTAGCTTAGTCCACGCTCAGTCAGCGTCCGGGGGCTTACCAAGAACTCTGTCAAAGTCAATCTGTACATCAGCTACGATATCAACAAGTGTGAGATAAGCTTACGATGGTATGTATACGATGGGCGATAGTCAATATTGTCGACTCGCTAAACTCTTCACGGATTGTTTTCGAAACTGCATATCAGCCTAGACCACGGGAGTGTCCCTTGTTCTAGCAACTCACTCAAGGCATCGGTCTCGTCTGGCGAGGTCAGCGGGTTTCTCGGATATACAGAACGGTTCAGCTCACAATCGATCGAAGCTGTCGCTTCATCCATGACCAACACCTTGTTCCTCCTCAAGATAGCTCTAGCCATACTAGCCATCAGCTTGCCCAAAAAATGAATCGGAAAAGCTCACCAAATCAATTGTTTCTCCCCGGTCGAGAAATTATCTCCACCCTCTGAAACAGGATTCGAGAGATCTTTGAATACGTTCAAATTTCTTTCTTCATCATCCACCACAGTCCCGGTGGTATCGTCATCCTCTTTCAATAGATGGACTCGCTTGAGGGCTGCGTAGATATCCGCATCGTCGTATTCGTCGAATACATCTAATGTCGATCTGATCGTACCCGACAGAATGGTCGGATCTTGGGGGATAATAGTCACTCGACTTCTCAGATCGGTGAGACCGATATTGGCGATATCTGATATCAGCCCGGTAATGTACGAGCAGATTGGACGTACCTAGACCATCTATCACGATGCGCCCAGCATGTGCTTCGACAAACCGGAAGAAACTGAGAGCGAGAGTACTTTTCCCACATCCAGTGGCACCTACAATACCAATCTTCTGCTTTGGCGCGACATCGAATGAGATCCCATGGAGAACATTTGGGAGATCAGGCTGTGTGTCAATTCAATCTAAATGAGGGAATGAGGGACAAACGGCATAACGGATCACAAGTTTTTCAACGGATATAGCCCCATCATGAGGCCAGCTTGCAGCAGGTCGAGGCTCGATGAATTCCGGAGCTTCCTTTTCCAATTCGGTATATCTACCTCATTAGCTCATACCCCCAGTATATGTGTCGTGTGCATACTCGTTGATACGTTCCAAAGCGACCATACTCTGTTCAAGCTGTACGAAACGTCTAACGACGAACAGGAGACCTTGCTGGATGGAACTCGCGAATGCAAGGGCGAATCCGGCCATCGAGGCATCTACGCCTGGCGATAGAAGACAGGTGAGGGCAGTGAGACCAACAACCACTGCCGAGAGGATGTTGAATCGGGCTGTAATGGTCAGCTCACCTGAATCTGCAGAAGCTATTTCACCTACCCGAGAGCCATCGATTCACGGTCCTGCCTTGGTCAGCGCTGCCTCGCTGAAGTGGAGGTGACTCACCAGGTCCAAGCATAGGCAACGATATTGGTATCTGCCAAAGCCAACATCTTCCTCAATTCAACGGTACTAGCTCCAAAAGCCCTAATTACCGAAACACCAGCAACAGTCTCGGCAAATAGCGAGTATAACGGAGACCTAGTAACAGAGTTGAGTCTCCTCATATCCCTGGAAGTTTGACCGTAGATGGAACCAGATTTGTAGTAGAGAATCAGTAGGAATCTGTTGTCAGTATTGCACTTGGTGTGGGTGACATACCCTGTGGCGACTACGAATGGCCATCCGCCTATGTAGGCAATGGAGATGAAGGTGACGAGCACGTCGCCTCCGTAGCTCAGACTTCGAACGACTGAGAGGTCAGCGGAGCCAGGCAGTGTAGACGAGGAGCTCACAATGATCGGCCATCTCGGAATCGAGCCCTTCGATATCTTTACCGAATCGATTCAATAGTCGACCACGACTGGTAGTATCGTGGAATCGAAGAGGGGCAAACAAAACAGTCTCCAACATACCTAGAAATCAGTGCTATCCCTCAAATAGCAGTAGTGGCTTACTAGCATGCAGCTTGCTACTAGCTTTCAAAGAACCCCAGTACATGATAGCATAATGCATACCGTAGACCAAGACGCCGCTGGCACAGATCTACACATCAGCTCAATCCCTCAGGAGCAAAATGTGCTTACCAGAGCATAGCCCACGACAAAGAACATTGCGCTATGGGAGTTGGGCTCATCAGGATCGGCACTTGTCCAGTACCTGGAGGTCAGTTGGAGTCCCTATACATGGCGAGATGACTGACTTCAGCCAACCTTTCTGGATAGGCGATGCGGCCATATTGATCAAGAGTCCGAATAAGAAAAGGAACCCTAATCGTCAGTCATCCTCAATATCTGGTATCAGAAGAACAAACACCAGAATTTCCCGCCCAAAGCCTGCTATCAGCTTTACCCATATAACCTCAGCTAAACTCACCCTGAAGTAAGTCATCCAAACAGCCGTCGAGATCCGTCCAGTAGCCCTCCTCTCATCTTCAATCAATTTCCTAGGTGCTTTAACCTTCAGCTCGGTAGTAGAATTGGCCAATGTGTCATCATCGTCCGGGGCGAGTGAACTAGTTTCTGAATCGGGTTCGATAGCTTTATCCAAGTTGATTAGGGATTTATTGACTGGTTTCATCGCTTTGTCGATTGTCTTTTCTTCGACGGGTGATTCGGGTTCATTCTTGGTCTTCTCATCCAATTCGGCCATTAAGCCACCGGCTACGAACTCTTCTTTTGTACCTGAGAACTTGACGTCTCCCTATCTGATCAGCGCTCGTCTTTGCGCTTGTTTGACAGACATACATTTTCGAGAGCGACGATGAAAGCAGCTGCTGGAGCTACTAGCGCCGTATGGTGGGAGACAAGTAAGATGGTCCTGCCAGCTGAGATCTTGCCGGTGAGGCAGTTCTGCATGATAGCATGGGCGGTATGAGCATCAACGGCACTCAGGACTGAAGGTCAGCTAAGTCATAGGTCCGACAAGATCAAGCTAACCATCGTCGAGAAGTAGGGTACCGGCTCGACTATAGACTGCTCGAGCGAGTGATACTGTTGGTTAGCTCTGATTCATTAGTCGCGTTAAGCAACTTACCTCGAGCTTTTTGTCCACCTGACAAGTTCAAGCCTTTCTCTCCAATCTCGCTGATCGTCAGTCATATATTTGACAAGTAGAGGGATCATCTCACGTCTGATCACCATCCTCCAAGATCTGTAGATCCGAGAGAAGCGAGCAAGCTTCCAAAACAGCCTCATATCTCCCCTCATCCCACGGACTTGAGAACACGATATTATCCTTGATACTAGCATTTTGCAACCAAGCTTGCTGAGGCACATATGCCAACATCCCCGGAACTACCCAATCTTCCTCTGTGATTCCCTCCTGTGTTTGAGAAGCCATAGCATTAGGTGATGATCTTGGGCATTCGACGTGGCCAGCCAACAAGTCCGCTTCACCCAGTAATCCAGCTAGGAGGAGGGATTTTCCAGATCCGAGTCGACCGCAAATGAGAGATAGTTGACCTTTGGGGAAATGAAGGGACAAGTCCGCCAAGGTGAAGGAGTGTTTAGGTGTAGGTGGTGCAGAGGGACCGGATGAGGAACTGTCTTGATCCCGTGGCCAGGTGAACGTAGCATTGGCGAGAATGATGTCCCCCTCCCCGTCGTAGTCGATATTGATATCAACGTCGGGCTGTTGTAGGTATTTCTCGATACGGCGACAAGACACAAAGCCCTGTAGAGCTTGAATGAAGGTTTCAGGGAGGGCACCGAGTGCGAATCGTAATTCATCAAAGACGGCGATCGAGGTGAATGCAATGGAGGGAGAGAGGCTCTTTCCAGCGATCAAGGTGTAGTGCTGGTATGTTAGCTATTTCTTTAAGTGACAAATGGATGGAGGCTCACCAAGAAGGCAACAACCGTCACGAGGATAGGTGTGGTCTCGTAAAGCATATTGAAACCAACCTCAATCTGATAGTTCCTAGCTTGCCAGTGAAGCTCGTCCTTCCGAATAACATTGACTCGCTTTTCAAAGGATCGTTCCCAAGCCATAAATCTATCTGTCAGCTTGAATTGAGGCGATTCGAGTAGCGTAGCTTACTTGAGCATCCTGATTCCCTGGAGAATCTCATTCATCAAGCCAGTCCGCTTATCTCGGGCTTTCATGATGTTCTCCTGGGCTCTCACGACATATTTGGAGGCGAGATGGGTAAGGGGCAGGCACACTACTCATTAGTCATTGAACAGATCGGGCACGTTAAGACACTCACGAATACTTGTCAAGAGACCCCAAATTGCGGATACACCGAGCATGTTGTAGAGGAACAAAGTGGCACTGATGATGAGTTGGGTACACAGCGGTTGTGGGACGAGATGCTTACACGACAATCTCGATGGGGGAATCGACAATGGTAAAAGCTAGAGTGGTCAGCCAGTCGTCTCAGGCGCAAAGTGATTTGACGAACCATGAAAGACGAACTCATTGACCCTGTCGACATCGACTGTGAATAAATTCTGACCATATCAGCGGTGTCCATGTGCAGTACATCTACTTACCATAATCTGACTCTTGGAGCTAACTCCTTCGTCCTCTTCATCATCGTCTTTCTTCTCGCCCTCTCCCGTATCGATATCTTCCTTCTTCTCAGTTCCACCAGCAACGTCCTTCTTCACCAAAGTTTTGGCGAAAAGCATAGAATTCAGCTGCATGTTGATTTTCCCCTGCAGGTAGGTCGTTGTGATTCCATACTCGACTCCGGTCAAGATAAAAACCGAAGCGTTGGCAATGAACAAGGCGAATGCAAGTAGCCAGCCCCAAGAGGGATCTGATCGCGTTGGATCGTTTTCGAGGTACAAGATGAACTTTTGCAAAATATAGTGAGGCAGGTAGTACATGACCGCCGTCACTGCCGCAATGATCAGCACTGACATGTTAGCTAACGACTGATTGCTCGCGATGTGCCCGCAATTGAGTAAACTCACTCGCAGTGAAGAGAGCTGCGTTGGTCTTGACGAGCATCCACAGTAGGTTGTAGCCCTCCCACCTGGGCGTCTTGGGGTCGCGGTAGGTGCTCTTCATCCACAAGAAGTTGTTCATGGCCCCTATACTGTAAGCCAAGATCACGAATATGACCAATGGACTCACGTAGTGAGATAGGAAGTACAGGGGCATCCCAAACATTCATCGATTCCGCCGTTGACCCCTTTTTGATTACAGGAGTGGCATAACTGAATATCAACCATTCTACGACATTCGCTTCGACCTCTTCAGAGACGTTGCGTTGATTGGGATCGAGAGATTCATGATCTACAGGGATGGCATCTATGATCTTTGGCGGATAAATGACATCCAGTGGTAGGTGAATTGGTGGACCTCGTCGGATGAAACAAACGATTATCAGCGGAACAAGCTGTAAGATTGGTAATAATCGGTAGAGTATGCTGTAGGCCGATAGGTGAGGTATTCTGAACGCGTCTGTTTGAACGAAATAGGCATCGATGAAGAGTGCTGATGCCCTTCGA
>Ga0308160_10006272_pt1 | contig 12163 bp, 11 predicted proteins | sample PhyFR1_FD_201036 | JGI IMG/M metagenome (GOLD analysis project Ga0308160, IMG submission 201036) | Phyllosphere microbial communities from UC Gill Tract Community Farm, Albany, California, United States - DLSLF.R1 | ecosystem: Host-associated > Plants > Phyllosphere > Unclassified | place: USA... | reverse complement strand
AACCACCCCAACCTGCTGCCGGCCTACCTGGACAATCCCGGCCCGCTGAAGGAATGGGTGGCCAAACCGCTGCACGGCCGCGAGGGTGACAACATCAGGATCCATGCACCGGGGATCAACCTGGAACAGCCCGGCGGGTACGGCCGGGAAGGCTGGTGCTACCAGCAGTACCAGCAGCTGCCCGACTTTGACGGCAACCATCCGGTGCTGGGCCTGTGGGTGGTGGACGGCGAATCCGTGGGCTGCGGCATCAGGGAATCGGACGGACCCATCACCGACTACTTCTGCCGCTTCGTACCGAACACCATCGACGCGCCCGCACCGCTGGGCGCCGGAACTTCCTCCAGCAAGGCAGGTATCACCCTATGAGCACAGACATGACGACGGCGGGAGGCCAGGGCGGCCCGTCCGGCACCGCCGTCCAGGCCAAGGGGCTGCGCGCCGGCATCCTGGACCTCGGCGACTCCGTCATGCTCGGCCTCGCCTCCACGGCACCGGTGTACTCGCTGGCGGCGACGCTGGGCCTGATCGTGGCGGTCAACGGCAACTACACACCGTTCGTGCTGCTGCTCGGGTTCATCCCGGTCCTGTTCATCGCCTATGCCTTCCGGGAACTGAACAGTGCCATGCCGGACTGCGGCACCACCTTCACCTGGTCGCGTCGGGCCTTCGGCCCCTGGGCTGGCTGGATGGGTGGCTGGGGCGTGGCCCTCGCCGGAATCGTGGTGCTGGCGAACCTGGCCCAGGTGGCGGGGCAGTACCTCTGGCTGCTCATCGGTGACGGATCCCTGGCCCAGAACAAGCTGGTGGTTACCGGCACCGGTGTGCTCTTCATCGTGCTGATGACCCTCGTGAATTACCGGGGCATCCGGCTGGGCGAGCACGTCCAGCGGGTGCTGACATACGTGCAGTACATAGCTTTAGGCATCTTTGCGCTGGCCATCGTGATCAGGATCACGGCCGGGCCGCCCGAGGGGCAGGCGTTCGACTTTGAGTGGTTCAACCCGGTGGGCGCGTTCGCGGATCCCGGCGCCGTGGTGCATGGATCCCTGCTGGCCCTGTTCATCTACTGGGGCTGGGACACCTGCCTGGCCCTGAACGAGGAAACCGAAAACCCTTCCAAGACACCCGGCCGCGGCGCCGTCATCTCGGCGTTCGTGCTGGTGGCCATCTACGTCTCGGTGGCGCTGCTGGTGATGATGTACGCCACCGTTGGCAGCGACGGCATTGGCCTGGGCAACGAGGCCAACCAGGCTGACGTCTTCCTGGCGATGAAGGACGTGGTGCTGGGCCCGTGGGGGTGGCTGATCGTCGTCGCGGTCCTTGCCTCGGTGCTGTCCTCCACGCAGACCACCATCCTGCCCACGGCCCGCGGCACCCTGTCCATGGGCACGCACGGGGCGCTGCCGCCCAAGTTCGGCGAAGTGCACCCCCGCAACCAGACGCCCGGCTTCTCCACCAAGGTGATGGGCGCGGCGGCCGCTGCCTACTACGTGGCCATGAGCTTCCTCAGCGAGAACCTGCTGGCCGATTCCATCAGTGCCATCAGCCTGTTCATCGCCTTCTACTACGCGCTGACCGGGTTCGCCTGCTTCTGGTATTTCCGTGGAACGCTCCGCGAATCGGCACGCGACCTGTGGTTCCGTGGCATCCTCCCGCTGCTGGGCGCGCTGCTCCTCACGGCGGCGTTCTTCGTCTCTGCCGTCCAGATGTGGGACCCGGCCTACGGCGATACGCAGATCTTCGGCGTCGGCGGTGCATTCGTCAGCGGCGTGGTGCTGCTGGCCCTGGGCGTGGTGCTCGCCGCCGTCTGCCGGTTCCTGCCCTCCACCCGCGGCTACTTCCTGGCGAAGCGATGACCCGTGACCCCATGACCGCGGGCACCTCGGACATCCTGGACCTCGACGCCCTGCTCAGCGGGGAGGAACTGGCGCTGCGGCAACGAATCAGGGACTTCACGGCCCAGCGGATCAAACCGGACATCGCCCGGTGGTACGAGGACGGCGTTTTCCCCGTGGAACTGGCGCCGGAACTCGGTGAGCTCGGCGTGCTGGGCATGCACCTGGAGGGCTACGGCTGCCCGGGCCGGACCGCCGTCGAATACGGGCTGGCAGCCATGGAACTGGAAGCCGGCGACTCCGGGATCCGCACGTTCGTTTCCGTGCAGGGCTCACTGGCGATGACCGCGATCCACACTTGGGGCTCCGAGGAGCAGAAGCAGGAATGGTTGCCGCGGATGGCCGCCGGCGAGGTGATCGGCTGTTTTGCGCTGACCGAGCCGACGGCCGGATCCGACCCGTCCTCCATGGCCACGTACGCCACGAGGGATGGCAGCGGCGACAACGGCGGGTGGATACTCAACGGTGCCAAACGCTGGATCGGGCTCGCGTCCGTGGCCGGCGTGATGGTGGTGTGGGCCATGACGGAAGACGGTGTCCGCGGATTCCTGGTCCCCGCAGGCACCCCGGGCGTCACCGCCACGCCCATCGGGCAGAAGCTGTCGATGCGCGCGTCGATCCAGTGCGACCTAACGTTCGACGGCGTCCGGCTGGGTCCCGAGGCGCTGCTTCCCGGCGCGTCTGGCCTGCGCGGCCCGTTCACCTGCCTGAACGAGGCCCGGTACGGTATCGCCTGGGGCGCCATGGGTGCGGCCCGTGATTCCTACGAAGCAGCGTTGGCCTATTCGCAGAACCGCCTGCAGTTCGGCAGGCCGCTGGCCGGCTACCAGCTCACGCAGGAGAAACTGGTGAACATGCTGGTGGAGATCCAGAAGGGGACCCTGCTGGCGCTGCACCTGGGCCGGCTCAAGGGCGCCGGAACCGTCCGGCCCGAGCAGATCTCACTGGGCAAGCTGAACAATGTCCGCGAGGCCATCAGGATCGCCCGCGAAGCCCGCACCATCCTGGGCGGCAACGGCATCACCCTGGACTACCCGCCGCTGCGGCACGCCGCCAACCTCGAGTCGGTGCGCACCTACGAGGGCACCGACGAGGTCCACACCCTGATCCTGGGCCAGCACATCACCGGCCTGCCCGCCTTCCGCTGATCTTGGCCTCCCCAGCCCAACTAGGTAGCAGTTGATGTCGTTTTGGTGGCTCATAACAGCATCTGCTGCTACCTAGTTGGGCCGGGGGCACGCAGGGTGGGTTGGGCCGGGGGCACGCAGGGTGGGTTAGGCCGAGAAGCCGCCGTCGGCCTTGATCAGCTGTCCCGACACCCAGCGGCCCGCTGGCGACAGCAGGAACGCCACGGTCCCGGCAACATCGGCGGGGGTTCCCAACCGTCCCGTAGGCTGGCGCGCAATTCCTGACTCGCGCACCTCGTCGGACATCCAGCCGGTATCCACGGGGCCGGGATTGAGGACGTTCGCGGAAATGCCCTGGGGTCCCAGCTCGCGTGCAGCGGCAATCACAATCCGGTCCAGTGCTCCCTTGGACGCGCCGTAGGGCAGGTTGAAGGCTGTGTGGTCGCTGGTCAGCGCAACGATCGCGCCGCCATCGTCCGTTGCCTGCCGCGCGAATGCGGCGATCAGCTGCCAGCTGGCCCGGGTGTTGACGGCGAAATGCCGTTCAAAGGATTCGAGGCTGGTATCGAGGATGCCGGAGTCCACGGACTCGGCGTGGCTGAGCACGAGGCCCTGCAGGGGGCCGGCGAGCTCGACGGCCTCAGCGACCAGGCGATCCGGCACCGCCGGATCCTGCAGGTCCGCTGACAGGACGTGGACCTGGGCGCCAATGGCCTCGAGCTCGGCGGTCAGCCGGACTTCGTCCTCGGGATCACTCCCCCACGGCATCCGGCCGTCGTAGTCCTGCCAGCCGGCCAGCACCAGGTCCCAGCCATCGGCCGCGAGCTGGCGGGCGATCCCGGCGCCGATGCCGGCCAGCCGGCCGGCACCCGTTACCAGGGCGACGTTGCGGGCAGGGACCGGAGCCGTGGTTTCCATGCGTCCCAGCCTAGCCGCGCCGGGCCAGCACCCCGTTCACGCCGCTACTTGTTCCGCCCCGGCCTGCGCTTGTCCGGCGCCGCGGTGCTTCCGGATGGTGGCACTGATGACGGCGGCGATGGTGCACATGGCAGCGGCACCCAGCCATGCATAGGTGTAGTGCCCGGTGGCGTCGCGGAGCGCACCTGCGGCCAGCGCTGCAGCCGCGGCCCCCAACTGGTGCGCCGCGAACACCCAGCCGAACACCACGCTGCCGTCCGCACCAAAGGTTTCGCGGCAGATGGCGGCCGTAGGCGGCACGGTAGCCACCCAGTCCAGGCCATAGATCACCACGAACACGATCATGCTGGGCTGGACCTCGGCGCTGAGCAGCAGCGGGAGCACCAGCAGGCCGATGCTGCGGAACTGGTAGTAGACGGCCAGCAGGATGCGCGGGTTGAACCGGTCCGTGAGCCACCCTGAGGCGATGGTTCCGAGGATGTCGAAGATCCCGACGACGGCCAGCAGCCCCGCGGCGGTGGTTTCCGGCATGCCGTGGTCGTGCGCAGAAGGGATGAAGTGGGTGCCGATCAGGCCGTTGGTGGTGGCACCGCAGATCGCGAACCCGGCAGCCAGCGCCCAGAACGTACGCACCTTGCTGGCACGGCGCAGCACCTGCAGGGCGCGGGCGGCAGCGTTGGCGCGCTTGCCGGCGTCCGCCGCAGGCTGTGCATGCGGTGCTGTTGGTGGCTGTGCTGCTGCAGGTTCGGCGCCGAAGGGCAGCACGCCGGCTTCAGCAGGCGAGTTCTTGAGGAACTTCAGCACCAGCGGCACCACGGCAAGCGCACCGGCGGCGATCAGCAGCGAGGCCTGCCGCCAGCCCGGGTCCTGTGCGAGCATGGCGATGAACGGCAGGAAGACCAGCTGGCCCGCCGCGCTGCCGGCCGTCAGGATGCCGATCACCAGGCCGCGGCTCCTGGTGAACCAGGTGTTGGCGATGGTGGCGGCGAAGACCAGTGCCATGGAGCCGGTGCCCAGGCCGATCAGCAGTCCCCAGGTCAGCAGGATCTGCCAGGACTGGTTCACCAGGACGGTGAGGGCGCTGCCCATGCCGATCAGCACCAGTGCCGTCGCCGTCACGGCCCGGACGCCGAAGCGTTCCATCAGGGCCGCGGCGAACGGTGCCGTCAGGCCGAACAGGACCAGGTTGATGCTGACCGCCGCGGACAGGACAGTGGTACTCCAGCCGAATTCCTGCTGCAGCGGGACCATGAGGACACCCGGGGCTGCCCGGAAACCTGCTGCGCCCACCAGGGCGAGGAAGGCCACGGCCGCCACGATCCAGGCGGGGTGCAGCCGGCGGGGAGGACGTGCCTGCTCCGCGCCGTTGGGGCGTTCCGGGGCATCGGTCGCCTGCTCGTCGGGGGCGGCCGCTTCGTCGGGCAGGGTGCTCATGCCGCGGTTCCGTTGTGGCTGGCGGTGGCAAGGGCCAGGGGCGTGGCGGACCGTGTCTGGCTGTGCCAGCTGGTGTTGGCGGCGGTGAGCTGCTGGCCGCAGGCCGTGCAGGTGTCGGCGGACGTGGTGCGCTGCCCGCAGTCCGAATGGACAACGAACATGTGGGCCTTCTCCGATGGCGCCGGCAGGTGCTTCTCCGACCAGATCGTCACGGCATTCAGTACCGGGAGTACGTCCTCGCCCTTGGAGGTGAGGACGTACTCCTGGCGGGTTCGGCCGCCGTCGTCGTAGGCCTGTTTGGTCAGCAGCCCGGCGTCGACCAGGCCCGCAAGGCGCTTGGTGAGCACCGAGTCCGCCGCCTCCAGGCGGGCCTTCATGGCATCGAAGCGGCCGTTGCCGAAGAAGACCTCGCGGAGGACCAGGATGGTCCAGGGGTCGCCCAGGACGTCCAGGCCGCGGGCCATGCTGCAGTTTCGGCGGGACCAGTCGGATCGAAGGGGCATGCCCGAAAGGCTAGCTGACTTCTTTCAAGAAAGCCAGACTACGGGATCGAGGCGAAAGCCTGCTCCAAATCAGCCACCAGGTCCTCTTTGTCCTCGATGCCGCAGGACAGGCGCAGCAGGTTCACCGGCACGGCGAGCTCAGTGCCCTTGACCGAAGCGTGCGTCATTTCGGATGGGTAGTTCATCAGCGATTCGATGCCGCCCAGGGACTCGGCCAGGGTGAACACCGAAGTGGATTCGGCCACCTTCCGGGCAGCCGCCTCGCCACCCTTGAACTGCACCGACACCATGCCGCCGAAGCTCCGCATCTGCTTCCTGGCCAGCTCGTGGCCGGGGTGGGACGGCAGGCCCGGGTACAGGACGGCTTCCACCTCGGGGCGTTCCAGCAGCCACTCGGCCACGGCCTGGCCATTCTCGCTGTGGCGGTCCATCCGCACGCCCAGGGTCTTCAGGCCGCGGGTGGTGAGGAACGCGTCCATCGGCCCGGACACCGCACCCACGGCGAACTGCACGAAACCGATCTTCTCCGCCAGTTCCGCGTCCTTGACCACGACGGCGCCGCCCACCACATCGGAGTGGCCACCGATGTACTTCGTGGTGGAGTGGACCACGACGTCGGCACCCAGGGCGAGCGGGTTCTGCAGGTAGGGAGACGCGAAGGTGTTGTCCACCACCAGGAGGGCACCGGCGTCGTGCGCTATCTCCGCGAGCGCGGCGATGTCCGTGATCTTCATCAAGGGGTTGGACGGGGTCTCCACCCACACGAAGCGGGTCTTGTTGGCGGCGACGGCGCTGCGGACGGTGTCCAGGTTGGCCATGTCCACCGGGGTGTTGCCGATGCCCCAGTCACCCAGCACGCGGCTGATCAGTCGGTACGTCCCGCCGTAGGCATCGTTGCCGAGCACGATGTGGTCACCGGGCCGGGTGAGGGCCCGGATCAGGGCGTCCTCCGCGGCCAGGCCTGAGCTGAAGCTGTAGGCGTGGGTTCCCAGTTCGAGTGCCGCCAACTGTTCCTGCAGGGCGTCCCGGGTGGGGTTGCCGCCGCGGCCGTACTCGTAGCCGGCACGAAGGTTGCCGATGCCGTCCTGCGCGTACGTGGAACTGAAGTGCAACGGCGGAACCACGGCGCCGGTGCGCGGCTCGAAGGCCTGGCCGGCGTGCACCGCGCGGGTGTTGAAACCTTGGTTTTCCTGCAGGGACATGGTGCTCCTTCGTGTGTCTGGTTTCGACAGGCCCAACCACCGCAGGCGGCCGGGCCAACCGCCGGGATTAGTTGCTGAGGTACGCCAGAAGGTCGTGCCGGGTGAGGATGCCGATGGGGGCGCCCACGAACGTGACCATGACGGTGTCCACGTCGGAGAGCAGCTCGCGGGCTGCCGAGATGCTTTCCAGCGATCCGATGACGGGCAGCTTGGGGCCCATGTGTTCGGCGATCTTGTCCGTCAGTTTGGCTTCGCCGCGGAAGAGCTTGGCCGTCAGGGTGCGTTCGTCCACTGCGCCGAGGACTTCGCCCATCACCACGGGGGGTTCCTGCGAGAGCACCGGGATGTGGCTGACGCCGAACTCGTTCATGATGTTGATGACGTCGCGGACCGACTCGTTGGGGTGGATGTGCACCAGGTCCGGCAGTTCACCGTTCTTGGACTTGATGACCTCGCCCACGGAGGTTTCCTCGCCGCCGGCCAGGAAGCCGTACGAGCGCATCCATTGGTCGTTGAAGATCTTGGCCAGGTAGCCGCGCCCGGAGTCGGGCAGGATGACGACGACGACGGCTGACTCGGGGAGGTCCTTCGCCGCCTGCAGGGCGGCCACCACGGCCATTCCCGACGAGCCGCCCACCAGCAATCCTTCTTCGCGGGCCAGCCGCCGGGTCATGGCGAAGGAGTCTGCGTCGGTGACGGCGATGACCTGGTCCGGGATGGTCTTGTCATAGTTGGCCGGCCACATGTCCTCGCCCACGCCCTCGACGAAGTACGGCCGGCCGGTACCGCCCGAGTAGACCGAGCCCGACGGATCCGCTCCTATGATCCGGACCACGCCGCCGTCGGACTCGGGACGGCCGGCCGAAACCTCCTTGAGGTAGCGGCCGGTGCCGGTGATAGTGCCGCCGGTGCCTGCCCCGATGACCACATGGGTGACCTTGCCGTCGGTGTCCTGCCAGATCTCCGGACCGGTGGTCTTGTAGTGGCTGCCCGGCGCTGCCGGGTTGGAGAACTGGTCCGGTTTGTAGGCGCCCGGCGTTTCGCGGACCAGCCGGTCCGAGACGCCGTAGTAGCTCTGCGGGCTGTCCGGCGGCACGGCGGTGGGCGTCACCACAACTTCGGCGCCGTACGCCTGCAGGACCGCCCGTTTGTCCTCGCCCACCTTGTCCGGGACGACGAAGATGCACTTGTAGCCCTTTTGCTGTGCCACGAGTGCCAGGCCCACGCCGGTGTTGCCGGAGGTGGGTTCGATGATGGTGCCGCCGGGCTGCAGCTTGCCTTCGCGTTCGGCGTCCTCGACCATCTGCGCCGCGATGCGGTCTTTGATGGATCCGCCGGGGTTCAGGTACTCAACTTTCACCAGGACGGTGGCCCTGATGCCCTCGGTCACGTGGTTGAGTTTGATGAGCGGCGTGTTGCCGATGAGGTCCAGGATGGACTGGGCGTACTTCATAGGTATAAAGCTACCGCTTCCTGCACGCGCCACCCGGCCGGGGGTGCGACGATAAGGCGGTGAAGCAGTTCGCATGGGCCAAGGCTGCCCGCAGTTACCTGCTGCCCGGTGCCGCGCTGGCGGCAGGCCTGGCAGCCCTGGCCACAGGCATACTCTCCCTGCCGGCGTTCAGTGAGCTGGCCGGACGCACGGTGCCCATCCTGGGCTTTGTCCTGGCCATGTCCCTGGTCACCGAACTGGTGGACGAGGCCGGGCTGTTCCGGGCCGTGACCGGAAGGCTCGCAGCCCTGGGCGGGGGCAGGGTGTTTACCCTATGGCTGCTGGTGATCGCGCTGGCCACCGTATCCACGGTCTTCCTGTCCCTGGACACCACCGCGGTGCTGGTGACGCCGGTGGTGGTCCTCCTGGCCATGCATGCCGGAATTCCGCCGCTGCCGTTCGCCCTGACCAGCATCTGGCTGGCCAATACGGCCTCGCTGCTGCTGCCCGTCTCCAACCTGACCAACCTGCTGGCCCAGGAGCGGCTGGGATTCAGCCCGGTGGAGTTCGCCGGGCTGGTGTGGGCACCGGCAGTGGTGGGTTTGCTGGTCCCCCTTGTCCTGCTGTGGCTGGCGTTCCGGCGCGACCTCCGGGGGCAGTACCGGCCACGGCCCGTACGCCCGGCCCAAGACCGGACCCTGCTGGCGATAGCCGCGGCCACGCTGCTGGTGCTGCTGCCGGCGCTGGTGTCCGGCCTGCCGGTCCAGTACCCCGCCCTTGCCGCAGCGGCTTTCCTCATGGCTGTCTTCGCATGGCGCCGGCCGGCGGCATTGAAGTGGTCCATGGTGCCGTGGCGGCCCCTGATGCTGACGGCCGGGCTGTTCATGCTGATGGAAGCCCTGCATGCCAACGGCCTCACCGCCCTGCTCGACGGCGTGGCAGGTTCCCGGGAAGACCTTCCCGCGCTCCTTCAGCTGGCCGGCGTTGGGGCGGGCGCTGCGAACGTGGCCAACAACCTGCCGGCCTACCTCGCCCTGGAGCCCGTGGCGGACTCCCCCGCCCGGCTTGCCGCGCTCCTGATCGGGGTCAACCTTGGGCCGCTGGTCAGCCCGTGGGCATCGCTGGCCACACTGCTGTGGCACGAGCGGCTCCGCGTTCTGAACGTCCCCGTCAGGTGGGGCGGCTTCGCGCTGGCCGGGAGCGTGGCGGTGCTGCTGACACTCCCCCTTGCCGTCCTGGCACTGTGGTCCGTGTCAGGGATGCACTGAGCCTCAGGCGCCCCCTGCCGGCTGGCCGGCCTCGCCGGTTTCGTTGGCGGGAAGGTTTTCCCACAGCCCCAGCACGTTGCCTTCGGTGTCCTTGAAGTAGGCGAAGTGGCCCATGCCCGGGATGGTTTCCTTGGCCCGCACCACCGCTCCACCCAGCGATTCGACGGCCTTGAGGGTGGCATCGATGTCCGGGACGTCCACGGTGATGACGGGTGAGGCCAGGTCCGCCTCCCGGTCCATCATGCCGCCGTTGATCGCTCCGGGTTCCGTTGGCCTGCCCGAGGAGTCCATCGGCGTGGTGGTCACGTTGGTGTAGTAATCCATTCCCGGCACCGGTTCCAGTGTCCAGCCCAGGGCCTGCCGGTAGAACTCTGCCGCCCGTCCGCGGTCGTCCGCGGGGATTTCGAAATGCACTACTCCGCCCATGGCATTTTCCTGCCTTTCCCGGCCGGGCGCGGCGTCTCCGCGCCTCACGCTGGATTCTAGTCCGGCCCGTCCCCACTGGTAAGGGGCCGCCTTGTCGCAGGGCCGTGGGACGATTAAGGCATGACCATCGCAGCAGCACCTTCCCGGCTTGCCGCCGGCGCGGACGTGTCCCTGTGCTGGTACCCGGAGGGCTCCTACAGCCTGGCCCGCACCCTTGGCCCGCTGCTGCGCGGCCACAGCGACCCCTCCTTCAGCGTCCAGGGAGACGTCATCTGGAACGCGTTCACCACGCCGGACGGGCCGGCCACGCTGCGGCTCAGCCCGGTAGGAGGTACTGCCGCCGGGGCGCACGACGACGGCCCCCGGGTCCCTGCCCGGGTGGACGTCCAGGCGTGGGGACAAGGCGCCGAACTGGCGGCACGGGCAGCTCCCCGGCTGATGGGCGCAGAGGACGACTGGTCCGGCTTCGACGAGCCGGACTTCCACGCCACACTGCCCCGGATGGTCCGCGAAGCCCGGCGGCGGAGCCAGGCGCTGCGGCTTCCCGCCAGTGGCCGGATGGTCGACCAGCTGGTGCCCATCATCCTGGAGCAGAAGGTCACCGTCATCGAGGCCCGGCGGGGGTACCGGTACCTGGTGCAGCGATACGGAACGCCTGCTCCGCCGGCCGGCACGTCAACACCCAAGGGTCTGCTGGTGCCGCCCACGGCCACGCAATGGCTGCAGGTTCCCAGCTGGGAGTGGCACAAGGCCGGTGTCGGACCCCAGCGTTCGGCCACGGTCATGCGGGCGCTGCGCTCCGCCGTCTCGCTTGAACGGCTGGCCGGGCTGCCTGCAGCCGAGGCAGGCCTGAAGATGCAGACCATTCCGGGCATCGGAATCTGGACGGCGGCTGAAGTGGTGCAGCGGACCCATGGCTGCCCGGACTCCATCGCCGTGGGTGACTACCATTTGGCGGCCTACGTAGGGGCAGCCCTGACCGGACGCCGGACCGACGACGCCGGAATGCTCCGCCTGCTCGAACCCTGGAACGGGCAGCGGCAGCGGGTAGTACGGATGATCCAGAGCACCGGCTTCCGCAAGCCCACCTTCGGCCCCCGGATGACTATCCAGGACCACCGCGGGCACTAGCCACCGGACTCAACGCTTAGGCGGCACTCAGATGGGTAAGGTTTCCGGATGGATGCGGCAACGAATGCGACCCCCGGCACCAACGAGCCCGAAGAGGACAGCCATGTCCAGCTTCAACTGGCCATCTTCGACGTCACCCGGGATGCGGAAGGCAACGACCTCGAGGAGATCAAAGAGAGGCTCCGGGCAGAATTCGCCCGCCGTGGCGTCCAGTCCCCGCCAGCCACCTGGCTGGACTCGGTGGCGTCCGCCGCGTTCTACGGGAAGCCATACATCGTCGACCTCCCCTCCGCCCTGGCCGCCGATGATGCGGTGCCCGCGCCCACCGGGGACGTGAGGGAACAGCTCGAACTGCGGCGGGAACTCCGGAACGAAAAGCTGCCCCCGGGCACCCTCCCCGCCGCCTCCGAATGGAAGTTGTCGCCGGACGAAGTCACGACAACGGGATCCGCCCCATCGCCAGGCGGGCCTCCCGCCCACAGCCCGGAAAAGAGCGCCGCCGGCTTCCGCCCGCTGCTCGTGGCAGCCACGCTCGCCGCCGCCGTCGTCCTGGCGTTTGCCGCCGCGCGGGCATCCCGCCGGGGTGCCCGCGGGGCAAAGTAGGGCTGCGCCGCAGGAACGGCAGAAGGGTTACAGGCCCAGCCGGGCCACCGCCTCCTGCCGCATCTCCACCTTGCGGATCTTCCCCGAGACCGTCATGGGAAAGCTGCTGCGGATCTCGACGTAGCGGGGCACCTTGTAGTGGGCCAGCTGCCCGCGGCAGAAGTCGGCCACCGCCGCGGCATCCAGCGGTTCGGCGCCGGGCTTGAGGATGATGCAGGCCA
>Ga0308160_10006271_pt1 | contig 12164 bp, 12 predicted proteins | sample PhyFR1_FD_201036 | JGI IMG/M metagenome (GOLD analysis project Ga0308160, IMG submission 201036) | Phyllosphere microbial communities from UC Gill Tract Community Farm, Albany, California, United States - DLSLF.R1 | ecosystem: Host-associated > Plants > Phyllosphere > Unclassified | place: USA... | reverse complement strand
CGAAACAGGCGCCGCTCCAGAACAGCAGGCGATGGCGGGTGCGCCGGTAGCTGGCAATCAGCAGCCAGGCGCAGGCAAGCGAGGTCAGCATGCAAAGGGTGTAGATCAATTCGCCCATAACGCACAGTCCGTGTGGTGTTTCTTAATATTTTTTGACGCAGTGTGCGCCGGAATTTTTCTTTATTTGCCAGCCAGGCCGCCCGCTTACTCCATGTCAGTCGCCCTTTCGCCAGCGGAAGGCGTCGGCGAACTGCTGCGCCTTGCGTTCGAGGCCGGAATGGATCAGGTGGGTGACCTCGACCAGCTGCCTGGCATATACGTCGGCCAGGCGATCGATGCGCTCGCGCAAGTCCTCGCTGGAAGGGGCGTAGCTATAGCAGTGCTGGGTTGGTGGCGGGCACGGCTGGGCAATGCCGGCGGTGCACAGATCGGCCAGCAATTCGCTGGCCACGCGCTCGCGGATGTACAACCGCCTGGCCAGCATGGCGCTCTCCCATTGCTGGCTCGGGTCGGCGCGCAGCAGGAGCAAGGCTTCCAGGAAGGGCACGGAGGGAACGCTCGTCAGGACGAAACGGCGCAAATCCTCCGGGATCGGCGGGTAGGTCATTCGCGTGGCACTTGTTTCCCAAACGGAAAATCTTATTGAGAAAGCAGCAATTCTAAAACATTCTTGAGGGAATTGCTCACGCAATCGTGCGCAACCCGTGAGCCCACAGCGGCCGCGATATGCATGCCATGCTTTTTTATGCTCAGCAGATATTTGCTCAGCTAAAATGCCGCTGTTTTCATTACGTCATCCCATCATGTTTCGTCACTCCATGGGCAAGCTGCTTGCCCGCCTGGCCGTCGCCGGCGCCCTGTTCGCCGCCGCCGCCGCCCAGGGCGCCAGCTGCCCGGTCCATTACCTCGATGGCCGCGCGCCGGAAATCCGCAACCAGAAACTGGCCGCCGCGACGCGCGAGCTGTGCTACGGAGTGTTCGGCGTCGTGCACTCCGGCGTCACCCGCACCCCCTTGTGGTCGGCCGAACACCTGCGCGCCGACAACCTGAAGCGGGCGCAAGGGCTGGAGCGCGACGACAAGTTCCACGCCGAGCAGCGCCTGCCGCGCGGCCAGCGCGCCGAACTGTCCGACTATGCCCGCAGCGGCTTCGACCGCGGCCACCTGGCGCCGAACGCCGACATGCCGGACCGCCGCACCCAGCGCGAGAGCTTTTCGCTGGCAAACATGGTGCCGCAGGACCGCGACCATAACCGCCATATCTGGGCCCCGATCGAGGGTGCGGTGCGCACCATGGCCAGGAAGGAAGGGGACTTGTACGTGATCACCGGCCCGGCCTTCCTCGGGTCGAGCCTGAAAAAAGTGGGCAACGTGATCGTGCCTAGCCACCTGTACAAGGTGGTGTACAGTCCGCGCCAGAAGCTGGCCGCCGCCTGGTTCACCGAGAACCGCGCCGACGCGCCGATCCAGGTGGTGCCGGTGGCCGAACTGGAGCGCATCGTCGGCATCGAGCTGCTGCCGTCGCTGTCCACCCGCCAGAAAGAACGCATGCTGCGCCTGCCGAAGATCAAGCAGCGCAAGAACCGATCGTAACAGGAGCCACCATGAGCAAGAAAAAAGCCGCCGCCTTCACCCCGTTCGCCAACGAAGCCGACGTCCTCGGCATTGGCAACCTGATGCTGGAGAACCGTGTCGACCGCATCACCATCTCGGGCGACGTCGACCTGACGGCAGATGTCGCGGGCCTCGCACTGGCGCGCCGCTTGCATGCGGCGCTGGGCGACATCGTCGCCGCGCTCGAGGCGCGCGAGCTGCCACAACAGCTGCCGCCGCCGGCCGTCACGACCGTCGACAACCCGTTCGCCTGAGCGTCGCGCGGTTTGCCTGGCTGCTAAATTTCCGGGCGTCAATGGTGCGCGACACCCATCCGCAATCGAGTAATCTTGACAACATAGCGTGAACGTAGCAGCGACGCCGTCGCACGCGCCAGGATCACTCTTTTCCGGAGGAACCACCATGCAACACACTCTTGTCGCGGTATTCGATAACCGCACCGACGCGCAAAACGCGATGAATGAATTGCTGTCGTCGGGCTTCTCCCGTACCGACGTCCGCCTGTCCAACGCCGATCCGACCGGCCAGAGCGACAGCCTCACTGGCTCCGACCTCGACACCACCACCCGCAGCGCGGATGGCGATACCGGCTTCACCGCCGGCATCAAGAACTTCTTCTCCGACCTGTTCGGCTCGGACAACGCCGAACACGCCAGCCGCTACGAGGGCGCCGTCACCCGCGGCCACCACGTGCTGACCCTGGTGGCCGATTCGCTGCCCGAAGTCGAGCGCGGCGCCGACATCGTCGAGCGCTACGGCCCGACCGACATCGACGAGAACGCCACCGGCACGCCGGACTTGGCCGCTTCCGGCATGAGCGCCGGCGCAATGGGCTTGGGCGCCAGCGCCGGCATGCAGCGCGCGGGTGCGATGTCGAGCCAGTCGGGTACGCCCGGCTCGTCGCAGCAGGCAGCCTCGCCGATGCTGGACAATCCAGGCGATCCGGCGCCGTTCCAGCAGCAATCGATGAACAAGATCGAACCGACCGGCGGCACCTACCAGGAATCGCAGGCGCAAAGCGGACTGACCGCGACCGGCGGCACGTCGCTGCAGAGCTCGACCCTGCGCGAAGACCGGCTGCAGGATCCGGCGCAGGATCGCTCGCTGCAGGGCTCGGCGCTTGACGGTTCGGCGCGCACCGACTCGCTGCAGCGCGACACGCAGACCGGCAGCGGCTCGCTGTCCGGCAGCGGCTCGCTGTCCGGCGGCAGCAGTCTGGACAAGCAGCGCAATGGCGGCGTGCGCATCTTCTCGCGCGCCCAGTCGGATTCGGCGCTGGGCACCGCGACCGGCATCGGCGCCGGTTCGGGCTCGAGCACCGTCGGCGCCTGGGACGACGAGGACAGCTACTACCGCAATCATTTCAACAGCACCTACGGCGCCAGCGGCGCGGCCTACGACGAGTACAAGCCGGCCTATGACTACGGCAGCGAAGCCGCCCGCAGCGGCCGCTACACCAACCGCGCCTGGGACGATATCGAGACCGACCTGCGCAGCGACTGGGACAGCCGCTACGCCAGCGGTTCCGAACCGTCGACCTGGGACAAGGCCAAGGCCGCCGTCCGTCACGGCTGGGAACGCCTGACGCGCGACGATGACGACGACCAGTACCGCAGCCACTACGACAGCACCTATTCGGCCAGCGGCGAAAAATACGAGGACCTGAAGCCGGCGTATTCGTACGGCACCGAGATGCGCCGCAGCGAGATGTACCGTAATCGTCCATGGGACGATGTCGAGACCGACTTGCGCAGCGGCTGGGACAACCGCATCGACGGCACCCGCGACTTCTCGACCACCGGCAGCGACAGCAGCGAGCCGTCGGCCTGGGACCGCGTCAAGAACGCCGTGCGTCACGGCTGGGATCGGATGACCGACGACAACGACGACGACAGCTACTACCGCAGCCACTGGAATTCGACCTACGGCGCCAGCGGCGGTTCGTACGACGAATACCGTCCGGCCTATGCCTACGGTTCCGACATGGCCCGCAACGACCAGTACCGTGGCCGCAGCTGGGACGCGGTCGAGACCGACCTGCGCAGCGACTGGGATAGCCGCTATTCCACCGACGGCGGCCCGTCGACCTGGGACAAGATGAAGGCGGCCGTGCGTCGCGGCTGGGATCGCATGACCGACGACGATGACGACGTCTACTACCGTAACCACTGGAACTCGGTCTATGGCAGCAGCGCGAATACGGGCACCGGCACCGGCACCAGCAGCGACGCCTACGACGAGTACCGTCCCGCCTACAGCTACGGTTCCGAGATGGCCATGAACGAGAAGTACCGTGGCCGTCCGTGGAACGACGTCGAGAACGACCTGCGCGTCGACTGGGATACGCGCTATCCGGCGGAACAGTCGACCTGGGACAAGATGAAGTCGGCCGTGCGTCACGGCTGGGAACGCATGATGCGTTAAGCGCACAGTGCGTAGCGCCTGGCCAACGGCAACGTTGGCCGGGCGTGGTTCGCCCGGCGTTGGCGCCACTGGGCCATCCAGCGCCGCCGGGGGCCTGTCTGCTGATGCCCGGCGCTACGCGGCCTCGGTCAGCGGCAGGCTGATCCGGTTGCGGCCCAGGTGCTTGGCGCGGTACAGGGCGGCGTCGGCGATCGCCACCAGCTGGCTGGCGTGGTTGTCGGGGCCGGCGAGGGCGGTCGCGGCGCCGATCGACACCGTGACGTGGCCGGGCGTGAAGTGGCAGGGCAGTTGCAGCTGCTCGACCCGGCAGCGGATTCTTTCGGCCACGATGGCCGCACCCTTGAGCGACTGGTTGGGCAGGATGACGGCAAATTCCTCGCCGCCATAGCGCGCCACCAGGTCGTTGGCGCGCATCTCGCTCGCCACCGCACGCGCCATCCGTTTCAGGCACTCATCGCCACCCAGGTGGCCGTGGGCGTCGTTATACGCCTTGAAATTATCCACATCGACCATCAGCAGCGACAGGGGCTGCACCTGGCGCAGCGCGCGCGCCCATTCGGCGTGCAGCGTGTCGTCGAAGCAGCGCCGGTTGGCCAGGCCCGTCAGGCCGTCGCGCGTGGCCAGCTGTTCGAGGGCGATCTGGGCCATTTTTTCATCGGTCAGGTCGCGCAGCGTCTCCACCACGGCGCACAGCCGGCCCGCGGCGTCGTAGATCGGGCTGGCGTCGGCCGCCAGGTAGCGCCGCTGACCCGCGCGCGGCATGTCGCACCAGGATTCCAGCGTCAGGCCGAGCGCACAGCAGCCGTCGCCCGGCGCGGCCGGACGGCGCAGGCCGGCGTGCAAGCCGCGCTCGCGCCGGTTGGCCAGCACCATATCGGCCAGCGTCGGGCGCTGCAGATCATAGAAACTTTGCCAGTGATTGCCGGTGCCGAGCACGTCGGCCGCCGGCACGCCGGTGAGCTGCACGCAGGCGCGGTTCCAGATCGCGACGCGCGCACTGGTGTCCAGCACGAATACCGGTACCGACAGGCTCTCCATCAACTGCCCGACGAATGCCACGTCCTGGACCAGGCCCGTGGCGCCCGCGCCGGTGCTGCTTGTGCTGGTCATGAGCGTCCCCTGCCTTCGGTAGGTGGTTGCGACCGCCGGCTGGCTGTCGACTGCAACCGATTCTGCTACCGTCGCAGAAGAACGCTATTGATTTATAGCAAGGGAGCAGGCCGGCTGCACACCGTGCGGCAAGGCGCGCCAGGGCGGCTTCATGCGGTTTCGACCAGGCTGGCCGCCGGGTGTTGTACGGGAACCGACAGCGACCAGCGGCCGCGCCGTTCGGCAGTGGCGATCACGCGCAGCACGCCGCCCATGGCGCGGATCGTTTCGACCAGCTCGCCCGGCAGCGTGTCGAGCTGGTCGGGCGTACCGGCACAGCCGTCGATCTCCAGGCCCAGCGAGCAGGCGCTCTCGAGCAGGCGCACGCGCAGTTCGCCCGCCGCTTCCGCTTGCTGGCCACCGCGCCGTTTGCGCTGGGCCGTGGCCAGCACGTCCTGCAGTACGCGAAACACCGCCATGCGCGCGTGCCGATCCGCGCTGGCGCGCGCGCCGGGATCGATGCCGGCTTCGAAGCGGTAGCGCAGGCCATGCAGGTGGGCGTGTTCGGCCAGGCAGCGTTCCAGCGCATGGCGCAGGCCGTCGCCGGGCCCGAAGCCGCGCAGTCCGCCGGCCACGGCGCGCACCACATCCAGCGTGGCGTCCAGGTGGGCCAGGGCGGCTTCGAGATTGCCGACCGCGCCCGGCGCCGCACCGTCGCGCAGGGATGACAGTTGCTGGCGCAGCGTGAGCAGCCGGCAGCCGAGCTCGGCTTGCAACTCGCGCGCAATGCGCGAGCGTTCGCCGGCCCGCACGTCGTCCTGCTGGCGCACCAGGCGGCACAGCACGTCGTGGTTGTCGGCCAGCGCCTGGTCGGACTGGCAACGCGCCTCGCGCTCGACAGCCAGCTGCTGCTGCAGCGTACTGACGTGCTCGTCGCTGGCGGCGCCGCGGCGCAGGCCGAGATAGGCGAGCGCCAGCGCGGCGAAGGCGAGGGCCAGCAGGAACAGGGCAGACTGGGTCATAAGAGTCCTTCTTACAAGGATCGGAACATTCTGTAGGAAGTTACCGCCAAGCCACTGTAGGAATATTGTCCGTGCGCAACCGCCCTGCATGCGTTGCAAGAATGCCCGAGCGGCCCCGGCCACCGCGCAAGGCCGCGCGGCGCGCTATAATGGAAGGTTGACGAGGGGCTTACCGTGACTTACAGCATCAAAGAGATCTTCTATACCCTGCAGGGCGAAGGCGCCCATGCGGGCCGTCCGGCCGTGTTCTGCCGGTTTTCCGGCTGCAATCTGTGGACCGGACGCGAAGCGGATCGCTCTACCTCCATCTGCCAGTTCTGCGACACCGATTTCGTCGGCACCGATGGCGAGCGCGGCGGCAAGTTCAAGCACGCCGAGCTGCTGGCGGCCGAGATCGACGGCCTGTGGCCAGCCACCCATAGCGCCAGCAAGTACGTTGTGTTCACCGGCGGCGAGCCACTGCTGCAGCTCGACACGGCGCTGATCGACGCCATGCATGCGCGCGGCTTCACCATCGCCATCGAGACCAATGGCACCCTGCCGGTGCCGGACGGCGTCGACTGGATCTGCGTCAGTCCCAAGATGGGCTCGACGCTGGTGGTGGAGAAGGGCAGCGAGATCAAGGTGGTGATCCCGCAGGCCGGCCAGGACCTGGCCGCCTACGAAGGCCTCGACTTCGCACATTTCTATGTGCAGGCGATGGACGGCCCGCTGGCGGCCCAGAATATTCGCCTGGCGATCGAGACCTGCCGCGCCAACCCCAAGTGGAAGCTCAGCCTCCAGACCCATAAACTCCTTCAGATTCCTTGAAAAGAACGACGCGCAGCAATGTTGACCATTACCCGCAAGCTCGAATTCGATGCCGGACACCGGATTCCCGACCACAAGAGCCAGTGCCGCAACCTGCACGGCCACCGCTATACCCTTGAGATTACGCTGACAGGCCAGGTCATCGATTCCGATGGCAATTCCGACAACGGCATGATCATGGATTTCTCGGACGTCAAGGCGCTGGCCAAGCAGTACCTGGTCGACGTCTGGGACCATGCTTTCATCGTGTACGAAAAGGATGACAAGGTGCGTGAGTTCCTGGCGTCGCTGCCCGACCACAAGACCATCGTCATCGACCGCATCCCGACGGTCGAGAACCTCGCGCAAGTGGCGTTCGACATCCTGAAGGCGGTATTCATCGACCGCTTCGGCACCGGCCTGCGCCTGCACAAGCTGGTGCTGCACGAGACCCCGAACTGCTGGGCCGAGATCACCGAATGACAGAAGCGCCGACGTCCGCGCCGATGCCGGCCGGCCAGCACGGCGCGGATGCGCAGTCCGACTACTTCATGCAGCTCGCGCTGGCCCAGGCGCAACTGGCCTGGGACCGCGGCGAGGTGCCGGTGGGGGCGGTCGTGGTCAAGGATGGCGAAGTCATCGCCACCGGTTTCAACCAGCCGATCAGCGGCCACGACCCGACGGCGCACGCCGAGATCGTGGCCCTGCGCGCGGCCGCCGCAAAGCTCGGCAACTACCGGCTGCCGGGCTGCGAACTGTATGTGACGCTCGAGCCGTGCATCATGTGCTCGGGCGCGATGATGCACGCGCGCCTGGCGCGGGTCGTGTACGCGGCCACCGACCCGAAGACCGGCGCCTGCGGCTCGGTCGTCGACCTGTTCGCCGAGGAACGCCTGAACCACCACACCGAGGTCGTGGGCGGCGTGCTGGCCGAGCCCGCTGGCCAGCTCCTCAAGTCCTTCTTCGCGGCGCGCCGCGCCGCCGCCCGCAAGCCGCTGGCCTAGCCCGGCGCGCCGCGCCGCTGTCGCCTGGCTGGTCCGGGCGGACCCTGCGCAGCGCCGGCATGCCTGGGCCTACGTCGACGCCGGCGCTGCGTCCGCCTGCCTGGCCCAGGGGCGGGCGTCGACCGGCACCGCCAGCGTGAAGGTGGTGCCGCGGCCTTCGCCGCTGTCGACGTAGACGCTGCCGCCATGGCTCTCGAGCACATGCTGCACATAGGGCAGGCCCGGCCCCCAGCCCTCGGCCGCGGCGTCGCGCAGGCGCCGGTCGGCGTCGAACAGCCGAGCCAGTTGCGGTTCGGCGATCGGCGCGCCCGCATTGTGCACCGACAGCAGCATCCGCTCATGCAGTGTTGCCACCTGCACCGTGACCGGCACCCCCGGCGGCGCGTACCGGCGCGCATTCGCCAGCACGCTTTCCAGCGCCTGTTTCATCGATGCGCGGCACCAGTAGCCGATGACGCGCTCGCCCAGCGGCCTGACCGGCTGGCCCAGCAGCGGCAGGTCGCCGCATACCTCTTCGACCAGGTGCATGATGTCGAACCGCGTCAGCTGCAGCGGCAGCCTGGAGCGCAGCTTGAGTACGGCCGCGTCGCGCAGCGCCGTGACCACGGCGTCGGCATCTTCGATCTTGCGCACGACGCGCCGCGCCAGACCGGCAATATTCGGATCGCCGGTCTTCAGGCCGACCAGCTGCGCGGTGGCGCTGGCGACATTGAGCGGATTGCGCAGGTCGTGCGACAGGCGCGCAGCGAACGACGCGTGCACGTTCTCGACCACCGCGTTGTAGCCGGCCACCGCATCGCGCGTCGCCAGGTCGAGCGAGCGCACGATGACGTCGACATTCGCCCTGGATAGCAGCAGGCCGCGCTCGGCGCATACCGCCAGCACCGTCTCACGCAGGAGCTGCAGCTCGTGGACGACTTCGTGCGCGCAATAATCCGTGTTGCTCGCCCGTTCGCGCCCGTGCGCCGTGGACAGGGTGGTGCCCGAGGTGGCGAAGGCGCGCGGCGCGCCGGTCGAGAGGGCCTCGACCAGGTTGTTGTAGAGGATGGGCACGGTATTCATCAGGATCGACGGCGCCAACTGGCCGGCGGCGCCGATCTCGGTGCGCACGCGGGTTGACCACTGCGCCAGCACCGTGTCGCGCAGCGCCGCGACGGCGTGTGCATCCTTGTGGGCCGCTATGTGGGCATCCTCATGGGCCTCCTCGCGGGCATGCGCGTGGACCTGCTCGCCTGCGGGCCTGCGCAGCCCGGCCGCTTCCGTTGTCGCCATCATCGATTTTCCCCTTGGGGCGGTCGCGCGCGCCGCCGTGGCCGCTGGCCCGGCGGAATCGGTTTCGCCTGGGCAGCCGACATCATGTTCGTGATCAGAATGTACACTGCGTGGCGCACACGCGTCGCACGCGCGCCGCATACGGGGAATGATGTTATTCTGACTTTATCCGTACTGCCGAACTTGTCCATCCTGCCGTCATCGCTCCTGCCGCCATGCCTACACTTCACGCCAATGGCCTGCGCATCGCCTTCGACACTGCCGGCGATCCCAAGGCGCCGCCGCTGCTCCTGATCCACGGCCTCGGCATGCAGCTCACCGACTGGCCCGACGAGTTCGTGGAGGGCCTGGTCGAACTCGGCTTCTACGTGATCCGTTTCGATCACCGCGACAGTGGCCTGTCCACCAAGCACGAACAGGCCGGCACACCCAGCCTGCCCCTGGCCAGGGTCAAGGCGGCGCTCGGCTGGCCGCTGCACCCGCCCTATGCGGTGGACGACCTGGCCGCCGATGCCCTCGGCGTGCTGTCGGCGTTGGGCGTGGCCCGGGCCCATCTGGTGGGCGTGTCGGCGCTGGGTGGCCTGGTCGCCCAGCAGCTGGCGGTGCGCCACCCGCAGCGCGTGCTGAGCCTCACCGCGATCATGTCGACCAGCGGCCGGCGCGGCTTGCCGGGCCCGCTCGCCAGGGTGCGCAAGGCGCTGGCCAGCCGTCCCGCCGATCCGGCCAGCATGGACAGCGTCGCCGAGCATGCGATCGGCGTGCTGCGCGCGCTCGGCAGCCCTTCCTATCCGACGCCAGACAAGCACCTGCGGCGGCGCGTCACGCGTTCGCTGCGCCGCTGCCATTGCCCGGGCGGCGCTGCGCGCCAGATGCTGGCGCTGCTGGCCGCGGGCGACCGCAGCGCCCAGCTAGCCGCGATCACGGCGCCGACCCTGGTGATCCACGGCGCCGCCGATCCCTTGCTGCCCGCCGCTTGCGGCAGCGACCTTGCCCAGCGCATTGCCGGTGCCCGCCTGGAACTGATCGAGGGAATGGGACACGACCTCCCGCCCCAGTTGGTCGAGCGCATCCTTGCCTTGATCGACTCTCATGCGCGCGGTAAGATGTTGCCAGATCCCACACCCAGGCTTTTCGTCAAACAGTGACCATCAACCGTCCCGGCATCGCCATCGTGGCGCCCGCCGGCTGTATCTCCGAGCCTGCCGCGCTCGAGCGCGCCGTTGCCCGCCTCGAAGGGCAGGGCTGCCTGGTGCGCAATTACTACGACCAGAGCTGCATCCACCAGCGCTTCGGCGGCACCGACGCGGCGCGCCTGGAGCAGCTGCACGCGGCGGTGGCCGATCCCGACATCCAGCTGGTCATCGCACTGCGCGGCGGCTATGGCCTGACGCGCCTGCTGGCGCGCATCGATTTCGAGGCGATCGCCGCCAGCGGCAAGATCGTGGTCGGTTTTTCGGACGTCACGGCGCTGCACATGGGGCTGATGGCGCAGGCGAAGGGCCTGAGCTATGCCGGGCCGATGATCGCCGGCGACTTCGGCGCCGCCGACCCGGTCGCGTTCACGCTCGACGATTTCTGGGCCTGCCTGGCCGGACCGACCCACACGATCCGCGAAAGCGCCGCCGGCAACCCGCAGGTCGACCTGCGCGGCACGGTATGGGGCGGCAACCTCGCCATGATCGGCTCGCTCATCGGCACCCCGTATTTCCCGCGCATCGACGGCGGCATCCTGTGGCTCGAAGACATCGGCGAACATCCGTACCGGATCGAACGCCTTCTGCTGCAATTGCTGCAGGCCGGCGTGCTGGAGCATCAGCAAGCCGTGGTGCTGGGCGACTTTTCGGGCTATCGCCTGGGGCCGCTCGACAATGGCTACGACTTCGACGCCATGCTGGCCTACCTGCGCGAGACGCTGCCGCTGCCGGTGCTCACCGGCCTCTCGTTCGGCCATATCCCGCGCCGCGTCACGATTCCTTTCGGCGCCCAGGGCCACCTGGTGTCCGACGCCAGCGGTTTTCGCCTGACACTGTCGGACTACCCGACGCTGCGCCGCGCCTGAAGCGCGCGGTGCTGCACGCACCGGTTGTCCGGAATCGCCCCCATTCGCCCCGACGGCGCGCAAATGGTAAAATGGCCAGTTAATCAAATATGCTTTTTGGGGTAAACCAGTGCTATCCACAGCCAATATCACGATGCAATTCGGCGCCAAGCCGCTGTTCGAGAACATTTCCGTCAAGTTTGGCGACGGCAACCGCTACGGCCTGATCGGCGCCAACGGCTGCGGCAAGTCGACGTTCATGAAGATCCTGGGCGGCGACCTCGAGCCGTCGGCCGGCAACGTCAGCCTGGACCCGGGCGAGCGCCTCGGCAAATTGCGCCAGGACCAGTTCGCCTACGAAGACGTGCGCGTGCTGGACGTGGTCATGATGGGCCACACCGAACTGTGGAACGCGATCGCCGAACGCGATGCGATCTACAACAATCCAGAAGCGACCGACGACGACTACATGAAGGCCGCCGAGCTCGAAGGCAAGGTCGCCGAATACGACGGCTACTCGGCCGAGGCGCGCGCCGGCGAACTGCTGCTGGGCCTGGAAATCGGCACCGACCTGCACCAGGGCCCGATGAGCGCCGTGGCGCCGGGCTGGAAGCTGCGCGTGCTGCTGGCGCAGGCCCTGTTCTCGAATCCCGACATCCTGCTGCTCGACGAACCGACCAACAACCTGGACATCAACACGATCCGCTGGCTCGAGAACATGCTCAACGAGCGTAACTCCACCATGATCATCATTTCCCACGACCGCCACTTCCTGAACCAGGTCTGCACGCACGTGGCCGACATGGACTACGGCACGCTGAAGGTGTATCCGGGCAACTACGACGACTATATGCTGGCCTCGACCCAGGCCCGCAACCAGCAGCTGGCGAACAACGCCAAGGCCAAGGACAAA
>Ga0308160_10006270_pt1 | contig 12164 bp, 17 predicted proteins | sample PhyFR1_FD_201036 | JGI IMG/M metagenome (GOLD analysis project Ga0308160, IMG submission 201036) | Phyllosphere microbial communities from UC Gill Tract Community Farm, Albany, California, United States - DLSLF.R1 | ecosystem: Host-associated > Plants > Phyllosphere > Unclassified | place: USA... | reverse complement strand
ATGCGGATAGTTGAGGGCCTGATGGGTCGGAGCCGCATGTGACTGTAGAGACCTTCCCCATCAGCTGTGATCTAGTGGTTGCAGTATCGCGGTGACGTACTGGAAAGTACCTGTCCGTTCTGGATGCTGGACCGCTACTGGGGGCTGGGTAGGAGATAAGGTACTTGCAGAGGTCGCAATCAAGGTCCTCATGTGCGACTCTTCCCGTCTGGGCGATACAGCCTTCTGTATGCGCAGATATGGGTTGAATCGAGGATCCCTAGCTTCCATCTCGAACGAACATGCGACTTCCCGAGTCTGGCATGATACGCATGTCGCAGCCTCCGTCACACCCCCACATTTCTGCTTCCTGGATGTCACCCACCGAGCATCACAGCTGTACTCACCTTTCGCGACACTGCGTACACGCATGGAAGGTCCTCCGTGTAGGTTCGCTCATGTAGTATACTGTTCAGCGAAGTACAACGAGCGAATGTGTATCGTTGACGTAGGGGGACGAAAAGATAAGCTCGTGTCGGTCGGAAGGTGCCGTCATGGACCGGGGCCGAGAGGAATGAGGGGTCGTCAGGGTTTCTAGGCTTGGCAAGACCGACACGAACATATCATCGAACCTTATTAAGAGCAAACATTCATTAGGAGAGGGGCCATGACGTGTGTTTTTGTAAAGGAAATGATAACAACTCTTCTATCTCTAATTGCTCCCATCTATGTCGTCCTCAATACGCAGCCAGAACCAAACACCTGTACGACAAATAAACCAAATCTCTTCTTCTCTTGACAACCAGTTTCTCCCAATCCCTCACTTTGCGTCTATAAGTACTCTAGTACATTTGCCTGCCACGCATCTCGACAGGCAAGAAAACCATGACGAGGGCTGCGACCCATATACCACCAGCTCCCAACCACAAGATGCCCATAGATTGGCCTTCGAGCAGACTCTGGCCTGTGCTACTTTAGCTCATCACCTTGATTCTAAAAAAGCAAGCTACTCACCAGCGATGGGCGCGACGATACCGGCCACTCGACCCAAGCACGACAACATTCCACTGGCGGATCCCCGGAAAGCTGTATCAAACAGCTCGGGCGCACTGGCGTAGAGAATAGCATTGAAAAGCGTCTGCATGACGTAGGCGAACGCGTTGAGACCGACGTATCCGGCGGTAGTGTTGACTTGGGTGTACATCGCCATCGCCATACCCTGGAGGATAGCCGAGAAGACCAACGACCACTTCCGACCGACTAGGGGTAGGTCCACAGCGAAGAGACCCAAGACCGCGCCGATGACACCGGGTAGTTTGATGTAGACGTATTGGGCATAGGTGTCTTGAACCGTACCTCGTCCGTTGTCGACGTTATTTCGGAGTAGGATGATTGGCAAGAAGGCTCCGGCCAAGTTGAACGACCAATAGTCACCCTGAAGGTTAGCACAACCACCCTTCATCAGCTGATCACGTACCATGTACGCGATGGCGAGGAGGACAAAGATGAAACTCTGTAGTTTTGTCGCAAAGATACCCCTGATATTCTTGAGACTGCTGAGGGCGCGCTTGATGACGTGAGAGTAGGTGGCTTGGTTGCGGGGAGCTTCAACGGACGGATCGGCTGGGTGGAGAGCGAGATAGGCGGCCTCGACCTCTTGGAAGTGCTCGACAGTGAGCATTGGAGGAGGTTGTCGGTTGAATTGGGTGATGCGAATGAGAACATCAATGGCCTCCTGCTCCCTCCCTTGACTCAGCAAGAATTTGGGCGACTCTATTGACATGAGCTCGAGTTCTTTCGATTCGCAGGAAGCACTCACCATGAAATTTAAAGACGAAGAATCGGAGACAGAACATGACCAGAGTGACACCACCGAGGGCGATGACAAGGTATCGCCAACCCATGTTGCTTGCGACCGTGCAGCATGCCGCCCCTTCCGCCAATTCGGGATCTCGACAATACGGTAGGTCAATGTCACATCGGTACTTGGCAGCAGTGCCGTAGGCGAATCCTGAAGCGGCAACGACACCAATCGGCTGCCACATGGACAACAAAGGGACGAGGAATCGACGGTTCTGAGGCAGGAATTCGAGGGCGATCAAGGCATCGATGGGGATGTTACCACCGAGACCAAACGAGGCAAGGAAGTAGATACCGCAGATAGCGGGGTAATTGAATCGAGGGGCCGCCTGAAAGATGAGCGACATGATCGGGTACAACTTATGGTGTAACTCACGAGCAGGGTACCGAAAATCGAGGTTATCTGGCCAGTCAGCGCCTGACTGAAACGGAAACTAGAGGCATACAAGTAAAGTGAGATTGAATGCCCATTTACGACCGATGACATCGACAGTCATACCCCAGAACAAGGCTCCCAACCTGCAACGTGTCAGAGACAAGGTTGCGATGAGCTGCAAAGCTCTTACGCTAGACCGACGTTGGCACAAGTGAAGATGAGACCAGTGTTGCCAACGACACCCATTTCTTGGCTAGATGTGTCAGCACGGCATTTAACGCATCGAGGGAGAGACACACTAGATAGCGGAAGCAGCCAATCCGACACCCTGGGACCAAGCCAGATCTACAAAGTATCCGAAACCCGTCAAGAACCAGATGGCCAATTGATACCGACTGCATCATCAGCTCGGCCACCCGCGCCAACACCATAACTTGAGACCTACCCGACACCCATCTTGTCGATTTCGCTGCATAATAAGCACATTGCACGCACTTGGCCGCACAAGCGAAGACTTACGCATTGATCAAGGCGGCCTTGTGTTCGAACAGAGTGGGCGGCTTCTGAGCGCTACCCTTCATAATGGTGTGCATGTTGAGTTTGGTCTCTCCGCCTTCGACACCCACGAGGTTCTTCTCGTCGATGACATCGTGTGAGTTAAAGGCCATATCTTTCTTGTCGTCGAGGGGAGCAGTCGTGACTTGGTCGCCCGAGTACGTGATCTGGTTACCGGCTTCGTTGGACGACATGGTCACAGAAGAATGTTTATCGGATCTCAAGAATATTTTGGAAGTACGGGAAGAAACCCTTTCTTGACTTCCAATAAGGGATTGATATACCCCACAATTCCCGATCCCCTTATCCAGACATTCGGTCGATAGGGCGCGATGCAGACGTTCCTCAGCAGTTCATTAAAAACCCTTATCTGGGCACGGTCTTGGCATCGAACCGGGATAGGAAAACGCCGTCGGGATCGCCGATCGCGTCGGGCCGGAATCGTGATAGCTCGTAGAAGGCTTGCAAAAGTCGATAGTGTATGCGCTCCATGCCGAAAACACTCGGTCAGTGCTGTCTGGTACATTCTGACGGGTTAGAGTCATCGGAAGCAGTCCACCATCATACGCGACTTTTCTTCCAAATTATGTATCCTAGTTTTGTCAGACGCAATGAGCAAAGCCGATGTCACTCACTCTGCTGGATTCGGCTTGGACTCGCCAAACCACAGCTCGGAGCCTGTGAGCTGTGAGCAGCTCTCGCGTAGTTCACAGTGGCAGGTAGATTTTGAGGCAGGCGACGGTGGTGATCCAAAGGTATAGCACTCAAGTGAGCAGATGATCATTGCTGATTACCACAGACCTGGGGGACATTCTTCAGGCTATACCTCACAGCGATCGCAGGCGTTACTGTCCTCAATGCATCGTTCGCCTCCTCGGCGCCAGTCGGTATACTGAATGTGATGTCTACCGAACTTGAGATGTCTTCCCTTGTTGGGGTCATGACTATCAGTCTTTTTGTCGCCGGTTTCGCTGTCGGTCCGTTCGTATGGGCACCATTATCCGAATCATACGGACGTCGACCAATATTCGTAATCGCCTTCGCGCTCTGTACTGGCTGTCAAATCGGATGCGCCTTGTCTCGGACCTCGGCCCAGATGCTGGTTTTTCGGTTTCTGGGCGGATGCTTTTCGGCAGCACCATTGACAAACTCGGGAGGCTTGATTTCGGATATATGGGATGTTCACCACCGCGGGCAAGCTATGAGCTTCTATGCTTTAGCGCCTTTTGCTGGACCGTCTATCGGGCCCATAGTATCCGGCTATATAGAGGTTTCCGGTACCGTAAGTCAATGACGCCGCTCGTAGACACTGACCTGCAAGGACTGGAGATGGGTTTATTGGGTGCTGGCAATATTCTCCGGGGTCTTGACCGTCTTGCTCCTGTTCACAGTTCCCGAGACCTTGAAAGACCGGCTTTTGTTCGTCAAAGCCCGCCGACTTCGAGTATCGACAGGTAATCAGGAATGGTTCGCGCCGAGTGAGTTAGCTGGCGCATACCTCGACTAACATGCAGTTGAGCGACGCGACAGGTCCTGGCGATCTCGGTTGCGAAACGTTATCTTCAAGCCATTCGTTATGCTGGTCCTTGAGCCAATGCTGATGGCGGTCACCCTATACATGTCGTTTCTGTATGGACTGGTATACCTGTTGTTTGAAGCATACCCATTTGTCTTTATGGATCTTCACGGTTTCAACTACGGACAGGAAGGCCTCGCATTTCTGGCGTTCTTCCTTGGCGGTGCCCTGGCGGTCCTGATGTAAGTCAACGTCACCGAATCGCTCTGACCTTCAGCTTCATGACCGTTTTCGAGCCTCGGTTCCAGAGGCATGCTCAGAACCTGAAGCCGGACCCTCCTATTCCGGAAAGACGCCTCGAATTGGCGACCGTGGCTGCGTGGGTCCTGGTCGTCGCGATGTTTTGGTTCGCGTGGACTTCCTACGCATCCATCCACTGGATAAGTCCGATGCTAGCTGGTGGAGCGATTGGGCTCGGGATCCTCGGCATCAATATATCGCTGTGAGTCGTCGTTGGGGGATGAGGAACGTTATTCATGGCAGGTTCAACTACGTCGTCGACACGTACGCCTGGGCCGCTGCATCAGCTTTAGCAGGTCCCACGGTCGTGCGGTCGTTGTTTGGTTTTGGGTTTCCATTGTTTGCAGGTCAAATGTACGAACAGCTTGGCCCGCAGTGGGCTACATCGGTCCTCGGATTCATTACGGTTCTTCTCGCGCCTATCCCGCTGCTGCTGATGCGGTACGGAAGCCTATTGAGGGCGCGCAGCAGATTTGTTCCCGCACCGAAGCTATGATGTATCTACGTTGCCTATGTTGTTGTGCTTGTAAACGCCTATCATCATTATAGAAGTCGTTCGCCATTGAAGCTTCTGAGCTATGCATGTCGCTCAGATACTCACTTCGTCTCGAGCAGAATGCCCGTCACAGCGGCATTTTCGTTTCCGTGCTGGGTCGGCCCGATGCGGAGTCGATCGCGATCTAGCGACTCTGCTTGTTAGCTCATTGTGTAGAAATGCACGCTATAAAACCGTATCGGCAGCAACCCCCTCCATATAACATCTGTGTCTCTTGGGACCAGCTTCATCAACATCGATCATGTCGCCCATACGCGTTGACGACGAGCCAGCAACCTGTCTACTTTACCGGGACCTTCACGGACGCAAGCCAGAGACGGTCGTCGGCGCCAAAGGATCGTACCTGTTTCTAGACGACGGGCGAAGGTGCGCATCCCCCTGTGATCCTCTGTTTGAGGAAAGCTGATCGTGTAGGATCCTGGATGCATGTGCTGGAGCAGCAGTAGCATCCATTGGTCATGGCGATCAGCGTGTGATTGATGCTGTCTCTGCTCAGATGACAGCGCTCTCTTATCATCACACGTCACGATTGACGAATCCCGCGGCCGAGAGACTTGGCAAGATGCTGGTGGGCGATCGACCAGGCGGACTATCTCATGCCGTCTTCCTCTCATCAGGATCTGAGGCCATTGAGACTGCGATCAAGCTCGCCAGACAGTATTACGTCGAGATCGGCGAGCCTCAGCGAGTTCACATCATCAGCAGGAACAATTCCTACCATGGTAACAGCGTTGGATGCGTTTCATTGACAGGTATACCCGTGAGTCCGGCTGCTCTGGGTGATGGCGGTATAGCTGATCAGCAGAACCGACGACGTCATTTCGAGCCCATCCTCATGCCGCATACATCACGTGTGTCACCATGTTATGCCTACCGGTCCAAGAGAGAAGAGGAAAGCGAGGAAATGTACGCTCAGAGACTGGCTGATGAGCTCGAGACGGAGATATTGCGAGTTGGAGAGGACAAGGTGGCAGCCTTCTTCGCCGAAACCGGTAGGTCAAACCGCAACCCGAAGGAAGTGGCTGATACCCATAGTTGGCGGCGCGGCAGCAGGCAACCTTACTCCGGTGCCGGGGTACTTCAAGGCTATCCGCCGTGTATGTGATAAGTACGGTGTCTTGTTGGTTTTGGACGAGATCATGTGCGGCATGGGAAGGACCGGTAAGATGCATGCATGGGAGTGGGAGGGTCAGTGTCGCGAATATCCTGTGTCCATATCTTGTGCTGACGGTCAGGGGTTGTTCCAGATGTTCAGACAATCGGGAAAGGGTTGAATGGCGGCTATCAGGCTCTGTCGGCGGTCCTCATCCAGCAGCGAGTTGTTGACGGCCTCAAGCGAGGCAGTGGAGCATTTGCGAACGGCCAGACCTTTCAATGTCATCCCGCTGCGGCGGCGGCCGGCGTCAGCGTCATGACTATCTTCCAAAGCGACGATATCATCGGAGTCTGCGCCAAACGAGGCGTCGAGGTGAGTGCCTATGTCAAACCCATACGCCATTACGGAGACTGATGAACCGATAGCTCAGGCAGGCATTGGTCGAACAGCTCGGCGAGCACCCAAACGTGGGCGAGATCAGAGGTCGAGGATTGTTTCTATCCATCGAGTTCGTCGCCGACCGCAATACCAAAGAAACGTTCCCTGTCGAAGTGCCAATCTCTGCCATGATCGACAATGCGATGTTCGCTCGTGGGGTCAGCGCGTACTCTGGATTCGGCAAGGGTACCGCAGACGGTGTGCGGGGTGATCACATCTTGTTTTCTCCTCCACTGAACATCTCGTCAGCAGAGATCGTCGAGCTTGTCGAGGCTGTCAAGGGTGCGGTACAGGAGGTATTTAGCCCGGCCAATTTACAGGCCTGGGGATGTTAGCTAGATGTTGTCGTTTCTCATGTACAAGTCATCGGTCTGCAGACTATGTCGCCAAGCCGGGTATCATCCAGGTTGATGGACATCTCCATCAGTGTAACTGGCGCTCACGAATGCAGGCGAGAGCTGATCGCTAGGACTACATTACCTGGCCGTCATGGCGCAACTAAGTTCGATGACTACCACTGCTAAGCCAAAAAATTCTGCACTGCGGACTTACGACGGGGTTCTCCAAGAGGGTCAGCTAGTTTGTACTGACACAACCGTGCAAGCCACAGATGGACCTCGGGCACTTCGAATGAATGCATGTGATAGCGATGAAAAATCCAGATTACTTGAGTAGGTATACTCTGCCTTCCCATGCCCCCAACTCGATTTTCTCGAGTAGAGATGTGCCATCGGCGACCGGCCCATTCGATATCAACAGGCTGGCGTCCTCGAATCGTATACCGAGAGAGGCGACATTCACGATGCTCATTTGTCCATTGCCCGCCCCGTCTTTCGCAAAGTTCAGCATGACCAGAATCCGTTCTCCCGTTGGAACATGGTTTCGGATGTAGATATAGGTGTCATTCGATTCGGGATCAAGCGGTATGAAGGTGCCTGCGGATTTAGTCTGACTGACTATGTGGCGACGCACCATATATAATCGCTGGATGGGTTTTGCGCAGCTTTAGCATTCGCTTCCAGAAGCTCAACGAGGAGTCCAGATCTTCCGACTGCACCGCAACATTGCAGAACGTGTGATCGTCGTGCAGCCGCATCCACGGCTGAGTCTTCGAAAAGCCGGCGTACTTCGAGCTGTCCCACTATACGTTAGCAGTAGGTCGGATGTCGTTATTCACCTGCATAGGCGTTCTCGAGTTGTCTCTCGCGGTCATCCGCAGACTGTGCAGAGAGACTGCCAGGTCCTTCTCCCCTTCAGGCCCCCGAGATGCAAAGATCGTGCGCTCACGCTCCATATTCTGTATAGCCTCAATATCCTTGTACTCGTCAAAGCCCCATGAGTCCGGGATATTGATCATACCCAGCTCCTGACCTTGATAGACAAAGATAGTGCCGGTCAAGGTGGTGTGGAACATGCAGCAAAGTTTTGCCGAGATGACCCGTTCGGTCGGTGAGTCGGAGGCCAACCTGGATATGATCCGCGATTGGTCATGGTTCTCCAGACTACTAGTCAGCAACGACAGATGTTCCAGGTCCGGACGTACTAGTTGCTGTTCCAGCCTCCCAACTTTGGGATCTCGGTGTTCCAGGTATTAAATATCCGCTTCATGTCACGAAGACTCCATTCCGGATTCCACTTCCTGCCGAGTCCACCCCCATATCGGTCAAATGCTTGACTATGAAGTCAGAAGTAGTCTAACCAGCTGACTTACTGGTGAAAATGAAAGACCATCTGTAGCTCTTTGTTCTCTGGCTTCGAGAAGGTGACAAACTCCTCCGGGCTGTTTGAGCCCGGACATTCGCCCACGCTGCATCTCAGTCAGATTGGTCACACCATCGAAACCGGTATTTGCACCCAGCACTCACCAGAAGCAGTCGTAGTGTCGCAATACCTCGTGATGCATCTCCCTCAGAAAGTCGTGAACACGCGGCCGGTTGACGGTCAAATCTCCAGGTCGCTGATAGGGCATTTCTGGGGCGATCACTACTGCATCAGGGTAGACGGGCGCTTTCGAAATGTAGTTGATCTCGATAATCAGCGACTATCGCCTTTTGCTCTTTCGGAACTCACGACGTCCATTCGGAAACCGTCTGTCCCTCTGTCTAGCCACCACTTCATCATTGCGAAGACCGCTTGACGAAGCTCCGGGCATTCCCAGTTGAGATCAGGCTGTTCCTTCAGGTACAAGTGAAGATAATACTCTTGAGTAAGTTCGTCCCACTCCCATGCGGAGCCACTACCTAGATCAGCTCAAGCGATCATGAGGGACTTGTCATACGCTCCGAACGCCGATTTCCAGTTGTTTGGTGGTTGACGTTTCCCCTCCGAGTCCACCTTACCAGGGTGCCAATGATACCACTGGCGCTTCGGGCTCTCCCGAGATGACCTTGACTCCTTGAACCAAGCATGCTGTCATGATCAGTCCTCTCTTGACGTGTTACGCTTTTCTAAAAGACTAACCTGATCACTGGTGTGGTTCACAACGAGGTCCATTACGACCTTCATGCCGACCCCATGACAAGCATCTCGGATAGCATCCCAGTCAGCGAGATCCCCGTACATTGGATCGATGCTCTGGTAGCTGTCATTCAGCGGCATCTTAGCAAGACAAGAGAAGAGACTCACTCCGCAATATCATATCCCATGTCCGCCTGCGGACTAGTGTAACACGGAGAAAGCCATATGATATCGACACCGAGCGATTTCAGGTAGGAGATCTTGCTGAGCACGCCTCTCAAGGTACCATGACCATTGTCCGCGTGATCTGCAAAGGACGCCTGAGGATGAGTTACCTTTCGAGAACGGGCTCACGGGATAGACTGGACTGTCAGCTCCACTTCTCACTGCATTGCAGAAAATGCTCACTCTGATAAACTGTCGCCTCCTTCCACCAAGCGGGACTATACTGGTTCAGCATGATAGATGTGTCTGTATGTGTGCATGCGCCCTCAACAAGCTAGCCAGCTATACGTAGAGCCCCCAAAGCATCATGACAAGAACAACCTCGACAATTCTCAGGATTGTTCGGGAGCGGCGCCTGCCGGAATCACTTTTCGGCGCTGTCCGAAACATCCCTGATAGGCTATCAGGGTGGATTGTTCGGGCTCGCAACGGGCCGGCGTGGCGTCGACTTGGCGACCATGGAGCAGCGACAATATACTGGAAATGTATAACAGACATTGATAAGCTCGATAAGTGTTTTTCGGGTACATCTCGACGCCAGTAGCTACAGTCTGACTGTTTCTTTACCGGCCACATTCTCCTTCACCATGTCCGCACTATCCACGCCTGACAGCGACGTCTTCAAGAACGCCAACGGCGACGTCGGCCAAGAAAAAAACAGCTCCCAAGGCAAAGTCCTGCAAATCGAACGTCACGACTATGTCGACCTTGTACCCACCAACAAGTCTCGAGCTCACTCGATGGAAGGCTTTGATGATTGCTACACCGACATTGTCGACTACATTGTCCGCTGCACGCACAAGATCTGGGACGAGCGGGATATCGGTTTGATTTACAGTCATTACACCCACAATTGCGTCATCTACCATACCCTCGGCACAATGTACGACCGAGAATCCATCGTCCGAGATACCATCCAGCGTCTTGTATCTTTGCCCGAACGACGAGGTTTGGCGACTCAGGTCTTGTGGAAAGGGGATGACAAGGAGGGGTTCTACACGTCTCATTTGGTCCATGGGTCAGGCCGACATACCCAGTTCGGTCATTACGGCGTTCCGACCGGTCGAACTTTCGTATCACGTACCATCGCCGATTGCATGATCTACCGCAATAGAATCTATCGAGAATGGGTCGTCGCCGACACCATGGCGATTTACAAGCAGCTCGAGCTCGATCCTCATAAGTTCGCCGAAGAGACGGCCCAGGCGTTATTCCGCAAAGGTCTCGTCGGTATCGACATTGGTGAGAACCGACGACTGCTTGGTCAGAACCCTCCGGAGGCGGTTGCCGATACCGCTATTGCGACGACCGACCTCGAGATCAAGACGATCACCTGGCTGCACGAGGTTTTCAACAAGCGCATGTTTGGTACCATCAAGGACGTCTACTCTACGACATGTCAGTACCATGGTCCCAAAATGGCCGAGCTGTATGGTCCACAATCGGTCCTTCATCAGTACCTCGGCCTTGTAGGCTCTATCCCCGATGCGGCTTATCTCCCCCAGCACATTTGCTCGACACCATGCGACGAAGGCGGTATCAAAGTCGCAGTCCGATGGCTTATCGAGGGGCACCATCTCGGCTACGGTATCTTGACCGAACTCGGTCCTCCCAGCGGTCAACGAGTCCAGGTCATGGGAATGACACATTATCACTACAAGAATGGTTTGATCGTGGATGAGTGGAATGTGTATGACGAGATGGCCATGTTGGTACAGATCAAGCTGGGAAAGCTGGTCGAGGAGAAGAATCTGGGGTCGTTGTAAAGATGCATCATCGGTATCACTGAGCTATGTCTCCAGCCTGGGTCGATAGACCAGAGAGCAAAAGATATGTACTTGTCGACGGATATCCTTCGTCTGCCTCTCATACTCACTCAGATCAGAGACGTCTTCGTTGATGGAGTCATTGAACCGTAAATTCTAGGGCCGCCGATTCCAGCCGGTAGATTGTTTGACTTGAGATCGATGTTTTGTGGAAGCAGTTGCATGATGTCAGATTGGACATTGAGGGCTTCGTCGTTCCAGTTCTTTAGCCTGAAAGATGCGTAAGCTCGCTAAAGTGAGGAAAACTGGACTGACATTCTGATCCAAGCCGGCTTTTGTTCGGGATCCCTCCATATCGGCTGATCATGGAATTTCTGCCTGTACTCTGATTGGAGACTGTTCAGCTCTTTTCTGGTCCTCAGTGTGTTGCTGTCTTGACTTGGTCGTCCATTCGAGGTCATGTCGTCGACTTTGTCCAAAGCGGCGGTCAACCTGAGATTTTCACGATAGCTCTGCCCAGCGATACTCATCACGTAGAGATTGTGAACGTCTTCAGTCATGGGTCTGGTAGATGCCGCCTTTTCTCTGAATCGTCGTACTTGTCTTTCTAGTTCATTGATGTCTTGTGTCGCCTCCGCCACAAGTCTCTTCCTTTGCCTTTGTCGGCATCAGCACGGATATCGAGCCACCATCGAGATACTTTAAGACTCACTTGCGACTGTGTACATCAGGATCAGGACGGCACTCGGAAGAGAAATTGGTTCTCAATCCGTCAACAGTCCTCTTCACCAGCTGACCGTAGTAATCCCCCCAGCTGACACTCTCGTGAATGCCCGAGCGTCCATTCTCGTAAAGCTGGCCGTCTACATCGTTGTCCACGCCAGCGTTCATCTCCGATACGTAGCTTGCTAGTATATCATGGAGGTGTGCTGCTGTTCCTTGCTCCTTTCCCCAAGAGTCTAAGTCTTGGTCAGACTGTGCAGACAGCAGCCCGGTAGTCTCTGTCGATACGGGGCCCCTAGAAGACTTGATTTGCGCCT
>Ga0308160_10006268_pt1 | contig 12167 bp, 19 predicted proteins | sample PhyFR1_FD_201036 | JGI IMG/M metagenome (GOLD analysis project Ga0308160, IMG submission 201036) | Phyllosphere microbial communities from UC Gill Tract Community Farm, Albany, California, United States - DLSLF.R1 | ecosystem: Host-associated > Plants > Phyllosphere > Unclassified | place: USA... | reverse complement strand
AACTCAATGGTTGAGATCTAGGACTGTATGAATCAGGAACTCATCATCGTCTGCCATTTCAGGCCCGGAAATTGACATACGACTCGACAGAACGATGGAAGTTGACGAGGATGTGATAGAGTCAGCCGGGGTCGCGAGCGGTACCCGTAATAACAGTCACACTCAAGATCAAGCTGGAAAGCCCATCATCCGTCAAGCGTAAGTCAAGGAAGGTCAAGGTTCTCCGCCGTATGTATCGAGACAGCTGACTCGTAGTGCGATCACGTTCGTCGCTGATAGCTGTCTAGGGTGTCGGAAGATCAAGGTGAGCTCCCGACGGCGTTCTTCCGAATTGGTTGACCGCTCATCGGGGTTTCGTACCATTCGTCCTCGTCCTCTCAGGTCCGATGTATCGATGGAAAGGGCTCCAAATGCACACGATGCGAGCGGTTAGATATGCCATGCGAGTATAAGAGTTTGAAACGAGGTCGGAGACCTAAAGATCGGTGGGTCGTGGTAGGGCAACAACAAGGCTAGGTTGGTAATCATAAGCTGAATATGACGGGTGGATAGGTCGACCTCGGATGCTAGCAGCAGGCCGAAACTGGGGACTACTGGCAAACAAAGGACAAAATCTTTTCTCGAGAATACTAGTCCGGCTTCTCGATCCAAAACCCTTGCTCAAGAGGGCTTGAGCCGATCTCCACCTCCTGTTGGCACGGCAGTGAACCCATCTCAGGGCGCTTCAACTTCTGCACACAAAGCAGAAGCTCAATCCCGCGAACCGCTTCAGAAATCAAGCGAAGCGATCGGCCAAGAGTCACTATCCGAACCGGTTCAACCCCTCGACCCAAGCTTGTTCTCGTTTGACGAGTTTGCGCTCTTCAACGCTCAGCTGGGGTTCTCGATGGAATCCATCTTGCCCGCCATCAATTTTGGATCAGAGGGGTTTCCATTACCCGATGATCTTATGCGAGGGGGTGGAGCGTTCGGCGATGGGTCTTTTATACCTGGACAAGCTGTTGCTGGACCTAGCAACTCTGGGCAGGTTTGGCAGCAGGGACAATCAACGTTCAACCATTTGAACTCGGGCCAAGCGGGCTCGATGTCGAGTATGGAACCGTCGGGGATGATGATTAGTCCTCCGATGGATCATGAGGTGGAGGAAGAGGAAGACGAGGTTGATGATTCGGCCTATGATCCGATGGAGGATCCGATTTATATCGGGTTGGTCACGGATAAGGAGGCAGTGGATCTCCTTGATGAGTGAGTAGATTATGGTCCGTGTGTGGCGATGTTCAGCACGAGGGACTGAGACCTCTACTCGGTGTCAGTTTCATGGGCCGGCTGAATACCCTCATGGCCATGTTCGATCCGATCTGTATGTATTCCTACCCTCGCATCGACCGACAAGCCCACGTTGATCTTTGTCATGCATCTCACCCGTTAGACCACACCTTTGATCATCTAAGATCAACCAGCTCGTTCCTCTTTTCCACGATACTCTGCTTTTCCGCCCGATTTTCCGAAACCCAAGCGATGCTCTACCCCCCATTGTATCAACACACCAAGAACCTTCTCAACAAGGTCGTCAGCGAGGGGATCTGCAATATCGGGACCATTCAAGCTCTCGCTTGTTTCATCTTTTGGAGTTTACCGTGGGAGCATAAACAGACGTGGCAGAGGGTAGGGCATGCGACTCGGTTGGGGTATCAGATGAAGATGCATATTCCGAGGACGAGTGATCTCCCGGTGAATGGGTTGGAAGCGAGGGCGGTGCTGGTGAGTTCGCAACCAAGGCTGTGTGTGGGTTTCGGTTTCTGAGCGGAGGTTGATCAATCCTTCTGTCGACTTTTATTGTGAGATAGGATCGAGAGAGGACTTGGTACTGTAAGACGGCTTCCTCGATGTAACCAAGATGCTTCGACTGATCAACAAGCTTCTTTATCTCTACCTGCAGGTCTACATAGTCAGTTCATTCATACGTGTCGGGTGCCTCTTTCCGATCGAATTTGACTTGAATGTTCCCTCTTCCTACAGCGTACGATCATCTGTGAGTCATGAAATCATCCTTCATCATGTGAACTCCGAACTGAATTATGGCTCGTTAAATTCTTCCAGGTACAGCCGTTTGCAGCGCAAGCCGTCTTTCATGAAGAATCACGAGTTTCTTGATCCTTTTCAGTGGGTGGCCGATCGTCCTGAACTGCACGGAACGTTGGACTTTAATCTTTGTTGGGTATCCTGGTACGTGTAGCTGAAAAACAATACGGTTATCGAGCTTAATTTACTGTTCTGTGGGCGGTCATCACAGGTACATGAACCTGGCGATTCAGATCTCACAGCTTTATGACGCGGCCAAGAACGCTCCAGTCACACTTAACCAAATCGAACGACTTGAGCAGGATCTCGCCGGCATACGAACTAGAGAGATCGACTTCATGGCCTCGAATAGACGAATCGACAGTGACATACGTGAGTGCATCGATAAAGCCGAGGGAATGAAGCTGATATGTGCGAGCCATACCGCAGATCGCGGTCGACGCCTTAATCCCAAAGACACCCCAGTTTGGTTCTATGATCACATGCATCGGATCTCTCGTTTGCGCTTGCAATGTCATCCTTCTCAGCATAGTATGCTCCAGTGCCATCAATGGGCCGTCGCCTATCTGGACACGATAGGAGCGTGGGACGAAGCCTCTATGCTGCACACAATGCATGACATCCAAACGAGAACATATCTCGATGCAGCAAGGCATCTTGTTGCGGTGAGCGCCATTATCTCATTGCGTCATTCCCAAAGACCAACGCTCACACGCTTGACCCTTAGATCTATCCCATGCTGGACCAAAGGGCGAAAGACGATACCATGCGAGTGATCAACAACGGCTTCAGCCTTTTGGAAAACGCCGCAGTGCTTGACGCAAGTGGAGCCACCCTCGTCCTGCTGGAGCGGTTCAGGGAGCTCCTCCGGACCCTGTGCCAGATGCCGGATGAACAGGCCTCGTGAGGATTTACTATCGTCCCGAGATTGGCAATCAATGCTGCGACGCGCTGACAGCGGCTGCCGACACTGCTGTCGCTTACGTGCTCAGCTGTGGGGCAGATGATGCATAACATATGAAATTTGTACATCATCTCAATTGAGTCCGGCTCGATATCTAAACGGGCCGGGCAGGCGATACATATTTCCTTGGGGATAACCTCTAAGATGACAACAGCTCCAGCACTATGATACAATCGCGTGGTTCATATCGGTCAGCACCTAAAAAGCAGCCACTTCCCATCGAGCGTATTTGAAATACGCCGGAGTCAAGCAGGGGGAGCCCCCAGCACCCTGAGCATACAGACCAACGTGCACCCCAGTGAACAATGGTTGGAAGAGATGGGTCTCCACACGCCCAACAGTCGTTTTCTTGCCATCCCCAGTTCGCCGGAACCAGAATTCGTAAGAGGCTTTCGACGCCTTGACGCCAAAGTCGATTGGGCCAGAATCGGGTTCGTATGTGAATTTGGTTTCCTAGGACAAGCAATCTGCCTCAACAACACTATCAAGGCTAGCCCCAATGACAGAGACAACTCACTTTAAAAGTACGGTCACTCGTCGGGCACTTGAAGACCAATTCCTGTTCTCCAGCAAGATCGGCGCCTCGAACACTCAGCGTGACATGTGCGTCTTTGTCCATCCACAGGACTAAACCTGCTGCTTGACCTGGCTGAGTAGGGTTGAACTCCATCTGCGTGCTCCATTCGCCGTCGAAGTCAATTTGTTTTCTCAAGAGTGCCGCAGGGGATTCTTGGTAATCGATCGCGTAGGCCGATCCTCGAATAGCGAGATAACCCGGCCTGTCGGTCAAGGAATAGCACTTGCGAAGTGGGGTCCGGATGGAATACCATCCCAGTTGGAGTTCTTGTGACGAGAGGAGAGTTAGCCAAAGTTCATCCGTAATATCGCCATCATTCGCTGAGACTCACCTTCTGAAGCAAAATCATCTTCCCAGGACTGGGCAGCGATGTACGAGATACCCTGCACGTCGGCCTCGCCCTTGAGCTCTACGGGCTTTTTCCGATTGACCACAGGCCATCCTTCAACCCACTCCACTGGGGCCATGAAAGATTCTCGCCCAAGCGCAGAACGCATGAGTATCGGATTCATCTGCTTTTCCGGCCCGAATTGAGGGCGAACGCCGAGAAAGACAGCCCACCATTGTCCATTTTCACCCTCGATCATGTCGAGATGTCCAGTGTTCTGAATGTCAGGGTGATTACCGTTGAATATGATCGGATTGACTCCGTCTGGAGGGAGCTGCCAGGGTCCCATAGGCTTATCGCTTCGATATACCCACTCCTGATGGCCGTCCTGGGTTCCACCTTCCGCCGTGAAAAGGTAATACCATCCATCTCGCTTAATGATATGGCAACCCTCAGCGGTCCCGAGTGCCGAATCCATAGTCAAGCGAGGTCTTTCGAGCGATCGGCCGGTAGCCAGATCAAACTCGTTGGAGTAAGAGATGATCTTGAAGGATTTCGGATCCTCAGGCGAAAACTCGAAGCGCGTGCAAGTGAGATAGGTGCGATCGTCGTCGTCGAAAAGGATCTGGAAACGCCGAATACGTCAGCTCGAGATCATATGAAACCACAGCAACTCGCCCTCACATCTTGATCAAATCCGAGTTCCTCAAAGTAGACGGCATCGCTCCATTTGGAGTCGTCGTGAATATCTTCCGTGCTCACGTAGAAACCGGTCGGTTCTACCATGACTGGTTTATCGCCCTATCACGCGATCAGAGCATGAGATAACCGCTCGTTCAAGGGTTTGCGTGTTTGTGACTCACTTCGGGGACAAGCTTATAGAAGCACGTGCAAGCAACGTACCACCTTCCCTTATTATACCTCAAGGTCGGTGCCCATAGTCCCCCGGACGCCTCGACGGTACGCATGTCAACACCTTGCGAGCGTCGATTGAGTGCGTGACCGATGAGGGTCCAGTTGACCATGTCCCGACTGTGGTAGATCGGGAGACCCGGAAAATACTCGAATGTCGAGGTGCATAGGTAGTATCCTTTCCCAGGGACAAAAGTGATGCTGGGATCGGGATTGAAGCCGGATAGAATCGGGTTACGGAAAGTCTTGGGGGCGTGCATGGTGGTGGATGTCGATGTGACGAGCGAAGCTCACGTCAAGGCTGGTCATGGCCCGCTTCCACCCTTGTTGTCGTTTATAAGCCATCCCGTAGGCCGAACAATAATCGTCACAGCAAGGTGCTTGCAGTACTCATGCCACGGCGTTGGAATGGCCCATTTGATCGCGGCAAACACCACCGGCGTTTTGCGTTTGTGCGAGGTCGTGAAGTGCTGTCTGAAGATTGCTCGGAGGAATGCTGAGTGGTAGAGCTTACGCGGTTAAGTTCACCGGCGGCGGGTATCGAGTCTTCAATGACATTCGTCGGCATCTCGGTCCATAAGACGGCAGTCGCAGACAGCATGTGGAGAGATTAGTTGGTCTGACTAACGAAATGTTGACGACCGGCGTGTCGAGCCCAAACCTTGCTTGCCTTCTATAATTGACCGACCCGATTCTCAAGCGCGCCCCGATGGATTTGTGCTTGGCGCAACCATGCTTGCGATATCGAAGAGATCGCAGAGAACGCGCTCAGGGATAGTCGTCGATGCTACGAGATCTGGTCACATTGGAAGCTTGACTATCACACACACAGACCAGACGGAGATCATTCAATGCACAACTCAATTCCGCGGCCACACTTGGTCTCCCTCCAAAGCCCGGCGGGAGGCAAAGTCTTTCGCTTGTTGTCAATCGATTTGAAGACATGCTCGATCTAGAATACATCCTCTAGCTTTACTATCGAAATGACCTAAGAAGCCTCTAGGCGTCGCTCAAAGTAATCGCGCATATACGCTGCGGAATCCTTCGGGTAACGCTTACAGTCATCCTCGTAATCGATCCACGTGACTCCGAATCTCGCTGTGTATCCTTCTTGCCCTGTAAATCACGTCCCCGTTCGAAGTCATGATCAGCGCCCATCGCAAGTTCGAAGAACCACTATCAAGCAACTCACATTCGAAATTGTCTGTGAACGCCCACATGATGTAAGACTTGACAGGCACTCCTTCTGAAATCTTGAGAGCAATTTGATCCGCATACGTTTGTAGGTAGTTGATACGGAATTCATCCTTGAGCGCGACGGATCGGGGAAGAGAGTTTTCGTTCGGGCAAACAACGCCATTCTCTGAGCTATAGTTTTGCGCCAGTCAAAATCAGCATAGGCAAGACTCGCATGCGGTAATCATCTTCCCACTCACATGTAGATATCTAGACCATACCTAGCAAGATTTCCGCGTCAGCTTCCTGAACAGACGAACATCATCCGCATGCCTACTCACGACTTGTATGCCCAATCAAGCAGCTTTCCGAATCCCCAAGGAACGGGCCGGACCCAACTCAATCCCGCCTCTGGACCGATCATGTCCCCATTCTTATCCTTGAAGCCAAGTTCGATTCCGGGCAAAAAGGAAGACATGGGCCCTGCAGCGGAGATACTCGGATCGACGGCTTTGACCATTTGCGTAGTATAGTGGTTGATCCTGCGTGAGAGGGAAGGTCAGTTTCGGGGCCTCACGGTGTAGGGCAACAAGCTCTCGCGTACGCTAAGAATTCACTCGAGCCTTTGAGTAGGTCTCGTTGGTCTGGGGTGAAAGATGGGAGTCGATCTCCGTGTGTCTCTTTGCACAATGCCGGATAGTCCCCTGTAACTAAAGGCTCGGCGAACCTAATAACGGCCAGATCCACCATGTGAGCTACGAGCATGCTACGTGTTCTTCAAGACGCTTACCATCCGTTGTAGACCGCCAGGAATTTCTCGGCCGCAGCGGTGTCTGGAAGGACGAGCGGCAGTGTCAGAAAGTGTATCTTGACAATCATCGACCAAGGACTGCTCACTCTCGGGCGACTCGTCGAACGCCTCTGTAACATGGTCCGCGCGAAATTAGTTCTTTGCCCAACACGTCGGACTAACACTTGCAGCTCACCTCCCCAAAGCATATTGACGACCAGTCCAATTTGACCCCCTTGTTTACTCTTGTATTCGTTCATGTACAACTTGGCCGCCGAAGCGTGAGCCAACAAGAGATGATGACCCACGATCAAAGGCTCGGTCGTGGAGTTCCCTTCTGGGGAGATGGAACGATCGGAAGATCGTCCGGGAGCGTGTTTACCTAGAGCATGGCCTAGGATTGAATATACGTTGGGTTCTGTTGAGATCCGATAGGGTCAAGGTTAGAGTCGCGTTTGTCTAGCAAAGACTGAGTGAAGGTGGGACGTACCGTTGATGGTGAACCAGTATTTGACGAGATCGCCAAAGGATTCGTAACACACTTTGGCGTAGTTTTCGAAATCTTCCACGATGTCGATCGAGAGGAAGCCTTTGTAGGCGTCTTGAAGGGATTGAGGGAGATCCCAGTGGAACAAGGTCTGTCGCGCGAAACATCGTTATTGATCAATCGATAGCGCGGGAGGATCATGGTCAAGAGGGAATGCTCACCACGAACGGGGTCTGGACGGAAGGGTTGACGCAAAAGGCTCAAAGGTCAGTAATGGGTTTCCAGAGGCAAGTCAACGAGAAATGCTCACTATATCAGCGTCCAGCAATCCCTTTATTACCTTTCGGTACCACTCCACGCCCGCTTGGTTCACCGCTTCTCCTTTACGGCCTCCTGGAATGATCCGCGTCCAGCTCAAGGACAATCGGTAGCTGTTCACTCCGTACGATTTCATGAGGGCAATATCTTGCTCCCATTTCTTGTAGGTCTCGGTGGCTGTCGATGTGTTGCCTCCATCTTCGCTGTGAGTGGGATCCGCAGAAAAAGTATCCCAGATGCTTGGGCTTTTCCCGTCAACGTCGATCTGCAAAGCGCTCGGGAGTCAGTCAAAGGCGGATGGAAGATGGTTCAACCGAGAAAATTGAATTGCGGTACTCACCGAGCCTTCTACCTGAGCCGAGGCTGTAGCATATCCCCAATGAAAGTCGGCTGGGAACTTGGCTGTGGTGGACATTGTTGTTGCTCGATATCTGTTCTCGACAAGAATGGTTTGATGAATGGCGCAGAGTCAAGGCCGGTGATGACGATTTTGCTTCCGGACGCGTGTTTGGCTGCGGTGTTTATGAGAAGAAGATCAGTTGCGGTTGATCACTTTGACACTTTGAATGAAATTCATTCTAAACCTCTTCGACTTGTGTTCATGGCGCACCAATGGCTCTATTTGACCGTTTGACTACGACCAGTTCACCAACTCATTGAACACGCCGTTAGGCCCGGCGGTCCCGGTCCTACCGCTTCTCCATACAAAAATCGCGGCGATCAACGCTCAATCGTTTGACAAGGGATTGCTGACTGCAGAAACGGAGGCTGTTTATGAATATGGCCGGTCGACCATATGCAAACCGCCGGGGACCGCAACTTCGAAAGACATGCTCGCAGTGTGGGTGGCAATCCACCCGAGTTGTTCAGGCCGATGGCCTAAGAGCTAGCTTGCAGATGGGTTGCCCCAGGCCTACAGGGTCTACAGCTAGATTGTCATGCTATGCTCTCTTCTCGACCACCTAAACGAGCCTCAAATCCACCGGTCTTCAGCATCTCCACAATCGGGGTTCAGAACAGGTCTCCACAAACCAATTCCCGCATATCCAGCCGAAACCGCTCGAGGCATGATCACTCGAGGATATAAACCTGGAGCATCCACGTCCCCCGGATTGGAGTCCGTACTTTCCGTCTAGCGCTTCTTGATCGTCTTATCATCCGACAAACACCCGAGTGTACATCCCAACATGACGATCGAAACTACCAAGAAGGCTTTCGGAAGCAAGAATGCTATCCGAGATGAACTAACCCGGAACCTCGTCTTTGTCGCCTTTTTTGCTTGTATGGGATCGGTAAGTCGCGTATCGAGAGATCGTAGCCTTGGTCAACCAGAGCTGATCGGCTTTGAACCCCCTTTACCAGTTCACCTTCGGGTACGACAACGCTTGGTGGGGAGGTGTGTTAGGGCATCCTCACTTTATCGAGGTCTTTGGAGATGATGCCGTTGTCGCGGGGGTGGCGACCCGTCAACTCACCTCGACCCAAATCAGTGTGGGTACGGCCATGGGCTCGGCGGCTATCGGAATTGGATGCATGTTTGCTGGGTATATTGCCGATCTTATTGGACGAAAGAGGTCGTTCTATGTCACCGCGGCTGGGTCGCTCATTGGCTGTATTATCGAGGTCACCTCGGCGGTGGGAGGTGCGAGATACTGGCAGCTAGTTGCGGGCAAGATCGTCGTCTGTCTTGCTATTGGGATCGCTTCGGTCTCGGTGCCTTTGTATTTGGTGAGTCCCTGGCGATCTGTATGACTGCATGCGATAGGAGCCTGACTGGATATGACTTTCCAGGCTGAATGTGCACCTGGCCCTATTCGAGGAGCCATGGTGAACTCTTACGTCTGGGTTCAGTGTGAGTACGAGTATCTACATACTTGTCCAGACAATTGGGCTGATCCCTATTGCTCGCGCTACCTCCAGCTGTCGGTGGCTTTGTCGCCAATGGAGTCATCTATGGTATCCTCACCAACAACACCTCGGCCGTCTGGATCGTTCCCATCATGCTACAACTCCTTGCTCCCCTCGTCACGTGCGTCATGGCACCTCGACTTCCCGAATCTCCTCGATGGCTCGTCGAGAAGGGTCGGATCGAAGAGGCTCGGGCGGCGTTACAATTTTTACGAGGTAGCAAGGTTGGATACGATGTCGAGTTTGAGGTGACGGCTCTGCAGACCAACTTTCAGGAAGCTCAAAAGAGGCGACAAGTCGGATGGCTCGAGCTGTTCAAGGGGAGAAATCTGGCCAGAACCAACGTCTGCATCGGTATCCAGAGGTGAGTTGTGACTTTGGCGGGAGCGGAGGTTGGTACACGAGGAGTTGGGTTTCCTGATCACGTACCGCTTGCAGTCTGCAGCAAGGACAAGGGTTGTCTTTTGTGGCCAACTACATGGTGATCTTCTTCATCCAACTAGGCATTCTCAACCCTTACCGAATTCTCCTTATCAGTATGTTTGCGCTTTGCTTTCAAAGCCCCCCGCTCGTGAGAAGCACATGAAGCTGACAGCGAGGGCGATTTCACTCAGTCTACGGAGCCATCCTTATTCCTCTCACTGCCACCGGTTTCTTCACGCAAGATTACTTTGGACGTAGGACCCTCCTCATCTGCGGAGGTAGCGTGATGGCCGCCGCCATGTTCGCACTCGCTGGAGTCGTCTCGTCGACGACGGATGGAGTGGTCACGGGAGCCAAATCCAACGCTTGTGTTGCCTTTAGTACGTACAGTCCGTCTGGGTGGTCGTCAAGAGACGTTCTTGGGTGTTCAATATCATCGTTTACCTGTGGAACCTTACAGTCGTCCTCTGGCTTGTGGCCTTTACGCAATCATGGACTGGAATCCCTTGGACGGTCAGCGCTGAGATTCCTGCAGACGACCTGCGAGACAAGACCTTGGCCATCGGAGCTGCTTCGGGTTACTGGGCTGGCATGGTCGTCGGTCTCGTTTCTCCTTACCTTCAACTCGAGCCCGTCAATATGGGAGGCAAGATCGGATTCATTTGGGGAGGAGTATCCATCTTGACCGTCGTTTGGGTGTTCTTCTTTGTTCCTGAACTCAAGGTTAGTTGGGACGGGCTCGGTTCGGTTCGGCTGTGCATCATTCGGGAAGCTGACCCTGTTCGTCCGTTATATAGGGCCGAGCTCTCGAGCAGATCGACTACATGTACAACGAAAATGTCCCCGCTCGGAAGATGTCTACCTACATCATCGACGATGAACGGTTCAACGCTCGATTCGTTGCAGAGAGGGATGAAGAGGAGGGCGGGATGAGAAGCGAGGAGAAGGGGATGGAGAAGGGGGAGTTTGAGCATCGGGATGATTAGTCGGGAGGAGCGCTGGGTTTGCCTCCTCGGGCCCAAAGTAGCGCTTCGACCGGGGGCTAGTGGGGGATTGGCGAGTGGCGTGGAGGATCGGCCACTCAGAAATGATTTACGAGTTCGAGTTTGTACTTTCATGAAATTAGCAAATATATTCTCGGTGTGATCGGGTCAACCATGACGCAGCTTGCATCGTAGAATCCCTAGGATTGTCGGCAGTGAACAAATGATAGTGAAAAAAAGTGATTTCCAACAACAACGTAGTCGTCGACGGACGCGACGTTCCGATTGCTCGTCTGACGCGTTCATTGAGACCCTCGTCTTTCTTCCACTCTCATCAGTCTTGCAATTTGGTCGAGCACCACATCCTCCACATCGAACATCCCGCTTTGCCTCGACCAGCATTTCCTCGGCCAGTCTTCACCTTTACCACGGCATGTCTTGCCTCAGTCAAAATGCCTCTAAACGTATTGGTCCAACAATCGCCAACTACCTGTCCGTACCTTTAAGAAGTTTGGCTGTGGTTCTACGTGAACCCATTGCCTAGGTTTCTGGTAACGTCGTCCAATGGAGTTGGGGTAAATTTGGCCGAGCAGACAATTTGGTCTCGACATCAAACTCCAAAGGTCATGGTGAACTGGAGTGTGACGGTGTTTGAAGGTAGTCTGTTTTCTGTCAACTCGGCGCGTGTCCTTTGCATAGAAGTGGAGAGATAGACGGTTCAACCGACGAGAAGTGAAAGAAGGTCGATGAGATGGAGAAGAAAGTTTCAGTTTCGTTTTGATTTGCATGCCAGATTGGATGAAGGACATCACTGGGATGATATTCAATGTGACAAAATGCTGTAGCTTTGGCTGAGATCGAGTGAATATGCGTTGTGATCTCGCAGGATCAAGTCTCGGGACTCCGGAATTTTGTAGTACTCAGCTTCATGCCCCTCTTACGCGTTGAACAAAGATGCTTTGGGGTTGAAGTTGGCGGCCGACCCCAGTGTTTCAGGTCGAGGGGGGAACGATTACGCAACTCGGATCTGATCCGTCCGAAGCACATATGATCATATGATCGACAAGCTGCGACATTGAGCGAGAAAATATGGTTTGAGCTTGGCGTGACAGCAGTATCGGATCGTCGGCTGCGTAACGAAAGAAAAGATCGAGAACCAATTCTCTCAAAGGGATCGCCGAGCGCGCGCCCCTCCCCCCCACCCCGTTTCCCTCTTCTC
>Ga0308160_10006267_pt1 | contig 12169 bp, 14 predicted proteins | sample PhyFR1_FD_201036 | JGI IMG/M metagenome (GOLD analysis project Ga0308160, IMG submission 201036) | Phyllosphere microbial communities from UC Gill Tract Community Farm, Albany, California, United States - DLSLF.R1 | ecosystem: Host-associated > Plants > Phyllosphere > Unclassified | place: USA... | reverse complement strand
GCAATATATACCTAAAAGACATGCGTAAATACAATTATCAGCGTCCAGGAAGCCATCATCAGGCCCAGGGGTACTTTCCAAAGGTGGGGACTTGGGGCTCCTTCAAGACAGGCCAAAAGACTGAGGTAGAGGCAGGTTGCATATTCTATAAGCAATCATGGATGCCACGATGATACAAAGGGTCATTATTGGAGCCCAAGTGTTAGGCTGCTGTCAGACTTGTCAGACTGTTGCTGTAGAGTCCAGCGTTAAGACTAGAGTTGTGTCATGGCAGGTGCTCTAGAGATGACGTGCAGGAAGGCCTCCAACCATGGGTATTTGTGTGGCAAGGTAAAGATGACTTCCGGGGCCCTGATAATTGTATATACGCACGTCTCTAGGTATATATTGCAACTAAGCAGCCCGAAAAATCATCAGGCGCAGTACCAAAGTGGTTACTGGGAAGCATTCGAATCATCTAAGACGAACCTATGCTTTGGGCTCTGCCCGCGCAGGTTCAAATCCTGTCTGCGTCGTTTCTTTTTGCCTCCTAAGCTTCAGGAGCCGTCGCGGGACGCTTTCTTTTTGCTTGCCGATCGACATCCGTTTCAGGACTTTGTGATTTTACGTGTATCTCGCTCTATTCTCTTACGTCTCAGTCAGACGTGCTTGTAGTCTAGTCATATGTCAAACATCAAGCCCTGTCGCATGTACCCCATCGAGCGCCGATTTGTGACTCGACCAGCCCTGCGTCAGCGCGACCAACACCCGCAATGTAACACTATCTCCGCGACGCGTAGATCAGACGCAGCTTCAGCACCAGCTCGATAGAGGCCCTTCAACGAGGATAACGTTCCCGGACTCGCCAACTGCATGTGTTTCTGGGTGCATCGATGTCGGGAAGATCCTGCGGTCTCGCTTTTACTAATCGGACGATCGGAGCGTCGGCATTATCATTGGTGCGTCTGTTCGATCTGTACGGGTGTCTCTAGTTGCTTCGCACGATCTAAGCTTTCAACAGAGTGCGAAACCTAGGGAACGACTAGGGAGATCAATTGTTCATCGGTCATCAACGAGTTTCAAGTAATCAAACGAGCATGCGAGACGAGGCTGTACGTGTACGATCGACGCGACGGTGAGCCACACATCTTGCGTTCGATTGCGCGAGTAGCGGATGCGTACCAGTTAGTGTTCCGGAGAATATTGCAGCAGAAAGCACCTCAACATCCCCGTCATTTTGGCACGTTCAACCGATTGATCTTCCTCGCCCAATCGACCGGGCGCTCTCTTGATGAGTGTACGTGGCCGCTTCGATGGGACTGTTCCGACCTGCTCAGATGTTAGCGCCGAGCGAACGGTAAGGGGTCGTTCGGTACATTATAACTAATCTTGATCGTCGAGATCGTCCGAACCGCATGGCAGCAGGCACGAAGAGGTCGTAACACGCGAAACATCAGGTCATCGGTCAGCGTACAATGTTGAGCGACTCTTGGTAACCGGAACATGAATTCGAGACGAGTACTAGCGCGTGAGATCGTAGAGCTGACGGCTAGTAGTACTGAACTTTACGCCCTGCTTGACGGCTTGGGATCCCACTCGGCACTGATTGCCTCATTGCGAAGAGCTGCCCTCCGAGTTGAGGGGTATTCTATCCGACAAGCAGACGTCCGCTTGCATCCGTGGAGGTCCTTGGCCTTCTATTCGGTAGAGTAATACGATTATCCAGGTATATCAACTCGCTTCCATCTGTCATCTCTGTAAACCCGAGATTCACATCCCCCATCAGCACTATGCGATCGGGTACAATCACCCCGAACGATTCGCGCGCTAATTCACAATCTGATGCGAATGATGAAACGCGCCCACAGCGTATCCTTCCAACCGAGAGCGTGCGTGGCTTCCGGTCCGTGCGCAAAGGAGGTCCTTGGGAAATTCATCAAACCATCTCGGAACCTTTTGTCGACCGGGTATCAGAGTGATCAAAAAGTGATATAACACGGCCCACCCGTCACGGCTACAGTGTGCGTGTTACGACGGTGCCTCGGCAGGCTGTATTAGGTTTTGGTGGATCCGTGATTCTCGCTGTGTAGGTCGATACCATCAAATCGATCAAGTCGATTGACAGATCAAGGCGTGTTGGATCGAGACGACCCGAGACGAGCTAAAGCTTTAGAGGGGACGTATATAGACGAGCATAGTCCCTCGTTTCGATCGAGCTGACAATCAGACTCTTCTCTCGATCATGGTCTATCACAAAGCTCATCTCAAAGCTCCTCTCAAAACTCTCATATATCCTCACCCACAATGAACCCTGCCGTTGAATACCGCCGCAACGACATCCACCACTGGGTGGTCCAATCAGCCCGCCAAGCTGGATCGCCGTATGACTTTTCCCCGAGCCCCCCCGCCAGTCTCTACCTGGATGAAGGGGAACTAGCGACAACGTTGTTTGCCAAAAGGAAGAGGGACGAAGAGTCGGATGATGAGCAGGAAGGAGACAGACCCTGTAAGATCAGATTATGGTCGAGGAGTGAAGATGACGATGGTACGGTCAAGGATGTTGATGGGGAGAAACAAGGGAAGGAAACGCACGCAGAGGGTCTCAACAAAAGGGACTTTAGGGTCATTCTGAGCGAAGTCTATCAACAGACCGAGCTGATCGAATCGGATGTTGCCAACAGGTGAGTCACTGAGAGTCGGCGCATCGTTGCCCCACCTACCCCATCTAACGAGTCCCCTGACCCTGTTGTAGTGGCAGAAGCGAGGATGTCGAATCAGCCAGAACCAGACTGAAGATCATGAAGGGCTTCCTCGAAGTAGCCATGGATAGGCTCGATCGTGAACTCGGCGACGAAGCCAGCGTTGAACCTAGCCAGGAGGATATCGGTCGAGACCAGGGAGTTGGTGGTTCTGACGATGACCAGTAGAGGTGAGCCCCAGCGAAATCTTAAGGGCCCGGGCGCTGCTCATAATGATGTGTCTTGTCGATAGACCGAAAACACGGAGTGAGAGGAAGTACGAGTCTAGTCAGCCTCTACATAGTTCCCTTTTCGTCATCCTGTGCCTCATTTGTATTGCGCCGCCGCCAACCAAACCGCATCAGACCTGAAACCGATCAATAGATTTGTCAAGAATAAGAGTCGTCCGTCTCTGTTTGTATACCTACGTGTCCGTCACCATGTCATCATCTGTGTCCCCTAGACTGTATCCCAGAATACGAGGGGGAAGGACCGTTGTTGAGCACAACCCGTAGCATCAAGGCGAGACGTCGGCGAGATCAGATCCCCTCGAGAACTACTCATGCGGACTAGCGAGCATACAGAACAGGGAAAACGCTTGCGATCGCCTCAGCCTTTCCGCTATGATGTCATTGTTCCCTTGACGTCAAGCTTCTTTCGCAGGAGTCAGGTCTCGCTTGTCCGTTTGTGGACATCACAGACTGACCCCATAAACCGCTTCGAATCGCAAGGTAGTGCGTTGGCTCGGGGCTGACCTGAAGACGCACATACATGTCATTGGTACAAACCACGGAGCGTAACGCAACCTTGCCATCGTCAGCGATCAGTAAATCAGGCGTATGGAATGAATCACATCAAAAGCATAAGTTGCCAGTACTCCGGAAGGAGATGTCCCAAACGGCAAGTTCTGACCTGCCCGTCTCCATCAGACTACGGCGACGTGCGGGATGCCCTCAGGCTTTCCCAAAGAGATCGACAGCCTGACCCTTACTGATTGACTACATCTGGTTCCCGCACTCGTCGCTCAACCGCTCCCACAGCAATGATTTCTTCGCCGCGCCTAGCTTACGATGCACGAAGACCGAAACCCATAATCTCATTCCTCTTTACTGCTGATTACATCCGTGTCCCTGGTCAAACGCTCAACCGAACTGCTCCACCTAATCATCGTCCTCTCCTCTCGATCCCATGGACGACTCCTCCTCCCTCTTCCTCCAATCAAGCCAACTTCCAGCGTAATTCCTGACGTTCTTGTATCCAGCCTCTTGGGCCTCCTGACAAGCACTCGCACTCCTCTTGCCGGATCGACAGTAAAAGATGATCTTTTGGCTGGGCAGGGGTTTGTGGAACATGTGTTCCTTGACAAACGAGCCGCCGTCGTAGGTGGAAGAGAGGTGCTTCTTGAGGACGCTGAGGGGAAGGGAGACGGAGCTGGGGATGGCTCCGAGGGCGACCTCGTCAGGTTCACGGACGTCTGCGCAGGGAAATGATCGCAGGGTTCAGTCGCTAAACGTCAGGAACGAGTTGGCAAAGAGATGATAATGTCACTCACCAACAAGCAAGACGTTCTATACGACGTGATGCAGTCGTCGGCGTCAGCTGCCTGCAAATCCTCCCAATGCCTCTTCATCTTTACTCACATCACTTGGCTGTTCAGTAAGCGGCTTGAGCTCCTCGTACGTAACGATAGGGGGTCCCCACGCCTTGTCAGTGGACTTGAACCTAAGTCCAGAGACAGCCCAAGCCTTCGAAGCCGAGACGGGAGCTCGCTCGACGATCGAAGTTCGGGTCGAAGCAAGGAGAGAGAGGTGTCGGGCGGACTGGGGAACGGCCTTGATGGCGTTCGCCGAGACGGGTCGGAGCAGGTTACGGGAGATAGCGGTTCTGGCAGACATGGTTGCTAGATTAGGCGGTATATCGTTGTGAGGTGGAGGCTGTCAGGGGAGCTATATCCAGAATACTTGGGGGCGAGATCATCAAGGAAATGAAGTTGGGCTAGGCAAGGTCAGCTGCTTGGTGGATGCTTCGTCACGCTGGGATGTGCTTAGTCATCATATCGCGTTGGCGGCTCGGCTACTGGTCACTTCGATCTCTTGCAACAAGGAAATGCAGCATTCAAGATCGATGAGTCCAGCATCAAACACGCCAATGTCAAGCAAGGGGCCACACAGCATAGTAAAGTCAAGAGAAGGCTTCACGGACACAGCGGATGGCGCCAAAATTCAGGCATATTCACATGTTCGTAGGTTTTGCTACAGTTTCAAATCGAGTTCTGCGCTCAGATTGATACAGTCGACGCTCGGTCGAACGTCTAGGCCAAGTCCTGCTTGAGGACGTATCTGTACCTGACCTTGTTGGTCTTGACACCCTCGATGGCCTCTCCAGCCCTGGACATGGGGAGGATCTCGTGGATGACGGGCCTAATGTTCTTCTCGACCATGAGATCGAGCATCTCGAGGATTTCGGTCTAAGATGTCAAGCGAGGGGTCAATAAGGGTAACTGGAATGCGTTAGATCCATGCTTGCTTACCTTGCAAGCAATGTGACTAAGAACCGAGCGATGGCATAGCAGTGGTCAGCACGGCAGCCAAGATACTAAGCCGCGGTTCTGGACTACTCACGATCCTCCGAAAGCGGCTAAGGAAGGCGAAGACAAGATCACATCAGCCAAGGAGAGTCGAATGATGACAGACTCGACAACATACCTCCGTTCGAAGCAAAAGCAAATCCGGCGACCGAGAAGGGGTCATCGGGAAGTCCAACAGTGGTCATCTTGCCGTGAACCTTCAACAAACTGCGCGAGTGATGGATTGAATTAGCACTCCTCAACGCGAACATGATGCTCGTTCGCACTCACGGCAAGAGGTCGGCAACGGGAACGGCGTTGGCGTCAGCGGTGGACAAGATGTAGTCAAACTCCTTGCCGCCGTTGGCAGCACCGAATCCGGCAGTCTTGGCAAAGTCCTTGTCACCGGTGGCGACGACCTGCGAAGAAGTTGGGGTTAGAAACACGCTTGAAATGCAGACCTTGTACCATAATATACCTTGTCAGCTCCCAATCGCATAGCGTCAGAAGCCTTGCTGGGGGAGTGAGAGAACAGCTGCGAGGATAAGGGTTAGTCAAGACTGAGACAAGCAGGCGCTCTTAGAGCTACTCACGACAACCTCGGCGCCCATAGCTTTGGCGAATCTAAGTGAATAATCGAGCTCAATGTCAGTTGTAGATTCACCACGATGTACGACGCGGTCATGCATACTGAACAGCAAAGTCTGAGCGCAGAGTAGTATGATTAGCTACCTCCATTCGGCATGAACCCCAGGGCCCGACTTACGACCCAAGCCTCCCATTCCGACGATTCCGACGAGCTTTCCAGGTCCACAGCCGTTCCTCTTCAAAGGAGAGTAGACGGTGGCTCCGGCACAAAGAGCAGGGGCAGCGTCCTGAGGCTCAAGCCCCGAAGGGATCCTGAAGACGAACTCTGTGACGCGACGCATGAGTATGGACTGGAATCACATTTGTTCACACACAACTCACGCTTGTCAGTCCTGATCATGGTAGAGTATCCTCCTTGAGTGGTCTTGCCATCCTCTAGGAAGGATGCATTATAGGTATCAATGCTCTGAGGACAATAATTCTCATTGTCGTTCAAACATCGGTCGCATTTCATGCACGATTGAACCTGAGCTCCGACTCCGGCCACTGAGCCAACAGGGAACTCGGAGGCGGCCTCCTCCCCGACGTGGATGACCTTTCCGACGATCTCGTGTCCAGGGCAAACCCAATCAGTAGACATAGGTCCCCATCCTCCGGTGATCGTATGAACATCAGAGCCGCAGACTATCGAGGTCATACAGGTTAATTCTACTTCATCCGGTCAACACTTGATCACGCGGCTCACCTCCACAGTATTCGATAGCAATCAAGACGTCACGGGGACCGGCGGTCTTGAGGTCGAACTCTTTAACGGAAAAGTCGGTGTATTTCTCAGTATTCGAGATTCCGTAGCCTCTGTTGAGTCCCGAAGCAGAACCAGGACAGTTGTATCAGTTGCTTGCTGACGTCAAGCGCACCGGAAGAGACGCGCTTACCGGGCTTTAGTGATTTGGCTAGCGTCAGACATTTCGTAAGTTATTGTTTTTAGTGGGTGAGTGTTTGAGGAAGATAAAGGTTGTAGGTGCAAGGATCCAATTGAGAAAGGTCATCATTACCTCGCGGGGATTCCATCGAAGTTATATATAAAGGAGCAACGAGTCCTGACATGAGATCCAAACGCCCGACCTCCACTTTGAACCGATCGATCGTGATGACGTCACGTTTCGAGCGAGTCCTCCTGTGCTCTTAGAACTGTGTGTGTCTGTACTCTACTGTAGCTTGTAGGGTCCACCAACACTCAGCAATTGCACCCTCAAACACCAGAAGCCGACATCATTCACATCGCCTGAATGCGGCAGTGGCATGCGGCGCACTCTCAGCCGCAAGTCAGTGATTCCGTGTGCTGAGTCGTGACGTGGTCCGCTGCAACAATGCGTGCGGGGGTTCGCCGGTGCTCCAAGAATCCCAAGAGCGGACCCAGATTCTCCACAAGAAGTTCCGTATCGACTGGTCGATATTCGGACTTGCGATGGACGTACGAAGACGCTCGGGATCGCGGTACAGAACTGCAATATCTATTCGCAGACCATTGATATTGAGCTCCATGCTTTCCCCTGGTGGCAGCCCGCTTGCAGCTGGACGTATATGACCAGTTGATCTTGGTGCTTCATGCCTCATCTGCTATGTGAATCTGTATTCATGCCCGTTGGTTCGTTACGATAGATGGCGACTCGGCTCAACCAGCGTCTGATCAGCGAAATCGTACGATGAGCAGAAGATGATAGAACTCACGAAGGCGCACACTGTCGCGACGGCGGCTCAGACAAATAATAATGCGATGGCGGTTCTTAGCGAGGACATCGGTGTACAATATGTGTCTGCTATACGAATAATGTGCTAATGAGTGCAGACGGGAGCAGCATGGGTTCCAGTCTGGCAGGAATGAGCCTGAAGTGTCTCTAACGATACTCTTGGACGCCTTGTGCATTTTGCTCTTCAACCTCAAGATCCCAGGTAATCACAAGATGAGTTTCGATTGGAAGATCATCACGATTCAGTGCGCATATGGTACAGGATATCATCGGTCGTAGGCGGGAAGTGTGGGGAGTGTCTGCTGGCTCATGATTCGTCGACTTCGAGCTTTTACCGAGATTTGATGATGAAATTCCGAAACAGCAAAGCCGTCGCTCTTCGGTATGAACCAATTCCAACCTGAATGAAATCGGACTATGGAATGTCGATATTTCGCTTGTCATCCAGCAGCAGTCACTCCATCTCGTACTTAATCTAATCATGATCAGTCTCGCTCTCTTTCTCATTCTCAGTGCGATGATTTCAAGTTTGCATAGGGCTGCGGGACATGCCGTTGTAAGAATACATCAGCTTCGTACTTTCCATAAAGAGGCTTCATGGCTACTCTAGGTGGGGCGCAAGTGAACGATCCCCGAGCTGGGGTCTCGGTAACTTCAACCGGTTTAGCTTCCGCTGCCAGACTTTCCCACGCGTTCGAGTTTGTACGATCGGCGATAATTGATTTCGCTTCACCTATTTCGTTGCCTTTTTTTCATACACGTCGCCTCTTTTCCGTTTTCGCCCCATAGTCGACGCTCCGCTGACCGAGACGATTGTGCATATATCTTTTGTAACTTGAAACGACCTGTAGAGAATTGCACGGTCATAATAGCGGTTTCTTCAGCGTTTGCCATCAAGGTGAGTTTGACCCCACCGTTCGGTTTTCCTCAAGCACCGAGCTGACCCAACGATGCTCGATATCAGGACTCCATTTTTGGATAGATCAGACCTCATTGAAGATGCAGATCTTCGTCAAGACGTGAGTCCGCCATATTAGCTTGCACCTTGACAACGAGTCTTACCCAAATGACCTTTACTCTCTAGCCTTACGGGTAAGACCATCACCCTCGAGGTTGAGTCTTCGGACACCATCGACAACGTCAAGTCCAAGATCCAGGACAAGGAAGGAATTCCTCCGTGAGTCGCCCCTCGATTCCGCCGCACAAGTCGTCGTTCAAGTGCTTAACCAAATCCTTTCGTCCCTTCATCTCAGTGATCAGCAGCGATTGATCTTCGCTGGTAAGCAGTTGGAGGACGGCAGGACCCTTTCGGATTACAGTAAGTCGCTCTCCAGCTTGTCAACCTTGTGTCACACCGTCTGATCCGACCCCCCTTTCCCCGCCCACAGACATCCAGAAGGAGTCCACCCTCCACCTCGTCTTGCGTCTCCGAGGAGGAGCCAAGAAGAGGAAGAAGAAGAACTACACCACCCCCAAGAAGATCAAGCACAAGAGAAAGAAGGTCAAGATGGCCATTCTCAAGTACTACAAGGTCGACTCTGAGGGCGGCATCAAGCGACTCCGAAGGGAGTGCCCTCAGCCCACCTGTGGTGCCGGTGTCTTCATGGCCTGGCACAAGGACAGGCAGTCTTGTGGAAAGTGTGGAGTAAGTCGCCCCTTCCACGTTCGCCGATCTATTGAGAACGTCTACTGATCTGCCCTTCACCTTCCGCAGTTGACTTACCAATTCGCCGAAGGTACTGCCAACCCCCTCGCTTAAGCGTTGTCTCCCGACACGTTCTAGCAACACGGACCAGCGAGTCGATATTATGTAGTTTCCATAAACTCTTGTCCCGAGTGCGGCTTTCGTTGCACCCGAGATTGTGTTTTTGATGCGACGTATATCGATTTTTGTTGTTTTCGAAACACGACCACTTACTCCGCTGTTCAGCCGCATCGTTTGATGGTTCAAGACGTTGATAAGAGGTCGGCTTGAGGAAGCGAAAGTGGTTCTGTTTCACCAGGTAATGTGCAGGCTCATGAGCACTACCGGCGGGGGCACAGTTCACGAAATCTCTCTCACTCGTGTGACCTACAAACTGCACGTAAGAACAACAATGGTGCCATGTTCGGTTTTGCATCACAGCCTACTGAATTGTATCGGAGTCTAGTCCCTAATGTATCCTGTAGTCGACTCAACCGAATGTACGGTCTCTTGCAGTCGGTCACAATCGATACGTTACTTTGCATCCGCCCATCACGGCAGTTGTTGACGATTCGGACCAGACCTGGAATGATGACCTCAAAGCTAAATCACTCAACTGCTGGTTTTGTTCAGTCTGCAAGATATCTCCAAGGTCAAGCAGCACCAATCGCTAGTAAACCCCTAGACAGGTAGATAGACCAATTCTAGTTCCTCCACCATGTCGACGGCGGAACAAAGACGACGAGAGCTCGAGGAGAAAAAGGCCAAGCTGGCCGAGATGAAGCGAGCGAGGGATGAGAGGATGGCAGCTGCTAATCAAGCTAGGCAGCCAGTTTCACGGGGACCTGTAAGTGATGAGAGGGGGAAATGGGTGGTTTTGTTCACCGCTAATCACGGTCTTGTGTTGGCCTGGCTTTGTATAGACACCACTGGCCCCTCGGAAACAAGAGGTGGACGATCTGGTCACCTCCTTATTAGGCGACTCTGCGTTGGGCGGGTCAAGGCCCTCTTCTTCGCTGAGCGGGAGTATAGGGCATGCCGCACAGTCCCGACTGCCACAGGAGATAACTTCACGGAACTCTGCGTTGCCTCACTTGAGATCGACGGTCGGGAGCGCGAGTGCGGGAGGAACGGGAGTGGACCAGGTTAGATCGACGACGAGCGAAGTCAGGTGCGTAGAGAGGTGAAATTAGCGGGTTAGCCTGATTGACAATCCGAAATCCCATTTCCGTGGTCGATTCATATCAACAATCCTTAGTGAGAACGAGGTGCCTTACTCACCTGTACCAGATGTGGAGATGGTGGATGCTCAGACCGAGCTGTACGAGGTCAATACCAAGGTGAGCCGGTCATTTCTCATCTCCTTTCGAGGCAGAGATACCGAACCCTGACGACATTCCGTCGTATCCTGGCACCCTTGAATAATGTCGTCCGTATCCTTGTTCTCGTCTTCACCCAAAGCCCACATACATCACCTACTCCCGAGGTATTCAAACCCAATCGACCGATGAATACCCCTCCGACACCGAACAAGATCCAGATCGACGAGATGCACAGAGCGGACGAGAGACGGAAGACGATCTGAGGAGACGGCTGGAAGCTGAATTTGAGCTGGAAAAGGAGAAATTGGAGAGGGAGATCAGGGCGGAGGAAGAGGAGAAGCGAAAAGAGGAGATTAGGGCTGTCGGTCAGTGTTCTATCTGATTCTGGTCGTGCGGACAACAGATGCTGATTGTGTGCCGTGCGGTGGAATAGAACTGTCTGATGCGGAAACCGCAGCCTTGTTGAATGCACCCGACTTCCAAAGGTTTCTCGAAAACTCTGGCAAGGTGATGCAACGTGCCATGAACGATTCTTACGATTATACAAAGGACTATGCGATGGGGTTCGGAAATGTCGAGTGAGTCGTGATAGCAGAAGCCAGCGTCGTGAGAGTTGAGACGGCGCTGATATGAACATGGTGGTTGTGTTGAGCTAGGGATGCGGAGGATGCGCAGCGGATACGACTCGTTTGCGATTTCTACAATGAGAGATGGACAGCGAATCGATCGGTCACAGCGGTTGATTGGTCGACCAAGGCAAGTCCATATAGGGAGCTAGGGACATCATGTGGTCGCTCACTCAAACTGATGGTCCAACCCTACACAGTTTCCGGAATTGAGTGCGGCGGCTTACAACAAGAACCCAAAGGCAGTGAATGACCCTGATGGATTGGTAGCGATCTGGAATCTGCATTTACTGGATCGACCAGAGTTTCTGTTTCACTCTCAGGTACGACGTGTCCCATTCGTTGCCGATCGCCTTACAGGCCCCGAATTGGTACAAATCTGACCTCTTCTGCTATCGTAGTCGGACGTCCTGTCCCTTTCGTTCTCCCCCTTCCACCCAAACCTCATCTGCGGAGGCACATACGCCGGTCAGATCCTTCTGTGGGACACCCGGGCAAAACAACTTCCGGTCGCCAAAACCCCACTAGCCGCTGGTGGACACACATATCCAGTATACTCGATGAAGGTGGTAGGAACGCAGAACGCTCACCATATCATGACAAGTGGGACGGACGGAACCGTGTGCAGTTGGCTACCCGAGGTCATGGCACAGCCGCAGGTGAGGACGTTAGTTCGATGATCAGTCTTGGCGACGGCTAAGACTTCATCCCCCCCCCCTCGGCCATAGGAATCGCTCGAACTCGTACACCAAGGTCATCACAAGACGAATGAGATCGCGGTGACGTGTATGGATTTCCCGGACAACGAGACCAGCACATTCTTCGTTGGCACAGAAGAAGGCGGAGTCTATCAGGCCAATCGGTACGACCGAGCTGGGGCCAAAGCTGGATTGAATCACCGTGACAGCTCCACCG
>Ga0308160_10006266_pt1 | contig 12170 bp, 11 predicted proteins | sample PhyFR1_FD_201036 | JGI IMG/M metagenome (GOLD analysis project Ga0308160, IMG submission 201036) | Phyllosphere microbial communities from UC Gill Tract Community Farm, Albany, California, United States - DLSLF.R1 | ecosystem: Host-associated > Plants > Phyllosphere > Unclassified | place: USA... | reverse complement strand
GATACGCAGGCTCACCAGGATCACCGGCGCGGCGATGCCGATCGTGGCATAGCCCGGCAACAGGCCGACGATGAAGGTCGAGGCGCCCATGATCAGGATGGTGACGAGGAAGGTGTACTTGCGGCCGATCATGTCGCCCAGGCGCCCGAACACCAGCGCACCGAAGGGCCGCACCAGGAAGCCGGCGGCGAAGGTCAGCAGGGCGAAGATGAAGGAGGTGGTCGGATCGCCGAGGAAGAACTGCTTGCCGATGATGGCGGCGAGCGAGCCGTACAGGTAGAAGTCGTACCATTCGAACACGGTACCGAGCGAGGAAGCGAAGATGACTTTCCGTTCTTCCTTGGTGAGTCCGCCTTGGGAGGGCGCAGCCTTCCCGCCGGCGGTCATGCCGGGTGTGATAGCCATGTGCAGTCTCCGTTATATGTGGTGTCACCGCCGCTGTACATACGGCGTGAAAGGCACTGTGCGCCGCGAACCTTACGCGAGGCTGTCGGCGCGCCGGGACTGCATCAGCGGATGGCGTGGCGCTATTTTTCGTCGGGATCGCTGGCTTCGGCCGTGCCCGGTGTCGCTTCTGCGCCCTCGTCTTCGGCGCCGTCGTCTTCGGGATTCGTGTGCGCATATTTGTAGGCCTGGGCCGAACGTTCCAGCGCCAGGCCGAGGGCGGCGGTAAGCTCGTCCGGCGTCGCGCCTTCTTTCCACTGGCGCGCGGCAAAGGTATTGCGCAGCGTCCGCCCGCCGGCGCGCGGCACGGCAACGCCGGCGCGCTCGAAGGTCGCCCGCACCTGGCGATACACGGTCGCCTTGTGCAGCGGCTCGCCCTCGAGGCTGGCGGGAAACACCAGGTCGCCCGGGATCTTCAGTTCGGCCCGTTCGCGCAGCCAGGCTTCCAGTTCCGCCACGCCTTCGCGCGGCAGCTTGGCCGTGTGCTCGTAGCTGGTGCGGTGCTTGTGCTCGGGCGTGATGTTCAGCTCGATGGCGCCCTCGACGTCGGCCTGGCGCCCGACTTCCTCGAGCAGCAGGCCGACCGCCTCGGCGACCTTCAGGCCGGCCAGGGCCATCACCACCTGCATCGCGCGGTCGCGGCGGCGCTTCCAGCCGGCGCTGCCGGTCTGGTCGGGGGCACGGCCGGCGGGCAGGGCGGCCAGGAAGCGGTCCAGCTCGTCGCCGTTGAGGGCGGCCATCGGCGCGTCCTGGGCCAGGTGGGCGCGGTCGGTGGCGGCGATGGCGTCGCGCGCCGGGTTCGGCGTGCGCTCCAGCCAGTCGTAGCAGCGTTCCAGCAGGCGCAGGTAGCGGTAGGCGATCTTGCTGTTCAGGTCGCGCTTGCCGTCCTTGCCGTGTTCCACGAAGCGGCGCAGGTCGGGGGCATTCACGGTCGACATCTTGAGGCGCTCGTCGACCATCCACGTGGCGAACTTGCCGAACATGAATTTGTAGATCGTGGCCGACTCGTCCGAGATCGGGGTCGGGACCAGGTCGTCGCGCTGCCGGCTCGAGGTCTGGACGAAGGCGGACGTGACGACGAAGGCGGCGAAGGCGACGTTGGGATTGCGGTCCCAGGCGGCCAGGCTGTCGCGGGGTGCTGCGTTGGAGCTCATGTATTCAGGTAATCCGATGCGATGTCCACAATTTAGCAACTAACCGACACTGTAGGCAAGGGCCGCACGCCATCCATTATTATGCAACTAACCGACACAAGACAAAACCGACCCAAAAACCCGGCCACCAGGGCCAACGGAGCCGGCATGCATCCCGCATCGCGTGACGCAACACGAAAAACAGGGCCGGCACACGGCAGGGCAGTCTCGCCATCAGGCCCGTGACACGTTATGCTCACAGCCGCGCTGCGGCCATTGCCGCAAGCGACCCATATCAATAGAGGAAACCATGCTGAAACACATCGTCATGTGGAAACTGAAGGACCAGGCCGAAGGCGCCGACCGCGCCGCCAACGCCATCGAGATGAAGCGCCGCCTGGACGAGTGCGCCACCATCGTGCCCGGCATCCTGAAGTTCGAAGTCGTGATCGCCCAGCCGGGCCTGGAAGCCACCTACGACGTGGTGCTGTACTCGGAATTCGAAGACAAGGCCGCGCTCGACGCTTACATCAACCACCCGACCCACAAGGCGCTGGTGTCGTTCATCGGCGCCATCCGGGAAGGGCGCCAGTGCATGGATTACATGGTCTGAGCACCGCGCCTCCGTTCCCGCGCTGCCGTGCGCTGAAGATTGGCATACTGGAAGCGTAACGGAAGGGAGGCGGTGATGAAGGATTTTGCAGGCCGCGTGGCGGTCATCACGGGCGCCGGCAGCGGCATCGGCCGCGCGCTGGCGGACCGTGCGGCGGCGCTGGGCATGAAGCTGGTGCTGGCCGACGTCGACCCCGACGCTCTGGAACGTGCCACCGACGAGCTGCTGGCCGGCGGCAGCGAAGTGCTGTCCATGGTCTGCGACGTGCGCAAGTGTTCGCATGTGGAAGAACTGGCGGATGCCGCGATCATCCGCTTCCATGGCGTGCACCTGGTGTTCAACAACGCCGGCGTCACGAGCGCCGGCCTGGTCTGGGAACACAGCGAGGCCGATTGGGAGTGGGTGCTGGGCGTAAACCTGTGGGGCGCGATCCATGGCGTGCGCATCTTCACGCCGCTGATGCTCGATTGCGCGAAGCGCGAAGCCGGCTACGAGGGGCATATCGTGAACACGGCGGCGATGACGGGCCTGTTCGGCGCGCCGGCGCTGGGCCCGGAGACCGTGTCCCGGCACGCGGTCGTGGCGCTGAGCGAAACCCTGTACCACGACCTGCGCCTGGTGGACGCGCCCATCGGTGCCTCGGTCCTGTGTCCCGACCAGGTGCCGACCGCGATCGCGCAATCGCAGCGGCACCGTCCCGAAGAAGCGCGGCGCCATCACGCGCCTCCGCCCAGCCAGCCGGCGATCCAGGCCTTGCTGGCCGCGGACGCCGCAGCCGGCGGCATGAGCGCCGCGGCCGTGGCGGACTTCACCTTCGAGGCGATCCGCGACGGCGCCTTCTACATCGTCCCGCAGCCGCAGGGGCTGGACGCGGTGGCGGCGCGCGCCCAGGCGATCGTCAACGTTGCGCCGCCGGCGGATGCGCGGGCCCATCTGACCGATGCGCTGCACGCACAACTCAAAGGACAATGAATGACGAACCGGCAGGGCACCCTGGAAATATCGACCCACGGACGCGGGACCATCGACATCACCGCCCAGGTCGCGCGCGTGCTCGCGCAGTCGGGCGTGGAGGTGGGCCTGGTCCACGTCTTCGTCCGGCACACCAGCTGCTCCTTGTTGATCACGGAGAATGCCGATCCCGACGTGCGGCGCGACCTGGAAACCATTGTCAAGCGCCTCGCGCCGGACGGTGATCCGGCCTATCGGCACGACGCCGAAGGCCCGGACGACATGGCGTCCCATGCGCGCAGCATGCTGACCTCGACCGGCCTGAGCGTACCGGTGGGCGGCGGCCGGCTGCTGCTCGGTACCTGGCAGGGTATCTACCTGTGGGAGCATCGCACGGCGCCGCACCGGCGCAGCGTCGTGGTGACGGTGCTGGCGGCCTAGACGGAACTCGCCACGGCGCCGCGTCGCGCCAGCGCCCGGTTCAGCGGCGTCACCCCGAACAGCAGGAGGAAGGCCATGTTGGCCGAGCCCGGGAACAGGCCGGACAGCGGCACCGTCAGCGCCGCGACCAGCATCAGCACGCCGATGCGCACGCAGGCGGCGCGGTAGGCCGGGCGGTCCAGCGGATGCGCGCACAGCTCCGGGTTGCGATGGATGTGGCGTGCGGTCAGCAGCGCGCCGAGTGCGATCGCGATCATCACGGCGGCGTAGACCAGCTGGGCCAGTTCGGAACTGAACTGGTTGTTGACGGCCGAGGCGAACGGCAGCAGGCTGGCCCCGCCCAGCATGAACAGCGTGGTTTTCAGCAGGCCGCCGTCCACGTGGCGCACGTGGCTGTACAGGCGGTGGTTGCCTACCCAGAAGATCGCAAGCACGATAAAGCTGATCAGCCAGGAGACGAAGGTCGGCGCCAGTTCGCCCAGGGTCTCGGCCAGCTGGGCTTGGGTACCATGGTGCAGGTGCTCGGGCAGGCGCAGTTCTATCACGAGCAGGGTCATCGCCACGGCAAAGATGCCGTCGACGAGCGCTTCGATGCGGTGCTTGCCGAGCTGGGGAAGGCCGGGGGAAGTCGTGTCAATCATGCGCAAGTCCTGGGTGTCCTTACATGAGCATCGATTCTCCCTGTAGGTGTGCAAATATGCAAGATATTGTGCGAGACAGCCCCCGCGCGATATGCTGCGGCCATGACGACATTGACACCCCAGCAGAAACTGGTCCAGGTTTCCCTGCAATTGCAGCAGGCGGCCGTGCCGATCGCCCATACCCACATGGCGAAGCAGGCAAGCCTCGGCCTTGAACACGTCCTGACCGAAGCGCGCTTGTCGGCGCTCGACGGTATCGCGGCCTCGCTGGAGTCGATCGATGGCATGGAAGCCCTCGACGCCTGGCACCGCAGCGCCTGGGAACGGTGGATGCTCGAGGCGTCGCGCCGGTACGCGGAGGTGCTCGAGGACTACCCGCCGGACGAGCGTGGCGCCGAGTCGCAGGGCATCATGGCCTCGCTCCAGCGCGAGATGCAGAACCAGCAGCGCCAGCGCAGCGCGCGCGCCGACTGGATCGATGCGGCGCGCCGGGTATGCGTGCTCGCGCGGCGCGGCCGCGAACTGGATCCCAAGACGCCGGGCATCGTCCTCGCCGATGACGAGGACATGGCCGAATTCGAACGGCAGGTGGCGTGCGCCGATGCCGCGTCGGCACTGCAGCAGACCCTGTTCGAGGAGCGCGCCGCCCGTATCAAGACGGGCATGGAGAAGCTGCAGCCGCGCTGACGCGGCGATCGTGACAATTGGTGTAATTTCGGCTTTGCATTCCTGCTATCGTAGTGGGCTATCCACCGATCCGTACCCGCATGTCTCGCCATCCAGCCCGCTACGCCCTCGCAGCCTCCCTGTTGATTCCCCCGATCGCCGCGCTGGCGCAGACCGCGCAGCCGGCGGCCGATTCCGGCGCCGACGAGCCGGTCACCAGCCAGGACGCGCCGAAACCGGACAAGATCGCGACCGTCGAGGTGAAAGGCGCGGCCAGCAACTACGACCCGCGCCGTGACGACACCGCCAGCAAGACCGTGCTGAACGCGGACGAGATCCGCAAGTACGGCGACGACAACATCTTCGACGTGCTCAAGCGTGCGCCGGGCGTGACGGTGACCGGCAAGACGCTGCGCATGCGCGGCCTGGGCGCTGGCTACACCCAGATCCTGGTCAACGGCGACCGCCCGCCGCCAGGCTTTTCGCTGGACAACCTGACCCCGGACCAGATCGAGCGCATCGAAATCATCCGCGCCGCGAGTGCCGAGTACTCGATGCAGTCGATCGCCGGCACCATCAATATCGTGCTGCGCAAGGTGGTCAGCAAGGCGCAGCGCGACCTGCGCGTGAGCGGCTTCCGTTCCGACGAGAGCCGCAACATGAACCTGGGCGGCACCTTCGGCGACAAGAAGGGCCAGCTCTCCTACTTCCTGAACGGCTCGCTGTACGCCGGCAACAACGCCTACACCTCGCTGGGCGACGAGCGCTTCTTCTCGCTGGCGGGCGATACTACCCAGGCACGCGTCTCGCGCTACGATGGGCGGGGCAGCTACCGCGGCATCTTCCTGCTGCCGCGCCTGTCCTGGAAGTTCGAAGACGGGGGCGAGCTGAACCTGTCGGCCGCGCTGCAGCAGGCGCGCGCGACCTGGGGCGGCGGCTCGTTCACCGACAATTTGGTCGGCAAGTGGCCCGATCCCGACTACATCGAGAACGAGCAGGCCTCGCCGACCTTCCAGCGCATGCGCCGCGTCGAAGCCAACTGGGTTGCCAAGCTGGCGGGCGGCAAGCTCGACATGACCGCCTCGGCCGAGAAAAGCCGCAACGCCAACGGCAGCCTGAACGACCAGTACACGGCCGGCCGCGCGCTGCGCCTGCTGCGCGACTGGGACACCATCACCCGCGCCCACCGCTACAGCCTGCGCGCCAAGTACACGCGCTCGATGGGCGAGGGCCATTCGCTGGCGACCGGGATCGATACCAGCGTCCAGCAAAGCGACGAAACGCGCGACCGCCGCGAGCAACAGGGCATCGAGGCGCCGGTGCGCATCTTCGAAACCTTCCAGCCGAAGATCACGCGCTTCGCCGGCTATGCGCAGGACGAGTGGAGCATCGACAAGCAGCTGTCGGTCTACCTCGGCGCGCGCTGGGAAGGCGTGCAGACCGACAGCGAAGCCTCCGGCCTGGCGGACACCAGTTCGCGCAGCCACGTCCTGAGCCCGGTCGCCCAGGCGCTGTACAAGATCCCGGACTCGAACGGCCGCCAGCTGCGCCTGGCGTTCACGCGCACCTATAAAGCGCCGACCATCGACCAGCTGACCGCGCGCCGCTACTACGCCCCGGTCAACACCCGCTTCAACGCCGACGGCAGCGGCAATCCGGACCTGAAGCCCGAACTGGCCAACGGCATCGACTTCGGCTACGAGCACTTCATGCAGGACGGGGCAACCTTCACGGCCAGCGCCTCGCGCCGGGCGATTCAAGACACTATCCGCACCCGCCTGGACCAGGACGCGGACGGACGCTGGGTCTACCGGCCGCTGAACGGCGGCGACGCACTGGTGCGCTCGGTCGAGGCCGAGATCAAGCTGCCCGGCAAGATGCTCGGGGAGTCGATGTCCGGCTTCGACCTGCGCGCCAGCGTCACGCGCAACTGGTCGGATGTGTCCTCGGTGCCCGGGCCCGACAACCGGCTCGACGGCCAGACCCCGCTGTCGGCCAACCTCGGCGTCGACTGGCGCAAAGGTGACTTGACGATGGGCGCGAGCATGGCCTACCAGCAGGGCGGCTGGGTGCGCATCTCGGAATCGGAAGCGCAACGCCAGCAGACCCGGCGCGACCTCGACACCTACGCCTTGTGGAAGCTGACCCCGCATTACCAGCTGCGCTTCTCGCTGGCGAACATCCTCGGCATGGACAACCAGCAGGACCGCATCTACCGGGACGCGTCCGGTACGTCGCGCGAACTGAACTACAGTCCGGGATCGATGCGGGTCGGCCTGAACCTGGAAATGAAACTCTGAGGAGGCCGGTGCCGTGAGCCCGGATCGAGTGAACTCACTCGGCCAGGCGTGCCCCGCTGCGCACCATGTGGACCAGGTCCGGCTGCGACAGCGCGGCGCTGAAATAGTAGCCCTGCATCTGGTCGCACCCGTGCTCGCGCAAGAAGGAGAGCTGCTCGCGCGTCTCCACGCCTTCCGCGATCACCTTCAGCTTGAGGTTGTGGCCGAGCGCGATGATGGCGCGCGTGATCACCGCATGGCCGTCGTGGGCCACCGGCATCAGGAAGGAGCGGTCGATCTTGATGGTGTCGACCGGGAAGCGCTGCAGGTAGCTCAGGCTCGAGTAGCCGGTGCCGAAGTCGTCGATCGACAGGCGCAGGCCGAGCGCCTTGAGCCGCGCCAGCGTTTCCATCGCTTCCTCGGGATGGTCCATCAGCTGGCTTTCGGTCACCTCCAGTTCCAGCCGGTGCGCGGGCACCTTGTGGCGCGCAAGCGTGGCGGCCAGGCGCTCGACGAACTGGCGCTGGCGCAGCTGGCGCGGCGACAGGTTCACCGAGATCGCGAAGTCGTCGATGCCGAGTGCGTCCAGGGCGGTCAAGGCTTCGCAGGCCTGTTCGATCACCCACTCGCCCAGCGGGATGATCAGGCCGGTCTGTTCGGCCATCGGGATGAAGCCGTCCGGCGGCATCAAGCCGTATTCCGGATGGTGCCAGCGCACCAGCGCCTCGGCGCCCACCATCCTGCCGGTGCGCAGGTCGACCTTGGGCTGGTAATCCAGGCTCATCTCCCGGTTATCGAGGGCGCGGCCCAGGCTGGCCTCGAGCAGCAGGTGCGCGTGCACGACCTGGTTCAGCTCTTCCGAGTAGAACTGGCAGTTGTTCTTGCCCAGGCTCTTGGCGTGGTACATGGCGGCGTCGGCGGCGCGCATCACGCGGTCGACGTCGACGCCATCGCGCGGGAACAAGGCCACGCCGATGCTGGCGCCGGTCACAAGTTCCTGGCCGGCGGCGTGGATCGGCAGCGCGATGGTGCGCCGGATGCGCTCGACCAGGTCGCCGACGTGGGTTGCGCTGGGCTGGTCCCGGATCACCAGCACGAACTCGTCGCCGCCGACGCGCGCCACGGTGTCGTCCTCGCGCAGGTTGTCGCGCAGGCGGGCGGCGATCGCGCGCAGCACGGCGTCGCCGGCGTCGTGGCCGAAGCTGTCGTTGATGTGCTTGAAGTTGTCGAGGTCGAGGAAGGCCAGCGCCCCCAGCGTATGCGCATCCAGCGAGGAATCGACGGCTTGCCTCAGCTGATCCTGCAGCAGCGTACGGTTGGCCAGGCCGGTCAGCGGGTCGTGGTGGGCCAGGTGGTGCAGGCGCCGTTCGTAGTGCAGCGCCTCGGTGATGTCGTTGATGACGCCGACGAAGTGCGTGACCTCGCCATCCGCATTGCTGACCGGGTCGATGCGCAGGTCGTTCCAGAAGATCTCGCCGTTCTTCCGGCGGTTGCGCAGCACCGCGCGCACGCTGCTGCGCTGTGCCAGGGCCTCGTGCAGGCGGCCCTGCTCGTCGGTGTCGCAGCCCTCGATGCGCATGAAGCGCGGATCGCGGCCGCGGATTTCCGCAAGCGTGTAGCCAGTGATGTGTTCGAAGGCCGGGTTGACGTACTCGATGCGGTTGTCGCCGTGCTCGCAGCAGGTGATGACGATGGCGTTGACGCTGGAATAGATCGCGCGCTCGCGTACCAGCAGGCCATGTTCGGCCTGCTTTCGTGCCGTGATGTCCAGGCCGGTCCCGAAGACGCAGGGCAGGTTGCCCAGGCTGGTGCGGGCGCAATGGAACAGGTAGGTGGTGCGCTTGCCGTGCTTGCCGACCAGGTCGGCCTCATGCGAGGAGCTGCCCAGGTCGAAGGCTTCCAGGATCTTCTGCACGATGCCCGGGCGCGCGTACTCGTCGAAGAAATACTGGACCTCGGTGGTCGGCAGTTCGTCGCTCGTGCGTTCCAGCGCGGTCTCGAGCTGGCGGTTCCACAGCAGCAGGCGGCCGCTCTGGTCGATCACGTAGAACACGCAGGGCAGGTCGTCGATGAGGTCCGTGACCGGGAAATCCTGGATCAGCGCGTGCCGCGAGGGTGCGGCGCCGGTGCGCGGGATCACGATCACGCTGTAGGTGGCGGGCGGCGCCGGGTCGAGCGACTGCGGCGCGACCATGATGCGCACCGCCAGCTGCTTGCCGTCGGCGCAGCGCAGGTGGCCCGTGAAATCGCCGTCGGCGCGGGCCTGCATCGAGGATGGGCCCGTATCCGGACCGTCGAAGGCGAGGATGGCGTCAAGCGGCCTGTCGCGGATCTCGGCGGCGGCATAGCCGGCCAGTTTTTCGCAGGCCCGGTTCCAGCTGGTGATGGCCCCGTCCTCGCCCACGACGAAGACGGCCAGGGGCAATGGAGAAAGATGCATGACGGCCTCCCGCGCCGCTGGGCTGTGCCTGTCCTGGCTGGACCGGCAGGCAGCCCGCAACCATCATAGCGCAGCGCGGGTGTTCATGATCCGATGTGCCAATGGCGCCAGGCAATCAGGCCGCAGCCTCGCCGCAGGGCTGCAGCACGCGCTCGTGCAGCTCGGGCTCGGCATCGCTGTACAGCTTGACGACGGTCGAGGTGCGGGTGCCGTAGCCCGGGATCTCGATGCACACGGCCGACAGCTGGCGTTCGACCTCGATCGGCACGCCGGTGTCCGGCAGGCGCAGGTCGGGCGCGCGGGTGGTGTCGGCCAGCATCTCGAAATAGGCCTCCTCGGGCGCGCCCTGCAGCAGCAGGCTGGCGAAGGCCGCCTTGGTGCGCAGCACTTTGGGCCAGGGCGCGTCGAGCAGGCTGTTCGAGATGCCGTAGATGCCCGGTTCCAGCAGCTTGCCGTTGCGCGCGTCGGCGCCGGCGCGGTTCGAGAACCAGTACAGGCCCTCGCGGTCGCCCAGCACCAGATTGAAGCCGTTGTAAACGTGGGCCATCGCGCCGATGCGCTCGAGGTAGGCCGGCGCATCGAGGTCGCCGCGCAGGAAGTCGGCGACCAGCGCGCCGCGGGTCGGTGCGTCGGTGCGGCGCTCGTCGGGCGCGCGGATATTGGTGAGCGCGGCGAACTTCGGCCCGTTTGGGCCTTCGCGGGTCACGCCCATCCAGCTGCCGCCGCCCTGCAGATCGCGGCCGGCGATGATGTTCGGGTTGTCGGGCCAGGGACCGGCCGGGGTCGCGGGACGGTCGTAGAATTCATCGCGGTTGGCGCAGGCGATCAGCGGCATGCCGGGGATCACGCGCCAGGCGAACACAATCAGGCACATGGTGTCAGGTCCATAAAAACTTCGGCGCGGCGCGGGCCGGCGAGCAAGGCGTCCAGTCCGGCCTGGCGCGCGGCGTCTTCCAGCGCGGCCTGAAACGCTTCGGTGACGGCGGGATAGACCTCCATCCAGGTCTGCACGCCGTCGCCGGTGTCGGGGCGGCGCTTGAGCTGGGCCTCGAAGCCGAAGCGCGCGCACAAGCCCGACTGCAGCGCCCGCACGCGCGGTTCGAGCAGCGCGGCATCCTGTTCGCGCACCTTGTAGTAGACGTAGAGGTCGATCATGCGCGCGTCAAACCTCGAGGCTGTCGAGCGTGTAGGGCAAGGCCTGGAAGCGCAGCGCGGTGCCGCCGGCCGAGCCGTGGCGCACGTCCTCTTCCAGCGCGGCCAGCTTGATCTCGACCAGCACGTCGGCGCCGCCTTGTCCGTTCGGCGCGGCGTTGACGATCATGCCGCAGGGCTGGTCGGGATCCGCGGTACTGAACACTTCGTCGCCGGCGCGCGCCGCGGCATTCTCGAGCGTGGCCAGGACCATGCGGCGTTTCAGCTTGCCGAGGTACTGGCTGCGCGCGACGATTTCCTGGCCCGGATAGCAGCCCTTGCGGAAATTCACGCCGCCGACCAGCTCGAAGTTGACCATCTGCGGCACGAACTGCTCCTGGGTCGGCTGGGTCACCTGGGGCACGCCGGCGTGGATGGCGGCCAGCTGCCAGGCAGCGTTGCCACCCAGGGCCAGCGTCTCGCGCAGACCCGGCAAGGCGGCGATGGCGGTCTCGCTTGAAGTCAGCCACAGGTAGCGCGGCGCATCGAAGGCATCGGCCAGGCGGATCACGGTGCCGAAGTCGCCATCCACCTTGGCGTAGGGCGCGGCCGGCAGTTCGCCGACGCGCTCGCGCAGCGCGACCGCCGCCGCGGCGCCTCCCAGGCCGAGCACGGCGACGCGCTCCAGCTCCTCGGTGGCGTCGCGCAGCTTGGCTTTGGCGCGCAGCACGAACATGGTCAGGCGCTTTTGCAGCGGTGCCTGGATCGCGCGCGGCAGCTGCAGGTAAATACTTTCAGCATCGCGCCACATCAGGAAGGTCGCCGTCAAGCGGCCCTTCGGCGTGCAGTAGCCGGCCAGGCGCGCTTCGCCCGTATTCAGGTGCTCCACGTCGTTGGTCAGCTGGTTGTGCAGGAAGCCGGCGGCGTCCTCGCCACTGACGGCGATGAGGCCCAGCTCGGTGACGGGGGCGACGAAGCCGGCGGCCAGGTCGGCCGCGCCCAGTGCGCGTCCGAAGTCCTCGACCTCGCTGGCCGCGTCCGGGTGGAAGCGGGCGCCGAGGGAAGACAGGTGTTCGATCCAGGGATTCATACTCATAAGGCTACAATACGCGAATTATTTCCGGTTTATGCAATAACGGCTTTATCATTACGGCCTCACTCATTATAGAGATGTCGACCAAATCGCGCCGGGGACGGCGTAAAAACAAACCAGCGAGTATGGCACTCATAAAAAAACTCATCGTGTCGGGCGTGATCGTGTCAGTCGCGGCCGTGGCGGGCTTCCAGTGGTGGGCGGGACAGCCCATTACCCCGGAAGGCGCCGTCATCCCCTTTGCCATCGCGCCGGGCAGCGGCGTCGCCGGCGCCGCCCAGCAGATGGTGGCGTCCGGCGTGCCGGTCAACCCCTTCCTGTTCGGGGTGCTGGCGCGG
>Ga0308160_10006264_pt1 | contig 12174 bp, 13 predicted proteins | sample PhyFR1_FD_201036 | JGI IMG/M metagenome (GOLD analysis project Ga0308160, IMG submission 201036) | Phyllosphere microbial communities from UC Gill Tract Community Farm, Albany, California, United States - DLSLF.R1 | ecosystem: Host-associated > Plants > Phyllosphere > Unclassified | place: USA... | reverse complement strand
TCGACTATCTCTCAACCTCCTCCAACCTCTCATCCTAGCTAACAAGTCATGACATCCTCCGACTCTACCACTTCAGATAATCAAGCACTCTCTGACAGACTCGTCAAAGTACGTCTCGCCCATCCCCTCCTCCTCCCCCGCTTCTCCCCTTCATCCCCCGACTAACCCAAACGCTCATCTGCTCTAGGCAGCACTCAATGATCCTTTAATCTATCATCCAAACTTTGACTCATCCCGCGTACGCCTTCTCCTCCCTTACAAAAGAGGGATTTCATGCTGATCTCGCAAGCTTTTGGAGAGTTTCAGGTCTTCGCACTCATTTCTGTATTGCTCAATTCACCGAGTAGTCCAAAGAAACAACTCGTACGTATCCTCTTTCTCTCTCCTCAGCCGCTTCCCAGGATTCAGCTGAGTGAAACACGAAGAGTCGTACAGGTGAAAAGTATGAAAACTGTTTATTTATTCCAAGTCACCTCTTCTCAATCGGGTTCAGAAGAGACCGCTCGTTGGTGGGTAGACATGAAGGTCTGTCTTTCTCCTCTTCTTTGTTCCCCTCTCCTCTCCTGCCTCACTCACCCCCTCAAGGTTCAATCCGAGTAGAAGAAAGGAGTTCTTCGACTCCTCAAACCATCCGAGAAAGCACCGTTGAAACCCGAAGTGACCATCTACCTATCCGACAAAGACTTGGTGGGACTCGCAAACGGGACTTTGAACCCAATGAAATTGTGGGAAGCGAAGAGAGTACGAGTTAGGGGTGATATAGATAAAGCTTTCAAAGTTGAAAAGTGAGTCTACCCTACTCTCTATTGTGGTAGTTTGAGCTAATGAGGAGATGGGAGGGCAATTGGAGTAGGATCCTGACGATGGAAAGGGAGAAATTGGAGAGTTTGAGGAGCGAGGGGGGAAAGAAAGAGAAGAGGAAGGGGAAGAAAGAAGTCTGGGGAGAATGGAAATTGGCTAATTCGGCACCGGGGAGTGGTGGAGCTGACAAGGCAAAATTGTAAGGAGGATTCAGAGGAGCAGGGTTTGAGGAACGGCTTTGAAATTTGGGTTGTAAGGTTTTTTTCGCTTTTGTATTTGTAAGAGTTCTGTCGGTCCTGTGAAGAATCTCTGTGTCTGTAGTAACCTGGCTTGAAACACATCTGAACTGAGCAGTTCACTTCCGTCCGTACAGACGAACGATTTGCAAAAATTGATTCCTCGGTCCCTCGCTGGGTGCCTCTTCGGCCTCGTGGGATAGCGAGCGGCGCCTGATTCTATCGGTACTCTGCTCGAGCTACAGAGGCCGTCGAGAGCCACAGAAGCTGAGAGATAGCGGGACGAAGAGAGGAATTTCGAAAGCGAGAGAGCGATACTTTAACGAAAGAGCTCTCGAAGCGTTCCGGTTTCCTTCGGTAGATGAACAACGATCTTTCGGACTCCCCTGAGTGGCTCGAATGCAGCTTGAGCGAGACGACAAAGTCACAAAGCGACCTCAAGATGAAACTGAACAGTGCGGTCGGAAACAGCGAAGAACAGTTGAAGACACTTGTGCTACATCCAGGTCTACTCCTAATACCTTCCTGAGCTGTACAAGAAGCTATACGAAGCAATCCGACTGCTGTGGTGAATAGTAAAGGATCGAAAAAAACAATCCCTCAACTTCCATCTCTCCCTTCACCTCATTCCAACCATGGAGCCACCGGATGACCTCCCCGAATCAGATTTCATTTCTTCCCTCCCAGGAGACGCGCCTTCCAGCTCCAAACTGAAACAATCGATTCTCTCCACTCACCTCGTCCAACCCGATTCTTACCTCGCCCAACTCTCTCCGATTCAAAGAGAGGCAGTCACTGCTTCTATTGTTGGTGGATTAGCTATTTTGGCGTGTCCTGGAGCGGGGAAAACTGCCGTATTGACAAAGAGAGTGGCTTGGATGGTTCAGGATCAAAAGATTAATCCGGAACAACTCGTGTGAGCCTTTCATCTGCAATCTCGGTGAGGATTCAGAGAGCAGAGAGGAATAGAGAAGGGAGAAGACAGCTGATTGTTTCGTTCAACATTTTCGAAAATGTAGGGTCGTTACGTTCACGAATAAAGCGGCGAATGAAATGAGGAATCGTTTGAGTTTGATCTTGGGGAGCAAAGAGACGGATAGGTTGGTTATGGGTACTTTCCATAGGTGAGTTCGAAACGATTCTTTACTCTCATATTCCTGAACTCGGAGCTGATAGTCAAGGTTCCTTTCTGCTGCTCGCAGCGTTTGCGTGCGATGTAAGTCCATGTACGACCTACGAGTGCGAGGAGCAGTTGGAGCTGATTCCCCATGGAAAGCGATGTCAAACAGATTTACGGAAATATGGCAAATTAGTGAACCTCGCTTCATCCTTCACTATCGCTGACCGAGATGACTGGTGCGTCCTCCTCCTTTTACCCTCACTATCACCGCACTCACGTCTCGAGATCTCTTCCTCCAGTCTCGCAACAATCAAACGAGTAGTCTCTTCTCTCGAGATCCCAGATACTCTAAAGAAAGAACTCAAACCTCCTACCTATCTCGACCACATCTCGAAATGCAAAGCACGAATGATCAGTCCCGATGAATTGAGGATGAGTAAGCAAGGAGGTTGGGATCAGAACAAATTTGAATGGATCGCGAGAGTTTACGAGTACGTCCAATGATGTTTCGAACGGACGAATGAGAGTGAGCTGACGAAAAGCGCGAGGGAATAGGGATTATGATGCTGAGATGGAGAAAGCTAATTCATTGGATTTCGATGATTTACTGTTGAAAGGGTGAGTCTCGTTCTCCTCTCAGTGCGGTGTGCGACCCCTCAGCAGCTGAAGTGAGGAGCAAGTATCGCAGTCACGAGCTATTCACGATACATCCTCGAGTCGTTGCTCGAATCCAATCCGTCTTGATCGACGAGTTTCAAGACACCAACACAGTTCAATACGATCTCGTCAAACTGATCGCGAAAGCTTCGGGAAGTCTCACGATCGTGGGAGACCCTGATCAGTCAATCTATGGATGGAGGAATGCAGAGGTGGAGAATCTAGAGAAGATGCAAACCGAGTTCCAACCTTGTCGACAAATCTTCCTCGAACAGAATTATCGATCGACTGGTGCAATTCTCGGTGCTGCTTTAGCTGTCGTTCGACAAGGTACGTCTTCCAAACCTCTTCGATCTTGACGAATGCTGACGAAAATTGCGGGAGATAGACACTAAACGAATCAACAAATCCCTTCATTCTTCCCACCCATCCGGTTCTTCCGTCGTTCTTCATCCCGCCGCCGATGCTCAAACCGAAGCAACTTTCATCGCTTCCACTATACGACACATCGTCGCTCACATGGGTGGTCTAGTCACTTACAACGATTTCGCAATCTTGTTGAGGTATGGAGCGTTGAGTCGAGCGATAGAAGTTGGGTTACAGAAAGCTCAAATTCCGAGTAAAATGGTGGGAGGTCACAAATTCTTCGAACGAGCAGAGTATGTCTTGCTCTCATCCTCAGCTAACTCAAGCTGATGAAGTAGGATTCGATTTACAGAGTTAAAGATATCCTTTCCTACCTCCAACTCCTGTCGAACCCCTCTTACACTCCCGCTTTTGCTCGAATTCTCAACGTACCGAAACGTTCCCTCGGTGACAAAGCACAGAAATCAATCTTTGAAACGGCGACTTCGAACGGATTGAGCGCTTTCGAAGTTTGCGTCAAGATTGCGAATGGTGGGAGTGGAGCGGTGAGCGTTTCGGCAGCTCAGAAGAAAGCGATCAAAGGGTTGGTGGAGATCATTAGGGATGGGAGAAAGAAAGCGGATGAGGTGAGTTTCTCGTAACCTCCCTCAGCTCAATTCAAAAACGATGTGCTGACGGAGTTCGGAGTACACAGGGTTACGATGTACCTGCTTTGATCGATTTCTTGACGGATCGAACGGCGTATCGAGCACATCTCGAAAAGACTCAAGGGACAGATGCGACGGAGAGATGGGAGAATATCGAGGAATTGAAAAGTTACGCTACATTGGTCGAGCAGGAGAATCCGGCGGATATTGATCTCAAGACTGAGATGGAACTGGAGGAGGTCGAGATTGGAGCAGCTGGGACTAAGAAAGATGAGAATGGGTCCGAGGAGGAGGAGGATGGTGGATTTGGTGATGGACGAGAAGAGATCAAAGTACCGTAAGTAATGAGCGATCGGCTTACTCCCCCCCCCTCGACCATCGAAGTAACGTCAACTTCTCCGTCCTTACAGCCTCGCCTCACAAGCTGCTGAAACTGGAAAGACGACACCTCTAGAAGTTTTCCTCGCTACTTCAATGCTCGCTACTGATACCGAAACTCAGGCTTCGAAGAGCGATGGGAAATCTGAGGTGAGCCCGCTCTCTTCCTTCGTATCCCGTCAGGACCCAATTGACGAGTCCAGTATGAGTGTGCAGAAAGTAACGATTTCAACGTGTCACGCTGCGAAAGGTCTCGAATTCCCTATCGTTTTCATTCCTGCTTGCGAGGAGGGAACGTATCCATTCTTCAGAGCTACACAGATGAATGAGATCGATGAAGAAAGGTCAGCAGATATTTCGCTCGAATCAGTCTTTTCGTTCGAGCTGACAGATTTGATCGATATTTCTTGCCAGGCGATTACTCTACGTCGCTATCACTCGAGCACAAAGTTTCTGCTTCATCTCTTATGCGAATTCTCGAATGGCTGGAGGTGAGCTTCGAATTCATTTCGTCTACTGGCGAAGCTGATCTTTTCATTTCGCTCTCTTCGCAGGTCAATTTCAGAAGAAATCTGTCACACCTTTCCTCAGCACCGTCTCACAAACCTATCCTACACTCTTCGTCAACAAGCTACAGAAGGTTACGAAGAAGACGAGGGAAGAAATGGCAGCTGTTTTAGGTCGACCTGTTCCTAATGAAGAAGAGGCGCAAAAGAGGATCGCGGTACTGTGCGTTCCGCTCTTGCTTTCAGCTCGTGATCACTGTTGACGACATCGAGGAAATACAGAGCCTCTGAACCTGCGATACCTGAACCAGCAGCACCAGGCTCGACTCGAAACTTTTCTGGAGGTCGATTCGGAGCTGGAGGAGGATTCACTTCGGCAGCAGGAGGCTTCTCGAACAACGGCAAATGGTCGCAACAATCCCTAGCATCTCAACCCGTCCCCGCTGGAGGAGGAGGATTCCAATCTGCTAGAGGTTTGGTCGGCCAGAACAATTTCGGCGTCTTCAGAACTCCCTCTTCTTCTGCTCCTCAACCTTCTACCACAGCCCCTCCTCCAGCGGTCGGAGCTTATCGACCGCTTCGAACAGTTGTTCCCCAATCGAACGGTAACGTAACAGGTCGAAATCCTGCTGCTTTCCGACCTCCGATAGCGAATCCCACCGGTCTTCCACCTCCACCAAAAGCTCCCACCGCACCTCCTCGCTACCTCGCACCTCGAGAACAACCGAACGGCATTCCTTCACTCCCCGCTTTCTCAACAGCCCCTTCGAACGGTCCTCCCAAAATTGTCGAAACTCGAGCTTCGATGATCCGAGATGCAGTTCTCGTCAACCCTACCCTCTCTGCTCCTACTATCAACCCATCAACTCAACGTGATCTACTATCAAGCTTCCAATCAGCGGAAAGCAAACAGCTTGACGGGTACAAGTTGGGTGGACCTTCGACTTTGCCTGCACCCAGCAATACGATCGATCTTACCCAAAGTAGCGATCCTCCACAACCACTCGAATCGGGACTCAAGCGACCACCGATGTCACCGAAACGACCTGCGAAGAAGGCGAAGAAATAAGAAAACCTCTCTCTCTTGGAACGCACCTCTCCGAAGCGATACCCCTCCTCTCTCCCATTTCGTCTTTCTACTTGATTATACTTATCCACGCTTTACACTGTTGTGCTATCTCTCGAGGATGCTTCCCTCCAATCGTGGCTCTCCCTGTTTTTTTTTGCTTTTTCGAAGGAGTTCCATCGAGGCTGGAACTCGACGTTTCTCATTACTACTTCACTTTCTGGCTGACTTGCGAGAGCTTAGAGGAGGATAGCTGATTTCAGTCGATTTTGCGACCTTCGACTTTTCGATTCCTTCTTTTCTTCTTTCTTCCTTTCACTTCTCACTCACTTTTCCTCAATGTCGGAGATAATGGACTTGACTACTTCAGATGGAATCGAGGAGGTACTGGACACGTCTCAATCTGTACGTCCTCCCTTCCCGCTCTCTCCTTCACTCTTGATCAAAGGCGGTTTGAACTGATTTTTCTTTCCGCGGACTGGCAGGACTACTTGCAAGGACTGAATCATGGGCAGTACGAAGCTGTGACGGCCTCAGAGAAGGGCGGACTGCAAGTACTTGGGTGAGTCTTCTTTCGAGTCGAATTGAGGAGAGAAACTGATTCCTCCTCTCTCTCTCAGCACACCCGGATGCGGCAAGACAAAGACCTTGACGTCAAGAGTCGCTCATCTAGTCAAGGGGTACAAGTTAGATCCAGCTCGCATCGTGTAAGCAATCCGATTCTTCGGAAAACGAAATTCGCTAACTTGTTTCGCTCTCTCCCAGCGTCGTAACTTTCACCAACAAGGCTGCGAATGAGATGAAGACTAGATTGAGGAAGATACTCGGGGATGAGTTGACGGACAAGCTTGTGATGGGAACGTTTCATTCTGTTTGCGCTGCTTGTGAGTCGAATTTCTCTCGTCTTTTCAGCTCAGGTACTCAGCTGACTCTCCTCTCTCCACAGATCTCCGCCGTTACGGCTCACTCGTCTCTCTTCTCAACAACTTCTCTATCCTCGACCGTGACGACTCTAGCTCAGTCATCAAGCGAGTGATTGATTCTCATCCCACCTTCCCAGCGAAAACGACTTTCAAAGGTGTCAAGCCGTCCGCTATTCTCAACAAGATCAGCTACGCCAAGAGTAAGAAGATGGATTCCGAGTCCTACAAGCTCAACGTCAAACACAACCCGAATCAGAGCGAAAGAGAATGGATTGCAGTGATTTGGAGTTCGTATCAAACGCAACTAGACAAGACGAACGCTGTCGACTTTGACGATCTCTTGATCAAAGGTCACGAGCTCTTCAAGAATCATCCTCACGTCGTCGAAAGCATACGAACGGTTTTGGTCGATGAGGTGAGCTCTCGTTTCTCCTGTCTTCTTCTCTCTCCCTCTCTTGTATCCGTTTTCATGCCCTCACTGACTGCTATGTACCCCTAATCCAAATAGTTTCAAGATACCTCCGTCACGCAATACGAAATCGCCAAATTCATCGCGAAATCTTCTGGTTCCATGACTGTAGTTGGCGATCCAGACCAAAGTAGTCAGTCCATCACTTCCGCTACTCGTCTGCTCCCAAGCTGGGTACTCAATGCGTTCGTCTGACAGTCTACGGATGGAGGAATGCTGATGTCGAAAATCTCGAAAACATGGTGAAAGAGTTCCGAGGTTGTCGACAAATTTTCCTCGAGCAGAACTATCGATCAACCAACGCAATTCTTCAAGCTGCTCTCGCTGTCATTCAACAAGGTGAGCTTTCCCGTCGCTCTCTCGAGTCAATGGATGCTGATTACAATCTGGCGAAACAGACAAGAAACGTATCAAGAAATCTCTCTACTCGTCTCACCCTACTGGAACTCCCGTTGTTCTTCACAAGTCCAACGATGGAGATCAAGAAGCTTCATTCATCGCTCAAACGATTCAATCTCTCTCGGATCAACTCAACGGACTCGTCGACAACGAAGATTTCGCCATTCTCCTTCGAGCTGGATATCAGAGTCTATCAATCGAACTCGCTTTGCAAAAAGCCGGTATCCCTTCAGCTTTCCGAGGAGGGCACAAATTCTTCGATCGTGTAGAGTGAGTCCGAGGTTTCGTCAATCTGTCGCAGACGAGTCGGGAGATTAAGAGATCTACGGACTTGACAGAGTCAAAGATATCCTTTCATACCTGCAGCTCATCGCAAACCCTCATCACACTGCCGCTCTCGAACGAATCCTCAACGTACCCAAACGAGCACTCGGAAATAAAGCTTCCAAGCAGATCTTTGCCGAAGTTGAACAAACTGGAAAGACTCCTTGGGAAGTCCTCACGATTGTCACAGATGGAGGAACGAGTGGTCTTTCATTATCGGCTCAGGCGAAGAAGGGAGTCAAGGGATTGGTCGAGATTATCAGAACTTGTCGAAGGAAAGCTTCAAAGGTGCGTTCCTCTCTCTCTCTCTCTCTCTCTCTCTTTCTTCTGTATCCGTACCAGCCGAGCCGAGCTGATCTTCTCGAGAATAGCTTCAATCGGTCGGAGAACTCATCACTTTCGTCGTTGATCATATCGGTTACAAGGCCTATCTCGACAAGACTCATAAAGGTACAGCTGACGATCGAATGCTCAACATTCAAGAGCTCAAGAACTATGCCGTCATCGTTTCGAAGGAGAATCCAGTACAAGAGGTCAAGCCTGAAGACGTTTCTCCCGACGTCGAAATCCTCGACGCTCCTCAAGCTTCGACATCTGCTTATACACAAGAGATCAAGGAGGAGGAAGAAAGTCCTCGTCGCTCTGCAAGGGGAAAGACGTTAGTTGAAAAGAAGGTGTTGAAAGGAAAGGGGAAGGGAAAGACTAAAGCTAAAGCGAAGGGAAAGGGAAAGAAGAAAGTCAAAGATGAAGATTACGAGGATGAGGACGAGGAGGAAGAAGACGAAGGAGCGGACCTTTCGTACGTTGTGTCACGTGATTGGTCGATTCTGCTCGTAAGACTGACAGTCTCTGTTTTCAGCGATAATCCCTCAAACGCTCTCAACGCTCAACTTCAGACTTTTCTTTCGGCCGCTTCTCTCGCAACCGATACCGACACGCAAGAAGCCCAACAAGATGTGAAAGTGAAGGTAAGCAGGACCGCTTCATCAGCAAATTTGTTAAATCCGGCTGAGTCGCAGCTCCTGTCATACAGAAAGTTGTCCTCTCGACTGTCCACTCTGCGAAAGGTCTCGAATGGCCTGTCGTCTTCATTCCTGGACTCGAGAACGGAACCTATCCATTCTACCTTTCGACGACCGAGGAGCAGATCGCAGAGGAAAGGAGGCTACTTTACGTCGCCATCACTCGAGCGTCAACTCACTTGATCTTGTCACATGCGAAGCAACGCATGGGAGGAGGTGAGTGCAAGGACTCTTTCAGTGTCGTTGTAGGAGTCACTGATTGGTGTTCACGAGCTCGCAGGTACGATGAGGTCGAAATCGCTTTCTTCGTTCATCGACACGCTACCGAAAGGAACTCTCGCTACGAAGTTGCCGACTGTCACTTCTAAGACGAGGCAGGAGGTAGCTAAGGTGCTCGGTCGCCCGCTTCTGGACGTCGAAGCTCCCGAAAGCGACGATGTCGAGATTGTTGAATCGTGAGTCGATGCTTGTCATGTCAGCACCTCGATTGTGCTGACTTTTCGACTCCTTCTCACAGCTTCAACAATCAGGTGGGCCCCTCAAACTCGACAAACAAACGTCAATCTGCTTCCTCTTCGAAACAAGCCAACAAAAAAGTCAAATACTAGCTTTAACCACACCCTCGCTTCTCCGATACCGCTTGCTCGCACTTTTGTACCCTCCACAACTCTTTCCCTTGTACATCGAACTTAAAAAGCTTGAGTCAGTAGCTGTGAAATTTTTGAATTACGAATCCCTTTGCTTCAATCGTTCCTTCTCTAGCTATTTACAAAGAATACTGACTTGTACCTCAGACGTCCTCATGGAGGTTAGGAGCTATCCTGCGAGCTAGTGGCGAAACCAGAAGATCGCCGTCGCCTCAAGCAACTTGCGAAAAAGACTCGAAGATTGTGCGAAAATCTCGGTTACTCTACATTGCTAAGCTACAAAAATCGCAAGTATAGAAAGTATGGCAGGAATACAAGAGTAGGACCGAATGTGTGTCGCAAGTAAAGTTGACAATAGAGGGGATGTAACAGAGAGCGAACTAAACAAATCGATGATTGTACAACTGATGCAGAGCGAAAGCCTTTCTCCTATCCTCTTCCTATCCACCTCATTCCACTTTCATCTTCTTCGTGTACAACACGTCTCTGTACTCCTCGTCGTCGTCCGAAAGTTCCGTTTCCTCCCTATAATCAACCGCATTCGATCCTCGTTTCCTTCCTCTCCTTGTGACCCTCTCACCAGACTGTTCGACGTACTCGGGACTTCCACTAGCATCTCGCGAGGTCCAAGATTGAGGAGGAGGTCGAGTGATGACAGTTTCGGGAGTGTCTGTAGCCGAGTGATCGTCGAAGTTCTCGCTCGAAGAAGGCGAAGGTCCTCTGTTCATCCACGTGGCGCGGCAGACTTCGGGAGAGACGGGAGAGAAAGAGAGAGGGACGGGTGTTCGTCGAGCTTGCGAAGAAGTTTCGGAAAGTCTGGCGGGAACTTGCGAAGTAGGGAGTGCGGAGTTCGAGGCGAGTGACTGAGTCGGTAAGCGATAGTTTGGAGCGTGTTCGTTGTAAGCGAAAGCTGAGGATTGAAGCTGGAGCTGGGTTTGGTGAGGGATGATTCGAGGGATCGAAGTAGCGGAAAGACTTTGTCGACGAAGACGAGAATTGTCGATCAGAGCCTCGCCCAATGACTTGTCGATGTTCGAGTGACGATGAGAAGCTGTTTCATGGTTGAGCAGAGGTCGAGAAGCGATATAACTTGGCGGATTGATCTGAGGAGCGGGAAGGACGGGAGTAGAAGTTCGAGAATGAGGCGCGAATGCTTGAGGAAGCTGTGTTGTCAGAGTAGTAGACATTGAAAGAGCGTTTTGAGCGTATCTAGCAATTTGTTCTCGGTGGAAATTGGTGTAAAGAATAGCTTGAATCGTTTCATGTGCGAAATCTTGACCTGTCAACTCGCAACATCAGCTACTGTGAACGGCGAGAGCGAATAGGAGCTGACGTGTACCGTCGAATCGTAGCTCCTTCAAAGCGAGATAGTAGCGTTCGGCGCACTGCGCAACCGTTTTGTCAAATTGACCACCTTCGACGATTCGAAAAGTTCTGATGGTGACATTCCTGACGGCCTCCCATGACTTGACGCTTTGACACGGGGCATACAAGGTCGAAAGGAGAGCGGCGTCCTCATCGATAGTCCAGTTGATAGGTGTAGGAGGTCTGGTTTGATCAGTAACGGTCGAAGCGACGGGATGCGAGTCGAGGTGAGAAGCTACAACGACGCAAACTCAGCTTGAGGTAGAGTGAGCCTGGATAGAGGAAAGCGTACCGCTGAAAGCTATAGGAGGCGAGAGAAGAGGTGCAGGACCAGGACCAAGTTCGAGAGGAAGAGAGGGCGAAGCCAACGGTGGACTACCGGCAGTCGAGACTGTCTCTTGCGATTCACCATCTGATCAGACGTTTAAGTTGACTCAGTCATGACCAGGGCAGAAAGGAAAGTGAGAAGTGAACTCACCTTGCGAACTCGTTTCAATCGATTCGACACTCAAATCGCTCACAACTCGAGGCAGTTCCTTCTTCTTCCTCCCGTTTAGCTGAGGTACCAATTGCTTGTACTTTCCCTTGATCGCCGTCAGACTCCTTGTTTTTGCTGGCCCTTGTAGTGCAGCTTTCACTCTTAGCCAATCTTTACTCTTGCCTGCTCCCAGGAATCTAGCTGACACTGTCAAAAGCTCCTGCTCTTCCTCTGATGACCATCTCTTCCCTTTCCGAGTATTTTCAGTTCCAGATTCGAATGTGTTGAGTTGATCAGATTGACTCGGAGGAGGAGAAGGAGATTGATCTGAGGAAGGATTCAGCTTGAGAACTACGGAGGAGTGGTCGGAGCGAATGCAAGCTTACAAGGAGGAGATTGAGAGCGTCCGCGAGCTGTAAGAGCCATCTTGAAGGAAGGGGGTGCTGGAGAAAGAGGAAGAAGTTTCAAGGGGCCGAGATGAGAGGAAAGGAAGGCTTGAGAAACGCTTGACCTGCACAGCTACGCTAGATAGAGTGCATAGACTGATACTGGGGTTGTTGGGATAGTTTGAGCGAAGGTGAATGAAAGAGAGACAAATTGGACTCCTTCTCTCAAAAGTTCGCAACGCAAGGTTCGTTTTGAACATCTCCGCGCATTTCGAGGAATATACTTTCGACGAGATGCTTACACTCAATATATAGGAAACCCTTCCTCCTCCCTAGCATAAGCTGTCAATCCTCCGAGAACGTCAACTATCCGAATTCCCTCTT
>Ga0308160_10006263_pt1 | contig 12177 bp, 11 predicted proteins | sample PhyFR1_FD_201036 | JGI IMG/M metagenome (GOLD analysis project Ga0308160, IMG submission 201036) | Phyllosphere microbial communities from UC Gill Tract Community Farm, Albany, California, United States - DLSLF.R1 | ecosystem: Host-associated > Plants > Phyllosphere > Unclassified | place: USA... | reverse complement strand
GTTGCGGTCCATGTCGGCAATCGACAGGTCAGCCTTGTAGATGGTCGCTTTGATAGCCATTGGTGCGGTGCTTTGAACGGATTGATCGGTAGAGGAACCCGCTATTGTCGCATGCGCAGCGCGCGCCCGGCGACGGCGCGGTATAGACTTCCTGGCACAGATCATCCAACCAGCCAGGAGACCCGTATGACCGACACCTTTCCACCCAATCAGCAATTCCTGCTCGCCGCCCGCCCGGTCGGGCTGCCGCAGGCCCACGACTGGCAACTGCAGGAACAGGCAGTGCCGGCGCCCGCTGAGGGCGAGATCGTGGTCAAGGTGCTGTATCTGTCGCTCGACCCGGCCATGCGTGGCTGGATGAACGAAGGCAAATCGTATATCCGGCCGGTCGCCATCGGCGAAGTCATGCGCGCCGGCGGTCTGGGCGTGGTGGTGGCGTCGCGCTCGCCCCGCTTTGCGGTGGGCGACCATGTGGCCGGCGGCACCGGCGTACAGCGCTACTGGTCCGGCCCCGCCGATGACAAGAACGCCAGTTTCGTCAAAATCGATCCACGCATCGGCAACCTTACTGCGTGGCTGAACCTGCTGGGCATGCCGGGCATGACGGCGTACTTCGGCCTGCGTGAGGTCGGCCAGGCCAAGGCCGGCGACACGGTCGTGGTTTCGGGCGCGGCCGGCGCCGTCGGCATGACCGTGGGCCAGGTCGCCAAACGCATGGGCTGCCGTGTGGTGGGCATTGCCGGCGGCGCCGAGAAATGCCGCTTCGTCGTCGAGCAACTGGGTTTTGATGCCTGCATCGACTACAAGGCGGGCGGCCTGCACGCGGCGCTCAAGCAGCATTGCCCGCAGGGCGTGGACGTCTATTTCGACAATGTCGGCGGCGACATCCTCGACGCCGTCCTCACGCGCATCAACCTGAAGGCCCGGATCGTGATCTGCGGGGCGATCTCGCAATACAACGCCACGGCGCCCGTCAAGGGACCGGCGAACTACCTGGCGCTGCTGGTGAACCGCGCGCGGATGGAAGGCATGGTGGTGTTCGACTACGCCCCGCGCTACCACGAGGCTGTGGCCGAACTGGGCACATGGCTGGCGGCGGGCGAAATCACCAGCCACGAGCACGTGGTCGACGGCTTCGAACAATTCCCTCAGGCGCTCCTGATGCTGTTCGAGGGCCGCAACCTGGGCAAGCTGGTGTTGAAGGTGGCCGACGCCTAGGCACACCGCAGCTGCCGCTGGCCTGCCCTTGCACGAAAACGGTGGAACTAACGCTCACCACGTCTCTCTAAACACGAGCGCGCATCCTCTGTGTGCGCTCGTGGCATTCGGGCACGACCTCTATCACTGACAGCCCAAGGGCAGAAGGAGATCGACATGGCGACCAGCAAAGAGAACAGCAAGGGCACAACTACCGGCACTGCCCAGAAAAGCGGGCAACCGGCAAAGCGGGGTTTTGCAGCGATGGACCAGAACCAGCAGCGCGAAATCGCCAGCAAGGGCGGCCAGGCGGCGCACCAAAAAGGCACGGCGCACGAATTCGATTCCGAAGAAGCGCGCCGCGCCGGCCAGAAAGGCGGTGAAGCCGTCAGCCGCAACCGCGCGCACATGGCCGACATCGGCCGCAAGGGTGGCGAGAGCCGGCAGTCGGCCCAACGCGCGGCGGCAGCGGCGCTGGCCGACAAAGGCAATCGCCAGGGCAAGGAAAGCTGATCTTGTCCGCGTCGTTTCCTGCCGGCGCGGGAGCGACGCGTTTGCGCGGTGTGTCTGCACCGGCCCGCTGCCTGCGCCGGCCCGCTCCCGACAACGGCCGTCACCCCCACGTCCTGGCCAACCATTCGGGCACGGCACCACCCCCTGTGGTACATTGCCCGGCTTATGCAAACGCTGAAATACCTGACCGCCTACCCCGAGCAACTGCGCACGCAGGTCAGCGACCTGATCGCACAGAACCGCCTTGGCGACACGCTGCGCCAGCGCTATCCGGCGCCACACGGCATTCGCACCGACCGCGCGCTGTACGACTATGTACAAGACCTGAAAGACGAGTACCTGCGCCAGGCCGCGCCCGTGTCAAAAGTGGCCTTCGACAGCAAGATCCAGGTGGTCCAGCATGCGCTCGGCCTGCACACGGCCATCTCGCGGGTTCAGGGCGCGCGCCTCAAGGCCAAGCACGAGATCCGTATCGCCAGCCTGTTTCGCGATGCGCCGCTGCCGTTTTTGCGCATGATCGCCGTGCACGAACTGGCGCACCTGAAAGAAAAAGAACACGACAAGGCGTTCTACAAGCTGTGCAGCTGGATGGAACCGGCCTATCACCAGCTGGAGTTCGACGTACGGCTGTACCTGACCTGGCTCGATCTGGCCGGCGCACGCTTGTGGGACGTCGAACCAGCAGCGCTTTCGCGTTGATGCTACCATGCGCAACTAACGTTGCACATGCGCAACAAAAATCCTCGTCAAGTGTCTGTCTTGTCGTGCTCCGCTCGACTTTGAACGTGTGCTTCGCTAGAGTCGTCAGGTTCTGGCCCGGCGTCACCCGACACCATACAGGCCCTTGGCGCCAACATCTCATCACATGCTTTCGCACTATTTTCCCGGCACGCTATTGCCTGCCGCATTTGCCACTTGTGTGCTCGCCTGCACGCCGCTATATGCACAGGCGCAGACACAAGAACAGGCACAGGCCGCCAACCCGGCGCCTGACATGGCCGCAGCTCCCACCTGGAAGCTGTCCGGCTTCGGCACGCTCGGCGTGGCCCATTCGAACAGCCGCGAGGCCGATTTCAGCTCGTCCATCCTGCGTGCCAGTGGCGCCGGCGCGTCCGGTTCGTGGAGCCCGAACGTCGACAGCCGCCTCGGCGCCCAGCTCGACGTCAGCCAGGGCGCCTGGTCGGGCGTGCTGCAGGTGATCAGCGAGCAGCGCCTCGATCACAGCTACCATCCGCGGATCGAATGGGCCAATATCAAGTATCAGATGACGCCCGATCTCGCCGTGCGCGTCGGCCGCATCGCACTGCCGGTCTTTCTCGGCGCCGAATCGCGCAAGGTCGGCTACACCATTCCCTGGGTGCGCACGCCGGTCGAAGTCTACGGCGCACTGCCGATTTCAAGCAGCGACGGAGTCGACGCGACCTGGCGCTGGAATGCGGGCGCGGTGCGCCATGCAACCCAGGTGTTTTCGGGCAGTACCGACCAGGATCTGGGTTACGGCCTGCAAATCGACGCCAAGAACATCCTGGGCCTGTCGCACAGCATCGATTACGGCCCGCTGACCGTGCGCCTGTCGGCAGCGCGCGCGCGCCTGAACACCGACATCGCCGCGGACCTGTTCGCAGGCCTGCGCATGTTCGGCCCGCAGGGCCAGATGCTGGCCGAGCGTTACGCCATCGTCGACAAGCGCGTGTCGATGATCAGCGCCGGCGCCAGCTACGACCCTGGCGCCTGGTTCGTGACCGCTGAAATGGGGCGCACCCGCACCGACTCCCTGCTCGGTGGCGGCACCTCGGTGTATGTCGGCGCCGGCTGGCGTCAGGGCGCATTCACGCCCTACGTCGGTTATGCGCAGATCCGCGCCGACGTGGCGACGTCCGACCCCGGCCTGTCACTCGCAGGCCTGCCCCCGCCGGTCGCCGCCGGCGCCGCCCAGATCAACGGCGCACTGAACACGCTGCTGGCGACGATTCCGATCCAGACCACCTGGAGTACCGGCGTGCGCTGGGACGTCGCCGCCGACGTCGCCCTCAAGCTGCAGTTCGAGCAAGTGCGCCCGCGCGGCGGCTCGCGCGGCACCCTGATCAATTCCACGCCTGCGTTTCGTTCGGATCGCACGGTCAACGTGACCAGCCTTGCGCTGGACTTTGTCTTTTGACGCCGATGAAAACACGCCTCGGTACTTACTCCCGCCAGATGCTGGTCCTGTGCACGCTGTGCTTCGTCGCCACCAGCGCGTCGGCCGAACTGGTCGTCATCGTTTCCAGCCGCAACCCGAACCCGGTGCTCAACGCCGAGCAGGTCAGCGCCATCTTCCTCGGCCAGACCGGCAGCTTCCCGGATGGCGCGGCCGCCGTTGCCATCGACCAGGGTCTGGGCGCTGCGCAGCGCGACCTGTTCTATCGCCAGCTCACCGGCAAGAGCCCGGCGCTGCTCAAGGCCCACTGGTCCAAGATGGTGTTCACCGGCCGCGGCCAGCCGCCACGCGAAGCCGCCAGCGACGCCGCCGTGCGCCGCATGGTGGCCGACAATCCGTCGATGATCGGCTACATCGAGCGCGCCGCGCTCGACCCGTCGGTGCGCCCCGTGCTGGTGCTGCAGTGAGCACGCCGTGAACATGCTCGCGCGTCCCAGCGGGCCGGCACTGGCCGCCGGCGACGAACCGTCGGCCGCCCCGCGCGCGCGCGGCCGGCTGGCGCGCTGGCTTGCGCTAGCGCTCGAGACGCACATCTCGCTGCCGCTGTTTGCGCTGGCGCTGCTGGGCGCGATGTGGTTCGGCACCCTGCACGTGATCGACGCCGAGCGCCGTACCGCCATCGCGGCCACCCGCGACGCCACCCAGGAACTGCTCGACACCTATGAAGCGCAGCTGGCGCGCAGCCTGAGCGCAATCGACCAGACCCTGCGCGTGCTGAAGTACGCCGTCGAGCAGAACGGCCCGACCGGCGCCTTGCCCGCACTCGAAGCCAAGGGTCTGCTGCCGCCCGGCCTCGTGTTCCGGGTCGAGATCAGCGACGCCAGCGGGCGCATCGTCGCCAGCAATCCGGCATCGAAGGGCCGCAACCTGGCCGGTAGCGCGTGGTTCGAATTCCATCGCCAGGCGCGCGACGACGTGCCATTCGTCAGCCTGACGAACCTGAGCGAGTCGTCGCACGAACCGATCGTCCATTTTTCGCGCCGTATCAACGATGCCAGCGGCCAGTTTGCCGGCGTGGCCGTCGTGGCGCTCGACCCGGCCTATTTCACCAGCGGCTACGAACGCTCGCGCCAGGGCGATCGCGGCCTGCTCGGCATGGCGGGCACCGACGGCGTGCTGCGCGCACTGCGCATCGGCGAAACCGTCTCGTGGGGCCAGCGCTTTGCACTGGGCGTGAACGGCGGCGTGACAGCCGGCACGCGCGCGCGCGGCGCCCCCGTGCTCGGGGACGAAGCCCGCACCGTCGCCAGCCGCTCGATGAACAGTTTCCCGCTGGTCGCGGTGGCCGGGCTGTCCGAAGCCGAACAGATGGCCGAGTTCTACCAGGGGCGACGCGCCTGGTTGCTCGGTGCGGGTGCGGCCAGCGCGCTCTTGATCGCCGTCGTGATCCTGGTCAGCGCCTGGTCATGGCAGCTCGCCAAGGCGCGCCGGCGCGAACGGCTGGCGCAGGAAACCTACGCCGCCGCATCCGAAGCCAGCCCTGACGCCTTCTTCGTGCTGCGCACCGTGTTCGGTCCACGCGGCGAGGTACGCGATTTTGTCGTTGCCACCACCAACAGCCGGGCCGAGCGTTTCACCAGCCTGACCAAGCACCAGATGGCCGCCAAGCCGATCTCGGGCCTGCTGCCGCCCTCGATCAGTCAATCCGTCTTTGACGATCTGTCGGCGGTGGCGCGCGACGGCATTGCGCGCGAAACGGAATGGCAGGCGCAGACCCTGCCCCAGCCCGGTGTCTGGCTGCACCGCCAGGCCGTGGCCGTCGAAGGCGGCGTGGTGGTGATCGTGCGCGACATCACCGAGCGCAAGATGGGCGAACAGCGCATCCGTCACCTGGCCCACCACGATGACCTGACCGGCCTGCCCAACCGCAGCCTGCTGCGCGAACGCCTGGGTCAGGCGATCGTTACCGCCGCCGGGGCGGGACAAGCGGTTGGCCTGGCGTTCATCGACCTCGATGGCTTCAAGCTGGTCAACGACACGCTGGGCCACAATGCCGGCGACGAACTGCTCAAGGTGGTCGGCGCGCGCATGCACCGTTGCCTGCGCCGCGACGACACGCTGGCGCGCTTCGGCGGCGACGAATTCGTGATCCTGCTGCCGGAACTGGCGGGCGACCCGATGGCGATCGCGCCATTGCTCGAACGGGTGCGCGAAGCGGTCACCGAGCCGGTGCTGGTCGAGGGCCAGGAAGTCCAGGTCAGCTGCAGCATCGGCGTGACGTTCTACCCGCGCGACGGCGCCAGCGCCAATGCGCTGATGATGCACGCCGACGTGGCCATGTACCGCGCCAAGGAACTGGGCAGCAATAACGTGCAGTACTACGTCAGCGAGATGAACGAGAGCGTCGACGAGAAACTCGTGCTGCTCGAAGGCCTGCGCGCGGCGATCGACACTTGCGCCGAAGACTATCCGGGCCCGTGCCAGTTCCAGCTGCTGTACCAGCCGAAGATCGACCTGCGCACGAATTGCCTGTTCGGCGTCGAGGCGCTGATTCGCTGGCACCATCCAGAGCAGGGCCTGGTCTCGCCGCTGCGCTTCATCGGTCTGGCCGAAGAGAGTGGCCTGATCGTGCCGATCGGCGACTGGGTGCTGCGCACCGCCTGTGCCCAGGCCCAGGCCTGGCGCATGGAGGGTCTGCCGCCAGTGAGCGTGTCGGTCAATGTCTCGGCGCGCCAGTTCGAAGACAAGCGTCTGGTCGAACGCGTCGCCGATGCCCTGCGTGCCAGCGGCCTGCCGGCCGACGGCCTCGAAGTCGAGGTGACCGAAAGCCTGATCATGCGCGACCTGGGCCGCTCGGTCGACAAGATGCGCGAGCTCGAGGCGATGGGCGTGGCGCTGTCGATCGACGACTTCGGCACCGGCTACTCGAGCCTGTCGGCGCTCAAGTCATTCCCGATCAGCCGCCTCAAGATCGACAAATCGTTCGTCGCCGATCTTGCCGATTCGCCGGACGACCAGGCGATTGCGATGGCCGTGATCTCGCTGGGCCACAAGCTCGACCTGCGCGTGATCGCCGAAGGCGTCGAAACCGAGCAGCAGCGTGACTTCCTGCGCGCCAACGACTGCGACGAAATGCAGGGTTACCTGTTCAGCCGTCCGCTCCCGGCCGGCGAGATTGCCCGCCTGCTCGCAGGCGGCGCAGGAGACGCGCATGCACCCTGCCCCCAATAGCGCCAGCGCGAGCACGGGCGCTGCGCCGTCCCAGGACGCGCTGATGCTGCGCCGCATGCGCAACTACTGGTTCGCCACCGCCATGCTGTACGTGGCCACCATGGGCCTGCTGGCGGCGCAGGTCGGCGCCGGCTACACGCCGCGCGGCCCCGCCTTGGTGCTCAGCCTCGTCGCCGCGTGCGGTACGCTCGCGTTCTATGCGCTGATCCGCTTCAGCACGCGGCTGAAGATCGCGCCCGACATGCTCGCCGCGCTGCAGTCGCTGTTTGCCATCGGCTGCACCATCGCCGGCTATGCGATTGCCGGCCCGCTGCGCGCCTCGCTGCTGAGCATGCTGGTGGTGGCAATCGCGTTCTGCACCTTTGCCATGCACCCGCGCCGCGCACTGCTGCTGGCCGGCGCCGCACTGGCCGGCATGGCCTGCATCATGTGGTATCTGCAGGCAGTCGATCCGCGGGGCCACCCGCCCGCGGTCGAAGCGATGAGCTTCGGCTATCTGGCCGCCGCCTTGCTGGCGACCACGCTGCTGGCCAGCGAAATGACCAAACTGCGCCGGCGCATGAAGGCCGGCCGGCAGGAGCTGCTGGCGGCGCTCGAGACCATCCGCCTGCTGGCCACGGTCGACGAATTGACGTCGCTGGCGAACCGCCGCCACATGAACGATTTATTGGGCGCCGAAGAACGGCGTTCGGCGCCGACGACCAGCTGCGTGGCACTGCTCGACCTCGACCTGTTCAAGCAGGTCAACGACCAGTATGGCCACGCGGTGGGTGACGCGGTGCTGCGCGGGTTTGCCGGCGCGGCCCACGGCGCGCTGCGCGAACACGACACGCTGGCACGCTGGGGTGGAGAAGAATTTTTATTGCTGCTGCCCGACGCCACGGCGCAGGCGGCGCGCCAGGTGCTCGAGCGCATCGTCACGCGCGTGCACGCGCTGCAGGTCGACGGCCTGGATCCGGCGCGCCGGATCAGCTTTTCGGCCGGCCTGGCTGAACGCCGCGATGGCGAACCGTTCATGGAAGCGATCAGCCGCGCGGACAAGGCCCTGTACCGGGCCAAGGCGGCGGGACGCGGCCGGATCGAAGCCGACTAGCCTTTCAATTCGTCGGCGGCGGCGGCCGGCAGGCTGGACGCCAACGCCAGCGGCGCCGCCGCGCGCAGGCGCTGGATCAGCAGGTCGGGATCGCTGTCGGCGATCATCAGGTTTTCGTGCTCGGGCCGCACGAATCCTTCGGCCACCTGGTGGCCCACGAAGGCGCGCAGGCCGTCATAAAAGCCGTTCACGTTCAACAGGCCAATCGGCTTGGCGTGAATGCCCAGCTGGGCCCAGGTCACCATTTCAAACAGTTCTTCCAGCGTGCCCATCCCGCCAGGCATGGCGATGAAGCCTTCGGCCAGGTCGGCCATCATCGCCTTGCGCTCGTGCATGTCCTTGACAACAAACAGGCGCGTGAGGCCCGCGTGGCCGACTTCGCGTTCGACCAGCGCGCGCGGGATGACACCGGTGGCTTCGCCGCCCAGGCGCAGCACTTCATCGGCGATCACGCCCATCAGGCCGACCTTGCCGCCGCCATACACGAGGCTGATGTTGTGGTCGACCATCGCGCGGGCCAGCAGGCGGGCGGCGTCGGCGTAGACAGGGTTGACGCCATGCGCGGCGCCGCAGTAGACAGCAAGGGTTTTCATCGTAGACATTTTCAGAGGAAATCAGCGCCGGGCCGGGCATCGGCCGACAGTTTTTTCAGGTAATCGTCAGAGAGCTTCTCGAACAGCACGCGCGTCTCGCCATTCAGGTAGGGGCCGATCATCGACAGCACCTGGTAGCAGCCGCGCGCAAGCGCGTCGGCAATCGCCTGCTGCTCGCTGTATTTGCGGGGATTGCGCACGTATTCGAACGAGAGCCAGTAAGTTGCCACCACCACCATATTGGTGGCCATCGCGCCGATCTGCTGGTCGGACGCATCGAGCGAACCTTCGCTGCGCAAGTCTTCGCACAGCTGGCGCGCGACCTTGATCTTGTGCGCGTGGATGGCCTTGAAGTGCAGTTCGAGCTTGCGGTTGCGCGACAGCAGATCGTTCAGGTCGCGATAGAAGAAACGGTAGCGCCAGATCAGCTTGAACATATGGTGCAGGTACAACCACACGTCTTCCATGTTCGAGCGGCGCCCGGCCGGCACCGTCAGGATGCGCTCGATCTCCGCCTCGAACTGGACGAAGATCGAGTTGACGATATCGTCCTTGTTTCGGAAATGGTAGTACAGATTGCCGGGTGAGATGTTCATCTCCTCGGCAATGACGGTGGTCGTGATATTGGGCTCACCGAACTCGTTGAACAGCCTGAGCGAGAGCTCGAGGATGCGTTCACGGGTCCGGCGCGGTGCTTTTTGTTGCATGTAGGCCGCTGTTCGTGTTTGTTCCCGCAAGGATATCATCGAACGGTCGTTCTATCGAGCAATCTACCGGCTGACCTGACTGACCCCCATGCCGCGCGCGCTTTGCAGACGAAACGCTTCGTCGAGCTGCTCGCGCAGCGCCCGCGCGCCGAGTGGCTTGATGTAATGGCCATCGGCCACGCCACTTTTGATGGCCGCTTCGATATCGGTCAGGTCTGGCTGGCCCGACAGCATCAGGCGCACCGTGTTCGGGTACCGCGCCGCTGCCTCGGCCAGCACCTCGGTACCGCGCATGCCGGGCATGGCCTGGTCGCACAGGATGACTTCGACCGGTTCGTGCGACAGCACCTGCAGCGCTTCTTCGCCCGAGCAGGCGCTGAGGACGCGGTACGGCTGGCCGATCAGCATGTCGTTGAGCACGCCGAGCATGAAACGGTCGTCGTCGACCAGCAGCAGCGTGCGGCCGCCGGCGTCCGGCGTGGCAGCGGCGGCCATGGTGTCATTGGCCGCCATCGTCGTGACTGGGGGCGGCGCTGCAGCCGCTGCGGGCACGGCCGCTGGTGCGGTGGTCAGGAAGGCCTCGAGCTCGGCCACGAAACTTTCGGGCTCGATCGGCTTGCTGATATAGCCATCGAAGCCGGCGGCCAGGACTTTTTCGCGATCCCCCGTCATCGCCAGCGCGGTCACGGCCAGGATCGGCACACCGGCCAGCGCCGGGTCACCCTTCAGTTCGGCCAGGACGGCAAACCCATCCATGCCGGGCAGGTTCACGTCACAGGCAATCAGGTCGGGGCGCTCGCTGCGCGCAGCGGCCACGCCGCGGGGGCCGTCGGCCGCACTCAGTGGCGCGTGACCATAGGCGCTGAGCAGGAACGACATCAGTTCGATGTTGGCCGGGTTGTCTTCGATGATCAGGATGCGCGCCACTGGATACTCCGAAGGATGCGTTATTGACATCACTGTACCACGCTCGGGCGCGGGGTGGATTCACGCAGCGCCGTGCAAAACAGGGGGTGCCGGACAGGCCGTTTGCACGCGACCGATCTCATCCATGACGACCGCCAGCACGCGCCGGTTACGCCCCAGCGCAACATGGCCGACGCCGCCCAGTTCGATGTTGCGCGCGCCCGCCAGATGCGATGACGTCTGGGGCGCCACGATATTGTCGTGGTGCGTGTAGATCGACGTAATGCGCGCGCGCGTGGCGGCATCTTCGTGCGCAGCGAGCTCGTCCAACCATGTGCAGGCGGGCCCGTCGACACCCGCGCGCCGCATCTGCAAAGCGTTGGTGCCGATCCCGAACGCCGCCAGGCAGGTGCCGTGGTGCGGTGTACCGAGCGTGATGACGCGCGCCGCATGCGCGCTGCCATGGCGGCGCAGCCAGGCGCGCGCGGCCAGGCCGCCCATGCTGTGGCCGACAACGATGACCTGCTGCGCGCCGGCCTCGCGCCGCAACCGTGTTGCGCCCTCTTCGATCGCATCGGCAAAGCCGTCGATGTCGCCCGTCAGCGGTTCCAGATCGAGCGCGGCGTGGCTGATCCCGGCCGCAGCGAGCCGCGGCGTCAGGTGCGCCCAGTAGCCGCTGTTGCAACCGTAGCCGTGCAGCAGCAGGACCGGGAGCGTGCTGCCATCAGGATGGATGCATGTACGCGCGCGCGCGCGCGGCATGTGCCAGGAACTGGTCAGCATGCTGGCGCCGAACTCTTCACCGAACATCCGCACCGCGGCCACCACGCCGATCCGATATTGTGGCGGCGTGGGACTGGCAACGCGCCAGCTCATCACGAAATTGTTTGCATTGATCGCCAGGCGCACCAGCACCACGCTCGCCAGACCGATGGCGGCGGCTTGCCACGGCGCGGCGCCGGCCCGGGCGGCAGCCGCGCCGATGGCGCAGGCGACCAGCAGCTGCACGAGCAGGACCAGGCGCAGCAGCTGGCGCGAACTCATGCCGGCCGCCTGTTGGGGGCGCTGGCGCGGCGTGGGGCCGGATCGGTACGGGCGGTGTCCATGATGCAAGTATAGGCCTGGCGCGCCGAGCGCATCAACGGGGTGGCGCGTCCTTCAGGATCGCGCGGGCGATGCCGCGCAGGATGTTGACTTCTTCAAGCTCCAGACCACCGCGCGCGAACATGCGCTTGATGCGCGGCATGAGCTTTTTCGGGTTGTCGGCATTCAGAAAGCCGATGGCGACCAGGGCCTGCTCGAGGTGCGCGTACATGCCGTCGATCTGGGTCACGCTGGCAGCGTCGCCCTGGAAGCCGACGCCACGCGTATCGGGCGCGCCGCTGACGGACGCCATGCGCGCCTCGTAGGCCAGCACCTGAGCCGCCTGCGACAGGTTCAGCGACGAATACTCGGGATTGGCCGGGATGTTGATCAAGACATTACAGCGCTCGACGATATCGTTCGGCAGCCCGACGCGCTCGTTGCCGAACACGATGGCCGCGCGCAGCTCGGGGCTGGCGCCGGCGTGTTCGGCGAACGCGCGCGGGGTCCACACCGGGGGCGAAAATTCGCGCAACCTGGCCGAGACGGCGGCGGCGAAGTTGCAGCCGTCAAGGGCTGCGCCAATATCGGGCACGACCCGTGCGTTGTTCAGGACGTCGCCCGCGCCGCTGGCAAAGGCGACAGCTTCCGGGTCATTGACGAAGTCGGCGCATTTCGGCGTGACCAGCACCAGATCGGTAAAGCCCATCGTTTTCA